>Ga0265297_10001924_pt1 | contig 45047 bp, 33 predicted proteins | sample Munlanlwell13791_FD_192502 | JGI IMG/M metagenome (GOLD analysis project Ga0265297, IMG submission 192502) | Leachate microbial communities from a municipal landfill in Southern Ontario, Canada - Leachate well 137-91 | ecosystem: Engineered > Solid waste > Landfill > Unclassified | place...
AGGGCAGGGCTGTCTATTCCAACCCCAGAAACTTGGCAGCAGGTTCCATCCGCCAGCTGGATCCCAAGTTAGCCGCTTCCCGCCCTCTGAAGTTTTTAGCTTACGATATAGTTACTAACTTGGGGCAGGAAAAACATTCGCAGGAGCATCAGATTATGCCGCAGCTTGGATTCAAAACCGATCCAGGAAGGACCTGCAAGAATCTGTCGGAAATTTTTGTTTTTTGGCGCGAGGTTGTTTCCAAGAGAGAAAGTTTACCCTATCAGATTGACGGCATAGTGGTAAACGTTAATGATAACCTCCTTTTTGAGAAGCTGGGAGTGGCGGGGAAGAGTCCTCGCGGAGCAAGAGCGTTTAAATTCTCTCCCAAACAGGTCACCACGAGAATCCTTGACATAAAACTTCAGGTAGGGAGAACTGGAGCTGTTACTCCGGTTGCTGTTCTGGAGCCGGTAAGGATAGAGGGGGTTACCATTACCAGGGCCACCTTGCACAATGAGGGGGAAATTAAAAAATTAGGAGTAAAAATAGGAGATACGGTAATTGTGGAGAGGGCGGGCGACGTTATACCAGACGTTGCCAAGGTTCTGCCCGAACTGCGAGTGGGACAGGAAAAGGAGTTTTGCTTCCCCGTGGTCTGTCCTGTTTGCGGAGCGGGATTGGCCAAGCCGAAAGAGGAAGCTATCTGGAGATGTCCGAATGCAAATTGCGCCGCCAGAAAAAGAGGAAACCTTCACTATTTTACATCCAAAAAAGCTTTTGATATCGAGGGACTGGGTCCTAAAATTGTTGACAAATTAGTTGATGAAAATTTGATTTCTCAGGCGGCCGATATATTCACTTTAAAAGAAGGAGATATACTTCCCTTGGAAAGATTTGCCGAAAAATCAGCCGAGAATTTGATAGCGGCCGTCCAAAAAAGCAAGACGATTGCCCTGCCTAAATTCATTTTAGCCTTGGGGATCCGTCATGTGGGAGAGGAAACGGCGATTGATTTAGCCAATTATTTTGGCAGCATCGATAAATTACGTGGGGCAACGAAAGAAGATTTGGAAGCGATTCCCGATGTGGGCCCCAAGATGGCGGGAAGCATTCACGATTGGTTTGGTTTAAAACAGAACCAAAAATTTATTGACGATCTTTTGAGAGCCGGAGTGAAGATATTGCCTCCCGAAAAAATTGACAGAAAACTGGCTGGCAGAACTTTTGTCTTTACCGGCGTCTTGAAAACAATGGCTCGCGATCAGGCGAAAGATAGAATTCGCTTGCTGGGCGGGAGCGTTTCGGAATCTGTATCCGGAGCGACCGATTATCTGGTGGCAGGAGACAATCCCGGTTCAAAATTAAAACAGGCAAATAAATTGGGGGTACAAATTATAAATGAGCAGGAGTTTATTAAAATGATCAGGTGAAGAACAGATGCTGCGCAATCTGAAACAACTTGACTGGATTTTAATTACAGCTACCGTATTGCTGGTTACGATCGGCTTGTTTTCTATTTACAGCTCTTCTGTCGGAAAGGAAGATTTTTCAAATTTTAAGAAACAGCTTATTTTTTTCGTCGTGGGGATTTTTCTGATGTTCCTTTTCTGTTTTTTCGAATGGAGAACATTCAGAGAGAGCAGTCATCTGATCCTCATTTTGTACTCCCTGTGCGTATTGAGTCTAGTGGGGCTTTTCTTTTTTGCACCGGAGATCAGGGGAGTGCAGAGATGGTATAAAGTCGGCCCCCTTTCAATCGACCCCGTAGAATTTACCAAAATCATTCTAATAATCCTGTTGGCGAAGTATTTTTCCATGAGGCACATTGAAATGTATCGCGTAAGGCATATCTTGCTTTCCGGATTCTATGTTTCCCTGCCCGCTGCCCTCACCTTTTTTCAGCCGGATTTTGGCTCTATAATAGTTTTGGGCGCTTTGTGGATCGGAGTCTTGATAGTTTCCGGCATAAAATTGCGCCATTTTTTGATTCTGCTGCTTGTTTTGCTTTTAGTTTTTTCCGTCAGCTGGGTTTTTTTAATGGAGGATTATCAAAAAGAGAGAGTCCTTAATTTCGCAATGCCTTCTGATCCTTTGGGGGCCAACTGGAGCCAGAATCAGGCAAAAATAGCAATCGGTGCCGGGGGAATTTTCGGCCAGGGACTGTTGAACGGGTCCCAAACCCAGTACGGTTTTCTGCCCGAACCACAGACAGATTTCATTTTTGCCGCAATTGCTGAAGAAACTGGTTTGTTCGGAGTTTCCATTCTGCTATTGCTTTTCCTGATCTTGCTCTGGCGCATTGTCAGGATAGCCGTAAAAAGTCAGAGCAATTTCCCCCGTCTTTTCAGCGTTGGCTTGGCAATCGTTTTGATTTCGCAAATTTTCATAAATATCGGCATGAATTTGGGAATATTGCCCGTAATCGGCATTTCTTTGCCTCTGATAAGCTATGGGGGGAGCGGGCTGATCGCCATCTTGGCAGCCCTGGGTATTGTCCAGAACATCAAAAATAATCCGTAGGCGATGAATTCTTGAATTCATCTTCATCTGTGTCCTGTCAGAATACGTTTTGGTGGGACTTGCTTATTGACAAGTTCTTATGGTTTTGATAATATTAGCTTTACGTACGGTTATCTTGGTTTAAATCTTTACATTATTTTGTCCCCTTCTTTTTCATAAAAGATTAAAACAAGTTTTCAGTCCCTAAAGGGTTTTTCTATTTAGGGCATTTTTGGTGTAAAGGAGGCGATGAAGTTTGCCCCTTCGGGTTTGCCTTCATCTTTACCTTCGCCCGTTTTGCGGGCTCGGCTTATGCAGACTAAAAGCTTTACAAAGGCAAAAGTTTCCCTTTCTCTTCCTTATTTGGTTTCTATTCAAAAAGACAACTGGCAATTGTTTTGGGAAAGAGACCTGAAAGAATTATTGCTTGAAATTTCTCCTATTCGCGATTATACAGGCAAGGAGCTGGAGCTTTGGTTTTTGGATTATAAGCTTGACGAACCGAAATATAAAACAGACTTGGAGGCGAAACAAAACAATGATTCTTTTGAAGCGTCCCTCAGGGTTAAAACGAAATTAATTAACCTCAAAACCAAAGAAATCAAAGAACAGGAAGTTTTCCTTACAGATTTCCCCTTGATGACAGACAGGGGAACTTTTATTCTTAACGGGGTTGAGAGGGTCGTTGTTTCCCAATTGATTCGTTCTCCAGGAGCCTTTTTCACCAGCCAGAGATCTGGCGGGAGAAATAATTTCGGCGCCAAGGTTATTCCCAACAGGGGTGCTTGGCTTGAATTTGAAACAGAACAATCCGGAGCGATCGGAGTGAAAATTGACAGAAAAAGAAAAATAATGGCAACAACCCTGCTGAGGGCTTTCGGTATAGACAAGGAAGAATCCATCAAAGAAACCTTCCAGGACGTAGACAGGGGAGAGATAAAATATATCGAAGAAACCTTGAAAAAAGACACGAGCCACAGTCAGGCAGATGCTTTTGTGGAAATTTACCAAAGATTGAGGCCCGGGGACTTGGCTACTCCCGATACTGCCAGAGAGTTAATCGAAAACATGTTTTTCAATTTTGAGAGATACGATCTTTCCAAGGTAGGCAGGTGGAGAATGTGGCAGCGGTTGTCGGTTCTGAGAAAACCCAAGTCACAAAATCAGGAAATTGCGGTTAAAGACAGGGTTTTAACCAGAGAGGACATAGTGGCAGTGATTAAAGAGATCATAAGGTTGAACAATACACCGGGAGCCAGACCAGATCAGATTGACCATCTGGGCAACAGAAGAGTCAGGACGTTGAACGAGCTTCTGCAAAACAGATTAAGGGTGGGATTAGTGAGAATGGAAAGGATCATCAAAGACAGGATGTCTACTTTGGATATTCAGACTCTTGCTCCCACCCAGCTCATAAACCCTAGACCATTTATGGCGGTAGTGAAAGAGTTTTTTACCTCTTCTCAAATGTCTCAGTTCATGGACAACGAGAATCCTTTAGCCGAGCTGGAGCATAAAAGAAGATTGTCTTCTACAGGGCCGGGAGGGTTGACCAGGGAAAGAGCCGGTTTTGAGGTGAGGGACGTTCAGCCGTCGCACTATGGCAGGATTTGCCCTATCCAGACGCCGGAGGGCCCGAACATTGGATTGGTCGGTCACATGGCTTCATTCTCCAGAATCAACCAGTATGGTTTTTTGGAAACTCCCTATTTCAAGGTTGAAAAAGAACGGGTAACGTCGGAAATCCATTATCTTTCAGCTTACGAAGAAGAAAAATATAATATTGCTTCTGGAGCCGTGTTGATTAACGACGCGGGTTTTATCGTTCCGGAAAAGGTGGAAGCTAGGATAAAGGGAGAGCCGGGAGTCGTAGAAAAGGATAAGGTTGACTATATTGATGTTTCTTCCGAACAATCAATTTCCATCGCCACGTCCTGCATTCCGTTTCTGCAGAATGACGATGCAAACCGTGCCCTGATGGGTTCCAATATGCAGAGGCAGGCAGTTCCCTTATTTAAGCCTGAGCCTCCTTTCGTTGCCACCGGGGTTGAAAAAAAAGTAGCTCAAGATTCTGGTCAGGCAATAGTGGCAGAGGAGGACGGCACAGTGACCGAAGTAGACGCCAATCACATTACCGTAAAACCCAAATCTGCCAAGCTTAGACCTAAAACTTATTACCTCCGGACTTTTATCAGAACTAACCAATACACTTGTTTTCATCAAAAACCGATAGTGAAAGTGGGCAAAGTTGTCAGGAAGGGAGAGATCATGACTGACGGTGGCGCCATCGCTCAAGGATCTTTGGCTCTCGGCCAGAATATTTTAGTGGCTTTTATGCCTTGGCGAGGAGGTAATTTTGAGGATTCAATTATTATTTCCGAGAAATTAGTAAAGGAAGACGCTTATACGTCAATCCATATTGAGAGTTTTGCTTGCGATGTCCGGGAAACAAAACTCGGACCGGAAGTAACCACTCCTGATATCCCTAACGTCTCCGAGGAAAAACTAAAGGATTTGGACGAAGAAGGAATCGTCAGAATAGGAGCCGAGACAGGGCCCAATGACATTCTGGTCGGTAAAATTTCTCCCAAGGGAGAAGCTGACCTGACTGCCGAGGAAAGGCTGTTAAGGGCAATCTTTGGAGAAAAAGCCAGGGACGTGAAAGATACTTCCTTGCTGATGGAGCATGGAAAAAGGGGAAGGGTGGTGGGGATAAAGGTTTTCTCTCGGGAACTCGGCCACAAACTGGAGCCGGGAGTTATCAAAAGGATTGAAGTGGAATTAGCCCAGCTGAGAGAGGCAAAAGCCGGAGACAAATTAGCTGGTCGCCACGGGAACAAAGGAGTGATTTCAAAAATCCTGCCTGAAGAAGAGATGCCTTTTATGGCGGACGGCACCCCGATTGATATCATTTTAAATCCGATGAGCGTCGCTTCCCGAATGAATCTCGGACAAATTCTGGAAACCCATCTTGGCTGGGCAGCTAAGGTTCTTGGGTATCAAACAGTTACTCCGGCCCTGTCCGGCGCCAATGAAGTGGATATCAAAAGAGAGTTAAAAGAAGCCGGCCTGCCCGAAGACGGCAAGATTTTATTGCGCGACGGCAGAACCGGTTTGCCTTTTTCCAAAAAGGTGACCGTGGGTTATATATATATGATGAAATTGATTCATATGGTCGAAGACAAAATCCACATGCGGTCAATAGGCCCCTACTCTTTAATCACCCAACAGCCTCTCGGAGGAAAGGCGCAATTCGGCGGACAGAGGTTCGGAGAAATGGAGGTTTGGGCTCTTGAGGGATACGGAGCGGCCCATACTCTCCAGGAAATGCTGACGATAAAATCGGATGATGTGACAGGAAGAGCAGCAACTTATGAAGCGATATTGAAGGGAGAGGAGATAAGGAACCCGAGCATACCAGCCTCTTTTAATCTGCTGGTGGCAGAATTAAAATCGCTGGGATTGGGCATAGAAGTAAAAGAGAAACCGCGGGAAGAAACAAAATAGAATATTTTAATTAATACTATGCGCGTAATAGACATCGAAGCTATTAGAATAAAATTGGCCTCGCCCGAAGACATCCTGAATTGGAGCCAGGGAGAGGTAACCAAGCCAGAAACCATAAACTACAGAACGCAAAGGGCTGAGAAGGATGGTTTGTTTTGCGAAAAGATTTTCGGCCCCACAAAGGATTATGAATGTTATTGCGGAAAATACAAAAGGATTCGTTATAAAGGCATTGTCTGCGACAGGTGCGGGGTGGAGGTAACAAAAGCTGCAGTAAGGAGGGAAAGGATGGGTCATATTAAATTAGCCAGCCCTTGTTCCCACATTTGGTTTTTGAGAGGAGTACCTTCCAGAATGGGTATGATTTTAGATGTTCCAATGCAGCAGCTGGAAAAGGTGATTTATTTTGCTTCGTACATAATTACCAGCTGTAACGAAGAAGGGAAAAAGAGAGTTCTGGAGGAGATCGAAAGGGAGTACAAACAAAAACTTAAAGACCGGATAAGGCAGAATAGCGCAAAAACGGGAAAGAAAGCTTCTCCTGCTAAGGCCAAATCGGAAGATTTAAGGATGGCGAGGGATGCGGCCGTGAGTGAAGTTTCCAATCTGAAACCCCTTAAAATCTTGTCAGAGGTTGACTATCACAGGCTTTCTTTAAAATATGGGGAGATTTTTGAGGCGGGAACCGGCGCCGAGATGCTAAGGAGTATCTTTGAGAAGATTGATCTGAAAAAGAAAATTGAAGAGTTGAAAAAAGAATTGGTGGCAGCTCAGCCGGTTTCCAGGAGAAAAATTTTAACCAGATTAAAGTTCTTCCAGGGAATGCTCAAGTCGGGCATCAAGCCAGAGTGGATGTTTTGGACGCATCTGCCGATACTGCCTCCTGATTTGAGGCCGATGGTTCAGTTGGACGGCGGAAGATATGCCTCTTCTGACTTGAATGATCTTTACAGGAGAGTAATCAACAGAAATAACAGATTGAAATATCTTTTGGAGATTGGAGCGCCGGAAGTTATCGTCAGGAACGAAAAAAGAATGCTGCAGGAAGCAGTGGATGCTTTGATTGATAACGGAATGAGAAAAGGGACAATGACTGTTGCCACCACCGGCGGTAAGAGATTGCTAAAGTCTTTAGCCGACATGCTCAAGGGAAAGCAAGGAAGATTCCGCCAGAATCTTTTAGGCAAAAGAGTAGATTACTCCGGAAGATCGGTTATTGTGGTTGGTCCGGAGTTAAAGCTGAACGAAGTAGGAATCCCGAAAAAAATGGCCTTGGAGCTTTTTAAGCCCTTTGTCATTAAGAAACTCCTGGATAAAGAATTGGTTTACAATGTCAGATCGGCATCAAGGTTGATTGAGCAAGAGACGGATGACGTCTGGGCCAGCTTGGAAGAAGTGGTAAAAGATAAGCTGGTTTTATTGAACCGGGCACCGACTCTTCACAGGTTGGGAATCCAGGCTTTCTATCCTCGGCTGATTGAGGGAGAATCAATCAGGGTTCACCCGATGGTTTGCCGGCCATTCAACGCCGATTTTGACGGAGATCAGATGGCGGTTCATTTGCCGTTATCAGAGGAATCGCAAAGAGAGGCAAAAGAAATTATGCTTTCAGCTTCGAATCTGCTCAAACCAGCTACCGGTTCCCCGGTGGTCAGCATCAACCAGGATATTATTCTCGGTTGCTACTTTTTAACGCGCATGGAAGATGGCAGAGATAAAATTTTCGGCAGTAAAGAAGAAGCGATCATTGCTTACGAATACGGAGACGTCAGTTTACAGGAGAAGGTTAAGGTAAAATTTAATCCGAAAGAGTCGCCGGTCGAAACTACGGTGGGAAGGGTTATTTTCAACGAAGTCTTTCCCCAAGGTTTTCCTTTTCAGAATTCCTTGATAAAAGTTAAAAATTTAGAGGCGATAATCAGAAACATCATTGAAAAGTATGAACCGCAGATAGCAGAAGAGGTTCTGGATAAAATAAAAGAGTTGGGTTTTGAATATTCAACGTGGTCCGGGGTTTCTTGGGGCATGGATGATTTGATTGTCCCTCCAGAAAAAGAGGCTATTATGGCCAAGGCAGAAAAAGAAATAGAAGCGGTTGAAGATCACTTTAAGAAGGGTTTGCTTTCGAGGGAAGAAAAAGGTTCAAAAGTAATTGAAATTTGGAGCAAGGTAAAAGCAGAGATTGAAGAGTTGGTTCCCAAAACTCTGCCTCAGGACGGGTCGGTTTTCCAGATCATTGACTCGGGAGCCAAAGGCTCTTGGGGTCAGCCAGTGCAAATGACCGGAATGAAGGGATTAGTGACCAATCCTGCCGGCCAGATCATAGAATTGCCGGTAAAAAGCTCTTTTAAGGAAGGGTTTGACGTTTTGGAGTATTTCATTTCAACCCACGGCGCCAGAAAAGGAACTGCTGACACGGCTCTTAGGACGTCTACGGCAGGATACCTGACTCGGAGACTGGTTGATGTCGCCCACGAGGTTATAGTGATGGAGGAAGATTGCGGAGATAAAGATGGTTTTATTCTTTGGAGAAAAGAAGCAGATGAAATAGGCCAGAATTTTATTTATAAAATTTTAGGAAGAGTGAGTTTGGAAAAGATTCCGGGAATCTGTAAGGAGGGAGAAATTATTGATTGGGAAAAGGCTGAAAAGGCAGTCGCAGCCGGCATCAAAAAAGTAAGGGCGAGGTCTCCTTTGAGCTGCAAATCAGCCAGAGGCGTTTGCCGAAAATGCTACGGTTTAGATCTTGGCAACAATCAATTGGTGAAACTCGGCGAAGCTGTCGGAGTGGTAGCTGCTCAATCAATAGGAGAGCCCGGCACGCAATTGACGATGAGGACTTTCCATACCGGAGGAGTGGCTGGAGGCGGTGATATTACCATGGGCTTGCCGCGAGTCCAGGAAATTTTTGAAATGAGAGTGCCTGGCGGTAAGGCAGAGATATCGCAGGTTGACGGCAAAGTTCTAGAGATAACTCCGGAGAGGATAATCAGAATAAAAGCCGATCCGTTGTCCGAAAAATCGAAATCAGCCCAGAAGACAAAAATCGTCAAAAGTGGTAAATCCAAGAAAGCTAAGGCGGAAATAGTTGAATATAAGATCCCGGCCAAGGCGACGATTTGGGTAAACCCCGGGCAGGAAGTTAGAAGGGGGCAGCAGCTTTGCGAGGGCAGTTTGGACCTGAAAGAATTATTCAAGTTAGCTGGCATGGAAGAGACCCAGCGTTACATTATCAAAGAAATACAAAAGATTTACGCTTCTCAGGGAGCTATAATCCACGATAAACATATTGAGACTATTTGCCGACAGATGTTCTCCCGCATAAGGATTAAAGATGTGGGTGATTCGCCTTTCTCTATCGGAGAGATCATAGAACGAGCGAAGTTTTTGGAAGAGAACGCCCGGCTTAAGAAAGAAAAGAAAGAAAAGGCCGTAGGGGTTCCTGTTTTGTTGGGAATCACCAGGGTTGCCTTGACTACGGACAGCTTCCTTTCGGCATCTTCTTTCCAAGAAACGTCACGGGTTTTAATCAAGGCGTCTCTGGAGGCAAAAGAAGATAAGCTGAGGGGACTGAAAGAGAACGTGATAATCGGCAAGCTTGTGCCTGCCGGTACGGGTTTCAGGAAAGAGAAATAATGGTCAAAGAGGATAGTATCCTCTTTTTTGCCTTCGCCTCGCTGTTGCGACGCTCGGTGGTCAAAGAGGACTAAGTCCTATTTTCCACCTTTGCTTTCACTGCGTGAAAGCTCGGTATATAATGGAAAAGAGAGGAGGAACGGCATAATTTCCCAAATTTTAAACGTGGCTCAAAAGAAAAAAAATAAAAATAATAAGAGGTCTTTAATCGGCGAAAAATTTACAACTCTTTTTTCTTTGCCCGATGAAACTAAAAAATGGATCTGGGGGGTGATTGTTTTTATCTTAGCAATAATCATTGCTTTGAGTTTTTTTAACCTGGCAGGGGTTGCCGGTGTTACCCTAATGAGAGGCCTTACTTTTTTGATCGGAAAGGCGGTTTTCGTTATTCCCTTGATTTTAATTCTGGGGGGATTGGTATTTTTCAACGCGAAATATAAGAAATTCTTCGGTCCGACCATTTTGGCAATCATTATTCTGATCGTGGGTTTATCGGGATTTATTGAAAGTTTAAATCAGGGAGTGAAACAGGGAGGGTGGGTAGGATATATTTTAAGCTTGCCGTTCCTGAGACTGTTCGGGGAGCTGGTTGCTAAAATAGTTTTTGGCGGAATTATTACGATAGGCTGTCTGATTTTTTGGTATCTGATCAAGGGGCCGAAAGTGAAAGACATCCCAAGAAGCAAGGAAGATTTTGAGAAAGAAAAAGAACCGTCTTTAATGAAAAAGATTTTTCTGCCGAGATTTAAGGTTAAAGAAGTGGAGCCCAAGATAAAAGAAGCTCCCGTCAGACTGGAAGAACCGGTATTGGAATTGAAACAAAAGGAAGTGCCGCAGCGATTTTTGTCCGGAGAGCAATATAAAGCGCCTCCTCTGGAATTGCTGGAACAGGACAAGGGGAAAGCTGCTGCCGGTGATATCGTGACCAATTCCGCAATTATAAAGAAAACCCTGGAGAACTTCGGCTTAGCAGTGGAAATGTCTGAAATTAACACCGGCCCTACTGTTACCCAATACACTCTGAAACCGGCAGAGGGCATCAAGCTTTCAAAGATTACCGCTCTTTCCAACAATCTTTCGCTAGCCCTAGCCAGCCATCCAATCAGGATTGAAGCTCCTATACCGGGAAAATCTCTGGTTGGCATTGAGGTTCCCAACAAAGTAAGGTGCCAGATCAGATTGCGCGATTTGATTGCCAATCCTCAGTACCAGGCGTCCCCATCCAGCTTAACCATTGTTTTGGGCAAGGATGTTTCAGGATCTCCTTGTTATGCGGACCTGGCGAGAATGCCGCACCTTTTGGTGGCCGGGGCTACGGGCACTGGCAAAACTATTTTCCTGAACTCTTTAATTTTAAGTTTACTTTACAGGAATTCTCCTGAAATTTTAAGGTTTATCTTGGTTGACCCGAAGAGGGTTGAATTTTCCGCATATAAAGATTTACCCCACCTTCTAACCCCGGTCATTTTCGATCCCCAGAGGACGATCAACGCTTTGAAGTGGCTAATTTCCGAGATGGAAAGGAGATTTGATATTTTGTCGGGGAACGGTTCAAGAAATATCAGCAGTTATAACGAGAAGACTGTAAAAGAAGGGGGGAAGCCGCTTCCCTATATTGTTTTGATTGTCGATGAGCTGGCGGATTTGATGGCTGCTCGAGGAAGAGAGGTGGAGGCGGGAATCGTAAGATTGGCTCAGATGGCGAGAGCCGTTGGAATTCATCTGGTGGTGGCGACCCAACGTCCGTCAGTGGAGGTAATTACGGGTCTGATCAAGGCAAACATCACCTCCAGGGTCACCTTTCAAGTGGCTTCTCAGGTTGACAGCCGAACGGTTTTGGATGCCGCGGGTGCCGAAAAACTGCTGGGAGCTGGAGATTTGCTTTTCATCTCAGCTGATACGTCAAAACCGAAAAGAATCCAGGGAGGTTACGTTTCCGAGAAAGAAGTGAGAAAAGTGGTGGATTATATCAGGGTGCAGAGAGAAAAACTTCTTTCAGATCAGGGGGTTGAATTGTTTGAGAATCATTTGGCTCAGGAGCTTGCCGAGACCTTGGAATCAAAAGAGGGAGGGACTGGTTTTGACGACTATGTTGAAGAGGATGATCCTTTATACGAGGAAGCAAAAAAGATAGTCATTGAGACTAAGAAAGCCTCCGCCTCTTTTTTACAAAGAAGATTAAGGATTGGCTATGCCAGAGCCGCCCGGCTTTTGGATGTATTAGAAGAACAGGGTATTATAGGGCCCGGAGAGGGGGCAAAGCCAAGGGAGGTTTATTCGTCCCAGGAGAACAAGCAGACTTCTGATGATAGTATTGATCAGGAAGAAGATTGGAAGAAAGTATAGGGTGAGTTGGAGATTTAAAATTTTATTGTTAATATAAAATTATGATAAAGAAAAAAATAAAAGAGAAAGCGTCGGGCGATCTCCAGGAGGCAGTGGATGAAATAAAACAGAGATTTGGAGAGGGGGCGATTATGAAACTGAAGGAAGCAGGCCGGGTTGATGTTGACGTGGTTCCTACTGGCTCCATTTCTCTTGATCTGGCTTTGGGCGTCGGAGGCGTGCCCCGGGGAAGGGTAATTGAGATCTACGGTCCTGAGAGTTCGGGGAAAACTACTTTAGCACTGCATATTTTAGCCGAAGCTCAAAAGCAGGGGGGAGTTGGCGCTTTTATTGACGCGGAACACGCCCTGGACCCTGATTATGCCAAGAGAATCGGGGTTAATACAGACGATTTGTTAATTTCTCAGCCGGATTCTGGCGAGCAAGCCCTGCAAATTTTAGAAACCTTGGTCAGATCGGGAGAGGTTGATGTCATTGTGATTGATTCGGTAGCTGCTCTGGTTCCTCAGGCTGAGATTGCCGGGGAGGTGGGAGAATTCCAAATAGGGCTTCAGGCGAGGTTGATGTCAGCTGCCTTGAGAAAGTTGTCTGGAATCATATCTAAAACTAAAACCGTAGTTATTTTTATAAATCAGATGAGAATGAAAATCGGAGTTATGTTTGGCAACCCAGAAACAACTTCGGGAGGTTTGGCTCTAAAATTTTATGCCTCAGTCAGGATTGATTTGAGAAGGACCGCTCAGATAAAAAAAGGCGAGGAAATTATTGGTAACCGGGTCAAAGCTAAGGTTGTTAAAAATAAGGTAGCTGCTCCTTTCAAAACCACCGAATTTGATATCTACTATAATGAAGGAATTTCAAAATTCGCCGATATTATCAACGCCGGAATAAAAATGGAGATAATAAAAAGAGCCGGTTCATGGCTTCAGTTTGAGGATGTAAGATTAGGGCAAGGCGTTGAGGCTAGCAAGGAATTTCTCAGGGAAAATCCAAAGATTGTAGAAAAAATTAAGAGTCTCTTATTTGGCAGTGGGCGACAAGAGAGCTAAAAACCGCGCCCTTTTAATTGCCCTTGTTAATCTTCTTTGATGACCGGAGCATACTCCGGTTCTTTTTTTCGGTTTAATTTTTCCGGAAGCCGAAATGAATCTTCGTAAAACTTGGGCTTCTTTGAAATCAATATTTTTTATGTTTCTTTGACAAAAATAACACTCCATAAATTAAAAAGGTATATTTTTTACGTCAATCTCCTCATCTTCCTCGATAACAGGGATGTTTTCTGAGGGATTCCCTGCGGATGGTTTTTGATTAGATGCTGTTCTGCCAGATTTGGGTCCCATCTGCAATCTTTCGGCGACGATCTCGGTTCGAGACTTTTTGTTTCCCGCGGCATCCTGCCACGTTCTTGTCTGCAGTCGGCCCTCAATCAAAACCAGAGAGCCTTTATTCAAATATTGGGCGGCAATATCTGCCAATTTTCCGAAGAGAACGATATTGTGAAAGTCTGTCTGTTGCTGTCTTTGGCCAGATTTATCGTTGAAAAAACGATCAGTTGCCATTCCGAAATTAGTGACTGATTGTCCTGAGGGGAGAGCCTTGGTCTCTGGATCTCGCGTAAGCCGGCCGATTAAAATAACTTTATTGAAGTTCATTTGGTAATAAGGGTTTATTTTTCATCATCCTGCGCTAAAATTTCCTCTAATTTTTTCTCAATTTCTTTTAGCTCGACCTTCTTTTCTTTTTTCGGTTTTTCGATTTTTGGTTCAATAATCATCATACGGCTCTTCTTTATCGCCTTGATTGGCCGTTTTATCAACATCAAATAGCGAAGGATTTGACTGTCCGCTTTCAATACCTTTTCCAGGTTGGTTAATTTTTCTGGCGGCAAATGAAAATTAACGACTGCCAGATATGCCTGAGATTGTTTTTTAATCGGATAGGCGAGTTTTTTCCTTAAAATCGAAACTTCTCCTGCTATAAGTCCGCCTTCTTCTTTAATTAGAGCAGAGATTTTATTTTGAAGGTCTCCTGCCTGTTCATCCGTCAATTCAGATGAAATTAGATAAGTTAATTCGTAAGTTTTCATTTAATGAGATTTTAATTGATGAAAATCGAAGATCAAAATGAATCTTTAGCTTTATTGAATATGATATCATCCCAGAAACAATTGGTCAAGTAATTGCTGGATGTTTTGTCTTGGCGGCTTATTTAATGAATGATTTAACGAAGGCGATTCCCTTTTTGCCCAGATCCTCAGCTTCTTTTTTTGTTTTCGCCTCAACAAAAACCCGGAATTCAGGAGCATTGCTCGATGGTCTGAAAAGAATCCAGCTGGAAGAGTTTTGCCAAATCTTTAGACCGTCAATAGTTTCAATTTTCACGCCCCTGAATTTATTTTTAGCTTCTTTTATTATCGTTGAATTTAATTTTGTAGGACAGTCAACTTTAGTTCGGTAAAGAAAAAATTTTGGCAGAGCATTCATTAATTCTCCCAATCTTTTTCTTTTTTCTTTCAATAAATTTAATATTTTTATTGTCACGCTTCCGCCGTCGCGAGAGAGCATCACTTCAGATGAGAAGCCGCCGCCATTCGCCTCAAAGCCAAAAGAAGCCTTTCGTTTTTTCATCGTTTCGACAACATACGGCGAGCCTACTTTTGTTCTGATAATTTTTTTTCCTATTTTTTCGATTACCTGGGAAGTGTTAATCGGAGTTACGATGACTTTTGCCTGGCTGTACTTGGCGATTAGGCTGCCGCTATAATCTCCGGGAAGGAAATTGCCTTTTTCATCGACGAAAACTACTCTGTCACCGTCACCATCAAAGGCAACGCCCAAATCAGCCTTCCCGCTTTTTACTTTTTTTTGCAAATCTTTTACCGCTTCTTCGGTCTCCGTATCTCTGGCAATGAATTTTTCTGGCTTGGGGTTGCAGTTTATTGTTTTTACCTCAAGCCCCAATTCTTTTAAAATTTCCGGCATTATTTTTGATTGACATCCGTTGCTTGCGTCAACCACTGCTTTCCATCTGGGAAAAGGAGAATTGGCCAAACCCAAAAGCATTCGTTGATAAAAATAAAGAGCCTTCCCCTCTTTTTTGGTTTTTGTTACTTTGGTTTTGTAAGGAACTCTTCCCTTTATTCTATTGTAAATTTTTTCGATCTCTTTCTCGTGTTTTTTTAAAATTTCTTCCTTAAAAGCGAAAAATTTTAAACCATTAAAGTCGGAACGAATATGGCTGCCGGTAATCATGCAGCTTCCCGCATAGCTTGGATCGGCAATTAAAATGTAATTCATTGCGGGAGAGGGGACAATTCCTTGATCCAAAACCTCATAGTTTTCCCTTTGGACCCCCCTTGAAAAAGCGTCTTTTATTCTCGAGCTTGAAATTCTCGTATCTCTACCTACAGCCACTTTTCCTCTTTGGCCAAACTTTAATAAAAATACGGCGAAAGTCCGACCGATATCGAAACAGAATTGGTTGTCAAGAAAATCTTTAGCAGAGCCCCTTATGCCGCTGGTTCCGAACAATGAAGTCATAATGAATCTATGGTATATTAAATTAAGGCAAAAATCAACTCTATGAAAAAAGATATTTTTGAAAATATTTTCAAGCAATATGATATTCGTGGGAAATATCCAGAAGAAATCAATCAGGAAATTGCTTATCTTTTGGGTTGGGCTTTGGTAAATTTTGCTCAAAAACAAAAGAAAGTAAGAAAGATAGATATCCTTGTCGGTAGGGACAATCGGAAGTCCTCGTTAACTCTTTTTAAATCATTGGCCGATGGGATTTTAGACAGTGGCGGAAGCGTGATTTCCATCGGAATTTGCACAAGTCCGATGTTTTATTTCGCTTCGGGCCACTACAGGGGAGACGACGGGGGGGTAATGATTACTGCCTCCCATTTATCGAAAGAATATAACGGATTTAAATTGGTTAGAGAACTTCCCGTTCCCATCGATGTTAGATCCGGGCTAAAAGAAATAAAAAAAACAATGCGAGAGAAGTCTTTCAAGATTCAGGCGAGAAGGGGCAGGTTGGTTAAAAAAAACATTCTGAGTGAATATGTAAAGGCCGTTGTCGCCGATTTTAATCTTAAAGGAATATCTCCTTTCAAGGTGGTGGTAGATACGGGAAATGCACCTGCAGGGATTGTTATCCCAGAAATTTTCAAAAAAACAAGGATTAAAATATTTCACCTTTTCCCGAAGCTGAACGGTGATTTTCCCAATCGCTCTTTGGATTGCACAAAAGAAAAGAATCTGAAAAAGCTTAGAGAGGAAACGCTGAAAAGAAAAGCAGATTTGGGGGTGGCGTTTGACGGTGATGGAGACAGGATTGTTTTTTTGGACGAGAAAGGCAGATTCGTTTCGCCGGCAATCATCATGGCTTTTGTCTCCTCGCTCTTGTTGAAAACTAATCCCAATGAAAAAATTCTTTATACCGTAAATCAAAGCAGAATAATCCCGGAAACAATAAAAAGAGCCGGTGGAAAAGCCGTAATCTGGAAGGTTGGTCATTCTAATATAAAAAGAAAAATGCAAAAAGATAATATTTTATTCGGGGGAGAGGCTTCGGCCCACTTCTATTACCGGGGGCAGTATTTTGCCGAATCGCCCTTTTTGGTTTTGTTTACAATTTTACAAGAACTTACAAGAACTAAAAAAAGCTTTTCTGAACTGATAAAGCCACTTCAAAAATATTTTAGTTCAGGAGAGTTAAATTTTAAGGTAAAAAATAAAAAAAAGATTTTGGCAGACTTGGAGAACAGATTTAGAAAAGGGAAAATTTTAAAGATGGACGGCTTAAGGGTTGATTTTCCTAATTGGTGGTTTAATGTCCGTTCTTCCCACACGGAGCCTCTTTTAAGATTGGCAATAGGGGCTGATACTAAAAAACTAATGAATCAAAAGAAGAAAGAGATAATCTCATCTGTAATCGGCAACTAGAAGTTTCAGATTAAGCCCATCTTTTTTTTAACTTCCTGCATGGTTGATTGGGCAATGGTCTGGGCTCGTTTAGCCCCCTGATTTAGAATCTCTCTTACATAAACTTCTCTATGAAGAAGTTCTTTCTTTTTCCTTCGGAATGGTTCCAAGGAATTAATTAAAAGATCCGATAGATATTTTTTAAATTCGGCGTATCCTTTTCCCTTGAATTTTTTTTCTAAATCCTTGATGGTTTTTCCCGAAAGCAAAGAGTAAATCATTAGGAGATTTGAAACACCTGGTTTCTTTTTCGGATCATATTTTATCGTTTTGCCGGTGTCCGTAACCGCTTTCATTATTTTTATTTTTATTTCTTCCGGTTCGTCGAAAAGACCGATGCGGCTTTCTGGCGGGTCGGTTTTTGACATCTTTCTCAGGGGATTTTGCAAGCTCATTATCTTGGCCCCCATTTTGGGTAGCTTTGCTTGGGGTATTTTCAGCAGTTCTCCGAATTTTTGATTAAACTTGCGGGCGATGGCTCTGGTCAGTTCAACGTGCTGTTTCTGGTCCTCTCCCACCGGCACCAAGTCGGTTTGATATAACAGGATATCAGAGGACATTAATATTGGATAATTCAGCAGGCCGGCGTTGACATTTTGCTTGAATTTTTTTGATTTTTCTTTGTATTGGGTCATTCTGCCCAAATCTCCAAGAGGCGTTATGGTATTTAAAAGCCAGGCGAATTCTGTATGTTCTTTGACGTGAGACTGGACGAAGATGATCGATTTTTCAGGGTTAATGCCGGAAGCCAGATAAATTATCGCTTTTTCCAGAATTAAATCTTGCAGGTTTTTGGGTTCATAGGGAACGGTTAAGGCATGCAGGTCAACAATACAAAAAATACATTCATTTTTTTCTTGAAGTTCAATCCATTGTTTTATAGCTCCAAAGTAATTTCCGATATGCAATTGACCGGTGGGCTGTATGCCTGAGAAGACGCGCATGTTTTTTTAAACCTCTATTACCACTGGTAATATCATAGGGCGTCGTTTTGTTTTAGTAAAGAAGAATTGGCCGATTTTATTCCTGATTTCTTCTTTAATGTATGTCCAGTTGACGGCTCCTCCGGAATCAGTGGCGTGGTGGATGATTTCAATCACCTTTTTCCTGGTTTCTCGCAACAGATCTTTTGATTCTCTCAGATAAACGAATCCTCTTGATATTATATCAGGAGAGCCTTTAACTTTGCCACTTTGCTTATCCACTATGGTTACAATGACGAACATCCCGTCCTCAGCCAGCATTTGCCGGTCTCTTAATACGATTTCTCCAACATCTCCGATCCCGAGTCCGTCAACCATTATATAATTTGATGGTACCTGTCTTTTTTCGATAGAGATGCCTTTAGAGGTTAGATTAACTATTTGCCCGTTTTCAACTACTATCGCATTTTTTTCCGGTAAGCCTGCCTCTCTGGCTATCTCAGCATGGGCTGCCAGCATTGAGTATTGGCCGTGAATGGGGATGAAGAAACTCGGCTTCATGATGTTTATCATTTCTTTTAGCTCTTCTTCCTGGGCATGGCCGCCCGCATGAATGTCCATCATTTTGTAGTGGAAGACCTTGCATCCTTGGCGGAGAATGTCGTCTTTCAAATTCTGGACAGTTCTTTCATTTCCGGGGATGACGGAAGAGGAAAGAATGACGCTGTCCCCCTTTCTTAATCTCAGGAAAGGATGTTCCCTCGTGGCGATTCTCATTAAAACGGCAGACCCTTCTCCTTGGGCGCCGGTGCACAAAACAGTTACCTTTGAGTCCGGATAGTCGTTGATCTCCTTGCCTTTAATGATAGTTCCCTTTCTGGCCTTAATAAATCCCAGAGCCTTACTGATCTCCACATTAGTTTTCATTGAATATCCTTCAATCGCTACTTTCCTCCCGTATTTTTCGGATAAGCTGATCATCTGCTGGATTCTGTTTATCAGGGAAGAGAAAGTGGCAGCAATAATCCTGCCGTTCACTTTTTTGAAGATTTCTTCTAGATTTTTCTCGATCGTTTTTTCCGAAAACGAATGTCCTTCCTCCTCCGCCCCAGTTGAATCCGAAAGCAGGAGCAGGATTTTTCTTTCGCCAAACACCTTTAATTTTTGCAAGTCGGTCGGTATGTCATTAACCGGGTTCGGGTCAAACTTAAAATCGGAAGTATGGAGAATATTTCCGACCGGCGTTTCAATGAAAAGACCGAGATTATCCGGGATGTTGTGATTCTGGTGAAAGAATTCAATTTTGAATGGCCCCATTTTGATCTTGGAGCCATTTTTTACTTCGTTTATATTAAGAGCAGGTAGATTGGGAAAATCCTCCTGCCGTCTTAATATTATTCCTCTGGCCAGGGGAGAGGCGTGCATTTCCAATCCCGGATGCCAAATTTTGTCTATCAAATAGGGAACAGCTCCGATGTGGTCATAGTGACCGTGAGTAAAAACGATTCCCAGAATATCTTTCCTTTTATCTCTTAGACAGCTGATATTGGGAATAGTATAATCAATACCCGGCATGTCTTCTCCGGCTATCCTGAAGCCCATATCGCAAATTAAAATCTTCCCTTCAGTCTCAAAGAGAGTCATATTCCGGCCGACCTCGCCCAGCCCTCCCAGGGGAATAACGCGCAAACTAGATTGTTTTAATTGTTTAGTCATAGTGCGGACGGAGAGATTTGAACTCTCACGGGATCGCTCCCACAAGCTCCTGAAGCTTGCGCGTCTGCCATTTCGCCACGTCCGCGTTTATTTTCTTCCGTATTTATCTTCGTATCTTGTTTCATCGTTCTCTTTAAATTTACCGGTTGAGATTTCAAGAATTTTTGAAAGCTTTATTCCCTTAGCCCGATGGAGGATTTTTTTATGAATCCGGACAAATTCGCCCTCTTCTAGGATTTTGCTTTTAAGTTTATTTACTCTTATGCCTGAAATTGCCTCTATTCTTCCCGAGATCACATACCAAAATTCCTCTCTTAATTTATGAGACTGCAAAGATAAGCTTTCCCCCTTTTTGATTTCGAGAATCTTTACCGTACAAGGTTTATTATCAATGAATTTGATAAATCCGCCCCACGGACGTTTAAAATCCTCTTCAATTTTTATTGCTTTAGTGGACAAATAGAAAGATAAAGCTCTTAATGATGAATATCCGTTTTAGAGGAGAGAAATTGTTTATAATACCATTATTATAATATTATAGTATGAATTGGTTGGCAAATCAATAGTATGATATAATCCTAAAGACATGGAGATAAAAAGAATAGGAAATTTTGAAATCAGGATATTCCCAGATTTTGCGGAGTTATCGCTTGGTGCGGCGAGATTTTTCGTTTTTGAAAGCCGGAATGCCCTGAAAAAAAAGGAATTTTTTACTGTTTCCCTAAGCGGCGGAACGACTCCCAAAAAGCTTTTTGAACTTTTAGCATCCGATTTTAAAAAAGACGTTGACTGGCAGAAAGTTCATGTATTTTGGGGAGATGAAAGAGCGGGAAAAGACGATCCGGAAAGCAGTTTTCAGTTAGCGTATCAATCTTGGCTTGGCAAAATAATAAAAGGAATCCCTTTTTTTGAAAACAATATTCACCGTATAAAAATGGAATTGGGATTGGTCAACGGACCAAAAGAATATTCTAAAGAGATAGGGAGGTGGACAACCGAAGGTTTTGATTTGGCTATTAACGGTGCAGGTTCCGACGGCCACAGAAACGGTATTATGCCCGAAAATCCAAAAATTGACTGGCATAATGAAATTTGGGACTTGCCCGAAACAGTTAAGGTTTTGGGTTATAAATTGCCTCTGGAAATCAATCCTTACACCCAAAGAATTACTCTTACGCCCTGGTTCCTTAATAAGTCGAAAGTAAATATTTTGCTACTTTCCGGCAGAGACAAGGCGGAATTATTGAGAAAAATTACAATCAATAAGGAAAAATACGATAAGAAAGAGCTGCCGGCGATAACTTTTAACGAAACGCAGACAATCGTTTTGGCAGATGCGACAGCGGCGTCTCAAATATGACAATATAATAATATAAAAAATGAAAAAAATAGTTTTGTCAGGTTTCAAAGGGGATTGTTGCGGAAGAAATTACAATAGAGCTTTAATAAAAATGGCTCTCGAGAAAAAAATAGAGCTTACTTGCGTTGATCTGGGCAAGCCGAAAAATGTTTTAGGAGTGCCGTCGCTCAAAGACATGATGCAGCTGATTAAGAACAAAAAAGTCAGCTATTTGAATCTCGAAAACCCTAAAGATGTTAAAAAATATATAAATATCAAGGATATTGACGTAGCGCTTATTGCAACGCCGGACTTCCTGCACGCAAAGATCGCTCAAGAATTTTTGGGTAAAGCGAAAAGAATTTTTATCGATAAACCGTTGGATTCGATATTAAGGAATGTAAGGATGATCGAATCATTTCCCAGTGTTGATAGACTGGTATTTTGTTACGATCATTATCTGTCGAAATTTTATCCCTTTGAGCTTCAGACTGATCAATGGCTAAGGCGAGGAATCATTGGCAGTGTGAAAAAAATAGAATTTAGGCTGCTGGAGCCGACCGTTATTCCACGTCATCGGATTTTTGCCCTGGATGCGGGGATGATATATGATCTTTTTTCTCACGGCTTAGCAGTGATTACGGCCATACCGAATAAGTGGTCTTATCCTGATCTTCAAAATCTGCAAAAACTTAAGATTTTCGAAGTAAAAGTCGGTAAGTATGAAGGATGCAGAATTCACGGCTGCAGTTACTCGAAAATTGTCTTTGGGATTTTCCTTGGCAAGAGTTTTATTCCTTGCAAGGCCAGGGTGGGCAAGGGTGTCGGTAAAAAATTCGAAAAGATTCTTGAAATCACCGGTTCAAAAGGCAAGATTCTTGTTGATATAGAAAATTATCAGTATGAAATTACCAATGCGGCGGGGGAAAAAATCAAAGAAGGAAAACTTGTTTACGACTATGCGGAGCATTTCCTTACTGCCGCAATAAATATTAAAAATCCGGTTTATAAAATTCCAGGCGCCATGCCGCTCAACGCCGGCAAGGAAATACTTTATATTTTAGACGAGGCTGACTGGCGGAAAGAACCAAAGGGAAGAATCCCGAGATATCCGGTCGGTTCTTCGATCGCTGAAATTGAGAAAATTATTGAAAGCAGAATGCCTACTTCTTGAATACCCCGGCTTTTTTAATAATGCTTCCGTTTTGAGATATCCAACTATAGAGGTTTTTCACTCCTTCTTTTGGAGAAACAACAGGCCGCCAATTGAAATCTTTTCTGGCTTTGGCAATGTCTGAAACATAAACTTTCTGGTCACCTGGTCTCCAGGGGCCGAAAGAATGGTTAAATTTCTTATCAGACAGCTTTTCTAAGATTTCAAACAACTCCCAGATTGAAAGGGAAAAATTCGGTCCTCCACCAACATTATAGGCTTTTCCCCGCGTTTTTTTAATGTTTTTTAAGGCAGAATCATAGGCACGAAGTAAATCGTCAACATAGAGAACGTCTCTGACCTGCTTGCCGTTGCCGAAAATGGTTACGGGCTTATTGAAAAGTAAAGCATTGCAAAACCATGCCAGCCAACCCTGCTCTTCTATGCCGAATTGGTGAGGACCGTAAATTCCCGACTGGCGGAAAACAACAGTGTTTAAACCGAAAATTCTGGAATAGTCTATAAAATACTGATCGCCAGCTCCCTTTGAACAGCCGTAAGGGCCGTGGAAATCCAGGGGGAATTTTTCGTTAACGCCCTTAATGTCCCGATAAACGTATCTTTTTGCTTTTTCAACAACCGGAATATAGAGCAATTCCCCCATTACTTTATTGGTGCTGGAATAGAGAGCGGCTGCCTTGCTCTTAGTGTTTCTCATTGCCTCCAGAACGTTAAAGGTACCCAGCGCGTTTATTTCGAAATCTTCTCTGGGATTGGTAACGGAAGTAACCATGGTTACCTGCGCGGCCAAATGCAAAACAAAATCCGGACAGTGTTTTTTAAAGGCTTCAAAAATACTATTATAGTTTCTGATATCTCCTTTAACGAAGATGAAATTACCTTTTTGTTTCTGCAGCCAGTTTAAATTTTGTTTGGCTCCTGCTCTGGACAGGTTGTCAAAAGAAACGACTTTGTAACCCTTCTTGAGATAAAAAGCTGCTGCATTTGTTCCGATAAAGCCACAGCCGCCCGTAATGAGAATAGTTTTTTTCATAAATTTTAAGCCTCTTTTATTTTATTATTCCATTTATTAATAGCTTCTTCCCATCTTTGGAATGTTCCTGTGTCCATCCATCTTCCAGAGAGTTTGTAGCCGTAAAGCTTCCCTTCCCGGGCTAACTTAGGAAACAAGTCGGTTTCCACCATGGCAAAAATAGCCTTCTCTGGATAGTATTTTTTAATTTCTGGATTTAAAACATAGGTGCCTGAATTAATGTATTGAGAGGGAGGATTTTGCGGTTTTTCAATAAATTCCATTATTCTGTTGCCTTCTAATTTGGCCACGCCGTAAGCGCAGGGATTGTCTACTTTTACTAGGCCGATAGTTGCGATGTCTCCGTTTTCCTTGTGCCACTTTATCATTTCTTTCAAATCAATTTCCTTTAGCTCGTCGCCGTTGGAGATAACAATAGGTTCGTTGAACCATTCGGGTTCGACGTTCTTTATAAAAGGGGTAAATGTTCCGCTTGGTTTTTCTTCGGTTACAAATTCTATCTTTTGCTTCGGGAAGTAAGCGTTTTTCCATTTGTCAAAGTCCTCAAGGTGTTTTGTTTGGATGCCGATTTTTATATCATCTATGCCGTTTTCCAAAAACAAATCAACCAGATATGTCAGTATCGGGACTTTTCCGACGGTGATTAATGGCTTGGGGATTTCGTAGGTCAAAGGTCTTAGCCTTGTTCCTTCCCCTGCAGCTAAAATAAAACCTTTCATAGATTTGAATTTATTTGTTAATAAGAATATTTTCTGTCTGAGATGCTTAAGTATATCATACTTTCTTTTAAAAGTCAAACCCCCGCGAACAAAGATGCCTTTATGCCTTTGCCCACGGGGGTCATTTGTATTGATATTTACAGTTTTCTTTCTGCTTCTATCAATGCTTCCTTTGTTGATTTTTTGCCTTCCAGCGTTTTTTGCCTTATCACTTCCAGCCCAGCCGGAAGCTCGGCAACCTTTCGTCGGTCTTTCCAGGGAGAGGCCGAGAAATTTTTGATAACGCTGATGTGGCTTTTCTCTTTCACTAGGAGGGTATGCCGGGAATCAGGAGGGAAAATTATCAGGTCCCCCCATTCTCTGAGAGGAAATACTTGCGTCTTTTCCTCGTCCCAGATCACGGCATCGATGTTACCCTTCTGCAGCATGATGGCTTCCAGACCGGCGGTATGAAGATGCCCTTCTTGTACGGCCGGATCCAGGAAAGCATCATGAATTTCCATGTTCTCCGGAGCGGCGTGTCTTATCCTTTTTTGGATGCCCCGGGTCAATCTTTCCTGGCCAAAGAATTTCTGGAGACTGTCTTTGCCGCGAAGATATACGGCTTTTCTTCTTTCACGGAGATTGCTCTCAATGAGCTTGAGTACTTCCCTGGTAACAACCGAACCGACTTCACCTTCTTCTTTGATAGAGCCCTCGGCCACGAGAACAACTTGTTTCTCCTGTAGGACGGTTGGCCGCAATTGGCTTTTCGGTCCGACGAAGAAAATGGGAATAAGTCCCAGACTGGGGGTTGCGAATTGAAGGTCGGCTGTTCCGTCGCCTATGGCAATTGTTCTGGAAAGCAGTTCATAAACTCCTATCTCCAAATACTGAGAAAGGTTGTCAATCGCAATGCCGGCGGCAATGTCCTTGTCCAGGGGTCGATTGTCCACAATCGGCACGAGATTAAGAGCGCTCGAGACAGGAGAGACCTTTATTTGATCTTCCAATTGCCAATCCCGGAAAATGCTTTCCAGCTTTTCCTTAGCTTCGTTAATCCTGGCTGAACAGGTTTTGTTAATCGTGGTATCGGGATTGCGGAGAACCTCGACCGTAGCCATAAGCTCTTTCGAATCAGACCAGATGAACCAGGGAAATTCTACCTGCGGCGCTTCCGGGATTAAAAAGAAATTGCCGTCAGCGTCGCCTCCCTGGAAATAGCCTGCTTCGTCTTTCCCTTGATAGGGGACGAGGTTCCTGGTCTGGTAAAAGAGGTTGGCAATCTTTCGGCGAAGGGAAGGATCGGTCAGGGGATGGTTTTTTAACAGCGTCGTCACTTCCGCTTCCCCCGAAGTAGCATCAAGATTAATCAGGGCTAATTCCGGATAAAAGTGGAAATTCGCTATTGTCTTTTCGAATCCGTCTATTCGACGCAGGTGGCTGATCAGAAATTTTTGTAGCCACTTTCTGTCCCGACCGGTAATGAAGCTGTGGTGGACATCCTTCTTGGCCAGAGCCACAATCTCTTGCAGCACCTCTCTGTCTGGAGCATCGCCCTTGGTAATGGTTCCGTTGACATCCCAGATGATATGCTTGGGGTTTGTTGGAATACTTTCTTCGCGCAGAATATGATACATTTCTACCTCCTATATTCAAATATTAAAGAGCAACCTTATTGCCCTCCGTAAATATTCTAAAACAAAAAACCACATCTGTCAAGTTGTGGTTCCCAAGAGATATCTTTCTCGTTTATTTTTCTTTTAATCTCTGCTTAAATTCATCAATCGGATTGACTGGTGTCGGGTCAATTTTATATTCCATGGCTAGCCAAAAAGAAACCCAGAATCCCAAAATAGTTACCGAAAAGAATTTCTCCAAGAAATTTTTCCCCTTAATGTCGATAAATTCCACTCCTATCCCTTCTTTTGCGATAAAATCCTTGGTGATTTCCATTTGTTTTAAAATCCGAGAATGGGAGCTTTCCTTGTCTCTTAAAATTAAAACGTAAATTTTGTCATTGCTTATCTGAGCTTCGTTTACCCGCCACAATCCCACAATCTCATTATGGTTGATCTCCGGAAAATAGTTCGCCATGGCGAGAATTTTGGCAGTTTCATTCAGACTATTTTTCCAGATCACCCCTGCCGTTCTGAATCTTCTGGAAGTGTAGACGATGGGAATTTTCCCAAAGATTTTTTCCGCTATTTTTTTACCCTCAATTTCTAGTGCCTTCGTTCCCAGGGAATTGCCGAGTTTTAAAACATCGTTAATAGTTCCGCTTAAAAGATGGTGATTGTTTAAAACTTGGAGCAGGGCGGCAAACATTTCTCCTATGGCCAATCGTGGGGGAAGGTAGGGCGGGGGAAGGATTGCACAGGGTACTTTATATTTCTTTGACAGTTCGGCTAATTTCCCTCCGGTAGTAATTGAAATTACAGGCAGGCCCCTTCCCAAGGCTGTTTCAAAAGAGGACAGGGTTTCTTCCGTATTGCCGGAATAAGAAATGCAAATTATCAAACTTTCGTTACCAGCCTGAAGAGGAAGGCGATAGGATTTATAAGAGAAAACGTCCAGGGGCTTTAAGGCTCCCAATATTTCCCCTGCCAGAGCCGACCCTCCCATGCCGCAGACGATGATGTTTTCCGGGGGAGTCAGAAAAGACCATTTTTTAAGGTGGACTTTTTTAGCGGCATTTATGCCAATCTTAAACTGCTTTGGAAAATCCAGAATAGCCTGGCGCATATTGGACTTATCTATGTTCTTTATTTCCATGCCCTTTTAGTATTTATATACCATTTTTCAATGTCTGAGAATCTTTTTGATGGATCGGTAATGATTTCAACGGAGATGCCTTTTATTTTTTCTGAAACCAAATAAAGGTAATCCGGGCTGTAAAGAAAGATTGCCGGAGCATCTTTGACTAGAATGTCTTGGAATTTTTCCAGAGCTGCTTTTCTTTTTTCCCAGTCCAGAGTCTGTCGGGCTTCTTCTAATAATTTATCCGCCTCTTTGTTCTCGTAGAGCGCCAAATTTAATCCCGGATCCTTTACTTGCGAGGAGTGCCAGAAGGGGAAAGGGTCAATGATCATTTCTAGTCCCTGGCCGAGCAAAATCAATTCGTAATCTCTCGGTCTGATTATTTCTTCCGTAAGGGTGGGGCTGTCAACGATTTTGATTTCCGTTTTTATTCCCAGTGATTCCCATTGCGCTTTCAGATTGGAAGCTACGTTTATCAGGGTTTCTTGGTTAACGGTCGTCAGGGTAAAAGAAAGGGAAAGGACTTCTTCCGAGGGAGCGGCGCAGAGCTGATTCAATTTTTCCCTGGTGCTTGCAAGAATTCGGCCAGTCCCCTGAGTTAATCCGGAAGGAGTTAATATCTCTTCTTTGTATTTTTCTTGGAAGTTAATCACGGCAATCCTTGTTTTTTCTCCAAAGTATCCTGTGATTTCGGCTTCGGGATAAACCCCAGGATCTTTTGCCAGGCATTTTTGCAATTCTTGGACTTCGCTCCCCTGACTGCCTGTCTGAAGATTGCTTTTGAATTGAAAAGCAGATTCTTTCCTGACCACCCTTTCTCTCGTCCCGTCGCCACCCTCTTTTTTAATGAATCCCGCCTCATCCAAAATTTCTTTAGCCTTTTCTGGATTGAACTCATAAACCTCAGAAGGGCTTTCAAAGCCGTAAATGTCGGACAGGATGGGTGAGTCCGCTATTCTTGCCTGAATCGGCAGGATTTGGTTGATAATCTCGATCTTGTTCGTCCCGTAGTTAAGGGCTTGCCTTAATTTTTTATCAGCCAAGATTTTTGATTTTTCCGGATTGAGAAAAACGGCAAAATACCTTGGCGTCAGAAGGCGGTATTCGGAGAAAGAGTTTTTCTGGTCTATCTCCGTGGAAGCAGGGGAAAATCCGTCAATCTGCCCAGCTTTAAAAGCCGAAATCAATTCGTCTTCATTCTCGAAGAAAGAGAAAACTATTTTTTGAATGTGCGGCAAATCTCCGTGATAATTGGTGTTTATTGCCATCTCCAGAGATTTTATGTTGCCTTCTTTATCTTGGGTAATTCCTTTCACTTTGTAGGGACCGGAGCCTATGGGTTTCAGATTGTAAATCGACAAAGGGAAGTTTTGATCGGATATGTCTTCCCAGATATGCTTGGGCATTATTTTTAAGGTAGAGGTTTCCAAAAATATGACCGAAGGGTTGGCTAATTCAAAACGGATTCCCAAATCGGAAATTTTCTCTGCTTTTACTCCCAACCAGCTTGCCCTGATCGGACTTTTAAAAGAGGGATTCTGTATTGTTTTAACGGTGAAAATCACATCGTCTGCCGTAATCGGTTTCCCGTCCGCCCAAAAGATATTTTCCTTGAGATAGAATTCAAATGCTTTTCCGTCCTCAAGAGTTATATATTCCTCAGCCAGATCAGCGACAATCTCCCCTTTTTCATTGTATTTCATAAGACCAGCGTAAATTAATTCAGCCAAATCCCTGTCAACGTCGTTGGTTTTAGCATAGACGGGATTAATGTTGCGGGGAGACCCAATCACTCCTTCAACGTAAGTTCCCCCTCTTGCCGGTACAACTTGGGTGTTTCCCAGATAGAAATTGTTGGAAAGGAAAATAATGCTGCTGATGCCTAGAAACAAAAAAACAAAGAAAAGGATTTTTTCTTTCTTGCTCAAAACTTTTAAAAATTGTCCCCATTGATGCGGGGACGGCCATTTCCTGTAAGAGAAAGCCATTTTAAAGAGTGAGATTTAATAAAGACAGGACAATGAATAATGCTCCGCAGACTATCGTTGCCCAAAGAATTTTTTGCTGGATGCCCCTTCTTGTGGCATAAAAGCCACCTTCCTGACCGAAAGAAGATCCCAAGGCCGTTCCTCTTTGTTGCAGGAGAATTAAAACAACCAGAAATATGGATACTATGATTTGGGCTAAAGGTAGGTATTGTTGCATTTTGTTGTTGGGTTATTGTCTTTTTGAAGAAGAAAAGCCCAGAAAATAACCGACCAGCCAGACGATTACGGTGGTCCAAAAGAGGGGAACCAGTCCCTGGATAACTAATTCCGGAAAGACAATGCTGATAAGCCAGATTATTACCATGTCAACTATCAGGCCGAAAATGCCCAGAGTCAGAACTCTCAAGGGCAGAGTGATTATTTTTACAATGGGCTTGATGAAAAAATTGATTAATCCCAGAAAGGCGCCGGCCATTATTAAATACTTGATTTCTCCGGCAAATTCAACCCCGGGCACGAATTTCACGGCCAGCCAGAAGCTTAAGGTGCCGCCTGCGATTTGGAAGATTAAGTTTGACATTATTGCATGGTAGCAAAGATTCACTTCGGAATCAATAGCTTGATTCTTAATTTATGATGGTAGCTGATGGCGAATCTGTGCGCTTCGTCGCGAAGCCGCAGCATCAAATTAAATGTTTCCCTCGGCAAATTCTTGAGTAAAACCGGTCTTTTGCTGCCTTGAATGTATAATTCATTGTTCCTTTTTGCCAGAGCTGTAATTTTGGCTTTCAGCTTATAACCTTTGGCAGCTAGAATGGCAGCATTGAGCTGAGCCTTGCCTCCGTCAATCAAAATAAGATCAGGATAGGGCCATTCCGGGTGTTTGAATCTTCTGGATAATACTTCTTTGAGCATTGCCACGTCGTTAGGCTTATCAGTAAGCTTAATTTTGAAGCGGCGGTAGAAATTTTTATCAGGCTTTCCGTTAATAAAGGTAACCATGGAGCCAGTGGCTTCTTTCCCTTGGATATTGGAAACGTCATAGGCTTCTAGGTGCTTGGCCCGGAAAATGTCTGCGAACAAGCAGGGAGCCAGGCACTGGCCCAGGTGATACCAGAGGCACGGCCGGACAGCTGCCTTTCCGGTCGGCAGATTTTTGCAGGTGCGATAGGGCGAGCGTTTTCTCAGTTCTTTTAAAGTTTCTTTTAATGACTTGCCGTCAACAAAGGGGCCTATATATCCTGTATTTTTGTCTTTTGTCTGATGCGTTATAAAAATTCGGGGGAATTCTTCTTTGGTAATGCCGATATAGAAATAGTTTTTGTCGTCTTTCCAGGCAACATTGTACTTTGGCTGATATTTTTTAATTAATTTAGCTTCCAAAAGAAGGGCTTCTATCTCTGGGGTCTGTGGATCGGGGCGAGGAGCGAGATGAGTCAAAGACTCAGCGAGCTCCGAATCGGTTTTGATGTATCCTATATTTTCGGTTAAACCAAGAATATCTTTATGTTGTTTTACTCTTTCTCTGATGTTCGTAGCTTTGCCAATGTATAAGATTTCCCCTTTATTTTTGAAACAATAAACGCCGACGGTTTTGGGCAGCCGGCCAATTTTATCTTTGGATAGAAAATTGAACCTTTTTATTGATTTATAATTTTGCATTTGCCCCATCAGAGATTTCTAAATATGGTTGGAAAAAATTGTTAATCTTAATTCCTGTAATTTTTATTTCCTTAATCTTATTGCCTTCAATCGAAAGTTCAATAATCTGACTTTGCATGGTTTCTTCGGAAAAGCCCTGATCAAAGACAAAGTTGCCTAAACTGTAAAAAATCCAGCCATTTTGATATTTTTCATTCGGCTGGACCACGTGAGGGTGGTGGCCGACCAGCAGATCGGCGCCGGCGTCTGTCGCCATTTTTGAAAAATCAATCTGAAACTGAGAAGGTGTTTTCTGGTATTCTTCTCCGGAGTGCAAAGAAACAATTAAAACGTCAGATTTTTCTTTGGCTGATTTGATATCTTGTTTGATTTTTTCAATGTCGTTTTGGGAAATCCAGGCAATACCTGAATTTTCTCCTGTGGCCCGCCAAATTTCTGGTCCTAAATCAGCGTAAGCCAGAAAAGCAATTTTAACACCATCCACTTCTTTAATGAGAGGAGAGTAAGCTTCGTTTTCCGTAAAACCTGCTCCAACGAAACTGATCCCAGCCTTATTCAGCCTGGCCAGGCAATCCTCGAGCGCTTCCCGGCTGTAATCAAAAGCGTGGTTGTTAGCCACGGATAAAACGTTAAAACCGGCAGAGATTAACCCTTCAATTGCTTTCGGGTCAGACCTGAAAGAATAAATGCTGCCAACCTTGATTCCCTTATCGGAAATTACTCCTTCCAAATTTCCGAAGACAATATCAGCCCTTTTTAAATAATCAGCGATTTTTAAAAAAGGAAATCTAAAATCTCCATTCCCTTCTTCCTCAATCATATATTCTACTCCGCGGTCAAGCATTATGTCGCCAGCAAGGATTATCTTTATTGGCTGTTTTTCTTCAGCTATTGGGGCTGAGGTTTTTTCTTGTTGATAAGGAATAATTTCGATACCGGCAGGTTCCGCAAAAAAGGAAATTCCGAAAAATAAGATTATCCCCAAGGTAATTGAAATCAGGGTCCACTTCATATATGTAATTATACCTCACATTGAATTTTTCTTAAATTTGGAGTATAATGGCTAACCATGTCCGGAGATTTTATCAAAATTCGGGGAGCGAGAATTCACAACTTAAAGAATATTGACGTGAATATCCCCAAGAACAAGATGGTGGTTATTACCGGAATTTCAGGATCTGGCAAATCATCCTTGGCTTTTGACACTTTGTATGCGGAAGGCCAGAGACGATATGTCGAATCCTTGTCCTCTTACGCCAGACAGTTTTTGGGAGTGATGCAAAAACCGGAGGTTGATTCCATTGAGGGGATAAGCCCGGCAATTTCAATTGATCAAAGGAAATCCTCGCGCAACCCCCGTTCTACAGTAGGCACCATTACGGAAATATACGACTATCTCCGTCTTTTATTCGCCAGAGTTGGCCGTCCCCATTGTCCGAAATGCGGAAAGATAATTTCCCGTCAGACAATAGACCAAATCACGGAGCAGGTCTTGAGTCTTCCTTTAAAAAGCGAGATTGTCGTTTTGGGACCGGTGGTCCGGGGCAAGAAAGGAGAGCACCGCGGCACGCTGGAAGAGATACAAAGAGCCGGTTTTGTCAGGATAAGGATTGACGGCATAATCTACAGGATCGAAGAAGGTTTGGAAAAGGATCTTGATAGAAAGAAAAAGCACAATATCGAGGTGGTGGTGGACAGGTTGATTTTAGACAAGGATTTGGATAAATCAAGGTTAGTTGATTCCCTTGAGACAGCTCTGAAATTGGGCAAGGGGATGGTGCTGATACAAAACACCAAGGGAAAAGCGCAGAAAGCCGGAAGCAAGTCAGAAGATCTCATTTTCTCGGAGCATTTCGCCTGCGAGGGTTGCGGGATATCTCTGCCTGAATTGGAGCCCAGATTGTTTTCTTTTAATTCGCCCTACGGTGCCTGCCCTTCCTGCCAGGGGTTGGGAAGGAGACTGGAGGTTTCGCCGTCTTTGGTTATCCCTAATCCCAATTTAACCTTGGCCGAAGGAGCTATCTTCCCCTGGGCCCATGCTTCTCATAAAATCGGCAGGCAGGGATATTTTTGGTGGCAGTTGCAGGAATTGGCCAAAACATATGATTTCCCCTTGGACTCACCGGTAAAAGAGCTTTCTCCTAAAATCATTAACCTGATTTTATACGGAGACGGAAAGTCAGAAGGGGTTATCCCAAATCTTGAGAGGCGTTATTACGAGACCGATTCTGACTATACGAGAAACGAAATAGAGCAATATATGGTAGAGAGGAAATGCGAACAGTGCCAGGGCAAAAGACTGAGGGCCGAGGCTTTGGCGGTAAAGGTTGGCGGCAAATCCATCAATGAGGTGGTGGAAACGAACATTGATCAAATCAAAAAATTCTTTTCTGAAAAATACGGTGGCAACAACGATGATCGAGCGAAGAAAATAATCCAGCCCATTGTCAGGGAGATCATTAACCGGTTGCAATTTTTGGTTGATGTGGGCTTGGATTATTTGACATTGGCAAGGTCAGCCGATACTTTGTCGGGGGGAGAGGAGGAAAGAATAAGATTGGCCACGCAAATCGGTTCAAAACTGACCGGAGTTTTATACGTTTTGGACGAACCTTCAATCGGTCTCCATGCCAGGGATCAGCGGAAACTGATCAGCGCCATAAGGCGGCTCAAGGAATCGGGCAATACGGTAGTCATATGCGAACACGATCCTCAGACCATCACGGCCGCAGACTGGATAATAGATGTGGGCCCCGGGGCAGGCAAGCATGGCGGCAGGATTGTTTTCCAGGGAACCGCCAAGCAGCTGCTGAAATCCCATACTCTTACTGGTGATTATTTGTCGGGAAGAAAAAAGGTAGAGGCTGTTAGCGCCAAGCGCCAAACGCAGGACAGTCAATATCTGGTTGTTAAGGGAGCTAAAGAGCATAATTTAAAAAATATCGACGTAGAAATTCCCCTGGGCAGGTTCGTTTGCGTTACCGGAGTTTCAGGCTCGGGAAAATCATCCTTAATGAACGATATCTTAGCCAGGGCTCTTTTGAAAAAATTTTATAACGCCAAAGAGGAACCTGGAGTACATGAGAAAATCCTGGGAGCAGAGCAGCTAAACAAGGTGGTTCTGGTTGACCAGTCGCCGATAGGCCGTACTCCCAGGTCCAATCCGGCAACTTACACGGGTGCTTTTCATTACATTCGGGATCTGTTTTCCAAAACAAAGGAAGCCAGAATCAGGGGTTACGGACCCGGACGTTTCAGTTTCAATGTAAAAGGCGGAAGATGCGAGGCTTGCGAAGGCCAGGGGGTAAAAAAAATAGAGATGTACTTTCTGCCCGATGTCTATGTCCAGTGTTCGGAATGCAGCGGCAAAAGGTTCAACAAAGAAACTTTGTCTATTGAATACAAGGGTAAAAACATTTCGCAGGTTCTCGAAATGACAGTGGAAGAAGCCTTGGAATTCTTTAAGGTGATACCGGGTCTTTATGAGAGGTTAGAGACCTTAAACAAGGTGGGTTTGGGCTATGTCCAGCTGGGGCAGGCAGCTCCCTCTCTTTCCGGGGGTGAGGCGCAGAGGGTGAAACTGGCAACGGAATTATCCAAAAAAGCTACCGGGAAAAGTCTCTATATTCTGGATGAGCCCACTACCGGTCTCCATCCTCACGATATTAAAAAATTAATTTGGGTTTTGCGTAACCTGGTAGACAGGGGAAATACGGTGGTTTCAACCGAACATAATCTGGAATTTATCGCCAGTTCTGACTACTGTATAGACCTGGGGCCCGAAGGAGGGGAAAAAGGAGGATATATTGTTGCTAGGGGAACGCCTTTCGAGATCGTTAAAAACAAAAAAAGCCACACTGGACAATTTTTGAAAAATGTGTTAGAACGAAAACAGTACGTTTCTCAAGAAAGGAGGTGAGTTAAATGGCGACGATAAGAGAGATTGTCCGCAAAAAACACATCAAAACAACCCTTAGCTTGTTAGCTAGCATTACCAAAATACCTTCCAGCGGTAAAACCCAGCGAGGATTTCAAGCGGAAGAAAAAGCTTGGAAAGCGGCTCGGTACTGGCAGAAAAAAAGAATCATAGCTCGGGCAAGAAGAACCAATGGTTTAAGTTCGGAAGACAGGGAGGGAAAAGATATTATTTTAACCCTCCGGGACGGACGAGAGGTTTGCATCGATGTGAAGAATTATTGCGACTTTAGGGCGGTCCAGAGGTGCAGGGAAAGGGACGTGTTGCTTTTTCCAATCTGGCTGGATGAAGATGAAGCCGTTGCAAGGGGAAGGATGCTAGATTTGATTATGGCAGCTTACGTTTCAGGACTTGAACTTTTCCAGATTCGCCAAATAGTTGCTCTGACTTCAAAAATGAAGCAGCAACCTCTCCAGCCAAGTTTAATCAGGAGAATTTTTTCCTGCGTCAGGAAGGTAAGCTAGCCACTTACCTTCCCTTCATTTATAAACTATTGACAAAGATTTTTATCACGATTAATATTAAAAAGTAGAAATTAGCACTCAAAGGTCTAAGCTGCTAACACGGCAGTTTCTAATTATTAAACAAGCTTTCCTAAAACGGAAGCGAAGATGGAAAAGAGAATTTATTCTCTTTGACCGTTAATAAAGTATGAAAATAAAACCAATTTCAGACCACATTCTGATAGAACCGATCAAGGAAGAGGAAAAAACCAAGACTGGCATTCTGCTTCCCGACACTGCGGAAAAAGAAAGGCCTGAGCAGGGCAAGATAATCGCCGTGGGACCTGGCAGAAAAGACAAACAGGGAAAATTAGTTCCTCTGGAGGTAAAACCCGGAGACAGGGTCTTGTTCACCAAATACGGTCCGAACGAAATCAAAGTCGAGGATAAAGAATATCTTATTGCCAAAGAAGAGGATATTTTGGCTATTTTAGAATAAAATTATGGCAAAACAAATCAGTTACTCGGAGGAGGCAAGAAAAAAATTGAAAATAGGAGCGGATAAATTGGCCGATGCCGTAAGGATAACCCTAGGACCCAAAGGAAGGAATGTCGTTCTTGACAAGGGTTTCGGCTCTCCCACTATTACCAATGATGGAGTAACCATTGCCAAAGAAATTGAGCTGGAAGACAAAACGGAAAATTTAGGAGCTGAAATTGTCAAAGAGGTTGCCGAGAAAACCAACGATGTGGCCGGAGACGGCACCACCACGGCCGTAGTTCTCGCTCAATCAATAATAGCAGAAGGACTCAAAAATGTGACTGCCGGAGCTAATCCTTTGGCCCTGAGAAAGGGGATTGAAAAAGGAGTGACAAGGGTAGTTGAGTCTTTAAAGAAAATATCGAAAAAAATCACCACTAAAGAAGAGATGGCGCAAGTTGCTACCATTTCAGCGGAGGACAAGGACCTGGGAAATCTGATTGCCGAGGTAATGCAGGAGGTTGGCAAGGACGGCGTAATCACCGTTGAGGAATCAAAAGCCTTCGGCATCCAAAAAGAAATCGTTAAAGGTCTTCAATTCGACAGGGGATACGTTTCTCCTTATATGATTACCGATGCCGAAAGAATGGAGTCGGTTTTCGAAGACCCATATATTTTGATTACCGACAGAAAGGTTTCGTCTATCGCGGAGATTCTGCCGGTCCTGGAAAAAATCGCCCAGACTGGCAAAAAAGAGCTGGTTATTATTGCCGATGAGATTGAGGGTGAGGCTTTGGCTACTTTGGTGGTCAACAAATTGCGGGGAATATTCAACACGCTGGCGATAAAAGCGCCTGGGTTCGGGGACAGGAGGAAAGAGCAATTGTCGGATATTGCCGCGGTGACCGGGGCTGAAGTGATTTCCGAAGAGGTCGGATTAAAGCTGGAAAACATCGAGTTAAAACAGTTGGGCAGCGCTCGCAGGATCGTCTCCACCAAAGAAAATACCACCATTGTCGAAGGAAAAGGGGAAAAAGAAAAAATAGACGCCAGAATCAAACAAATCAAAAAAGAATTGGAAGTTGTCGAGTCTGAATTCGACAAGGAAAAGTTGCAGGAAAGACTGGCTAAATTAGCCGGCGGAGTGGCTGTTATAAAAGTGGGAGCTGCCACCGAGGTTGAGCAAAAGGCCAAGCAGCATAAGACCGAAGATGCATTGGCTGCCACCAGAGCGGCCGTGGAAGAAGGAATGGTGCCGGGCGGCGGTACAGCTTTAATCAGAACGATATCTGCGTTGGATGAGTTGAAACTGGAAGGAGACGAACTTACTGGCCTTAACATTTTAAGAAGAGCCTTAGAGGCGCCGATCAGACAAATAGCCCAGAATGCCGGTATAGACGGAGCAGTGGTCGTCCAAAGAGTGAAAGAAGAGAAGGAAGGATTTGGCTTTAACGCTCAAACAATGGAGTACCAGGATTTGATGCAGGCTGGCATTGTTGATCCGACAAAGGTGGTCAGATCAGCTCTCCAGAACGCATCTTCTGCCGCTTCCATGTTTTTGACCACCGAATGCGTTGTTTCGGAAAAACCTGAAGAGAAAAAGACAATGCCTGGCATGCCGCCGATGGGAGGAGAAGATTATTAATTGAATCTCTTAATTCATCAAAACTCTCCAAGTCAAAGAGCTTTCATGCTCTTTTCCACCTTCGCTTTTGCGAAAGTTTGGTCATTGACTGCAGGAGAGTTTTTGATTATATTTAAAAATAGGGCGATGAAGATAAATCTTCATCTTTTCCTTTCGCTATTGCTCGGGAGGTCGAATAGTTAATAATTTTAAATTAATTCTAATCTATGGACACCGGTAAAATCATTTTAATAGTAGCTGGCTTAATTATCCTTTGGGTGATACTCACCTACAACCGGTTAATCACCTTAAAAAACAGGGCCAAGGAGGCTTGGTCGGATATTGATGTTCAGCTAAAAAGAAGATATAACCTCATCCCTAATTTGGTTGAAGCGGTAAAGGGATACGCCAGCCACGAGAAAGGCGTCTTTGAGAAGGTGACAGAAGCCAGAACCAAGGCAATGGGGGCTCAAACCGTGAAAGAGCATTCGCAGGCTGAAAATATGTTGTCAGGCACCTTGAAATCACTTTTTGCCGTAGCTGAAAATTACCCGGACTTAAAGGCTTCGGTTAATTTTCTTGAGTTGCAAAGAGAGCTTCGTGATGCTGAAGACAAGATTCAGGCAGCCAGACGTTTCTACAATACCAACGTCAGAGATCTGAACATTAAGATCGAAGTCTTTCCGGCCAACATCGTGGCCAATATTTTCAGGTTCGCCAGAATGGAATTCTTCGAGATAGAACAGACGGCTGTCAGGGAAGTTCCTCAGGTAAAGTTCTAGATTTCAAATGAATCTTTATACGCAAGCCGAATCGAATATCCGGAAAACCTGGCTTTACCTGTTTTTCTTTCTGCTTTTGATTATTGCTGTTGGCTGGCTTGTCTCTTATTTTCTGGAAAGCCCGGTAATTTTATATTTTGCCGTAATTCTGAGCATAATTTTGAATTTTTTCGCCTATTGGTACTCCGATAAAATCGTTTTATCTTTTAGTAAAGCCAAACCTATTGAAAAACGGGACAGCCCGGAATTGTACAGATTAGTGGAGAATCTTTGCATTACCGCCGGTCTCCCCTTACCCAGAATTTATATTATCGATTCGCCGCAGCCCAACGCCTTTGCCACGGGCCGGGACGCAAAGCACGGCGTAGTGGCCGTCACCCGGGGTCTTTTGGAGAAACTGGAAAGAAGGGAGTTGGAAGGCGTCATAGCCCACGAACTTTCCCATATCGGTAATAAGGACATGCTTCTGCAGACGATAGTCGTGGTGCTGGTTGGTTTCATTGTCATGCTGACCGATTTCTTTTTCAGGATAGCTTTTTGGGGAGGTATGGGCGGAAGAGGCCGGGAAGGGGGACAGGCAAGATTGGTCATGATATTGGCGGCTTTGGTTCTGGCGATTTTAGCTCCGGCTCTTGCTCAGCTGATGAAACTGGCCATTTCCAGGAAAAGGGAATATCTGGCAGATTCTTCAGGGGCGTTGTTAACGAGATACCCTGAGGGTCTGGCCCGCGCTTTGGAAAAAATTTCCCAGGACCCGAATCCTTTGAAAGGGGCCAGCGACGCAACATCGCATTTATATATTGCCAATCCTTTCCGGGGGAAGGAAAGATCTTCCTGGCTTCACAAACTGTTCATGACCCATCCGCCCGCAGAAGAGAGAATAAGAGCTTTAAGAGAAATGGAAGTTTAACTTAAGGAGAGGTCGCATAGTGGCCTAGTGCGCCGCCTTGGAAAGGCGGTATACCTTCACCGGTATCGTGGGTTCAAATCCCACCCTCTCCGCCAGTTGGTAAAAGAAGCAACTCTACCTCCCTTGTGGATAGCTGCTAAAGGATAAAACAAGCTTTTCATAGTTGACTCATTGTCTCTTTTTGCTAAAATTTATTAAGGACAATGATTATCCTTTCAATCAAGCTGATTTCGCTTCCCGAGGATGTTTTAGAACACTCTTTTTAAGAGTGTTTTTTTATTGGAAAAAGTCGAGAACATTTCTATTGACCAATATTTATGAATAATATTTTTAAATCAAAAAAAAGCATTTTAATAATTATCGCAATAGTCGTTATCGGTGCATGCCTGATATTGTATTTTGCTTGGCCTTCGCTTCCATTAAAAATCCAGGAAGAAGCTGTCCAGCCAACCATTCCTGAAATCATGAAAGCTGGCGAAGTAGGCGAGATGGAAGAAGGAAGTACGTTGGCAGGGGTAAACCCGGGGGCTGTGGCTAACCCTGTTCGTCCGCCAGACTCTCCCATGCCAGTTGCCGTTTTCGACACTAAAGGAGAGATTGTTTCGATTGGAAAAGACACTGTCACAGTAATGGGTTCAGGTGAGAATTTTGAAGACCAGAAAGCCAGAGATCTCAAGGTTAAATTCACCGACCAGACTGTTACTTTTGAAAAGGGGCAGCGGGTAAAGTACCTGGGATTGGAAGGATTAGACTATCTTGAAATCGGACAAGAAATACTTATCAGCAGTTCGGAAAACATCCGCGGTAAAACAGAATTCTTTGCCATTTATATTAATAAAATCTAAAAGGTCAATAACCAAAAATATAAAAAATATTATGCCTATCTTTAAACAAATCGCCTTTATATTGTCGGTAGTTGTTCTAAGCTTACTGGTCGGCTATGCAGCTACCCGTGCCTGGACTGATCCTGTCGAAGCTCCGCCTGGTAGCAATATTCCAACCCCAATCAATATTGGTTCTAACGCTCAAACCAAGCAGGGAGTTTTGCAGGTTAACGCCGACTTTACCGCTAACCGGTTGATAGACACCAGTGATAGTTCTTACTACATTGACCCAGCAAATACCAGCTATTCTGCTCTTTTTGCCGGCAGTGTCGGCATCGGGACAACGGCGCCAAGCGAGAAATTAGAAGTTGCAGGAAACGTAAGGCTCTATAAATCAGGTGCATTTCCTTCTGTCAGCGTGGCCGATGCATGGGGCGTTGAGAAAGTCAGAATTCATACCAATGGTTATAGTTGGTTTAATGGTGGCAATGTCGGCATCGGGACAACGGCGCCCCAAACAAAATTAGATGTGGCTGGTGCTATAAAAATAGGAACTCAAGCTACTTGCAATTCCAATACCGAAGGAGCGATACGATATAATTCAGACACAAAGAAATTTGAGGGATGTGATGGGCAATATTGGCTACCGGTGACAACTGACGCTTGCGGCGGAATCACATCGGTTAACTTTACCTACAAAGGCAGTTCTGTTAATTATGGAACAGTAACGAGTTCGGGTAGGTGTTGGTTGGACCGCAACCTTGGTGCTTCACGGGTAGCTACGGCCTTCAATGATAGTTTGGCATACGGCGACCTATTCCAGTGGGGGAGATTGGACGATGGGCACCAAACCCGCACCAGCGGAACAACAGGCACTCTTTCCAGTTCTGATAATCCCGGCCACAGTAATTTTATTTACGCTGGTACGACCAGCCCTTATGATTGGCGGAGTCCTCAAAACAATAATTTGTGGCAAGGGGTTTCGGGCATTAATAATCCTTGTCCCAGCGGCTGGCGATTACCAACTATTGCGGAGTGGGTCGTTGAGTACGGGACCTGGAGTTCACAAAACTATTATGGCGCATTTGCCAGCCCCTTGAAACTGACAGCAGGCGGCTATCGGCATTACACCGCCGGAGCCATCGGTGCCGTAGGCGAATATACCGGTTACTGGAGCGGGACAATCTCAGGCACAAACGCATATCCCCTCCTTGCCACCGTAAGCAATATAGTTGGTGGCAGCTGGCAGCGGGCATCAGGTTTTAGCGTGCGTTGCGTGCTTAACTGATTTGATAAAAAAATGGGGGCAACTCTATTTTCCTTTTGACTACCTGTTTTTTATGGATAAAAAAAAGTTAGCGATCACAATAACGTTATTTACGCTTTTTAGCCTTTGGTTAATTCAGTCAGGCAATCTTGCCAATTTTTTGAGTTTTAAAGTCGTTTCCGCATCGCCCGACCCGGTTATTACCGATACTTTTGATGACGAATCTAAAATTGCTTCTAAAACAAATCTGGCAGTAAGTGGAGGACAGGTAAAGTTGGCTATTTCCGGTCAGACGTGCGTGCAGTATGATAGTTGCGGAAACACGCCTTCCCAAGATGGCATTTATTGCACTTGCTACTGCCAGTCCCCGTGCTCCGGTTCCTGCGGATGTATGTGGACAGAAGAGTACCAATGGTGCGGCCAAAGTTCATGTGTTGAATTCTGCACTTATTGCGGCTGTTTGTATTGTACGCAATATGTAGACGCCTATTACACGTCGGGAAACTTAATCTCTAACAATCTTTTATCGGGCCAAACCGTAACAACCATAGACTCTTTTTCTTATACTGCTTCTTTGATCCCTTCCGGCGCAAGCTTAAAAGTTCAGTTCAGCCAGGACAACGCCAGTTGGTATAATTCTTCTGGTGATTTAGGCCAATGGGATACTTGTTCCTTGGGGACGCATTCGATTGATTTGTCCGGTTTGGGCTGGTCAGGCCCTAATTTTTACTACAAAATGGAATTCACCTCCGATGGAAGCAACACGCCTGCTTTGGACGAAGTAAGCGTTCATTTTACCAATGTTTTTCTTCCGGTCGCCGTTACCACCGCAGCCATCCTGACCACCGAGGTCTCAGCCATTCTTAACGGACAAATTAGCGACGATGGCGGCGAACCTTGCCAGTATAGGTTCAGATATAAGAAATCAGGAGGCGATTACGTCTATACTGCATGGGCTGGAGCTAAAACCACAGGGCAAACTTTCTATGAAGAAATAACTGGTTTGGATGCGGGCAGTTTGTACTATTTCAATGCCCAAGCTAAAAACTCTGCCGGCGAAAGTGCTTGGGGCGTTGAGCTTCAGTTTACGGCGGCGGTGGTTTGTCAAAATCATAATGTTTGGGGTTGGGTTTGGTCGGAGAACATCGGCTGGATAAGCTTCAGTTGCACCAATACGATGACAGTAGGAACAGGCATTGATTTTGGAGTGGATATTGACGAGGGCTCTGGTTTATTTTCCGGCTATGCCTGGTCTGAGAATGTTGGCTGGGTGGATTTTGCTCCCGAAGGTCCTTATCCTGACGTGCCCGATTATTCGGCCAAAGTGGATCTTGTCAGCGGTCAAGTTTCTGGCTGGGCAAGGGCTTTGTCGTATGGCGATGGCTGGGACGGCTGGATTAAAATGAGCGGGGGGAATTACGGGGTTTTCGTGAATTTTGTGGATGACGAATTTTCAGGTTTTGCTTGGTCGGACATGGTTATGGGCTGGGAAAGTTTCAATTGTACGGATGAGGGCGTCTGCGGTAGCTCTGACTACAAAGTGATAACTTCAGTCGTGCCACCGCCAAGAATTTCTAACCTTATCAATACTTTTTCTCCCTGTAGCCAGTCCAGAATACCCAATTTTTTCTGGGAGACAGATGCTGACCTGCCTTATGATTACGAAATAAAAATTTGCAGCAATTCTGAATGTAGCGGCCCCGGCGATCCTTTGATTTCCAACCTCGTAGGGGGGACGAGTAGTCTGTCTTGGACTCCGGCTTGTAATCGTTGTTGCAATGATTTGCCTTATGGCAATATTGATTTTGGCGGTGGGACTTATTACGTTCAGATAAGGGCAAGAAACACAGACGGTCAATGGTCGGACTGGACGAGCAGCAGCTTTATGACTTATGATCACTGCTATCCTTATGCCGATTTTCTTTGTGATGGAGCCGATTGTACTCAGATGGGAATATCCGAAGATGTAGTCGTAACTTTAAGCGATAATTCCACTCTTTACGACGGACCTCTTGCTTGTTCCTGGACCTTGCCTGATATCACCCAGGTCGTTGAGGGAAATCCGGCTTCCGACTGCACCATTAAAGTTAGTTTTTCCGCTCCTCCGCCAGGCCAAAGAGAACAAGACATAGAACTTGCCGTGACAGATTCCAGCAATTATTCCTGTTCTCAGACGAAAACCATCCAGGTTTACTTTCCTCTTCCCGAATACAGGGAAGTACTACCGATCGTCTGGTTTAAAAATCTTTTTACTAGGATTGCCAGCGTTTTTACCGGATTTTAGTATCTTGCATCTTCTAGACAGCTGAAAAACAGATTTTGAGGCGTTATGGCTGCGGCGTGACAAAGTCCGCCTTTTTATGTATTATGTTTATAGTTTAAAACGATTGCCTAGGCTGTGTTGATTCGGGATTAATAATAGATATAAGTATTTAAATTTGAAAAATATTTGAAATCTAGTTTGGGTCAGACGTTTATTAAAAAACATTTAATATAATTGATAAAAATCTATGGAAACCGTAAAGAAATTCATTTTGTTCGTCTTGCCGGAAAAATTAGGCATTTGCCATCTCGGCAAAAACGTTCCGGTTCCCGACTGGGCGGTTGAGGGGGACTTTTCTTCTATAACTAAGACCGAACACGAGTTATCAATCGTTTACCCTCAGGACAAAATCCCGGCAGGAGTTTTATTTGAAAAAGACTGGAAAGCTTTCAGGTTGGAAAGCATTCTTAACGGTCTTTACTCTGTTGGCGTTATCGCTTCTCTCTCAAGGCCTTTGGCTGAGGCGGGAGTTAGCGTATTTAATATTTCCACTTACGAAACGAATTACATTTTGGTGGAAGAGAAAAACTTGGAAAGATCCATAAAGATTTTGAGTGAGTTCTGCGAAATTAAGAAATAATTGGTTGACTTATGCAGTTTCAGGATTCATTTCAAAATTTAATAAACTGGTCTTTGTCCGGCGGGATAAAAATTGTTCTTGTCCTGCTGGCCGCATTTTTGACAAGCCTCTTCTTGAAGATTTTTATTGGAAAAGTAATCAGCGGGCACATAAAAAACAAGATTAACGGGGAAAGAAAAAAAAGAGTGGAAACCCTTGTCGGTATTTTCAGCGGCACCCTTAGTTTCGTAATCTGGATTATTGCCGTTTTGATGATTCTTCCGGAGTTTGGGCTGGAAATAGCCCCTCTTTTGGCGGGTTTGGGTTTGGCCGGATTGGCAGTCGGCATGGCGGCCAAGGATATAATAGCTGATTTCATATCAGGTCTTTTTATTCTTCTGGAGGGTCAATATTTTATCGGTGACAGGGTTAGAATTTCCGGTATTGAGGGAGAAGTAAAAGAAATAACCCTGAGAAGAACGATTCTCAGGGATGAAACGGGTATCTTGCATTCTTTTCCTAACAGCCAGATAAAACTGGTTTCCAAAAAGGAGAAATAAGAGGATTATTTGGTTTTTAGTATCTTTCTGTATACTTTCTCGTGTTCTGAAACCATTCTTTCGACGGTAAATTTTTCCTCTACGGATTTGCGGCAACGATAACGCATCTTCAGGTATTCCTTTTCGGGCATTCGGTAGATTCTTTTTATCGCTTTTACCATTGAATCTAAATCGTTCGGCCGGCAAATAAAGCCGGTTTCTTCATTCTTAATTATTTCCGGCACGCTTCCTTTGTCAAAAGCAATAACTGGAGTTCCGCAGGCCATTGTTTCAATCATTGTCAGGCCGAAAGGTTCTTCCCATTGAAGCGGAAGTATATAGGCGGCGGCTTTTTTTATGATTTTAAACATTTCTTCGTGGCCAAGAAAACCTTTGTAAAGAATCTGTCTGCCGTCTATTTCCGGCTTTATGTCTTTTTTCCAGTATTCATCATTCCCGTGGCTTCCCATAAGGATGAGTTTTTTTCCTGTCTTTTTGGCCACCATAATAGCTTCCTTTATCCCTTTATTAGGATGGATTCTTCCGGTGATTACCAGAAAATCTTCAGGATTTTTATCAAAAGGAATTTTTTTTGAATCAATTCCGTGGTAAATAGTGGCGGCGTAATTAAGGTCGGGCAGAGGTTTTCTTTGAGCGTTGCTTATAGAAATATAATACTGGGTGTTTTTAAAATTACCGAGAATTAATTGTCTTATGCGGGAAAGCGGGCTGTGCAGGGTTGAAATTGTCGGCGTTTTCGCTAGGGGCGCGAAAAAAGCGGTGGGAATATCAAGTTGGCTGTGGATAATGTCAAAGTGATTTTTTTTTGCCATTTGGTAGGCCTTGGATATCAGTAAATATTCGTAATTTACGTGGGGCTGGGGACCGGTTGGATTAAAACCGATCTTGGGATCGGTCCCGGTGGCTTTCTCGGTTACACTTATCAATTTTCCTTTTGTTTTTGAATCGCCTGAAGCAAAGAGAGTTACGTCGTGGCCCCTTTCTACCAAATTTTCCGCGATAATAGACGTCATCATTTCCGGGGCGCCCGAACATTGCGGGGGG
>Ga0265297_10001925_pt1 | contig 45003 bp, 48 predicted proteins | sample Munlanlwell13791_FD_192502 | JGI IMG/M metagenome (GOLD analysis project Ga0265297, IMG submission 192502) | Leachate microbial communities from a municipal landfill in Southern Ontario, Canada - Leachate well 137-91 | ecosystem: Engineered > Solid waste > Landfill > Unclassified | place...
GTCGGAACAATAATAATGGTTTTATTTCTTTTATTTAACAAAGTCTTATTAATCGCAGGGATTAAAAAGGCAGCTGTTTTTCCGGTTCCAGTATTGGCAATACCAACTACGTCTCTTCCTTTTAAAATCAAAGGAATGATTTTGTCTTGAATCGGAGTCGGTTCACTGTATCCCTTGCGAACGATACTAGTTTTCAATCTGTTATCAATCTCAAAATCGATAAACTTATTTTCTGGCTTATAAGCTATGTCTTCTTCAGCCGGCATCACTTTTTGAATAAACTTAGAAATATCTATTCTGGTAGCTGAAAATCCTCTCTTTTTCTGAGAAGAACCTCCTCTTCTAAACTTGGAACGATCTCCAAATTTTCTATTACTATTACTATTATTAAATCTTCTTTTTTGCATATTATTAAAAAAACGGCTTTCCCTTAGTACAGAGAACCCGCTTTACGTATCTCAATATCTATTAATAACATAACTATATTACATTTTAACCATTTTGTCAATGATTTTACTCCGGACAGGTCTTATTCAGCTCGGTTAAGTCGGCTTCGGTGATCGTACTGCTTTTTCCAATATTATAAGGATACATGATATCTTCAGAACCATTTAAGTGATCTATTCCTAAAGCATGGCCTAATTCATGAGCCAAAACCCTGATTAATTTTTCTCGGTTCTCAAATTGATAAATATTAATCTCTCTTGAATCTACTCCGGAAATATAGTTGCCTTGTTCAAACTCCGGGTCAGTCGATTGGACAGCATCGTTATAATTGGCAATATTTAAATTCAAATTATTAGCTAAAGTATTCAAATTACTGGCCAATTGATTAATACTCGAAGCCATACTATTAACTTCGCTCTGTTTAGTTTTAATAGTTGCCGATAAACTTTCTAGTTCCTGCTTTTCTAAATTCAATTGATTGTATTCCGCCTCGGTTCCTCTTTTTTTATTCCATGCCCGAACCTTACTTTCATAGATTGCCAATTTTTGATTATATGAAGCAATCAAACTATTTAATTCTTGACCAGCTTTATTGTATTGAACAACCAATGATTCGTACTGTGATTTAAGAAGTAAATAATAATTATAGTCTTTGCTTAAAGTATTATCCAACTCGCTGATTTCGGAAGTTGATTCTTGTCGGTAATCATAAATTAAACTGACTTTCATTTTTCCTTCAGGTGAATATTCGAAAAGGTTTCGAGAGGAAGCCTTTTCCCAAATATCTTCTGCTTCTTTGATGGCCGATTTAAATACTTCTTCACTAATACCAAATTCTGTATCAAATTGTCCAACCGAATATGTAATTGGCGTCGGGCAAGAATCAATTCTGTTCAATATGCTTTTGTATGCTCTGATAATATCCTCTTGGAACACAAAAGCGTATGATAATATCAATAAAACAAAAAGTATTGGTAATATTTTTTTTGTTTCCATTATCTTACAATTTTCAACGGCATATACCAGCCTTGAACTTTCTGACAAAGAGGACATTTATCAGGAGCACTGTTTCCCTTGTGAATATAACCACAATTCAAACATTTCCATTCAACCTCTTCGTCTCTTTTAAACATCTTTCCTGTTTCCAATAAATTAGCCAAGATATCATACCTTTCCGCATGTTTTTGCTCCACCTCTAATATCTTTTCAAATAAAGTAGCAATATCTTCTTCGTTTTCCTCATGAGCTATTTTAGCAAATTCAGGATACATAGTTCCGAATTCATATTTCTCTCCGGCACTGGCATTCTTCAAGTTCTCCAGTGTGTTTGATAAAGGATGAATATCGTAAGTATTGGTCATTTCCACTTTCTCGGTAAGTTTTTCCAACTCTTCTTGAGCATGGGCTCTTTCGTTGTCAGCCGTTTCTTCAAAAACTTTAGCTACCCACATCAAACCTTCTTTGGTGGCAATTTCAGCAAAATAGGTATATTTGTTTCTTGCCATTGATTCCCCGGCAATAGCTTTTAATAAATTCTCGTGTGTTTTTTTCATATTTTTGTATATTATTTTATTTTCTAAATTATACCACAAATACAAAAAGAGTGTAAAATTAATCAAATATTTCTTTCAATAACTCATTTACCCCTATTTTCTTCTTGGCTGAATAAGGAATAATCTTGTGAATTCCTATTAACTCTTTAATGGTTTTGAATTGTTCTTCGTATTTTGTCTGTTTTATCTTGTCTATCTTATTAGCTACAATAATAACATCTTTTCTGTAATCTTCCAGGGCATAGAGCATTTCTAAATCATCCTTGGTCGGTCCGACACTGGCATCTATTATTAAAACAATCTTTTTTTGCTGATAATCGGAAACAAAAAAATACCAATTCACCATGGCTTTCAAACTCTTCTTCAGTCTATCCGGAACTTTAGCATAACCGTATCCCGGCAAATCAACAAAATACAACGAATCATTAATTAAGAATAGATTGATTCTCTGGGTACGGCCGGGAAAAGAACTGGTGGTCGCTAAATTATTTTGATTAACCAAAGAATTGATAACACTGGATTTACCTGAATTTGAGCGACCGATAAAAGCAACCTGAGGAGTATTACTCTCAAGCGCTGTATCGCTACCAATCACTCCTTTTATAAACTTAGCTGATTCTATCTTCATATATAGTATTGGAATAAAAATAGATACTTAAAATTAAGTATCTATTAATATTACTTAATTACGATAACCGAACTATTTCTTCTTGTCTTTCTTTGGCTTCTTCACCTCTTTCTTTCTAGAGTTATTTCCTTTTGCCATAACTTTATATTAATTATTATATATAAAGTATATCATTGTATTTATTTTTAGACAATTAAAAACCGACTTTGCAATCGGCTTTTAATTCATTATTTCTTTGCTTTCTTTTTTGCAACCGGTTTTTTAACAATAACTTTTTTAACAGGCTTCTTTACTTTCTCTTTCTTTTCAATAATAACCTCTTTCTTTTCCTCTTTTACAGGAATAGTTGGAGCTAATACTTTTAAAATCCTGTCTAGTTTAGCGTTCAACTGCTCAAACTGTTCTTTGTATTGATTAGTCGGTTTTTCAACATTTTTAGTTGAAGAACCGCCTTCTCTATCAAAACAGTCATTGCAGTAAACGGGTTTTTCTCCAGTCGGTCTAAAGGGAAGCTGAAATCTCTTTCCGCAAGTATCACAAGTTGCATCAAACATTGGTCTATCTCCTCTGTCTCCAAATCTAGGTCTTTCGCGTCCGCCTCTTTCCGGCCTCTCTGACCTTGAAGCGCCTCCATGATTAGTAAAGCATTGACTGCAATAAATCGGCTTATCGCCAGTCGGCTTGAAAGGAACCTCGCATCTCTTGCCACAATCGGAACAAATCGCTTCGTGCATCTCGGGTCTTTCTCTGTCTCCTCTGTCTCTATTGCCAAAACCTCTCCTTCCGCCAGAATCTCTTTTTTTAAAGTCTCTTTCTCTTGGACCAGTGTCTCTTCTGTCGCGATCGAATATCTTGTTAAAGTTTGCCATATGTTTTATTTATATTAATTTGTTGGGCTATTATAGGCTATATAGAGATATAAAGCAAATAAAACACTACTTAATGACTTGTAAGTTAGGTAACTTATTAATAATTATTTCTAAATCAAGCGTTGAATAATCATTGCCAATAAGGTTAAAAGTTTTAAGATTTTTAAGATTACCCAATTCGTTTGGTAAACCAGTAAGGCTATTATAAGAAACATCCAACTCTGTTAATTGGCTGAGTTGTCCTAATTCAGCCGGTAAGCCGGTCATAAGGTTATGGCTTAAATTAAGAACCTTTAAATTTTTTAATTGTCCTATCTGAGAAGGTATTGCTCCTGTAAGTTGATTATTGGAAAGATTAAGTTCCTCTAATTGCTTCATTGAAAAAACGTATTCTGGAACTTTTGTTAAATCTTTATTACTCAAATCAAGCTTAATCTCGTTCGCATTGTTTGATATCGGAGAATTTATATTGATAATCTCTTTAATATTTAGATAAGGAGAATTATAGGCAAGAATAATTATTATCAACAATAAAGCTATTAATAGATATTTGTTAATATTCATATATTGTTTGTTAATTTTCTTATACCTATATGATACTCCTATTAATAGAAAATTACTATCGATGTATCATTTTAGTCTTTTTCCAGGTCTAAAATCTTATCAATCCTGATTTTGCTTACAAAGTCCGGAACGTGACTGACAATAATCATTGCTCCGTCGTATTTATTCAATGCTTCGGCAATAATAGGAATGTGACGAAAATTAATATGATTAGTCGGCTCGTCTAAAATAAGAAGTCCCGGTTCCTGTAAAACAAGTCTAGTAAAAGCCACTAAACCTTTCTGGCCTTCTGATAAATCTCCGATTTTAGTACTCATTACATCGCCCGCGATAAGAAATCCGGCCGCTACCTTTCTCATTGCTTCTTCGGAATGCTTTTCAGAAACTCGAGAAAGTGATTTATAAACAGTATCTTCAAAGTTTAAGGTTGAAAAATCTTGACGGTAGTATCCGATGACAACATTGGGAGCAATCTTTGTTCCCTCAGCCTCGTTCTTGGCAATTGCTTCCAAAAGAGTACTCTTGCCGATACCGTTAGGCCCGACTAATAAAAGATGCTCATTTCTTCTGAGTTCTATATTGGCCTTCCTTAATACTTCTTTGTGTTTTTTAATAGTTTTAAAAGAAGAAATATGGACAATTTCTCCTTTAATATCTTTTTGTGACGGAATAGTGAAAGAACGGATGGTTTTATCTTCTCTTCTTATCTCGACTATCTGCTCTTCGGCTTCTCCCGCTTTTTCTCTCATTTTCTTGGCTACGAAACGAAGATTTCCTCCCTTGTTGGCAAAAAAATTAGCCTTATCTTTATTCTCTTGAATTTCTTTCTTTAGTTGAGCATTCTTTCTATTCTCTTTTTCCTGGCGAAGAGTAATTTGCTCCCTCACATCAAAGTAATTTCCAGTGTACTGTTCTATTTTTCTGGTAAAAACATCTAAATACAAAACTCCGTCGGTGAAGCTGTTCAAAAAATCAGCATCGTGTGAAATCACAATACAAGTTTTCTCGTATCCGATTAAAAATTGGGTAAGATGCTCAATTCCCGCTTTATCCAAATTATTGGTCGGCTCGTCTAATAAAAGCAAATCAGGATTTTGAATAAGAGCCGAAGCTAAAAGAAGTCTAGCCTGTTGACCGCCGGAAAAAGACTTAATAAGTTTGTCGTGCGGAGCTTCAAAATTAACCGCCTCTAAAACTTCGTCTATTTTAGGATCAATATCGTAAACTTTCTTATTAGAACATTTAGCCAATGATTTTTCGAAAAACTCACGGACCGATAAATCAAGCTCATCTCTTGGAATAACCTGACGGGAAACAGCAATAGAAAGGCCGTTGGCGATATTTATTACTCCGCTTTCCGGAAAGATGTCTTTGGTGATTAATCCGAATAAAGTACTCTTGCCCGCTCCGTTCTGTCCCATCACAGTTGTCTTTGTTCCTCGACGAACAGAAAAATCAACCTCATCTAAAAGAGGCTTGTTATCTACATATTCAAATGATACTTTCTTAAAGCTAAGTATTGTTTCGTCTTTTGGCATATTTAAGAGGATACTGCATTTTAGAGAAAATAGGAAGAGTAAATTAAAAAAGCTCTCAAGAAAGAGCTTTTTTGTTTTAATTAAGTTCAGTCTGAAATATTATTTTGGATAATTGTTTCAGCTCTTTCAATGATGTTTTTTCTGTCAAAATTAAATATCTTTTGCTGGACTTCTTCGGGAAAAATCCTTTTTATGTCTTCAGTATATTGAGAACCATCGCCCGGAATTTCATAAGAAAAACCGTCAATATCGTAAAAAGACAATTCATTGGGATAATCTATTTTTACCGGACCAGAAGAACCGCTCAATGTTTTGCCGTTATCAATATTGTACTCTACACAATAAGCCCAAACATATCTCGGAAATAATTCATTTTCAGAAAGATTTTCAATCACACAAATATTTTGACTATCAGATTTTGTTTTCCAGCTGAATTGGCTTTGCGACACAAGATAGTCAGTAATAGCTTTTTCCAATTGATTATTTAAAGGACAGACGGCAAATTCGCAATTCGGTCCGGTTCGTCCAACCGCAGAACCGTCAGGGCAAATCTTGGCCTCTTGTGTACAATATATTTGTTCTGGTTTATTTGTTTCAAAAAAATAAATACCAATCAGTAAGACTACAAAAATAATAATAATTAATGCTATTTTATTTTTTGATAAATGTTCAAAAGTCATGTTTTTTGTTTTTATTATAACAAAAAACCGTATCTTTAGCGATAGCGGTTGATTTGATAAAAAGAGAGGATCGTCACTACTAATCTTGTGTGATAAGTTGGTGAGATAAAAAACTCTCAGATTATTTAAGCAAGATTAAGCAGTGATAACACGTCCGTACGAATCGGTCGGGTACGTGCTGGTGAATCCGATTTTCTCTCGGACAATCTTTGCTGGATCATTGAAATCGGTCTGCTGGATTTCGTAGGTCATTTCGTAGGTGTCGCGGGAATAATCCATCATTGATGTTATTCCATCCTGACTGTCAGTCACGCGCGGGTCAAGTACGAATGCGTACCATCCTGGATCTTCAACGGTGAACGTTATCTGGCCTTTGCGGCTGAGCTGCATCGGATCTGATCCTTTGACAACCGTTATTCCACGGTGGTCGTAGTTCTGATAGACATCGTCAGAGATCGGTGCGCCGTCAAAGCTTGCAATCTTATCACGGTCAATTCCGTAGATTGCGTAAGCATACACTGGGACAGATGACTGCCAGTAGAGCGACCATTCTTCTCCGGCCTTGAGCACACGGAAGATGCTTGCATCTCCTCGGTACTGATAGACTCGGGAGTCACTGGAACGGACAATCTGAATTGTTCCATTCGGTCCAACGGGCTCATAGCGTCCGTTCACTGTCTGGTTCTTCTCATCAATCGGCAGGATAACGGGCCTGTTCATCTTGAACGAAGCGACGATTCCGGCCGTTGAGCCGATATCCAGAACATGATGGGTGTTCGGTGTTTCAAAAATGACAAGCTGGGACACAGCGGTTGCGCCGTTGATTTGGGTAGCATGCACGTCAACGTTGTTATTGTCGCCGTTTACACCGACTCCGGTGTTTTGGGAGTTAGCCGAAGCGGCTACGACAAGGAACGCGGTAAGCATGAGTACGAATAAGACTGAGATTTTCTTCATTTGTGATTCCTCCAAAAAAATGGATGGTCGAAGCGCTCAGTTCACACTGACGCTGACATACTGGTTGTTACCGACACCGGATTGAGTAGCAATGGTTGTAACCTCGTTGCCAAATCCGTTTACGCTGACGCGGGTGCGCTGGCTATCAGCAATACCGGTCTGAGTAGTCTGTGTGCCGACATTATTAAAAGCGCCGACAGTTGACACGCGGGTAGACTGGTCGTTGAACATGCCAGTCTGCGTAGTAACAGTGTTGGCTTCGTTCGCAAATCCGGCAACCTTAACTTTGGTAGACTGGTCATTGAGCATGCCGGACTGAGTAGCCTGAGTTCCTGCGTAGTTGGCAAATCCGGCAACCTTAACTTTGGTAGACTGGTCATTGAGCATGCCGGACTGAGTAACCCCGGTCTCTGCTTCGTTAGCAAATCCGGCAACCTTGACTTTGGTAGACTGGTCATTGAGCATGCCTTTCTGGTCAGCTACTGAGTAGACATCATTGGCGAAGCCCTTGACACTGATCTTGGTCATCTGGTCATTGGCGATTCCGGTCTGCGTTGCCTGTGTGTAGACTGTGTTGGCGCTTACAAGCGGTGCGAAAAGGCACAGTGCAAGGACAGCCAGCACAACAATAGTTGCGTTTATTCTCATGAAAAACCTCTTTTTGTTGTCTGCTTTGTTGTTCTGCAATCGATACATCTTCCCATTTGGGGAAAAATTGTGACATGGATTCGAACCATTAATTCGGCCCAATAAGACTGCCTGTTCACAATAAGAACTCTTTCTTGCTTTATTGTTTTTTCAAATTACTAAATATACCTCAATGGTATGAATAATTAAATATCATGTTATGTTAATTATGTCAAGACCCCCCTAAATTTCCTGGTCAAAATTAAATTCTTTTAGAATATATGAATTTAACTAATTCAACCCAGAGAGTGGTAATTAAAGCAATCCCAAAGATCAATAACCAATAAACAGGAGCAAGAGGTTCTGTGCCTAAAACCTGATTTAAGGCTGGGAGATAAATAGCAATAAAGGTTAGTGCTAATCCAAAGAGCACACTTAAGAAAATATATTTATTCTGAAAGAAGTTATCGGTTTTAAAAATTGATTTCTTTAAATTCTTAAAAGAAAAGATATAAACCAAGTCAACAACTGCCACGATGGCAAAAATAATAGTACGAGCAAAGGATATGTCTCCAGTTTTTTTCATAAAATAATAGAAGAAGAATAAGCAAAACAATCCAACAATCAAACTAATTCCCAAAATCAATAACTTCATTGAATTAGAAAGAATGCTTTCTTTCTGAAGGTTTTCCGGTCTTTCCTTCATAATATCTTTTTCTTTCGGCTCAAAACCTAAGACGATATCCGGCGGTCCGTCACAGATAAGATGGAGCCATAAAATCTGAACAATTGTGAGCGGATAAGGCAATTTTAGAATTATTGAACCAAAAATTAAAAAAATCTCGATAAAAGAATTAGAGAGAACATAACTCACAACTTTTTTAATATTAGAAAAAATCAACCTTCCCTCCTCAACTGCTGCAATAATTGTTTTAAAATTATTATCCAATAAGATTAAATCCCCTGATTCCTTGGCCACCTCAGAAGCGCTTCCCACTACCACACCGATATCAGCTTTCTTTAAGGCTAAAACATCGTTCACTCCGTCACCGGTCATTGCCACTACTTCTCCTTTCTCTTGAAGAACTTTTATTATCTTTTGTTTCTGATGAGGAGCAACCCTACTGAAAATAACAATATTGTCTATTATTTTTTTAAGCTCTCTTTCGGAAATAACTTCTAAGTCTTTCCCTTCCATAATATTCTCGGGTCCTATTTTAAATCCGAGACTTACTGCCACTCGCTCCGCCGTCTTTCGATAATCCCCAGTCACTATTTTAATTTTTATCCCGGCTTCTTGAGCACTCATAATTGCTTCCTTAGCGTCTTTCCTGATGGGATCAATAATGCCGACTAAGCCCAGCCAGACAAAATCTTTCTTCTCGGTCAAATCACCTTCTTCTTTAAAAGCCACGCCTAATAATCTTAATCCTTTATCGGCCCACTCTTCAATTTCTTTTAAAACATTTTCTTTCTCTTTTAAAGAAAGATTACAAAAAGAAATGATGATTTCCGGAGCTCCCTTTAAAAAAGCTGTATTTTTACCATCAACATTATTTATCGTTACCGAATATTTCTTTTCGCTATCGAATTGCTCTTCCATGATTCTTTTCGTTTCATCAAAAATAACTTGGGGATTGAAAGTTCCTTCTTTTTTAAGATAATCCCAGATAGCAACCTCTAAGCCGCTCTTCTGGTCATTATTTAATGTTAAAGCAAGGAGAGCCTTTTCTTTATCTATAAAATCTACTTTTGCCACTTTCATTATTCCTTCAGTTAAAGTTCCTGTTTTATCAGTACAGATTACCGAAGCTGCCCCCAAAGTTTCAATTGAAATCAGTTTTTTAACCAATCCATTCTTCTTTAATATCCTTCTCATTCCCAAAGCCAAAATTATTGTTATCGCTATCGGCAAGCCTTCGGGTATGGCCGCGACCGAAAGAATGATGGCAAATTTAAAGGTTTCTAAAACATCGGCCTGATAAAGCAATCCCACTAAAAAAACAATTAGACAGACACCGACAATGATTCCTCCCAGGCTTCTTGAAAACTCCTCTAATTTTAATTGAATCGGAGTCTTTCTTTCTTTAATATCAGACAAATTCTTTTCTATCTTTCCGATTTCCGTATTTCTTCCGATTTTCAAAACCATCATCATTCCTCTTCCGGCAAGCACGATTGTTCCCATGAAAACAAGGTTATTTTCTTCGGCTGTTGTTTTCGATACCGCCTCTTCTTCTCCGGTTAAAATTGCCTCACTGATTAACAAATTAAATCCTTCGATTATTTTACCATCCGCCGGAACTTTGTCTCCGCTACTTAAAACAACTATATCTCCCGGCACTAATTCCTTAGCTTCAATTTCTTTTCTCTGTCCGTCTCTAATCACTATTGCCTTCGGCTTTAAAATCTTTTTAAGGGCTGTTAAAGTTTTTTCAACCTGGTATTCCTGAGAAAAGCCCATAATCGTGTTAAGGATTATCACCGACCAAATCAGAATAACATCGATATATTCTTTAAAAAATAAAGAAATAAGCCCAACGACAATTAGGATATATATCAGAGGGCTTTTAAATTGAGAAAATAAAATTGAAATCCAAGCAACCCGATCTTTTGATGGAATTATATTGGTGCCGAATTTATTCTTTAGTTCTGAAACTCTTTTTTCGCTTAATCCTTTTTCTGGCATAATAATACTTTAATTCTACCAAGAAACTATCTTAATTAAAAGGATTACTACATAATATCCTTACTCTGTTTGGCTTTCTTTCCTTTTATTATTTTTTTAAATCGGTTTTCGGCTAATGAACCGCAATCGAGAGTTCCTACTGCGATTAAAATTGCTTCCTTTTCTTCGGCATCAAGCAGATGCTTGTCCATTATTTTTAATAAAACATTGATTGCCTTTTTGTATTCCATAAATATTTATTATTCCTCTAAAGTACAACACATTAAAGTCCCTGGACCGACATGAGAGCCGATAAAAACTCCGGTCATACTTATAAAATCAATCTTGACTTGGGAAGGATATTTCTTAGAAAACATTTGTTCTAATTTTTCTGCTCCTAAAATATTATCGGCATGACTAATTGCAATTCGATAGTTCTCCCCCTCGGCCAAGGACTTTTTATTAATATCCTCAAATTGCTTAAATAATGCTTCGGAAATATCTTTAGCATTCATTTTAAGATTGGCCGCTTTAACAACCCCATCATCCATATGCAATATTGGCCTCATTCCTATCTTTTGCATTTGTGAAAGAATTACCGCTAAAACATGACTTATCCTTCCTCCCGCTTCCATTTGATCTGGATTTTCAGTCATTCCGTAGAAATATGTTTTAGGAATATAGGAATTAATCTTATCAATCACCGTCTCTATGTCTTTTTCATTTTTAATTATTTCAACCGCTTTAATCGCTAAAAGGCTTTCCGCCGCATCAATATTATTAGAATCGATAATGTGTATCTTCTCTTGAACTTCAGGACTAAGTAATTTCTTAGTCTGCAAGGCGGCATTATATGTTCCTGAAATTTTAGAACTTATCGTGATGCAAATAACTTCATCGTTATTTTTAAGCGCTTCTTCAAAATACTTCTTAAAAGTTCCCATCGACGGTTGAGAAGTTTTGGGTGTAGATTTTATCCCTTTTTTGTGCGCATCTCTCATTTTCTGAAAAATATTTTCTCCGACCAAAAAATCTTCTTCCGGCCAATAAGGCTTAGATACAATCTGAACAATATTATATTTATTAATAGTTGCCTCATTGATTGAAGCAAAATTACAAACCAAAACTGCTACCTTTTCCATAGTTTAAATTATTTAAGTAGTTTTATTTAGCTAAAATTTGGAAAGCATAATAAACTAAGAATGCCGGCCAAACCAATGCTTTTAAAAATCCGACAACTCCCATCCAAAATGTTGTCGCCGTACCAATAAAATAAATAGCAGCACCGATAAAACCAAGACCGTAAACGGCTGAATTATTCTGATTCATATATTTGTTTATATTTTTAATTTAATATTGTTTATATTAAAACTCTTAATATTAAAATCTGTCTAATAATAAATTAATCAAACAAGTTAACATATTTTTGATACCTAAAAACTTTATTTCTCTTCCTCCCTGTTATCTCTTTTAATATCCCCAAATCTATTAATTTAGCTACCAAGGATAAGGCATTGGGATTTTTTAATCCTGTAATTTTTTCGACATCTTTTATGGTTAAGGTCGGGGTATGAAACAAAAAGTTAAATATTAATGTCGCTTTTGGAGCAGATCTTCCAATAGTTAATATTTTTTTAAGATCTTCTTCTCTTAATTTTATTATTTTTTTACTTGTTTCTACTGCTTGATTGGCAGTGACAGCAACACCATCAAGAAAAAATTTTAACCAATCTTCAATTTTATCATTTTCGTGAACATTATTAAGTTTATCATAATAATCTTGACGATATTCCTTAAAAAAGCCAGAAAGATAAAGAAGTGGCTTATCTAAAACCTTTTGTTGGCATAAATAAAATGTAGTCAAAAGACGTCCCATTCTACCATTACCATCTAAAAAGGGATGAATATTTTCAAATTGAGAATGAATTAGTCCAGTTCTAATTAAAACTGGAAGGCGTGAATTATTATGTAAGAATTTCTCTAAATTATCTAGTGCAGACATAAGTTCTTGTGGCGGACAAGGAATAAAAGACGCTCTCTCAATAGTTGCTCCACCTACCCAATTTTGTGTTTTTTTAAATTCACCTGGTTCTTTCCATTCTCCTCTTACCCCTTGGAGTAGAATTTTATGAATTTCTTTTATAAGTCTTAAAGAGATAGGTAATGTCTTAAGTCTTTCTAATCCATAATTCATTGCTTCTATATAATTCAAAATCTCATCAACATCTTTATGAATTTCTAAATCCTCTATTTTTGCTTCAGCATTTAGAACGTCAGCAAAAGTCGCCTGAGTTCCTTCTACTTGGCTTGAAAGAGTGGCTTCCTTTCGAATATACATTAAAATAAAAAAATCTACATCGGGCAACGTATCAGCAATACCATCTAGTCTTCCCAAAGCTAAATCAGCTTTTGATAATGAATCTTGTAAGTCTTCATCAAAATTGATTTTGAATGGTATTGCATTTGGAACAAAAGCCTTGTACTGCCCCACACCCTTTAATTGATTGATATATGTACCACTTCTCATGATTTAATTTTATTAATAATCGTAGATAAGATTTTTATTATCTACGTTTACCATTATAAACCGTAGATAACTTTATGTCAATATACTTTAGTCGTAGATAAGACTTCTCAAAAAACGATTACTATCGTTAATCGTTTTTATATCTATTAGTTTACGCTATCCAAAGCAATGCCTATCAAATAAAGACCTACTTGGCTCTTTATTTCGCTTGCCTTAGTTATATTTTCAAATTCTTTTAGTCCTTCTAAAAAATCTTCTTGATATTTTATATAATCATCGCCTTGATAGTTCTGATTCTTCACCCACTCATCCCTTCCAAGAATGTATCTGTAAAAAAATTTATAATTTTTATTCTCTCCATTATTCCATAAATCTTCCTCACTACTAAGTGCTATTCTGATGTTGTCGCCATTATCAACAATTTCTTCATAAATCTTGAAATTTACAAGGTAATTTTTGATTAAGTCAAAATTTTTAAAATTATTCATATTCTTATAAATTAAAAAATTCTGATTAATAAATAATTATATCCATTATTTTTAATATTCATTTTAAAACGATATGGATTGGTGTTGTCGGCCGTAACTTCAATAAAATATAATTGACTATCTTTTTTCTTTATAGTCGTTTTTTCGCTAAAAGGATATATATTAACCATTAACGAAAAAATTTCCAACGAATTTATAAACCCTAAATCAAACTGATTCTCTTCTCCGGGAGATAAATTTTCCATACAAGTAGGGTCTTTTCCTTTTTCTTCAAGAATTTTACAAAATGGAAGTGTTAAATTTATCCATCCTTTATTTTCATCGTCTCTTATTTTAACTTTTACGTTTTTGGCCGAAATAAATCCATAATTTCTAATCGATAAATGATAATACTTTTGAATTTCACCTGTATTTGTCGGGGATACAACTTCTCGAATACTGCAATTAAATAGTGGACTAATAAACGTCTCACTCATGGGCATTTGTAATATTCCAATAATTCCAAGTTCAAGAGCAATAAATATCGCAATATCTTCTCGGTTAGCATTAGAAAAAAACATAATAACTGGTCCTAATAAAACAACTATGACCAACGGCACTAGTCTGATCCATCTACTAAAAACTTCTTTCCAATTCATAAAATTAAAACACCTCAAAAGAGGTGCCCTTATTGGTTAATTGATTATTTATTATTTGACCATTTTCGGTCTTCCAATATTTTATCATATTGGCTCCGGTGGTAGGATTCGAACCTACAACCTATTGCTTAACAGGCAACCGCGCTACCATTGCGCCACACCGGAATGAATGACTATTACATTATAGTCATTTTCACTTTTTTTTCAACCCTTCTAGTATCCCTCTAATTTCTTTAAATCCTTGTGTCCCCTAATCTTTTCAATCGCTTTTGCTTCAATCTGCCTGATTCTTTCTCTAGTTACACCAAACTCCTGTCCCACCTCTTCCAAGGTGTGAGTAACTCCGTCTTCCAAACCGAAACGCATCGAAAGAATCTTTTGTTCTCTTTCGGCTAAATCTTTAAATATCTCATCCAAATGTTCTCGGAGTAATGTTCTTCCAGCTTGAGAAGCAGGAGATTCAATTTTATCATCTTTAATAAATTCACCCAAAACACTGTCTTTCTCATCTTCTCCTACTGGAGTTTCAAGCGAAACTGCTTTTTGAGAAATCTTCTCCAAATGTCTTACCTTCTCAACTTCAATTCCCATCTCTGCCGCAATTTCTTCGTCTAACGGTTCTCTGTCTAATTCTTGCAACAGCTTTCTTTTGGCTTGAGTATATTTAGTCAAAGTTTCAATCATGTGAACCGGAATACGAATGGTTCTGGCTTGGTCAGCCAAGGCACGGGTGATAGTTTGTCTAATCCACCAAGTGGCATAGGTTGAAAACTTGTATCCTTTTCTCCAATCAAATTTCTCTACCGCTCTGAACAATCCCAAATTACCCTCTTGAATCAAATCGAGTAAGGTTAAATTAGGAGAACGTCCGATATACTTCTTGGCAATTGAAACAACCAATCTTAAATTGGCTTCGGCTAATTTCCTTTTTGCATCTTCGTCTCCCGCTTCAATTCTTCGGGCTAAATCCTTTTCATCTCTAGCGGTAATCGGATCAATCCTTCCAATTTCCTTTAAATAAGACTGGATTGAATCAATCTTTCCGGTCGAAGCTCTTTTCCTTCCTTTTTTCTTGGTAGTGTCAGTTGTATCCAAATATCCTTTAGAGTCTTTCACATCAATACTCAGTTGTTCCAATTTACCGAACATCTGATCCAATTCAATCATGTTTTCTTCAATATTGGGAAAATAATTCAAAATCTCAGAAAAAGTCACAAAACCTCTAGTCTTGCCTTTCTTTACCAGTTCATCTAATTTTTCCGGAGTGATAACATTAATGACTCTCTTCTTCCTTTTCTTGGCTTTCTTTTCCGGGGCTTTCTTCTTCGCAGTCATCTTTTTTTTCACAACTTTCTTCAGCGGCTTTTTCAGCTTCGCCTTTTTGACTAACTTCTTTTTTGTTTTCTTCATTGTTTTTTATTAATTTATTAAATTTTAATAAAAGTTCTTTGACGTCTGCGAAAGCTCCTTCTTTCTCCTTACTTTTTATCTCTTGAGTCAGCCTATCTCTTTCTTGCTTTTTAATCAAGCTTTGCAACTCAGTTAGGCATTTATTCCACTCTTCGTTGACAATTAAATCTTCCACTTCCTTCATCAATTCCGACCTGATTAAGATGTAGCTTGAATAATCCGAAACACCCAAATCTTCATTCTTTTTAATCTTTAAAAACACTTCTTTGGCAATTGGAGAAAAAACTTCGATCATTTCTTCGGTTAATTCAGAGGCCTTGGCCGGTTCAAGTAAAGTCAAAGACAAAATATCCTCTTCCAGCATCTCCCGCCTGGTTTTCTTCTCCTTAATATTAATTACCTCTTTTTCAGGAATATTATTCTCCTCTACTTTGACTTTTTTCATTTCCGTCCTGATATCTTCATCCTTTATCCTTAATCGTTGACTCATGTTTTCAATCCAATGGCTCTGTTCTATGTTATTATCAATTTTCTTTAAGACAGGCAAGAGCTCAGCAATAATCTTTTTTTTGTCTTCAAAGACTTCCGGATTCCTATTTTTAAAAGCCAATTCGAAATAGAATTCATTAATCGGTTTGGCTGAATTTACCAAATCTCTCCATTTCTCTTCTCCTTCTAAAAGAATAATATCGGCCGGGTCTTTTTCTGCAACCATTGAAATAACCTTCACATTGAATCCGTTCTTTATCGCCAAATCAATTCCCTTCTTGGTGGCATTATTTCCCGCCAAATCCATATCAAAAGCCAAGACCAAATTAGAAGAATATCTTTTAATGATTCCTAAATGTAAAGGAGTTAAAGCGGTTCCCGAAACAGCGATACAATTCTTAATCCCCGCCTGGTGAGACATAATACAATCAACATTACCCTCAACCAAAACACAAAAATCTTTCTGACGGACTTCTAGTTTTGCCTTATCTATACCGTATAAAGCCCGGCTTTTGTCATACAGCAAAGTATTGGGAGTATTTAAATATTTGGCTTCATCTTCTAGTTTAAATATCCGGCCGGTAAATCCCGAGACCTGAGAATTTAAATCAAGAATCGGAAACATGATTCTACTTCTGAATCGATCAAAAAACTTAGCCGAATCTTTTTTAATTCCCAATCCTCCACTAACAATGTCTTCCCTTTTAAATCCTTGTCCGATTAAATAATCAGCAAGACCGGTCCAAGTATCGGGAGCATAGCCGAGTCTCCAATCCTTTATCGTTTCAAGTCTCATTCCTCTTTTGAGAAGATACTCAACAGCTTCTTTTCCAGTTTTACTTTTTTCCAATTGAGCGGAATAAAATTTAGAAGACCTTTCCAATAAATCAATTAAAACTTGCCTTTCATTTTTCATTTTCTTCCAGTCTTCCGATTCTTTTTTTAGAGCTACTCCAGCCTTATCAGCTAGAATCTTTAAAGCATCAACAAAATCAACTCCCTCAATTTTCATGACGAACTTAAAAATATCTCCTCCTTCATTACAGCCGCCGAAACAATGCCATAATTGACGAGAAGGAGAAACAAAAAAAGAGGCCGATTTTTCATTATGAAAAGGACAACGGGCCCGGTAGTTTATTCCCGCTTTTTCAAGTTTAATGTAGCTTCCTACGACATCGACGATATTTAGACGAGACTTGATTTCTTCAATGTCTGAGTTCATAGTATTAAAATACTAACACAAACCAAGCAAAAACGCTATTGCTTCCATTCTCCCAAAATAACAGTAATTGTGACTTCTTCTTTGTTTCTCAACACTTTCAAATCAACCGAAGTGTACGGGTCGTATCTGGAAATAATCTTAGATAAAGGATTGTCTGTTGTTATCTTTTTCCCGCCCATCTCCAGAATAATATCCCCTTCTTTTAATCCGGCTTTTTCGGCTGGAGAACCAGAAACAATCGCTGGGTCAGTAGCATCCGCTCCTTTACTAATCAAAGCTCCGTAATCAACCGATAATTCTTTCTCTTCCGCGTATTTTTTATTTATCAATATATATCTGACTCCTAAATACGGATACGATATTTTTCCGGAGCCCTTAACTTGTTCAATATCTTTTTTAGCTTTATTAATTGAAATAGCAAAAGAAATATTCTGACCAGAGGAAGAGATGGCGGTATTGATTCCGATAACTTCACCTTTTAAATTTAAAAGTGGACCACCTGAATTTCCCTTATTAATTGCCGCATCGGTTTGAATAATATCTTCTAATGTTTCTGTTCCGATTGTTTCTCCCGAAGCAATCACTGTTCTGCCCAAACCGGAAATTACTCCCACCGAAACCGTATTTTGGTATTCTCCCAAAGCATTACCGATAGCAATAACACTTTGACCAATCTGAACATCATCGGAAGAACCAAGTGTCAAAGCCTTAAATTTATTATTCCCTTGTATTTTCATGATTGCTAAATCTTGAACCGGATCTTTAGCTAAAACTTTAGCCGGGTATTCGTTATTATCGTTCATCACAACTATATACTCAGCTTTGTCATCGGCAACAACGTGTTTATTGGTTAAAACCAATCCGTCTTCAGAAACAATAAATCCTGTTCCCGCTCCCACCTGTTGTTTCTCGGTTCCGGTCTGCTTCTGTTGAGGAATAGTTAAAAACCCGTCTCCGAAAAGATCTATATACTGCTGTTCGTAAACGGCGACTTCTTTCATGATTACCACGGAAACAACCGAAGGAGAATTATCTTTTACCACATCGATTACTTTCTGTTCTTGAGTGGTCTGAGGAATATATTCTTTTTCAACAACTTTTTCCGAATGAATGATTGGAACTCCCGCACTAATAATCTCCTGTTTTAATTTAAGATAAAAAATATAGCTTGAAGCTATGCCTCCAATCAATCCGATTAAAAAAACTAAAATTAAAAATAATCCCGGGAAAGGCATCTTTCCAGGAAATAATTTCTTCATCTCCGGTCCTTTTATTTTATGAAAATTAATTGATGGTAATTGATAGATTGACATATTTTTGAAAACTTACTTCTTATCGTAATGTCCGAAATCATACTTAATCCTTCTTTCCGGAACTCGACAAAACCCCATATTCAAGCCGCATAAAAGATATTTGAAAACGGTTCTGAAGTATCCGTCCCTTTCAAATCTCCTTGAGGGCATATATATTTTAACTTTTTTAATGATATCGAATTTTCCTAATTTTTCAGCCTGCTGAATAAAATAATGATCTTCAGCTAAAGTGATGCTTTCGTCAAATCCCTTAACTTTTTCAAAGATATCTTTTTTAACCATTATTCCCATCGCTCCCATTGGAAACACTTTCTTTAGTATCTTCTGGGGAACATTGTAAAAAAGATTCAAAGTGAAAGGATTTAAATAGATATTGTTTTTTTGAGGCAAAAGTGGAAAAGAAGCGACTGCTAAATCATTTTTAATAAAATACTCAACCGACTGTTTTAAGAAATTCTTGGGAGCAAGTTTTAAGTCGGCATCAAGGAAAAAAAGAATATCTCCCTTGGCAACCTTTGCTCCACTGTTTCTTCCTCTGGCCGGCAACCCTCCTTTAGTAATAATACAATTATATCCTCTCGCAATTTCAACTGTCTTGTCGGTTGAACCGGCATCGGCAACAATAACTTCGTAATCGTCAAAACCTCCTTTCTGAATTAAAGATAGCAAGGTTTTAATATTCTTCTCTTCATTTAATGTTGGTATAATTATGCTTAACATATTTACTAAAATAACTTCTTAGCTTCATCCCAAATCTCTGAATTATTATAAATCGTCTTCATGTAGTACCACCACTCGGCTCCCCAGAAATAGAAAGTATCGATTCCGGTACTCTTGGCAAACTCTATATTTTTTTTGAATTGTTTCAAGTTCATTGTTTTCTCCTGTTCCGCTAAAGAGGAATTCATGATTGAATTGGCGCACCACGGTTCAGCCTGTAATTCCACCCCAATCACCTTCTGTTTAAAAAAGTTCTTCACAACATCGGCTCGACGGTTATAGAAAACACTCGGGAGAGGATAAGAAACGTAAGAACGAATCTGTTGCTGCCAAACTTTCTCATAGGTTGTAACTCCGACTAAGTCTCCGCCGACTTGAGCTGCCTTAATCCAAAAAGATAATTCTCCACTATCAGTAACAATGACTTTATGGTCAGGGTCGTTGGCCTTAACAAAAGCAACTTCTTTCTTTAAAAACTCTTCATCCGCCCAAGGACAAGCTCCGAACTTAAGAAAAGCTTCGTTTTCTACTTGCCACATTGAAAGAGCCGGAGAATCTTTATATCTCGAAACTATTTTTTTAAGCATCGTCATAATTTCCTCTTGCTGCTTTTCTTTATCAAGATCACGAGCCCAATTTGGCAAATGACATTCCGGCCAGCGAGGCACTCTCATTCCGATGGCTAAAATAATATTAGCATTATACTTTTCCGCCTTGGCTATCTGCCAGTCTAATTCACTGAAATCATAGACTCCCTTCTCTTTTTCAATTAAATCCCAATAAACCGATATTTTAATGTTTTTCGCCCCCAAGTCATTCAAAATGGCAAGGTATGTCTCTTTTGAATCCAACCTTAAAAAATCTGTCTGTTTGACCGAAAAATTAACTCCCCAAGTCATATTCTTCGGTTGATTGGCAAAACCGATAAAAAAATATGCAATAAAGAGAACGACTAGTCCTAAAAGGGACCATAAAATGTATTTTAATAATGGAATCATTAGCAAGTACATTATATTAAAAATTAGCTAAAGAATCAAACCCTGTTTTTATAGGACCAAAACTGCCAAACCCAAACCGATAATAAGGATGGAAATGACTTTTTGCATCATTATCTTTTTACTCATATCTTCTTTTAAAACTTTGGGTAAAAAACAAGAAGTTAAGATAACCAAAACAAACAAAAAAGCATACTGTATTCCTTTCATTGAATTCATTATCGCCAAATAAGAAACCGGCACTAAAAAGATGGCCCAGCTTTGAAGAATATTAGCCAATCCTCCAAACGTTTGAGCGGTAAAAAAAACAATTCCTGTTTTCTTACTAAACTTTCCGTTCCCACCTTTCAATTCTTTTATAAATTTCTTATCAAATAAAAATACTAAAACAAAAATAAAACTGAAAATTCTCATCCAGATAAAGCCTTGCCAAAACGACATCTCGGCAAAAACAAATTTAGAAAAAATAAAATCGAGAGAAAAAAGAAGTGCCGTGATTAAAGATATTTCCAAACTTTTTCTGGTAATTTTCAAACTCTTGTCAATCGAAATTAAAACACTTCCTATTAAAAGAATAATAAAAGCCAAAATTTCATTTCCTTCCATTTTGTAGTATCCCCAGAAGAAAAAAGATAAGAGGGCGATAAAGATTGGCTGGGTTGCTCCGATGGTCGGCATTACCTTAGAAACATCAAAATGTTCTAAAGCATAGAACATCGCATAGAGACCGGCAATATAAACGATAGCTTCAAGAATGATAAAAGCTAAACTAATCAAACTCGGATAACCAAATTCAACAAAAGGAATTATTAGTACCGAAATAAGACTTAAAAGTCCGACGATAAATGTATATGTTTTAGGCTTGGACGGACCGGATAAGACAATCTTGTCTCCCAAAGAAGCCAAAGCAAAAAATAAATATGAAAAGATTATTGCGGTGAGCCAGAACATTTTTGTATTTCTTCTTTAATTTTAACTGTTCCCATTTGTTCTCCATTGATAAAACCTTCCATTGCCATTCGGGCAAAATATCCCGAGTGAAGATAGTCATAAAACCAATTCTTAACGTTTTCTATTTCTCTCTGTTCAATTCCCAAACCGGATTTCATTAACCAACTCTTATTAAATTCTTCCTGGGAACCGATAGTCGGAGCAATAATAATCGGCAAGCCTAAAGCTGAATAGAAAGAAAGTTCCGATGGTTTGGTCCATAAAATATCTGTTTTTCTTAAAGCTAAATTAAACTTGTCGTAATATTCTTCAAAGTTTTTTGCATAGATAATTTCTATTCCAGTTCCCAATAAATCTCCCAACCCTCCGTTTCTAATTTCTTTTTCAAAATAAGTTTCGATCTCTTTTTTAATTCCCGCAACAAGAATAATCTTTAATCTTTTGTTATATATTATTTTCTTTAAATTTCTGATAATTTTTATACCCAAATCCTTTTGTGCTCCGGCTCCACCGACGGTAAACATGATAGTTAAAGGATGATCTGATTTCTTAGGTAAGCGGCCGAGCTTTTCACGAATAATAAAATCTTTTTTCTCACGATATGTTTTTACCGGATCAAGATTAACGATTCTGTTTTTCAAATCTTCTTTCAACACTTCCATATTCTTCCTGCCGATATTTTCCATCGGCAAGGGATAACCGGTCAAAATAATATTATCTTTTTTGACTCCATACATCTTTAATCTCTGAACCACTCTTTTATTAGGAGCAAAATACTTTATCTTTGATTTTCTACCGGAAAGAGGAGCCCAGTTACGGCTGATATCGGCATCGCAAATGACGCAAAAAATATCATTGGGATATTTAAAGTACTCCGCCATAAAAGCCGGATTGTAAAAAGTAGAAACTATCGGAACCGGTTTAGTCTTCTTTAGTCTTTCGATTAAATCCATTCCCCAACCTCTTCCGAATAAAATGTGAGTTCTTTTTTGAGTAAAATTAGGAATCGATAAATCTTTATTGCTGTAAAAATCATTAATTCTCTGAATGGTGTCAAAGAACCAAAAAGATATTTCTCCGAATAGAGGAAATTTTTTAAAACGGGAAATCGATTCATAAAAAAACCTGGAACTTTCCCAAATCTTCTTGTCTCTCGAAGGAATGCCATGATAATCGTTGGCGCAAACAATCTCCTTGCCTTCGGCAAAAGATTTCAAAGGATGGGCGGTTCGCTGATGCCCGTATCCCATATTAACAGAAACAATCCAAGCAGTCTTACTCATATACTTAAATTATACATTATCCGTTTAAAAATTCCAATTGTTTTCTCCTCCCCTTGCGGGCCAAATATAAAAGAGGGAAATAAATAACCAATAAAACAATAAAGGGTAAATTAACTTCCATTGTCGCGAAGGAAGCCCGAGAAGAAATATCTACCACAATCATTAAATATGACAAAAGAATCGAACAAGGAAGGGCGACTATTATTCCCAAAAAAGGAACTAAAATTCCTAAAGCCATTAAAATTGGAGTAATCGGTAAAACGACAATATTCGAAACCAAAGAAACCAAAGAGAAATAACCGAAAGAAGAAATCAACAAAGGTAAGGTAAATAATTGAGCGGCAACAGTCATTGCAATAATTTCTCGTAGCCAAGCAATTTTTCCTTTTAAAATAACATCCAACCATTTATTAAAAACCGGAGCGATTAAAATGATTCCCAAGACCGCCAGGAAAGACAATTGAAAACCCAAATCAAACTTTAGCAATAAAGGATTAAACAATAACATTATTGAAGCGGCTATAACTAAAGTCCTTAAATTAAATGATTGACGGGAAATCAATTGAGCCAAAAACAAAAGTCCGACCATGATTCCCGCTCTCACTCCCGAAGCCGGCATTCCGACCAGGAAGATATATAAGACGGTAAAAATAATGGAACCCAATAGAGCTTGTTTTCTCCATAATCCGAAGAAAATTAAAACTTCGAATAGCATGGCGGAAAAAATAACAATATGCGAACCGGAGATAGCAATTACATGACTCAAGCCACTCTTACTTAATTTATCTTTCAATTCTTTATCCATCAGTTGGTCGTTTCCCAAAATCATCGCTTCCAATATTGGACTTAAATCAGCAGGAATATTTTCTTTTATTTTCCGTCCCAATTCTTTTTTAAAATCATACACTCGACCAATAAAAGTATTTTGGCTTTTAATAATTTCTATTTTAGGAAAAGAAACAATCATTGATATCTGGTCTTTAGCCAAATATCCTCGGTAATCAAAATCATCAAACTTCTCGGGAATTTTAATTACTCCCTTAATCTTTACCGTATCTCCAAATTCAGCTGGAAAATATTTATCGGTAAAAACTAAAATCTTTCCTAATTTTTCTTTATCATCAAAAATATCAACTGTCATTTGCATCTTTTCAGCTCCTCTTTCCGGATCATTAGAAACCTTTCCTTCAATAACAACTTCTTTGCCTTCAAATTTAATTAATTCACTATTCTCAATCTCAAATAAATTAAAACCAAACCAAAACATTCCAACAGAACAAAGCATAAAACAAAAACCGATTACAACAACTTTTTTGTTTTCATAAAAAGCACCGATTAAGATAAGACCGATAATTAATCCGATGATTTCAATAATGACTGAATCAATAAAAAAGGAAGCAATACAAATGCCTCCCACAAAGCTTAAACAAAAATAAATTAATGATTCGGATTTTGTCATCTTTTCTTTTTAAACATTTTAATAAAGGCCATGCCCGAAACAAAGCCTCCAATATGAACCCAATAAGCAACCGAAGTCTCTATAATTGAAGTAGAAAAAAGCTGCAATAAGAACCAAACAAAGATGTAAATAACCGCCGGGATTGAGGCAACAAAAAGAAAGAGAAAAGTCTTAATTTTATTCTTCGGAAAACAAACCAAATACCCACCCAACACTCCAGAAATAGCCCCTGACGCCCCTATAACCGCGGCAGTGGGGTCAGACATGGCCAAAGCATAAACAATAGCCCCACCAACGCCGCAAAGGAAATAAAAGCCAAGGAATTTAATTCTGCCCAAACGCGATTCCATATTATTTCCAAAAACCCACAAAAACCACATATTAAGGATTAAATGCCAAACATTACCGTGTAAAAACATGGAAGTAAAAACGGTAAAGAACCTTCCGTCCCATAATTTACCGGCCGAAAAACCAAAAAGATCAACATAATGATTAAGGTTGGAAATCGTACAAAGAAAAAAAATTGTATTGATTACAATTAAAAAAGCAGTTGCCAAGGGAAAACCGTTCCCTATCCTTTTTTTATCATATAACGGTATCATTATCTTATCCTAAAAATAGCAAAGAAATCTTTAACCTCCTTTTCTATATTTTTATAAAATTCATCGGGAAAAGGAATAACCGCTTCAAATTTTTTATCAAGCGTTCCCTTTTCTCCCCTGAATCTTTGGACGAAATATTTGTTAGCCGGAGCGATATCATTAGCAATTCTAATAACATTTTCTTGCGTATGAATTCCCGGAACAACCGTTGTTCTAAATTCGTAGTCAACTCCCGAATCTTTAATTATTGAAATCGACTCTCTGAGTTTTGAAATATCAACGACCATTCCGCAAGCTGCCTCGTATTTTTCTTTTATCAATGGAGCCTTAACATCCATAGCGATATAATCAACTAGTTTTTCATCAATCAATCTTTTAATCACATCTGGATTAGTCCCATTAGTATCGAGTTTGATTAAAAATCCCATCTTATTTATCTTTCTCAAAAGTTCAATCAAAGATTCTCCGTGAATCGTCGGCTCTCCTCCGCAAATCACACATCCATCAAGTAATCCTTTCTTTTCGTTTAAAAAATCAATTAAATAATCTTCTGATATTTGCGGATGATTTTTAATTTCTTGATCTAAGACAAGTTCTTTAGAATAACAAAAAGGACAACGGAAATTACATCCCGAGAGAAAAATCGTGCAAGCGAGCTTGCCCGGGTAATCAACCAAAGTAACTTTTTGTAATCCTCCTATTGTCATATCTGTTAAAAATGTGCGGAAACCCGCACATTCATAATTAAGAAATTTTAAATTCTTTTCTATCCTTGAATTCCTGCTGCTTGCCTTCGTTCCATTGTGAGACGGGACGTAAGTAGCCAACGACGCGGGAATATACTTCTGTCTCCTGGTAATTCTTTAAACTTTTATTTTCACTGAAACATTCGTTACACTTGAAAACCATTTTCTCTTTTCCATCCGGTAAAGAGTATTTCAATAATTGACCATTAAGAATTTCGCTATTTTCGGAAATAATAATTTTCTTTCCGCAATCATGACAAACATCTTGAATGTTCATATGTTTATTTTTTATTTAGCTTTGATAAAGAAGCTTTGACTTTGAATTCTTTTCTGTCCTTGAATTCCTGCTGTTTGCCTTCGTTCCATTGTGAAACGGGACGTAAGTAGCCAACGACGCGGGAATATACTTCACAGGGCTGTTCAATTGCACATTTGGGACAGGTAAAATGTTTTCCGGCAATGTATCCGTGAGTCGGACAGATTGAGAAGGTCGGAGTCAAAGTGATATAAGGCAATCTGTTCTTCTCAAATACTTTTTTAATCAAGGTTTTTACCGTATCAATATCGGTAATCTCTTCTCCGATAAACAAGTGCTCAACTGTTCCTCCGGTATATTTGCATTGAATCTCATCCTGCAATTTCAACTCTTCAAAAATATCATCGGTGTAATTTACCGGCAACTGAGTCGAGTTGGTGTAGTAAGGAACCTTCTTTGTTCCCAAAGTGATAATATCGGGATAAAGTTTTCTGTCCTTCTGAGCCAATCGATAAGAAGTTGATTCAGCCGGAGTCGCCTCAAGATTATAAATACTGTTAGTTTCTTTTTGATACTCAACCAATTTAGAACGCATGAAGTCCATTACCTCTAAAGCGAACTGACGTCCTTTCTTTGAACCAATATCTTCTCCCATGTAGTTCAATAAAGCTTCGTTCATTCCACAGATACCGATGGTCGAGAAGTGATTAGCAAAATATTGTCCTTTAGCTTTCTTAACTCCAGCTAAATAATATCTGGAATAAGGATACAATCCTTTAGAAGTGAATTCTTCAATTGTTTTTCTCTTAATTTCCAAACTTTCTTTAGCAATATCCATTACTTTACCTAATCTCTCAAAGAAATCTTTTTTGGTTTTAGATAAATATCCGATTCTGGGAAGATTAACAGTCACAACTCCGATACTTCCAGTCAAAGAACCCGAACCAAACAATCCTCCTCCACCTCGATTTGCTAATTCAGTCATATCAAGCCTAAGTCTGCAACACATTGAACGAACATCTTCAGGCTTCATATCTGAATTGATATAATTGGCAAAGTAGTTGATGCCGTATTTAGCAGAAGCTTCAAACATCGGGTCCAAAGCCGGGTCATCCCAAGGAAAATCTTTGGTAATATTGATGGTTGGAATCGGGAAAGAGAATGGTCTTCCACTTCTGTCTCCCTTAATCATCGTTGTATAAAAAGCCTTATCCAACATTTTCATTTCTTCTTCAAACTCAGAATAGTTTTCTTTCTGAACAACTCCTCCAATAATTACCGGCTGGTTGGCGAACACCGGAGAAGGTTTCAAATCAAGAGTGATGTTGGTGAAAGGACATTGGAATCCAACTCTGGTTGGTACGGCCATATTATATAGGAATTCCTGAATCGCTTGTTCAACCTGAGCGTAACTTAAATTATCATAGCGAATAAAGGGAGCAAGTAAGGTGTCGAAGTTTGAAAATGAAACTGCACCGGCTGCTTCACCTTGAAGAGTGTACATAAAGTTTACCACCTGTCCCAAAGCGCTTCTGAAATGCTTAGGAGGAGCTGATTCAATCTTTCCGTTGACTCCACCGAATCCTCTCAATAATAAATCGTATAAATCCCATCCAACGCAGTAGCAAGATAGGGTATCCAAATTGTGTAAGTGAATATCACCTGACTCATTAGCGCGCCTTACTTCTTCAGGATAAACTTTATTCAACCAATATTTTTTTACAATGTAAGAAACTCCGTAGTGATTCAAACCTTGCAAAGAAAATGTCATATTTGAATTCTCTTGCACCTCCCAATCCAACTTATCTAAGTAATCATCCACGCGATCAACCGCTTCTTCGGCGACGGCTTGCGATTCTCTCAAGATTCTTCTCTGTTCTCTGTATAGAATGAAGGCTTTAGCGGCAATTGCCTCTCCTTCCAATATCAAAACCTCCTCAATGATGTCTTGAATCTGTTCAACACTAGGGATTTCTTCAACTTTAAACCTTCTGTTTAAAATTTTAACTACACCATCAGCGATCTTTTGAGTTTTTTTTCCATTTCCTTGCTTAGTAGCAGTGATTGCTTTAAAAACAGCATTGAAAATTTTCTCTGGTTGAAATTCTACAATGTTTCCGTTTCTCTTTTGGACTTTAGTGATGTGGTTTGTTAGTTTCATATTTAGTATTCTATACTCCTAAAAAAATACTGTCAATTTTGACAAAAAATTAGAAGATTTTCTATTCGCTCCTCGTATAAGAGCCCTTATAATTTACGATTTTTCTGAACTAGTGGCAATAACAGTCACTCTGATTTCATCTTTCGACAAACTATTATCAAAAGATGCTCCAAAAATTATTTTCGCCGAAGATGCTGTCTTCTTTTTTATAATCTCGGCGATCTTTTTCACTTCCGATAAGAAAAAATTCTTATTTCCCGATGCAACATTGAATAAAACTCCTTCAGCTTTGTCTAATGGGAACTTGGCAATTGGAGAATGCAGTGCTTTTTCTACTGCCAGAACTGCTCTATCCTTGCCCTGTGCTTTTCCTGTTCCAAAAAACGCTGAACCGCTACTTTTTAATATCTCTCTGATGTCAGAAAAATCCAAATTAAGTATTCCCGGATTCATTATCACATTAGAGATGCTCTCGACTGCTTCTTTTAAAAGTTCGTCGCATTTATTAAACGCTGTTTCTACTGATGATTTTAAAGGAATCATTTCGTGAAGCTTGTCATTGGGAATCACGACCATCGCGTCAATCTTTTTCCTTACATCATCCAAACTATTCAAAGCAATCTTTTTTCTTTTCTTACCTTCGAACGAAAACGGCAAGGTAACAATTCCGATAGTTAAGGCTCCTGATTTTTTTGCAATCTCCGAAATAATCGGCATTGCTCCCGAACCAGTTCCTCCTCCCAGTCCTGAGGTTAAGAAAATAATATCACTGTCTTTCAAAGTTTCTTCAATCTCTTTATAGCTTTCTTTGGCCGACAATCTTCCTATTTCCGGTTTCATTCCCGCTCCCAATCCTTTGGTAATCTTGTCTCCTATTCTTAATTTTAAGTGCGCTTCTTTCTTTTTTAAATCTTGGGCATCAGTATTAATACTGATCAATTCAACATGTTTGATTTTTGCTCTCGTCAATCTATCAATCGTATTTGAACCTGCCCCTCCAACCCCAATAACTTTTATTCTTGTTAAGTTCATATATTTTAAGGAATAAAGTTTTCAAAAAATCCTTTAATCTTTTTTCCAACTCCGCCTCCTCCCGAACGAACAACAACTTTATCGGCCTTACTCATAACCAATCCGCAAACGGTAGATAAGGAGCTGTCTTTTTCCAATCCTTTAAATTCATTACAATATCCGATTCGGCAAGGAAGTTTAAATTCTTTTTTAGCCAACTCAACAATTCCGGGCAATTTACTTCCTCCCCCGGTTAAAACTATTCCTCCCGGCAATAATCCCTGCCTGGAAACTTTTTTAATTTCTTTATCAGCTAATTCAAATATCTCACAAACTCTAGCCTCAATAATCTTGCTTAATTCTTTTTCAGAAAAAGATAATACGTTTTTAGACTTCTTCTTGACTATCTTCCTCTTTTTGCCAAAAACATCTTCCTCCTCTTCTTCCTCTTCTTCATCAACCAAAGAAAGATTAAAATCTATTTTCTTCTTCGCATCTTTAGATAAACAAGAACCGTGCTGTTTTTTAATGCGTTCAGCTATTTCTATCTCCGTTTTAAATCCAATCGCGACATCATTGGTAATGTTTGCCGAACCAACTGGGAAAACAACCATGTTTAAGAGCCTTCCTTCTTCAAAAACGGCAACGCTAGATGTTCCCGCTCCGATATTAACCAAAGCAACCCCTAATTCTTTCTGATTGGGGGTTAAAACAGCATTAGAGTCGGCGATTAATCCGGGGATGATATTATCCTCTTCTAAATCAACGGCTTCAACAGAATCAATAATTCCTTCAATATCTGAATTAAAAGCAGACAAAAGCAAGGCATCCAATTCCAATCTCACTCCTTGTAGTCCTAAAGGATCTCTTATTTCTTTTTCTCCATCTAAAATCCATTCTCGGGGAAAAACCTGAAGAATAGTTTTATTATTCGACTGAAGGTTAATCATCTTAACCTCATCATAGATTCTTTCAATATCTTCTGAAGAAACTTTCTGATCAGCTCGACCGACAGAAATCAAAGCATGACTTGGAACAAGCTGAAGTTTAGTTCCGTTAATATTTACAAAAATATTATCAACTCGGCAATTGTGTTTTCTCTCAACTCTTTCGATAAGTTCAGACACTCTCTTCGCAACTTCATTCGAATCTTTAACTCTACCTTTTTGAACTCCGAATGAATCGATAGTGTCGAAGAATAAAATTTCCATTCCAGATTCAGAATCTTTTTTAACTCCCAAAATCTTTATTGTATCTGTTCCGATATCTAATCCGGTAATTGTTTTTATTCGAGACATGTTGCTTATTAATTAAAATTTAATCTTAGAAAGATATTCTTCCTGTTTCTGAAACATTTTTTCAGCTTCTTTTTTTGTCTTTTCGTGATCGTATGATAAAAGATGGAGAATTCCGTGAATCAAAACCAATGTTAACTCTTTTTTAAAATCTTTTCCGTTCTTTTCTACTTCTTCGGGACAAATTACAATTTCCGTTATGTCTCCGCCGATTTCTCCGAAGGAAAGTACATCAGTTGGTTTATTTTTTTTCCGATACTCCTTATTTAATTTTTTAATTTCTTGCGGATTTACAATCGCAATAGACAATTCAATCTTTTTTTTGTTTTTTTCTTCTTTTAAAACTTTTGTAGCAACTTTTTTCAAAAAAACTGTGTCTATCTTCCTGTATTTTTCCGAAAGATTGTTTATTTCTATCATTTTCTTTTACTCTATTTTACTAAATTAAAAAGGTTCTTGCAAGTTTAACGAAAAAAGGCCTATTTTAAGCCTTTAAAGGACGAAAAACCGCCTTTTGAGCGGTTTATTATTAATTTCCTAATTCTTCCCTTACAATCTTAGCTACCACGTTTCCATCTGCCTTTCCTTTGGTTTGCGGAGAAACTTCTTTCATTACAATTCCAATATCTTTCATTGTTGTCGCTCCCGATTTAACAATCGAATCTTTTACAATCTTTCTAATTTCATCTTCAGTTAATTCTTTGGGAAGATATTTTTTCAAAACTTCCAATTCAGTTTTTTCTTTTTCAATTAAATCAGTTCGGCCTCCTTGTTCAAATTGAGCAATACTATCTCTTCTCTTTTTAACCTCCGAAGAAATAACTTCAATCACTTCTTCATCGTTTAATTTAACTTTCTCTTTTATCTGTTCTTCATTTAAATTGGGTTCGGCTTCTAAAACCTTAACCCTCTTCTCCATTTCTTTATTAAAAATAGAAGAAGTCACCATTCTCAAAGTAGAGACGGCGGTTTCATTTTTTTCTTTAAGCGCAGAAATTAAATCTTTTTTAATTTCTTCAACTATCATATTATTTTTTATTTATAGTCTTGCCTAATTTTTTGGCTCGATCAAACTCCTTCTTTTTTCCTACCTTAACTAAGGCAGCTCTCTTTTGCATGTTTTCGCTTTTGGTTCTCTTAACAAATCTTCTTTTTCTTGCTTCAACCAATACTCCGCTCTTCTGAACGGCTTTTGTAAAGCGATACACCAAAGATTGAGAAGTTTCTCTTAATTGCTTCTGTATCTTCATACTATTTTTCTTTTAATATGTTTTTAACTTCTTTAATAATATCTTCTTGTTTTGCTTCGACCTGTTTAGCTGTTTGCATATTCCTTACCAAAATCATATTGTTTAAGGCCTCTCTTTGTCCTAGAATCAAAACCACTTTTGAACCCAATCTGCTCGCTTTTCCTAATTGAGCTTTAAGCGCATCTTTTCCAAAAGCTTCTCCTACCTTAATTCCCGCCTTTCTTAAATCTTCTAAAATAGGTAAACTTTTCTTTTTGGCCAAAGGTCCGATTTGAGCAAAGAATATTTCCGGAACTGGATTAAAGCTGACTCTCGCTTTATTCTCCTTCATTTCCGCAATGATTCTTTCCACTCCGGCAGCCGCTCCGCAAGCAGGTGTTTCTCCTCCTCCGAGCATCTTTGATAAGCTATCATATCTTCCGCCTCCTGCCAAGACTCCCCCAGTATTTTCTCCAGCCTTAATAGATTCTATCTCAAACACGGTTCTTGAATAATAATCAAGCCCACGAACCAAACGGCTATCTAAACAATAAGGGACTTTCAACTCATCCAAGTATTCCAAAACATCTTTTAGGTGTTTTTTGCAATCCTCACACAAATAATCAACGCTTTGCGGGGCAGAAGCCAATGCTTCCTGGCATTTTTCATTCTTGCAATCCAAAACTCTTAAAGGATTAACTTTCATCCTTTTCTGACAATCGGAACACAATCCGGTTTTCTTTTCTCTTAAATATTTGACCAAAGCTTTTCGGTATAAAGGACGACAATTGTCATCTCCGATTGAATTAACCTTAACCATCAATCCTTTTAATCCTAAATCGTTAAGAACGCTGTACATTACCAAAATAGTCTGCACGTCGACAATCGGATCAGCTTCACCGATAATTTCCACTCCGAACTGATTGAATTGTCTGAATCTTCCGGCTTGAGGTTTTTCATATCTGAAGAATGGTCCGAAATACCAAAGTCTAACCGGCTGAGGCAAAGAAAGAAAACCGTGTTCAATATATGCACGCATAATTGAAGCGGTTCCTTCCGGGCGCAAAACCAAAGAATCTTTGCCTTTAGTTTTCAAGGTAAACATTTCTTTTTCCACGATATCGGTATTTTCTCCCACGCTCTTGATAAACAAATTGGCATCTTCTAAAATAGGAGTGTCTATTTTTTCAAAATCGTAGAACGAAAAAACTTTCTTCGCAGCCTCCTGTATTTTTTCATAATACGCTTGGTCCTGAGGAAGAATATCGTGCATTCCAGTTACAGTTTGAAATTTTGGTTTACTCATATTTTAATATGTTGTTGTTTCTTGACCCAAAGTATTGACTAATACTTCGTATGGAGAAAGTCTTAATAATACCCTCCCCGTTATATTTTTAATCGGTAGAACTCCCCAAACTCTTGAATCGGAAGAATTATTTCTGTTATCTCCCATTACAAAATACTCATTTTGTTTCAAGGCTAAAGGACCGTAGCTGGTATTCTTCCATTCTTCTTGAGTCTTACTTGAAAGATACAAGCTTTCGTCTATCTTTTGTGCTTCTATTCCGACTCGACTGACATACACTTCTCCGTTCTTTATCTCGATAGTTTCATTCGGTAAACCGATAATTCTTTTGATGTATCGGTAAGAAGGATCGAGCGGATACTGAAAAACGATAACTTCCCCTCTTTGCGGGTCTCTTAATCGATACGACAATTCATCGATAATCAAATAATCGCTGGAATGATAATTAGGCTCCATTGAGGCTCCCCTTACCATAAAAGGCTGAAACAACAGCATTCTTATCGGAATAACTATCGCTAAAGCGATCAATAGTATCTTAAAAGAGTCTAATAGAAAGGTTAAAACTTCTTTTTGCGTCATAATAAGATTATTATAAGGTAAAAGGAGTTTTAAAGCAAGGTTTACTATTTTCCTAAAAATACATATAATACAGGTATGAAACTAATTATCGGCCTAGGAAACTACGGCCCCGAATACGAAAAAACCAGACATAACTACGGATTCATGGTTATTGATGAAATCCAAAGAAAGCATAACTTTCCTGAATTTAAATTGGAAAAAGAGCACAATGCCTTGATTTCAAAAAAAGGAGATGTTCTTTTGGTTAAACCTCAGACCTATATGAACGAATCGGGCAAAGCGATAAAAAGCATTGCTTCCTACTATAAAATATCCCCCAAAGATATAATTGTTATTCATGATGATGCTGAAACCAATTTAGGAGAAATAAAAGAAGTCGAGAGCCGAAGTGCCGCCGGACACAACGGTGTTCGTTCAATAATCGACGAATTAAAAACTAATGAATTCAAAAGATTAAAATTGGGCATTGCTTCTGAAGACCCTTCGTTCAAAAACAAACCCCTTGAAGACGTGGTTTTAAAAAACTTCAGTAAGGCAGAGGAAATTGTCGCTGTCGGAGTCATAGAAAAAGCAGTCGAATTAATAGTCGGTAAAATTATCGATTTAATTGTATGACAATTTGTATTTTTGGAGACAGTATTGTTTGGGGAGCCAGCGATTGCGAAAAAGGCGGCTGGGCCGATAGTTTAAAAAATTATCTGATGGATGATGATATCGATGTTTATAATCTTGGAATTTCCGGAAACACTACTGAAGACTTACTTGAAAGATTCGATACTGAAGCCGGAGCCAGAAATCCTGACATCATCATTTTTGCTATCGGAATAAACGACTCGTTAAGTCTCGATAAAGACGGACTGATTAAATTCCAAAAAAACATTTCATCACTAACTAATAAGGCCAGAAAATTCACCGATAAGATTATTTTTATCGGCTTAACTAGTGTTGACGAATCCAGAACTACCTCTTACTCATCAGAAGAAACCGGAGAATCATATAACAATCAAAGTATTGGAGAATACGATGAAATTATTAAATCTTTCTGCGAAGATAATAATTTAATTTTCGTTGATATGCTCGGACTATTGATAAATGATGCTGACCTCTGCGACGGATTACATCCCAGTTCAATCGGTCACAAAAAAATGTTTGAAAGAATAAAAGAAACAATAGAACCGATATGGAAGGAATAATTTCTTTTGAAGATAAGAAATATCCGAAGAAATTAAAGGAAATCAAAAATCCTCCTAAAAATATCTATTACAAAGGGCATATCACCTGGAACCAACCCTGTCTCGCTGTCATCGGTTCGAGGAATTGCCTCCACCAAAACAAAAGTATCTGTTTAAAGATTATCAAAGACCTACCTCAGGAATTTGTTATCGTTTCCGGCTTGGCCAAAGGAATCGATGCTTTTGCCCATGCCTCAGCTCTAAGGGCCAATAAATCAACCATTGCCGTTCTTCCTTCGGGAATTGAAAGAATCTATCCCAAAGAAAACGAAAATCTTTCCCAAAAAATCATTGAAAAGGAAGGGCTTTTGATTTCTGAATATCCCAGCAAAACCAAACCGACTAAATTCTCTTTTATCCAAAGAAACAGAATCACCGCCGGACTATCATTCGCTGTTTTAGTGATTGAAGCGCAAATGAAATCGGGAACAATGCACACGATTAGATTCGCTCAAGAACAAGGTAAAACAATTTACGCTGTTCCCGGATCCGAAGGAACCGATTATTTAATTTTAAACGGAGCGATTCCGGTTTTGTCAGCTCACGATATTTGCCTTTAACTTTTAAAAATGATATGAAAAAGACATGAAGTCATTAATAATTGTTGAAAGTCCGACCAAAGCTAATACGATAAAAAAATTCTTAGGCGCCGATACAAGCGTCCTTTCTTCATATGGACACATCAGAGATTTACCGAAAAGCACTTTGGGCGTTGATACAGAAAAAGACTTTGAAGTTAAATATGTTATTCCCACTAAAGCCAGAAAGAATGTTAATCTTTTAAAAAAAGAAGTAGAGAAAGCTGACACCGTATATGTTGCCACCGATCCTGACCGAGAAGGAGAAGCGATTGCCTGGCATTTAATTGAAGTTCTAAAATTAGATAAAGATAAGTATAAAAGAATATCTTTCCACGAAATTACTAAACCAGCAATTGAAGAAGCTCTAAAAAATCCAACTGAATTAAATCTTGATTTGGCTGATGCTCAGCAAGCCAGAAGAGTTTTGGATAGAATCGTAGGATACAAGCTTTCTCCTTTCCTTTGGAAAAAAGTGATGAGAGGGTTGTCGGCCGGAAGAGTTCAATCAGTTGCTGTTAGATTAATTGTTGATAGAGAAAACGAAATCAAAAACTTCAAACCGGAAGAATACTGGAGTATTATCGCTTTATTAGAAAAAGAATCAAAAGAACAATTTGAAGCAACTTTGAGCAAGAAAGACGGAAAATCTATTTCTAAGATGGGAATTAAAACCAAAGAACAAGGAGAAGATATTAAAAAAGAATTGGAAACAGCTAAGTATTCAATTTCTTCAATTGAAAGAAAGGAAACTAAAAGAAGTCCATTACCTCCCTTCACTACTTCTTCTCTACAACAAGAAGGCTCAAAGAAATTAAGATATCCAGCTAAAATGACGATGAGTATCGCTCAAACCCTATATGAAAAAGGTTTGATTACCTATCACCGAACCGATTCTTTGAATCTCTCTGAACAAGCATTGCAATCTGTGCAAAGCTTCATCGATGGAAAGTTTGGAAAGAACTATCACCAATTAAGAAGATTTAAAGCTAAAGGCAGAGCCCAAGAAGCCCACGAAGCAATCAGACCGACTAATGTTGAAAACGAACCAGAGAGTTTAAAGATTGAAGATAAATACAAAAAACTATACAAATTAATTTGGACTAGATTTGTTGCTTCGCAAATGACTGAAGCTATTTTTGATTCAATTAAAGTTGAAATTAAGACCGACAACAACTATACACTACAAAGCAACGGCTCAACTTTAAGATTTGACGGTTTCTTAAAAGTCTACCCGATGAAGTTTGAAGAAAAAACTCTTCCTAATCTAATAGAAGAAGAAAAAGTTAATTTGATAGATATTAAACCGGAGCAACACTTCACTCAACCACCAGCTAGATATACTGAGGCCAGCCTAATTAAAGAATTGGAAGAAAATGAAATTGGAAGACCATCAACCTATGCTCCGATTATTTCAACCATCCAAGCTAGAAACTATGTTGAAAAGAATAAAGAAAGAAGATTCCAGCCGACCGAAATAGGAACAACGGTTAATCAAATTCTTGTCGAACATTTCCCTCAAATCGTAGACATTAAATTCACCGCTAATATGGAAAAAGAACTGGATGAAATCGCTGAGGGTAACGAAAACTGGAAAACTATTTTAAGAGATTTCTATACTCCTTTCAATGAAAACCTTGAAAACAAATACAACGAAGTAGAAAAGAAAAAAGAAGAACCGGTTATCACCGATGAAATTTGTCCTAAGTGCGGAAAACCACTAGCTATCAAAACAGGAAGATTTGGAAAGTTCTTAGCCTGTACTGGATTCCCTGAATGTAAACATACTAAAAATATTAAAGACGAAAAAAAAGATACTGGCATTGTTTGTCCAGAATGTAATCAAGCAAATATAGTCCAAAAAAAAACCAAGAAAGGTAAAATCTTCTACGGTTGTCCCAACTGGCCCGATTGTAATTTCGCTTTGTGGGATAAACCAACTGGAGAAAAATGTCCTAAGTGTGGAGCTTTAATGGTAGAGAAAGGAAAGAAAACAAAATGCTCAAATAAAAACTGCAAGTAATTATTCTCTTGCAGTTTTGTTTTGTATTTCAGCTAATCTTTGTTGATATTCTTCTCCTGTTATTTGTTTATTAATCAGCAAACTATTTAATCCTATATAATATCTCTCTTTAACTTGAGAAGTAGGAATAGCTGCACTATATAATCTAACATTATCTATTTTACCACTAAAAGGCCTTGAATTAATGGACCATGCTCCAATCATAAGAGCGTCATTGTTAGCTGGAGGATTTTGAGTAAAAGAAACTGGACTACCAGCTATTCCATTAATATATAACTTTAATTGAGAACCGTTTGATGTTCCAACAACATGAATCCATGTATTAAATTTAGAGAGTGCATAATTAGCACTTGTTACCGTCTCAGCATCGTTACCAGTACCAATTGAGAGAGATAAATTAATTCCAGTATTATCAACAAATAATCCCCCCGGAGTAGCACTATAATATCCACTATTTCTTTTATTAATAATTCCCTGATAACCGACAAAAAGAATTGGATTTATCCAAGCCTCTAAAGTAAAATTATGACTAGTATTCCAAATACTATCTAATGTTGCACTATCAGCAATACTAACATTATTTGTTGTGCCACCAGTAAAATTCAAACAAGAACCTATAACACAATTACTAACAACTGTCGCTCCAGTTATTGCTCCTGTATTAGTTCCCCAAGAATCACTAGCATTAGTTTCAAATTTATACTCCGAAACCAAATTCAACATTAATGAGCTTCTTAATGAATTAGAAAATACTTGAGCTTTAGCGATGGTTGCCTTATCAGTCACTCCACCCATACTAACAACAATTAAACCGGAAAGAATTCCGATTATTGCTATTACTACCAATAGTTCAATTAAGGTAAAAGCAAATTGTTTTTTGCTCATACAGTTTAGTTTCTTAATTTCTTGAGCCACTCATTCATCTCGTCTTCAGTTTTGAAATTAACAACCACCTGAATACCATCCTTTTTCTTTTCAATCTTAATATTTTCTAGATTCAATATCTGTCTAACTTTCTTTTCCAAGAATTCACTAATCATTAAAGGAACTTGTTTAACAAGGTTTCTTTTTGCTCCCGCTCCGGCATTTCTTTCTTTAACTCTTCGCTCTGTTTCTCTGACTGAATATCCGTTGGTTATTATTTCTTCCAATAACTCTTTAATTAATTTAACGTCTTTGCATCCTAATAATGCTCGGGCATGTCCCTCGGAAACACTTCCTTCTTTTAAAGCCTTTTTAACTTCCATTGGCAAAGCTAATATTCTTAAGCTGTTAGCAATCGCTTCCCTGCTGGTTCCCGCAATTCTGGCAATTTCTTTCTCCAAAAGACCGAATTCTTCTCTTAATCTATCAAAAGCTTCAGCCCTATCAATCGGATTCAAATTTCTTCTCTGTACGTTTTCAATAATCGCTATTTCTAATTTTTCTCTATTTGATTGCTCACGAATAATTACCGGAACCTGTTTTAAACCAATTTTACCAGCTGCTCTCCATCTTCTTTCTCCCGCTACAATCTGATATTCATAGGTAATACCTCGATCAGTTTTCTTTTCTATTTTATTAACGATAATTGGCTGAAGTATTCCGTACTTCTTAATTGATTCTCCTAAAGATTCTAAAGCCTCCTCGTCAAATTCTTTACGAGGCTGATAGGGATTGGGCTTAATTTTTTCTATCTCGATCCAGAAAATAAAATCCTTGCGTGTCTTATCTTCGGGAATAGACATGTCTTTTTTGGGGATCAACGATTCAATTCCTTTTCCAATCATATTTTAATAATTAATTTTTTGCTATTATTTCACGAGCTAATTCTCTGAAAGCATGAACGGCACGAGAATTAGGAGAATGCCTTAAAATTGTTTTACCAGTTATTGGAGACTCAGATAAAGAAACTGTTCGCGGAATAACGGTATCAAAGACGTAACCAGGAAAACTTCTTCTTAAGTCTTTGGAAATAGCGGCACAGACTCTGTTCTTCCTATTATACATTGTCATGACCGAACCCAAGACCCTGATATTCATTTCTAAATTATCGTTAATCAGTTTAATATTGGTTAACAGCTGTCCCAATCCTTCCATGGCTAAATATTCACATTGAACCGGAATTAAGACTTCGTCAGCGGCAATCAAGGCATTTAAAGTTAATAGTCCCAAGCTGGGTGGACAATCAATTAAAACAAAATCGTATTGATCTTTGACAGCATCCAATACTTCTTTCAATTTAAACTCCCTATTTTCCATATTAACCAATTCAATATTCGCTCCGGCTAAATTATGCGAGGTTGGCATGATATCGAAAGCCAAGAAAGGAGTCTTTTTGATGATATCTCGAGGAGAAACCTGTCCTAATAATGCTTCATATAAAGAAACTGATAACTCTCTGGGTTTTATTCCCATAGAAAATGTAGCATTGGCTTGAGGATCAATATCAACAAGAAGAACCCTCTTGCCGAAGGCAGTTAAAAACACGGGTAAATTAACAGCGATTGCTGTTTTCCCGACTCCACCTTTTTGATTAGCGATAGCGATTACTCGAGTCATTGATATAATTTTACCACAAGGCTTTTAAATTTACAAACAAGAAAAATTATGGTAAATAAAGATATATGCCGAAGTGGCGGAACTGGCAGACGCGTAGCACTCAAAATGCTATGGGGGCAACCCCGTGAGAGTTCAAGTCTCTCCTTCGGCACATTAGTGCCTTTTTTTATTGGCCGAAGTGGCGGAACTGGCAGACGCGTAACGTTCAGAACGTTATAGATTTATTCTGTGTGGGTTCAAGTCCCACCTTCGGCACTATCTCGCTGCAATGCAATAATAAATAACGGTTAAGATAAAGAGAGAACCGTAGAACCAAATTAATTTCTCGGAAACCATAAGTTGAGGACGAGAAGGAACTGTTTTTCCGAATCTATCATTGATATTTATATCAAACATATAGTCATCAGTCTTAAGTCTGTTTTCAATATCCCATTTGTATAAATTTTTGTATCTTCGAATTCTTTGCAAATAATGAGCATCTAAAAACCAGAACGCAACAAGAGGAATAAAGGCAATTACAATGTGCTCTTTTTGACCTTGTAAAATAAGAGTTGCCACCAATAAAGAAACCGTCCATCCTTTTATCAAAAAAGAATGATTTGATTTCCTTTTAATTATCCCTTGAACAATCTCGGCCTCTTTCATTAAAATAGAAAGTCTTTTCTCTGTAGTCCCCTTGTCTTCTGTTTTTTTAATCATATATCTTTTTCAACTTTCTCTCCGGGCAAAGTTGATTTATTAGCCCCGATTTTTCTACCGGGATAAATTATTGTATTAATTCCTGTTTTAACATTATCGCCCATGATCGTTCCGAACTTTTCTTTCTTGGTATCAATTAATTCTTCTTTTATAACCGTCTTTACCGTTTTGTGGTCATGCCTCAAATTAGCAATAATTGTTCCCGCGCCAAAATTACAATTCTCTCCGATAATAGAATCTCCGATATATGTTAGATGACTGGCTCGGGTTCCTTTTCCGATTAAAGAATTCTTAATCTCAACTCCTTGTCCCACTTTGCATCCGTCTTCAATCACTGTTCCACTACGAATAAAACAATTGGGTCCGATAGTACAGTTTTTACCGATATAAACTGGGCCTTCAATATAGGCCCCGCTTTTAATAAGTGTTCCGGCCTTAACAATAACATCGCCGTTTAAAACTGCTCCTTTTTCAATCTTTCCTTTTCTTTCTTTTTTCTGCTTACTAAACAAATAAGGAACAACATCAAAAATATCCCAAGGATATGAAGCCGGCATCCAGAAAGACGCTTCACAAATATGCAGTTTCTTTTCATGAATAAATTTTCGGATATAGTCAGTGAATTCGAATTCGCCACGCGGTGATTTTTCAATCTGGTAATCAAAAATTGTTTTAGGTAAACAATACAAAGCTGAATTAACCAATTTGGAAACCGGCTGGGCTGGCTTTTCAATAATATTCTTAGCATATCCTTCTTCTTCATCAATCACTCCAAAACAGGAAGGATTTTCATGCTCTTTAACTAAAATAGAAGGACATTTACCAATTGCTTTTTTAATGTCTTCCCGGGCATAAAAATCATCTCCGTTTAAAAGTAAAAACTGATCTTTCAAATGAGAAAAAGCTAATTTAGCCGAAGAACCGGTTCCCTCAATTTTACTATCTTCAATGTAGGTTATTTTCATCTTACCGTATTTCTTTCCAATCTTTTCCATAATCATCTCTTTCTTGTAACCAACAATAATGATGACCTCGCTCACTAATTCATCTAATTCATCTAAATTGTATTCCAAAATACTCTTTCCAAAAACTGAAAAGAGTGGCTTCGGTCTAGTCTCCGAGAGAGGCATGAACCTGGTTCCTTTACCGGCCGCTAAAATTATTGCTTGCATATCTTTAATAATACTTCTGCTATTTTACTTGAGTCATGAACAATATCCCCACTGCTAGGCAATAAATCCAATCCGATATACTTTTTATCCTTAGGTAAATCATTGAATTTAACTATTTCCAGGAATTGAGGATGTATTTTTGAATATTCATCTAATCTTTCAGTCTCAGGAATATTTGTATTAAAGATAACATAATCAAGCTCGCACTTCAAACAGTTCTCCACCTCCCCGACAAAGTCTTTGACGGTAAAACCGTTTGATTCCCCGTTCTTGGTCATTAGATTACAGATATAAACCTTCTTGGCCTTACTCATCTTTATCGTTTCCGAAGTACCATCAACCAATAAAACCTGCATTAAAGACGAATAAATGTCTCCTGGACCAATAACAACCATGTCCGCCTTTTTAATCCTCTTCACTGTTTGCGGACAAGCTTTGGTTTCCGGTCTTAAAAATAGTTTCGTAATTCTTAATTTAGGGTCGTGCTTGGGAACATCGATATTCGATTCCCCTACGATTTCTTCCCCGTTTTCCAAAACAGCAATTAAATCAGCCTTATGGGTAGTCGAAGGAAGTATTTTGTGATTATTGATCAACATCGAATTCATTTTCTCAAAAAGAGATCTGTAACCACCTTTTTCCAAAGCCATTGCCACGAAAGCAATGTTCCATAAATTGTGTTCGTGTAAATCACCGTCTTCAAATCTGTAATCCAATAAAGATTTATCCTCTTCCGATAAATTGCATAGCTCTAACCAGGCTCTTCTTACATCTCCCGGAGAAATAACATCGTAATCTTTTCTTAATCTTCCCGAAGAACCGCCGGAATCTAAAACCGCCGAAACGACGGTTAAATTAACATTCTTGTTTTTCAATCCTGACAAAACAACTTTAGGCATCGCATTGCCTCCTCCGATACAAACAATATTCTTTTTTACAAATGGGTTTGCAAACATTTTTCTATTTCTGGTTTCTTATCTTTTACTAAGTGTTTATTTGTTTCTTCTTCAAAACAAGTTCTGTCTTTTTTGAATAAAATTCCGATTGGTATTTTACCCTCTCCATTATAGTTCCATTCTTTAATTAAAGCCAAAGCCTTATCTCTTGAATCCAATTCAGGATTAACTGCTTCGTAAACTTTTTCGTTATAGAACTGAACCGTATTAAAGAAAGTAACACAAGGCTGCATCACTTCAATAAAAGAAAATCCTTTGTGATTTACCGCCTCAATAATTAAATTCTTCAGGTGTTCAATTTTAGCCGAATAAGCTCGAGCAATAAAAGATGAATTAGCAGCTAATATCAATTCTAAAGGATTAATAGGTTCCTCAATTGAACCTTCGGGAGTAGACTTTCCTTTTAATCCTTTTGGAGAGACAGCGGTAAATTGCCCGGTCGTTAAGGCAAATAACCTATTGTTGTGCATAATCACATTAATGTCTGAATTTCTCTTAGCCGCATGGATTAAATGGGAAATTCCCTCATCCAAAGCAGCTCCGTCTCCTAAGAAGACCAATATCTTCAATTCCGGATTAGCCATTTTGATTCCCATGGCGGTGACAATTGAGCGACCGTGCAGAGAATAAAAACTATTGATATTCAAATAATCAACTATTTTTGAATTGCAGCCGATATCGGAAACGATAACAATGTTTTCTTTTTTTGTTCCCTTTGAGATTAATTCGTTAACTGCCAATTTAACCGCTTGAAGAATTCCAAAGTTTCCACAACCAGGACACCATGTATTAATAGAAGTTGTTTCTAATTTTTCCATATTAAATATTCTTTAATTTATGCTCTAATTCTTCTACGGTAAACGGCCTCATGTCATACTTGAGGATTTTTTTATCGACTTTAATCCCATTACAATTAAGAAGCTCTGCCATCTGACCCAAAGCACTGCATTCAACTAATATCAGCTTATTAACTCCCTTCAGTGCTTTTTCAAATTGTTTCTTGGGGAAAGGCTGAAGAACAAGCGGCTGAATAAACTTCAATCCTAATTTTGTAGCCACTTCCAATGCCACTCCTTTGGTTGAACCCCAAGCAACGATTGCCTTCTTAGATTTTTTATTTCCGTAAACTTTAACTGCTTCCAATGAATCTACTTCAAGAGCCATTTCTTTAAACTTTCTCAATCTCTTTTCTTGCATCAAAATAATTGATTCACTATCTTCAATGGATAATCCTTTTTCATCGTGTTCGTAACTGGTTCCTTTGACTACCGCCTTGTCTCCCGGAAAAGCCATCGGAGAAATTCCGCTCTTTGAATTGGCGTATCTCATGTATTCACCTTTTCCGCTCCACAACGATGCTTTCTCTTTTTTAATTTCTTTTAAAACATGCTCATCAAATTCAAAAGTACTTTCTGATAATTCTTTATCAACCAATAATATAGCCGGAGTTTGATATTTCCAAGCTAAGTTTAATAGCTTACCGGACCAATAACAAGATTCGTTGGCATCGCCGGGGGCGGCGATAAACCTGACAAAATCTCCGTGTCCCGAATTAAGAGTGAAAAGTAAATCGGCCTGACTGCTGTAAGTCGGAACTCCCGTAGCTGGACCTGATCTTTGGCTATTAACAATCAACACTGGTGTTTCAGCTTGAGCGGCCAAGCTTATCCCCTCAGTCATCAAAGCAAACCCTCCGCCCGATGTTCCAACCATTGAACGCTTGCCGGCAAAAGCTGAACCGATTGCTGAATTAATTACCGCAATCTCATTTTCCAATTGAGAGGTAATAATATTAAAATCTTTTTCGTGCTCAGCCAAATAATGAAGAATACTGGTGGCTGGAGTCATCGGATAAGCATAATAAATATCCAAACCGGCTTTAACTGCTCCCAAAGCAATTGCTTCATTTCCGGTTAAAAGAGGATCGGGATTAGCCTTTATCCTTTCAAGCGTCAAAACTGTTTTTGTTTCTTCGTAAGCTCTTTTAGCAATTTCTAAATTCTTTTCAATTCCTTTATTCAATTCTTTCTTTAAAGCATCTTCCAATACTTTCCATTCTATTCCCATCGCTTTACTGAATCCGGCAATCAAAGCAGTATTGCTCATAATCGGCAGACCTCCCAATTCTTTGGTAATAGTATCGGAAGCTATTCCCACTCCTTTTTCTCTTTTAATCTTATCTTTATTGAAAATAATACAGCCCTTTTCTTCCAATGACTTTTCATGCTTATCAATTGTATTTACATCTAAGGCTAATAAAAAATCAGCCTTTTCACGAGTAGAGAAATGCTGACTTTCGGAAATCCTCACGATCGAAAAATTGTGTCCACCCTTAATCAAAGATTGATAATCTTCAGAGATAAAAACATTGTAGCCGAGATTATTGAAAAGCTTGGCAATTATTAATCCAGCCTTTCTTGAGCCTTGTCCGGCGGCCCCGCCGATGATGATTGAATAGTCTTTTTTATTTTTCATAATAGGCGTATTTTACCATAAAGGAATTAAAAGAAAAACTAATTATCCACAACTCAAAAGCTGTTTTATTCGACGGTAACACTCTTCGCTAAGTTCTTCGGCTTATCAATATCTCT
>Ga0265297_10001926_pt1 | contig 45002 bp, 35 predicted proteins | sample Munlanlwell13791_FD_192502 | JGI IMG/M metagenome (GOLD analysis project Ga0265297, IMG submission 192502) | Leachate microbial communities from a municipal landfill in Southern Ontario, Canada - Leachate well 137-91 | ecosystem: Engineered > Solid waste > Landfill > Unclassified | place...
CCGTTGAGATCCTCCGGAAGAAAATGCCGGGGATGAATGAGCAGGTTTTTAATTTCCCTCCCATCCGATTGGAGCGTGTGTTATCCTCCGTGCCGCCGGGTGGATACCATGTGCCCGCGGCGGTCAGGCCCTGCATAGAAGCCCCTTCGACAACCACCAAGGTAGTGTTATAATTTGTGAATAAATTTTCCGTCAAAAATGTCTTCTTAATGAGGCGTTGACCAAAAACCCTGCAATTTTAATCTTGGATGAGGCGATGTCCTCGATGGATTCCGCATCGCTCAAAACTCTAATCCCGCGGGAGTTCCCCACCCGTGAGGGTGGGGGTGAGAGCAAGGAGCCGCGAAGCGGGTCGGGCGAAGCCCGAAGAAAGAGATACCCCACCCGTAAGGGTGGGGAGGTTCATAGTAAAAAGGGGATAAGCTTAGCGGTCAAACCAGCCGTCACTCTCTCATGAGCGCTGATGCAATTAATCGGGGCAAGTCAAAAAACGATTCGAGAGTCACAAGGTATATGGGGGCGTTGTGAGTCCAATTGCATCAAAAAACATAACCATTGGCTATTTTAATTTACTAGGAAAAAAGTTTATTAGCAGAGCTGTGATTGACGAGAATTTCCTGAGGCTACTGTCAGGATACGTTAATGTGAAAATTATATCGCTTGCGAAGGCGGACGAGATAATAGCAAAATTTAACGAAATAGAAAAATACAAACTCGACTACCTTTATATCGATAGTTTTGGATTTCTCATGGAGTCATTTTTACTTCGGGAAAAATCCGGGATAAATGTCCCGTTTATCTGCAATGTCCACACCGTAGTTCCGTGGGCCTTCAAATATACCTGTATCATCCCCCTGATACAGGAATACGATATTATTTTTGCCCCCTCGCAGTATGCCAGACAATCCATACTCAGGATTTCTGATAAACTCAATGTACATGTAATACCTTATGTCCTCGATGTTCGCCGTATAGAAAATATAGCCGAGGCCGCCCGGAAAAAACGGAGTGACAAATATAAAATAATAAGTTTTCTGGGGCGAATTAGTAAGGGGAAAGGAATCGGCTCGCTGATAAGCTGTATGCCCGACATAGCGAAGAGGGTAAAGAACGCGCGTCTGCACATTATGGGTCCTTTGAACGGCCATGGCATCGCCGATACGCCAAAGTGCTCCTATGTCAAATATCTTGAGAGAAAGATAAAAAGACTGAATCTGGAAGGAAAGATCCGTTTTTTGGGCGTGCAGCTTGGGGATGATAAATACAGAGCCCTTGCTTCATCGGATTTATTTGTAAATCCCACCATAGCGAAAGAGGAAACATTTTCCGCGGTCAACACAGAAGCTCTAGCGTGCGGCCTTCCTATAATCGTAACTGATTGGGCTGGAAATAACGAACTTGTAAAACATGGCAGGAATGGCTATAGGATCGATGTTAAGGAAGGCCGGAAAAGGACGGTGGAAATGGATAAAAAAAAGGCCGTTCTATTTATTACAAAAGCGCTGAATGACGGGAGGTTGCGCGCCCGATTTAAAAGAGGTTCCATAAAAAGCGGTCGAACGTATGATTATAAAAAAATCCTGCCGGTATTTATCAAACTTCTGAAAAAAAGAAAAGCAGGGAAAAAATCTTCCGGGTGGAATATTATAAAGAATAAGGCGCCGATAGATTTTAAGGATATGTTCACAAAAGGAGTCGCCTTCTTCATTCATTTCGACTCCGAATTGAGAATGAACACTTACGGCTTTCTTTACAAAAGGATGTTTGAAGATTCATTGTCAGATTGTTCCTCTGAGAATATATCCAGGGATGACGCTGGGGAAAAAAGAGCACCAGTGCTACTCGTCGATAGTATCAGGAGAGAGTATACCCGCTATTTAACATTGCAATCATTTTAAGGAATAGATTATGTTGAAACCGATATTTATCACATTAGACACCCCACCTTCACCCGTCGACACCTCGTGGCGGGGTCGTTCGTTAAGAATTCTATCCTGTGCTTTTTGAACCCGACTAACTGGGAAGCATTACACCTATGATCAGAAAACGCTTTAAAATTTTAGCTCCATTTACAAACATAGCTGAAATCGAACCCTTGAAAAAAGCAGGCGCGGATGAGTTGTATTGTGGGTACGTTAATGATGAGTTAACAAAAAAATGGCCTTTAGCTTTTCATATTTTAAACCGCAGAGGAGAAGGTTCGAGTTTTGAAAATTATGAAGATTTCAAGGAGGCTGTTAAGAAAGCCAGAACGTACAACTTGGCTGTTTATGTGACTCTTAATGGACTTTATACTCCCGAGCAATACCCGCTATTACATAAGCTTGTTAAAAGCATCGACCGTTTAGAAGGCGTCAGGGGGTTTATTGTGGCGGATATAGGTTTTTTGCTTTTTTTGAAAAAAAATAATTTTAGAAAAGAAATCCATGTAAGCACAGGCGGGACATGTTTTAATTCTCACGCGGCAAAATTTTTTGAGAATCTCGGAGCTAAAAGAATAGTCTTGGATCGAGCGCTTACTTCAAATGAGATTAAAAATATAATCACCAAACTCGATACGAAAATTGACATCGAAATATTTATTATGGGTGAACCTTGCGGAGGATTTGTTGACGGGTTTTGTACTTTTTTCCATTGTTTTGAAAATGCAAAGACCTGGAGTGCAAAAGATTTTTTTCTAAGCCCTATGTATAACACCGATCAACACGTGAAAGGATGCGCGTTTTATGACGATCTTTTGCGCAACAGGCGTTTTGAAGTATTTAATGCCACCTCTCATAAGAAAATGAAGCATGGTTTGAGATATATACCCGGCAAGAGCGCTTCTTTGGGATGCAGGATTTGCGACCTTTATGATTTGAAAGAATACCCGATAAATAGCCTCAAAATAATTGGAAGAGGAACAGGGATGGTGGAGTACGTCGAACTTATATCCAAAGTCTTACAGCGTTTATCATGCAAACATATCACCAGAAAGAGCTTTCAAAAAAGCTGTAAGGACTTGATTTCAAAAATTCTTTTTAAAAAGAAACGGCGTTGTACAAAATTTGACTGCTACTATCCTAATCTTAAAAAATAATAATCCTTTCGGCGATGAACCTGTTTTACTTTGAGTCCGTCCGTGGCTTAATAGGGAGCAGCATCATGAGACACGATTTTGAAAAAGCTTTATTTATAAATAAACTGGTGAATATAGGAAAAGATGTCGACAGATTGTATTTTGGCAATGAATTCTGCGAAAATCTGATCCCCGGCATAAATATTTTAAAAGAGCGGTATGTTTTTGCGGAAAAGAAAAAAAAGAATTTTACTTTTGTGACGCCTTTTGTGACCGACGCAGGATTGGATAAACTTAAAATCCTGTTTGCTTTTTTAAATCAACAAAAAGATACGGAGGTTGTATTTAGCGATTGGGGAGTTTTTTATCTTTTAAAAAACAATTTTAGAAATCTGATCCCGGTTTTGGGGCGACTCCTGACCAAACAGCGGAGGGACCCCAGGATGATGAAAATATTTTTGGATAAACAAAGTCAGATTGTTATTAAAACTAAGCAACGGAAAATAATAAAAATCCCCAAGAAAGTACCGCCCGCATTATTTGAGCATCATCAAGCTTCGGTTATTAACACCCCTGTTTTTCAAAAGTTTCTTTTATCCGAGGGGATAAAACGCGTTGAAATCGATAATCTTATTTGGAAGATGAATATCGATGTTCCTCGGGAAATAGGAGTTTCGATTTATTTTCCCTACGGTTACATTTCAACCGGAAGAATGTGCTGGAGAACTTGTTTAAGTTATGCCCCTTGTAAAAAAGAGTGTAAAAAATATTTTTTCCATTTAAAGCACAAATCCTTGCCCGTCCCGTTTTATGCGAAAGGGAACACGATTTTTTATAAATCTACCCGCATTGATTTTGAAAATTTGCAACATCTGAAAAATCTCAGAATAGTTTATCAAGCGAAGTTCCTGTGATAATGGTCTGAAGATAAGAAGGCTCGTCTTAAAATATGATAGCATGTTCATGCGGCCCGAGCTTAACACGCAGTGCGTACGATAATAGGGTTATTGGAAATTCAGGATCGGAATGTGAAAATTGGGGAATGGCCGGAAAAAAGGAGCCGTTATGGAAACAAAGATAAGTCTTGATGGGGTTTATCTACCCTCGGAAGAGATGATCGCCAGAGAAATTCAAGGAGAATTTATTGTTATCCCCGTGTGTTCTGCCGGCGTAGACACAGGAGACGAGTTATTCACTTTGAATGAAACCGGCAAAGCTTTTTGGCAGAAGCTTGACGGCAAAAAAAGTTTAAGGAGATTAGCGCACGATTTATCCCTTGAATTTGAGGCCCCCATTGGCGAAATAGAGAAAAATATCTTAAGCATTACAAAAGAGTTGTTAAAGAGGAGGATGCTTTTTGAGTGGAACTGAGGTCTTTATTTCCAGCGCAGACAATATCGAACTCATACGCGCGGTGATCGCTCAAGGGGCTTCTTACCGATTTCAAGCAAAAGGATTTAGCATGTGCCCTTTCATCAGGTCCGGGGATGTCATCACGATAGCACCTCTTGGCCCGAAGAAGATTCATACCGGGGATGTGGTTGCGTTTATCAATCCACAGAACATGAGCTTGCTTGTTCATCGGGTGGTGGCCAGAAACGGGAGTGTTTACCGGATCAAAGGAGATAATGTTTGGAGCCCGGATGGAGTTGTTCCCCTTGAAAATATCCTCGGATATATTTCAAAGGCAAAAAGAGAAGGCCGGGATGTTTTGTTAGGCCTGGGAAAAGAAAGCTTTCTGATAGCATTTTTGAGCAGCAAACTCGCGTTCTTTTCCTTGCTTATGTCCGTCTGGAAACTCATTCGCCCGGTTTTTGTGAAAGCAAGCCCCGGATAAGGCCGCGGATTATTTTTGCGAAATGTTCCTTGCCCGGGCGCAAATGTTAAATAGAAATACGGCGAAAAAATATGCCTAAGACACAATTTAAATTATTTTTCAGATTCCTCAAATTCATCTTACCTTACCGCTGGAGATGGATAGCCATACTTTCCTTGAGCGGAATAAGCAGCCTCTTGAGTCTGGTTAATCCGTATCTGGCCAAGTTGGTTATTGATAAGGCCATCGGCGATAAGGATATTCGATTATTTGTTATTCTGGCATTAATCGGCGGCGGCGTATTTTTGCTGGATGCTCTTCTCGGTGTAATTAGGCGGTTGCTAGAGGGATATATCAAGACCAAGGTTGGCTTTGATTTAAACCGCAAGGTTTATAAAGAACTGCAGCATCTTTCCCTTAGATGGTTTCAAGATAAATCTACAGGCGAGAACCTCTACAAAATTAGTTTTGATATAGATGGGGTCAGGGATTTTATTACCACGCTCCCGCCGCAGGCAGTATCTGTTTTTCCCCAATTAATATTAACGTTAATCATTGTATTTAGCTTGAACTGGAGGATGTCCGCTCTTGCCCTGTGCCTGGCACCCTTTTTACACCTGCCTTACTATTACTATTCCCGTGAGATGCAAGCAGTCTGGCAAGCCTTAATTGAAAATTCTCAGGATGTTTTTAAGAATCTCCAGGAGACCCTGTCGCATATGCAGCTGGTTAAGGTTTTTGGCCGGGAGACCCACAGCGTAAGGGGACATCTCAAAGGCTTAATTAGGGGTATAAGGATAGAGATCAAGAGTCTAAAGATAGAAATTACAAATACCTTAGCCGGTCAACTGGCGAGCAAAGTTATTATTGGGTTAATTGCTTGTTACGGCATCTATGAGGTGATCAAAGGCAAGATGACCCTCGGGACTTATAGCGCGATTATGGTTTATTTGGCCCAATTAGTGGGGTTACAAGGCCAAGCCGCGCATTTTTTTCAAACAACTACGATGGGTTTAATCTCTTGTCGGCGCATTGCGCAAATCCTGGATGAAACTAAAGAAGCAACGCAGGAAAAAGCGGCGAAGATCATTTTTTCAAAGAAGCGGGATTTAAATTTTAAAAATATTTCTTTTGGTTACCGGAAGCAGGAATATATCTTAAAAAATATAAGTTTTGATATAAAAGGCGCCGGGCACATGGCTCTCGTCGGTCCTTCCGGATGCGGCAAAACAACGATTTTAAACCTTATCTTGAGGCTGCATGAGCCTTGGGAAGGCCAGATACTCATGGATGGTCGCGATATTAAAAGCATCGACCCCAAGGCCCTTAAAGAACAAATGGGTGTTGCCTTACAAGAGCCTTTTTTATGGAATGACACGGTGGAAAACAACATCAAATATGGTAATGAAAAAGCTACCCGGGAAGAAATCATAAACATAGGTAGGATTATCGGTATGGAGGAGTTCATCCGGGATTTACCTTTGGGTTATGCAACTATGATCGGAGAGAATGCCTGTAAAATTTCCGAAGGCCAAAAACAAAGGATCGCGATTGCCCGCGCCCTGATCAAAAACCCCGCGATTTTAATCCTGGATGAAGCTATGTCCTCGATGGATTCCGAAAGCGAGGAGAAGATCCTGGTCTCCTTGAAAGAATTCAGGAACAATATGACAATAATCGCCGTGTCGCACCGTTTGTCGGCGGTCATGCGTGCGGAAAAGGTCTGTTATTTGAAGAGCGCGGACCGGATGGTTATAGATACTCCCCAGAGCTTGCTGCGTGACGACCAGGATTTCACTCGTCTTTTTGCGGGGCAGGGGTCCATAACCCCTGGATCACCCCTCCGATAAGACTTTATGAAGATCATCGCGGATTTTCACGTCCATTCCAAATACAGCCGCGCGACTTCCAAGGAAATGGAAGTCAGGACGCTCAGCCGCTACGCCGGGATGAAGGGGATCCACCTTCTCGGCACCGGGGATTTCACCCACCCGCAGTATTTTGCCGAACTCCAGGGCGCCCTGGAGCCGCTCGGGAACGGGCTCTTCAGGCTCAGGGACAAGACTTCGACGGTCCATTTCATTTTGACCGCGGAAACAAGCCACATTTTTTCCGTGAAAGGAAAAACCAAGCGCGTGCACATCATTTTGATTGCGCCTTCCTTCGAGGCTGTCGCGAAGATCAACCAGCAGCTCGCAAGACGCGGGAACCTTTCAAGCGACGGCCGCCCGGTCTTCGGGATGCATGTCAAAGACGTTGTAAAGCTCGTTCTGGACATCGCCCCCGATTCCCTGATCGTGCCGGCTCACGCCTGGACGCCGTGGTTTTCGGTGTTCGGGTCGATGTCGGGCTTTGATTCGATCGAAGAATGTTTTGAGGAGCAGGCCAGGAACATTTACGCCATTGAAACCGGGCTTTCCTCGGACCCAGCCATGAACTGGCGCCTTTCAAAGCTCGACCGGATCACACTCATTTCCAATTCGGATTCACATTCACCGTCCAGGATCGGCCGTGAAGCGAATGTCTTTGACTGCAATATGGATTACAAGGAGATTCTCGACGTGATCCGTACCGGTGACCCCCGCCGTTTTCTTTATACGATCGAATTTTTCCCGGAAGAGGGAAAGTACCATTATGACGGTCACAGGAATTGCGGGGTGGTGTTCGATCCGAAGACTTCGCGGGAGAACGAGTTCCTCTGTCCGAAATGCGGCAAGAGGCTGACGATTGGTGTCATGCACCGCGTGGATGAGCTGGCGGACCGTCCTGAAGGATCCAGGCCGGACGGAAAAATCCCTTTCAAAAATATGGTTCCCCTGGACGAGATCATCGCGGACGTCCTGGAAAAAGGCGTGAACACCCAGACCGTGACGCGCGAATATGAAAAAATGATCCGTGCTCTCGGGCCGGAGACCGGAATTCTTCTGGAAAAAAGCGAAAAAGAGATCCGCGCCTATGCAGACCCGCGCGTGGCGGAAGGAATCTTGAACGTTCGCGAGGGGCGGGTCAAGGTCGAACCGGGGTACGACGGGGTCTACGGAAAGATCAGTATCTACGATTCAAAAGGGCAGGATTCTGCTTCCTTATCTCAGTCCGCGGCAAGACAGGGCGAGCTTTTTTAGAAGCGGTTTCATAAGCTGTTGTAAATATTTTTGCGGTAGTGTTCTTTGTTTTGTCATCCCCGAATGTTTTTGCCGGAGATCCAGAATACAAACCAACACCTGGATCCGGGATCAAGCTGCCTGAACCGGACAAAATTTTCTTAACGCCAAGGAGGTTTCTTTTGAAAAAAACAGCGGTATTTCTTATCGCTTTTTTTATTGCGACTGGAACATGTCTGGCCCGGGAAACTCTGGTTGCCATCGATGTCTTGCTTGAGCCTGACAATATCATGACGACTCAGGCGAAAGCGGATAACGCTTACCTCAGGAGGAATTATCCGGAAGGTTTTGCCCTGGACGCAACACATGCACCGCACATCACGGTCCTTCAGTGTTACGTCATGGAAAATGACCTTGAAAAAGTTTTTGATGCGGTGAAAGGAGTGAACAACCTTCACATGCCTGCCGGGATGGAGCTCAGAACAACGGGTTATTCTCCCTGGTCACCTCGGGAAGTGGGTCTGATCGGGATCGCGATTACTCCGACGCCTGAATCGATCGCCTATCAAAAAGCGATCATCGAAGCCGTGAAGCCGTTTACCGCAAGAAACGGAACCGCCGCGGCCTTCATTCCTAATGAGAATGGCACTGGGATTGATGCTTTGACCGTGGATGATGTCGAAAACTTTGTCTTGCAGAAAACCGGCAAAAATTATCGCCCACATGTGACCGTTGGACTCGGCAGGAAGGATTTCCTCGATGCCATGGTGGCCGCGCCTTACAACCCCTTCAGTTTCAAAGTCCGGAGCGTCAGCGTTTACCATCTCGGGAATTTCGGAACAGCCCGGAAAAAACTTTGGAGTTCCAAAGCCCCAGCGTCCTTGCTCAAATCCGGAGAGGAGATCCTGATCGTCCGGGACAGGCCTGTTATGGGGAAATTACCAGCGAATTTCCGGACTCCGGCCATGATCTCTAACGCGCTGGAAAAAACGAAAAGTCCGGTTTCCCGTGAAGGGCTTGACAATTTACGCGCGTCAGGAAGCGCCGAACCTTGGGAAGCGGCTATTCCAGCGCTCAGGGAATACCTCGGGGAGGGATTGATCCTCATGGATCTTCGCCAGGAATCCCACGGGTTTTTGAATGGAGCTCCGGTTGCCTGGTATCTTCCTCCCGGAGATTGGATCAATCTCGGCAAGACACGCGAGCAAACACTTCGGGATGAAAAAAGCCGCCTTGCCGGGCTTTCCCGCGGGAAGACCGTTCTTGTTCATGAAGACGACTGGATCCCAAGCCGGATCCAGGGTGCCGGGAAGCCCGAGAAAGTTTTATCCGCGGCGAGCGAAGAGGAATTGGCCCGGCGGAATAATATCCGCTATTTCCGGCTGACCGTTCCCGACCACATGCGTCCCTCTGATGAAGACGTTGACCGCTTCATCGCTTTCGTGCGCGGTCTTCATAAGGCCGACTGGCTGCATTTCCATTGTCACGCCGGAATGGGGCGGACGACAACCTTTCTTGTAATGTACGACATGCTGCTTAATGCGGACCGTGTTTCGCTCGAAGATATCGTAACGCGGCAGGCCGCTGCCGGCCCGCGCTACAATGTGTTCCGCAATGAATCCAAGGCGCCGTGGGAAAATGTTTTCAGGGAGCGCTCCGGTTTTGTGCGGCAATTCTATGAATACGCGAAGGCCTTTCGCACCGGCTCTTCCGCCAGCTGGACCGAGTGGCTAAAAGAAACGTCCGGGAAATAGTAGCCGCAGGATCTGCATGAAAAATCCGGGGGAGGACCCCGTTAAATATTTTGAGCGGCTTGCCGGAGTATAGAGGCAATAAAAGGCTGGTATTTCATCCCGGCTTGCGCGGCTTTTTCCTTGAGGCGGACAAGGTCACGGGAATTCATGCGCAGATGCAGGACCGCGTCCTTGCGGCTGGCTGCGATCTCTTCGCTTTTCAGGGCCATCTCGGCTTCCAATTTTGCCCAGTAGTTCTTGTCCTCCAGGAGCGCCTTGAGCCCGAGTGTTTTTTTCATGGCTGTATTCTAGCACTTTGGCCGCGCGGCAACAATCTTATATATACAACATGTTCATACAGGATTTAGTCGGCGCCGACTGAATTCAGTCAACCTTGACCGATCGCCCCAAAATGGGTGCAGTTGAGCACCTTAACGAGAAAATCGTCACCCATATGACACCGCAAGCGTTTGAAGCAAAACCTGCCAAAAACAGCGTTTCTGTAACCTGTTTGAATTAAAACAGTTCCCGAAGACAATCAGGTATTCCGATTGAATCCAGCCACTCATTCCGATGAAAAACGGCCATTTTGAAGTCCCAGCGGGATTTTCTAAGCTTCGCCACGATTATCACAACGAAAACTTTTGTATTTCATTCACCAGAGGATCATAGGGGGTGAAAAAGGTCGGGGTTCGGGGAAGGCTTTGGATTTGGGAACCGGAGACCGGGATTCTGATCCCGACAAAGTTATTCGTGGCCGTTTGGGATACATCAAACTGTCTTTTCGCTCGTGTGATAGCCGGCGAAGACCGGCGACCCTGGATTGACGCTTACGTGAAATGTTTCGAGTTCTGTGGCTGCGCGATGCATGATGCTACGGTGCCCGGCAATTTTAAAGTCGTGGTGGCAAAATTTCGTCATTATAAACTGGAGCTTAATCTCGCATATTCGGATCTCGCGGTGTATTATAGTTTCTATATGTTTCCGGTTCGTTCTCGTCGTCTCAAGGGCAAGAACCAAAGTTTGGAACGGTATGTCTCTGGCCAAGTGCTGGATTTTTGCAGGGCTCGGAAATCTGAGATCTCCTGAGAACGAAAGACGGGCAATTTCATCCTAACAAAATGTCTACCAATATGGGGCAGGTCAACGACGATAAAACAACAGTTTATCAAGTTCATAAAAGGGGTCAAATTGCAAGAGTTGGGATAAAAGGACAAAAGTAATAGATATGCATTGTTCCGGTTTCCTGAGAGATATTCGCTCTATCCTCTCTTCCGTAGGGCACATTTAAATGTGCCCTACAGGAGGGAATAACTGGAGCAACGCATTAGATGAATTTGGGGATTTTTTTCAAAAAAGCGTACCCTGTTATTGAAAAATTCAGTAGCAACCTACCTTGTAATTCATGTTGTTCCGTTGTAGCATTCCCAAACTACGTTGTAAGCTACGCAAAATGCCGCATTCGTACGATTTTTCATTTCAGAAAGAGGCGATAAGAATATGAATGATTCGGTCAGCGTTATTGTCCCCACTTGCGGGTGCAGGGCATATTTTGTTTTTTGTCTGGAGTCATTGCGTCGGCAAACCTGTCTTCCCGCGGAAGTCATTCTCATCAATAATTCTTTGAACGCGGAGCTGGAGCGGCGGGCGCGGGAATTATACCCTTTGATCAAGATCATAACTCCTGACCGGAATCTTTATTACGGAGAATCATTAAATCGGGGGATTGCAATAAGCACAGGCGATTTTATACTATGCCTAAACGATGATGCGGTGCTGGACAAAAATTTTATCGGCGAAGCCTTGAAAGGTTTCAATGCAAATAAAACAATCGGAATGGTAAGCGGCAAGATCTTGCGGCCGGATCGTAAAACCTTGGACACAACAGGACTATTTTTAAGTGTTTGGCGAACGGCCCAAGAAAGGGGATATGGACGTTTGGATCGTGGGCAGTTTGAAAAGCCTGGATTTATTTTTGGGGTTTGCGGCGTCGCGGCCTTTTACAAAAGAAAAATGCTGGAAGATATCAAGAACAGAGATTCTTGGTTTGACCCTGATTTTCGGATGTTTTACGAAGACCTCGACCTCGCTTGGCGCGCAAATAGGGTTGGCTGGAGGGGTTATTATGCCCCGCAGGCTTTGGCTTATCATGTCCGCGGAGGATCGGTTCGTGCGGATCCGGGCCAAGGGAAGATATTTGCGCGCCGACATTTGAATGATGAAATGCATGACGAATTAATCAGAAACCGCTATCGCACCATTTTCAGGAATGAAACCCTCGGGGGATTCTGTCTTCATTTGGTTCCCATCATTTTTTATGATCTATGTGTTTGGTGTTACGTTTTATTTTTCAGGCCCAAGGTCATAAGAATATTTTTCTCAAACTTGAAATGGTTGCCCAGGACGGTTAAAAAAGAAACTCGATAAGAAAGGTCACGAGATATTGGGAGCTGAGTTTGTGGTGGGTGAGTTCAAAGCGAGATAAGGTACTGTCCAATAGCTCTATTCAGGAATATAATCTGCCACTTATCATAGAACATAACGGATTCGAGGGAACTATGAACTCCATGACAGCATTTTTTACACATAGAGAAATCCTTTTGAATTTAGTCCGTAAAAACCTTAAAGGAAAGTATGCAGGATCTGTTCTGGGAATACTGTGGGCATTTATCAATCCCTTATTACTCGCGCTCATCATAAGCTTTGTTTTCACAAAAATCTTGAAAATGGACGTTGAACACGCCTATCTTTTTATTCTAGCGGGCATCCTGCCTTGGACCTTCTTTGCTAATTCATTGCAGGAAGCCGTCGTTTCGATCCCCGCCCATGCGAGTATGTTGAAGCAATTTTCCATACCGAAAGAATTGATTCCCCTTTCTTCTGTTTTGGCACATTTTACACTTTTGTTGGTGGGTCTTTTAATCACATTACCGTTCTTTGCTGCGGTGAATTTCAGGGTGATTTTGATGCTACCGCTTTTACTGACAGTACTATTTTTACAGCTTTTGTTCACGACGGGTTTGTCAATCATGATCTCTGCGATCTACGTCTCTTTCAGAGATGTTAATCAACTGCTCAATGTTCTTCTCTTGTTTTGGTTATGGCTTACGCCTGTTTTTTATTCCGTCGATATGATTCCCCAGGCCTACAAGGGGCTTTTTCACTTTAACCCTATGACGCCCTACATCAGTCTTTACAGAAATGCCCTGCTTTATGGCGGGAATACCAGTTTCGGACTTCTCGGGATTACTTTACTGCTGTCCCTGATCGCTGGAGGGATGGGGTTTTTTGTATTTCATAGCCGCGAAAAAGATTTTTTAAAACAAATATGAGCTTATCAAACGATATTGCTGTCGAACTCAAGAACGTATTTGAAAGATACGACGTCGAGATCTTGCTTGACGGCAAATCCACGCGAGAAAGCTTTGAAGCCTTGCGGAACATTACTTTTTCTGTCCGGCAAGGCGAGGCGGTTGCAATCATAGGCCCCAATGGTGCTGGGAAATCCACCCTTCTCAGACTTATTGCGGGACTACTTGCTCCTGAAAAAGGGGAGGTAAAAGTCCATGGAAGAGTGGGAAGTCTTTTGGACCTTGGAGCTGGTTTTCATCCGGAATTGACGGGCAGGGACAACTTGCTACTTAATGCGAGCCTTTATCATTTCAGTCGCGAGGAGCTGGATAAGAAGTATGAAGACATTCTTAAATTTGCCGATATCGGCAAATTTATTAATGCTCCTGTGCGCTGCTATTCTCAAGGAATGTATGTTCGCCTGGCTTTTAGTTTGGCGATACACGTGGATCCCGACATTATTTTAATCGATGATTGTCTTGCTGTAGGGGATGATGATTTCCGAACCAAGAGCCTTGATAAAGCATTAGAACTCAAGGCGAAAAACAAAACCATTATATTTGTTACTCATGATTTTAATTTGGCTAAACAGATGTGTGAAAGAGGCCTCTATATCAAGGAGGGCAGGATTGTCGCAGATGCGAATATAGACACAGCGATATTGCGCTATTTAAAACCCTTCGAAGTTGACAAGGAACGCTATAAATATTTAGGTGCCAAAATTGAGGAAGCGAACAGATTAAGGGAAACGGAGGCTCAGAAAAGACTTCAGGAGGAGGAACGACGGAGGTTGGAAGAAGAAAAGCGTTTGAAAGCGGAGGCGGAACAGCGGAAATTGGAAGAAGAGAAGCGTTTGAAAGCGATAGAGGAACGGTGGAGGTTGGAAGAAGAAAAGCGTTTGAAAGCGATGGAGGAGCGGCGGAGGTTGGAAGAAGAAAAGCGTTTGAAAATGGAGGAAGAGCGCTGGAGACTTAATTGGAGGTTGGAAGAAGAAAAACGTTTGAAAGCAGAAGAAAAACGTTTGAAGGAAGAAGAAGAGCGTCGGAGATTCGAGGAAGAAAGAAGACGTTTGGAAAGAGAAAAACGAAAACAGGGATACGTTTTATTTTGCGGGCCTTCCTTGAAATTGATTATTAGTCCTGACAAAGTTCAGATAATTCATAATAACCGTGAGATCACCTCCCACCATGGTGTGCGTTCTCATTTTATGGTGGGGGGAGAAAACCTCTCTTCGTCTGCTGCGATATGGAGGGTTAAAAAAAATTCTGACATGGAAATCCTGTGTTGTTTAAGATGGCCGAAACCTACGGCATTATTTCAAGCGTGGTATTTCAAATCACTGGGGGACGGGGCAGTAGATTTTAAAATTATGATGCGGACGCGAGAGACCTTGCCGATAGAAAATAAGATCGTGGAGTATTGTTTACGTACTCCCTGCAAGGTTTTCGACGAGGACCGCCTTGGCAACAAAGCCACGGTTTTTTCCTGCAGCCAGGAGCAGGATTTTCTGATCAAAACACTCCGGAAGGACCAAATTTCTGGAATTAGGATGGAAGGGAAAGATGGTTTTAGACCCTATTTCCTGACCATTCCCGAACATTCTTCCTCCGCGGAAACAAGTCGAAGATGTGTTTATTTTGAAGGAAGATTTACTTCTGGAGTTAAGGCGATCGTAGCGGAAGGCCCCAGCATAATTTCTCATGAATTGAAGACAGGCAGAACAAGGATCAATTTTCAGGAAGGAAGCTGTCAACTTGTTTGGGGCGAGAAACAATTGACCACGGGTTTGGGGATCTATACATCCCTTTATTCTAAAGGAATTTGGTATGACTCAACGCAGGCAAGGTGGAAGATTAAAGCGTCTTCTCAGGGTCAACTCGTGGTGGAAGGTTTTTGGCCATGGATTCCCGTTGCTCAGGTTTGGGAGATTATTCTGAAGAATGAGAAAAAAATTATTTTGAATGCAAATATGAAAATATTTCAAGAAACACCGATTAACATGCAAGAAACCGTTATGATGCTAAGCGCAGAATACAAAAAGTGGAATGCGGGTAAGGAGATCAAAGAATTCCCCGAAGAATTCACAAGCGATGACTTCTTTAGATTTTGTCTCTGGGCAAATAAGGCGGATGGCGTTTCCAGCCTGTCTTCGCACGCAGATCATTTGCCTACGGTAACATTCAAACCGGATTCTATGCAAGGGCATCGGATCATCGTCGAGAATTCAGCGCACATTTATGGTGTGCAGTCTCGTCTTTTTCATTGTCTTCGCGTGAACAAGAAAGAAGAAACTTATTATATGCCCGGTGAATATGAGTTTTTTAAAGGTTTGATCAATCTCAAGGAGGAGTAGTATGAGAACAGCACAAATTTTAAAACTTTTTGCATATAGCGAAGTGGTCATCGGGGTGTTTTTTGCCTTCAAGTTTTTCAGCCCTGTTTCGGTCGAATTCTGGGTGGTGATTTTACTAAGTTTCTTGTTATGGCTGATCCTTAGGCTTTTTGCCATCATGGGGCAGCTTATTTTTGAAATACGGAATGATTCCCTGAGGATGTTGATGAATATTGAGAGGGCGCTTTACTATTTGAATTCCCTCACAAAAGAAATCAAAGATCTAATGGATTCGAATAAGGCTGAAAAAAAGACACATGAAAATACTTCTAGCTAATTTGCCATGGAGAAAAGGGGAGCTGTGGGGTGTACGAGCCGGCTCTCGCTGGCCACACATTAAAACCGCCCAGGAAAAAGGATATTTGCCTTTTCCATTTTTTCTTGCCTATGCGGGTTCTCTTTTAGCAAAAAAGGGTTTTGAAGTTAAATTAATCGATTCCCTGGCTCAAGAGCTATCTGTGGGCGCCTTTCTTAAGATTGTTTCTCGAGAAAACCCCGATCTTCTTGTCGCGGAGACGTCAACCCCATCTTTATGGAACGATTTAAGTATTTTGAAAAAACTTCCCCGGGATCTTTCGGTAGCTTTGTGCGGTCCCGAAGCGAACATCCGTGATTTAGAATTTCTCTCCAAACATAAATTTATCCATTATGTTTTTATTGGAGAATATGAGTTTACCTTATTGGAATTGGCCCAGCGATTGGAAGCAAAAAAAAGCCTTTCCGATTTACGCAGCTTGATTTACAGGGACAACGAACATTTCAAAGCAAATCCTGTACGACCGCTTCTGGAAGATCTGGACGAGCTTCCATGGCCTTTGCGGGAAGGTCTTCCTATGGAGAAATATAACGATACTCCGGGAGGTATTCCTTCGCCCAGTGTTCAGATGTGGTCCTCTCGAGGTTGTCCTTATCAGTGCCTATTTTGCATCTGGCCGCAACTTATGTATCACAAGAACAGATATAGGATCAGGAATATTATCAAGGTTGTAGATGAGATGGAATATCTTGTCCGAAAAAAAGGATTTAAATCTATTTATTTTGATGATGATACGACCAATATCGGTAAATTGAGAATGATAGAATTTGCCGAAGAGATAAAACGCAGAAATCTTAATGTCCCATGGGCGATGATGGCGCGTGCGGATCTTATGGAAGAAGACATACTGGAAAAACTGCGTTCCGCAGGACTATTTGCGGTAAAATACGGCGTAGAATCCTCCAATCAGGAGCTGTTGGACCGTATCTGCAAGAACATGGATTTGCGTAAAACGGAACGGATGATCCGGTTCACCCAGTCCCTTGGCATTAAAACCCACCTCACATTTTGTTTCGGATTGCCCGGGGAAACACAGGAAACGATTCAGAAAACCATTGATTTTGCTAAAGATCTGAATCCGGATTCTTTGCAATTTTCTATTGCTACGGCGTTTCCGGGGACAAGTTTTTTCCAGACATTGGAGCGAGAAGGGCACATTACTTCCAGGAATTTTTTCGACTATGATGGGAATTTCAAAAGCATGCTTTGTACGGATAGTCTTAGTTCACAAGAGCTTCAAAAAGCCAAGCGTCGGGCTGATAAAACTTGGCAAAAGCACGTGTGGAAAACGAGGTATCAGCATCTCCAGCCTATGGAATATCTACAGAAACTTAAGGACAATGCGCGGAATTTTGGTCTGTACTTTGCACTCTCAAAGTCATTTTCTTTTCTGCGCAGCAAGATTGTTTTCAAACATCCCCGTTTAAGTTTTAAAATCCCCAAGGTTTTTTCTTTTCGATGGAATTTATCATGGGTGGACCTTTACAAGACTTTGAAAAATAAGGTTGTTTTCAAACATCCCCGTTTAAGTTTTAAAATCCCCAGGGTTTTTTCTTTTCGATGGAATTTATCATGGGGGAATCTTTACAGAACCTTGAGAGATAAAACTGAACAAGCAAAACGATATTATCTGCAGATAAAAAAGCATTATCTGAATATTTTAGGTATCTATAACGGCTCCTATGCATTCAAAGGGCCGGATTGTGTTCAAATCGATCTTACCAGTAATTGTAATAATAATTGTATTAGCTGCTGGTGCAATTCTCCTTTACTTGGGGATAAAGCCTATCAGGGTTCAAAGAAGTATAAAACTTTGCCGACCCAGTTGGTCAAAGCGGTTATTGATGAGCTTGTGGGAATGGGAACGAGCGAGCTTTACTTTTCCGGCGGCGGAGAGCCTTTTATGCATCCCGACATTCTTTCGGAGGTGGAACATGCCAAATCGCGCGGGTTGCATTGCTGCATCAATACGAATTTTACGCTTGTGGCTGATGTAACGGTCAAGAGACTCATCGAGCTGTCGGTTGATGCCCTTACCGTCAGCGTGTGGGCTGCAATGCCGAAGACCTATGTGCTGACACACCCCAACAAAGACGAAGCGACATTTTATAGAATTAAAGACACCCTCAAAATGCTTAACTCATTAAAAAACAAAGGCCGTCCTTTCGTTAAAATTTATAACGTCATTTCAAATTTGAACTGTCACGAAATAGAACAAATGGTAGAGTTTGCCGAGGAAACAGGGTCAGAGGCTGTTGAATTCACGGTGGTTGATACAATCCCGGGAGCCACAGATAAGCTAATGCTTAATCGGGAGCAGCGGTTGGAGGTTCTCGCCAAGTGCGAACAGATCTTAAAAAGAAATAATAAAGTTCAGGTTCTTAATATGGAGCACTTTATGCGACGTCTTTCGGATTCTTGTGCTGATCAGGCTCAGTATGACAGCGGTGTTCTTGGAAAGACTCCTTGTTATGTGGGATGGGTTTTCAGTCGTATTATGCCGGATGGGGATGTTAATTTCTGTTTGAAGGCTCACCGTATTCCGGTGGGAAATTTGTACAAGAATTCATTTCGAGAAATTTGGAACTCCAAAAAACAAAGAGAATTTCGGGAAAAAGCATTAAAATTTGATAAAAATAATAGTTTTTTTCATTTCATAGGTAACGACGAAAACTGCAAGGTGGGATGCTATAAGAGTTGTGATGATATTGGACGGAATATGTGTGTTCAACGCCGCCTGGATCAGTTATCTCCCGTCCAGAAAGCTATATTTAGATTTATTTCTACAAAAATAAATAGAAACAGATCATTTTGATATAAAAAATTTTTGAAAACAAGTGTCCAAAATGGAATCTGAGATGTTTAAAAATAATCTTATGGGAAAAGATATTCTTCTCGTGATTCCGCCGCCATTTTTCCCGCGAATGCCGCCTCTTGGAGCCGCATATCTTGTAACCTACCTTAAATCTAAGGGATATAAGCCCGAGTTGTTGGATCTGAGTGTGCGTCTTTACAACCAAACTTCAGAGAAAATGAGGCGCTTTTGGCAGGCGGACTTCACCAATTCTTTATTTGAAACAGAAATAGCTGAAAAACTCTTTGACGGATTCCGCGCCGAAATGAACAATTTCGTAGATTGGATCATAGGCTCGGATATTAAGATCATTGCATTCTCGGTCAATCAGATAAGTCATTTCTTAGCTAATAAACTTGCCCAATCCATTAAATCGAAAGACAAAACTCGAACGATTATTTTTGGGGGTCCGGCAGCATTCTTTAAACATCCGCGAGAGTTAATTCAGCCCGGTTTTGTGGATTACTTCGTGATCGGTGAGGGGGAGGTTTTGCTCGCATCTCTGGTGGAGCGTCTTAAGAAAGGTAAAAAAATAGGCCGTGAGCCTGGTGTTCTTCCCGGTGAAGATTTGGGGCGGTATGCCCCCAGCCCGGCTGTTCCCATCGCCAATCTTGATCTTCTGCCGTTCCCGACTTTTGAAGAATTCGATCTGCCAGCTTACAATTTCGGTTCCGACTACAAACCTCTCCCGTTGCTTTTGAGCAGGGGATGCCTCAAAAGATGTTCTTATTGCATCGACCATATCATGTGGCCTCAATATAGAATCCGTTCTGCGCAACATGCTTTTCGAGAGATCGAATATCATTGTCGTGTTAATGCGACCAAAGCCTTCGAGTTCAATGATCTTCTATGTAATGGGAATTTGCGTGAACTGAATTCGTTGTGCGAGCTCATTATCGCTTCGGGATTAAAATTCGATTGGGTGAGCTATGCTATTATTCGTCCAGATATGACAACAGAATTGTTGTCGAAAATGAAAAGTGCGGGATGTCATACGATTATTTATGGCATGGAGCATTCTTCAGCAAAGATTTTGAAAAGCATGAATAAGGGGTATAGCGCCCAAGAAGCCGAAAAGGTGATTCGGTTAACGCATGAGTCCGGCATATGTACAAATGTCAATATCATTGTTGGTTTTCCCGGGGAGACAGAGGAAGATCTCAATGAGGTTGTGATATTTCTTCGCCGGAATAAAGATTATATTGATGAAGTGACCAATATTTCAGGGTTTACGCTGTTTCCCGATGCGCCATTGTGCCGAGACAAGCGCCGTTTTGGTATCGTTTGGCAAGAAGGGACGGATCCTATGATATTTCGGGATGTTGCTAACCTTGATCGTAAAGGACGCAATGAACGGCTCGCACGTTTTTCAAAAATTGTTGAAGACATAGGATTGCGCAAGAGTATCATCAATCAGCCCAAGCTTAATCCTTTGGTAAAGGAATAAACTCCCCCTTGTTTTTTACCCGACATTTTTCTCAGTTAGGGAGTTTAAACATAAAAAAATGATGAATATGTTTTTCAAAAGAGTCATTAAATTCCCTTTTTTATTTTTTCTTCTTTTTTTTCATTTTTTCTACGCTGTATATCTACAGCTTGTCAAGATGCTCCGTAAAACCGTTATGTTCCCCGGAGGATGAGCATGAAAATCCTTATGGTTCATCCCCACGATCTTTTTTCTCCGTCGGAACCCTGGACGATCCGTATCATTAAATTTGCGGATGAATTGACTCGTCGGGGGCATGAGATCACGATTGCCTATTTCCCTATGACCCGGAGGACAGAAAGTTGTTTTTGTGGGGTTCCGATCATCCCGCTTAACAGGACTATTTCTGCCGGAACACTGATAAAGAATGCAACTTTGTTATGCAAATTGTCAAAGCAGGTAGATGTTGTTCATTTTCAAAAAAGTCAATTTTATGCTGCTCTTCCCGCGATTTGGGCCGCATATTGGACTTGGAAACCCCTTCACTATGATTGGGATGATTGGGAAGAGAAGATATTTTATGCGTCTATCCATAGGACAACGATAACGACGATTTTAACTGGTTTTTCATTTTATTTGATGGAGCGATGCCTTCCTTTTCTTGCGGACAGCGTCAGCGTGGCCAGCGAAGCATTAAAAAAACTGGCGTCCCAACGGGGAGCGGATAAAAAAAAGACCTTTTTGGTCCCGGTAGGCGCCGACTTGCAGCAGTTCCATCCGGACAGATCTCGCGACGAAGTTCGGAAAAAATACGATATCAAAAACGCCTTTCTGGTTTTTTATCATGGACAACTACATTCTTGTCAATACGTCAGATTATTTCTCGAAGCTGTTAAACTTATTTCGGAAACGCAGGATCGTGACCGTTTGAAATTTATGGTCGTGGGTAGCGGATCTGAATTAGGAACGCTTGAAACATTTGCCCAAGATTTGGGCATAAGGGACAGGGTTATTTTTACAAATTTCGTATCGCACAAAAATATCCCTCATTATATCGCGGCTGCGGATATCTGCGTTGCATCATTTAACGATAACGAAGTCACCCGTTGCAAGAGCCCTTTGAAGATAGTCGAATATATGGCATCCGGTAAGCCGATCGTTGCCAGCAATGTTGGCGAAGTCAGGAACATGCTTGATGGGGCAGGACTTCTTGTTGAGCCAGGCAAACCCGAGGCGCTTGCCAAGGGCATTTTGAAACTGGCCGGCAATGAGACGCTTCGAAAGACAATGGCAGCCGCCGCTCGACAAAGGGCTGAAACGAAATATAATTGGTGGTGTTCAGCCGAGAATTTAGAAAGGGCATATAAAATAGCCAGTTTCTGATTAAAATAATGGAAATTTCCTTTGAATGTTTTTTTTCATGAATCTAATTCAATTCTTCACAAGAAATTGATCCAGGCAACAAGGTCCATTTTGAATTCTTTCTCGGTCACGAGCTGATAAGCGCCAGTATCTCCTCCCGTTGACTCAAGATGATGGTAACCGTGCGAGTTGATGGACTTTAGCAATTTTCTTATCGATTATCCTTTTGAGGATAAAGGGGTTCAGGTTTCTTGCCAGTTCTTTAAGGATAGTTTTGTTTGATTCCGAGACGAACAGTGAGTTTAAGACTCGGCGGTAAGGGGTGAACGGTTTATCGTGGCGTTTGACAATTTTTGAACCGACACGTTTTTTCTCGATAAGCTTTGTGGAAGGCAGGAAAAAGTTGAGAAAGAGGCGCCACTCGTTACGGTAAAAGTCATTGAGGGTGGAGACAATCCTTAGATTTTCGAAACGGCTGTAACCAAACCATGGCCGGACGTGGGCCTAGCTTTTCGGTTCGAGGCGGGCGTTATCATCCTCGTGGTAGGGGCGTGAGCGTGTGAATTGGGCTGGGCGCTTATAGTTTTGAAAGTGACGAACAAGATGCCAAACTCAGGAACTCGGAGCCGTTGTCGCAGTCAAAGCCGAGGATTGGAAATGGGAGGCAGGATTCGATGTCTTGGAGTTATTTTGGGACATTCGCTTCACCTTTACCCCATACGGCGCACTGTTCGGTCCAACCTGTGAACGAGACATCGGGGGTATCAATTGTATGGGCGTAGAGACACACCAGGGAGGTGCCACAGTGTCGGTTTCAAGAAACCCCGGTTTTAACTCATCCCACTGGTTAGTTTTGATGGGAATGTGATGTTTGAGCAGGAGGCCGGGTTTGGTGGCGGAGCGGCCAGTGCCTGTGTGGAGAATTCGAAAGAGTTTTAAGATCCGGTCGATAGTAGTCGAAGAGATAGCCTTGAGGCAATCGAATGTTTTAAGTGAGAAGAATCCGAACTCGGACAGGTAGGAAAAATTTGTTCGGGGGATAGCCTTAAGGTGCTTCGAACAGGGCAGATGAGCAAAGAGCCAAATTTTCTGGAGAAGTTTCAGAAGCTCGGATTTGTCGTATTTTGATCGGGGGCCCTGCTTTCGAATTATCCCCGGCCTTCGGTTGTTTTTTAACCAAGAAGTTTTCAAATGGCTTATTTGCAGTTGTAGCTGAGATTAGCGCAAAGCTCGTCGAGGATCTTGAAGCACTCTTTGCGGCGGTCTTTTTGATAGCGTGGAACAATGGTTTTTTGGGGCTCTTTTTTGACCGTTGGACTCATTAAGGATTTCCTCCTCATTTTAATATGAGCTAATGAGTCACCTTTTGCCTTGCTAGTGTAGTGAGTCTAACGCTTCTTGACATTTGAAAGCTTGAGTCGAAACGATGCCGAACGTGCAATGTAGACGAGAATATCAAAAGCAAAGGAATATCCGACTCACTACACTAGAGTTGCATTTATCTTGAGCCAATTCGCCATTGCGGAGAAAACAGGATGTCGAAAGTTAAGTTCTCGATCGTCTCAAAAGTATCGCTGGTAGCCTGCGGCACTATTTTTGCGCTCTTAAGCAGCGAGTTGCTTATAAGAGCGTTCAATGTCGATCTGCGTCTTTTGCGAAAAACACTCTATTATCAGTGCTCATTTTTGCAGTTTCACAGGACCTCTTCAGATGCGCAGAGGCTTTTTGAATTAGTGCCAAATATTTCTGTGCAAGGGATATCCGCTGGGACGCATCCCAAGGAGATAAAATACAATGACAAAATCGATGTAAATATTAATGCCCATGGCTTTAGGGGGAGGGGTTTTGAACCTACAAAAAAAGCAGGGGTTTTCAGGATCGTGATTTTCGGAGGTTCTAACACGTTCGGTGCGAGCGTGAGCGACGAAGATACCTATCCGGTGCAAATGCAAAAGATCTTTGATGAAGAATATCCCGGGAAAGTGGAAGTATGGAACGCGGGTATTTGTGCGTATGTCATGTCCCAGGACGTGGCTTATGCCGAAACCGTGACAAAAAAATTCGATCCGGATTTGTTGATACTCCAAGACACAAACCTCGGGCGTAGAGCTTTTCTTTACAATGTGACGATCAAGGAACTTCAGGAATTATTCAGTAAAAATAATGAATTATTTATAGAAAATATCCCGCTTTTGTGGCAACAGGATGTACCGGCAACGGAGAAGATGCTTTTTTTTCTAGTTTCGACAACCAGTAAGATGCATCGGTCGCTAGTTTCGGTGTCGGCCCTCTACAGGACCTTTTGCGTGAGTCTCTATACTTGTCTGGGCGTTTCAACTAATACGCCTGTTGATCCCATAACGGACAAGTACAGCCGTTTCTGGAATCATATGGGACAATTGATCCGTATTCGTGAGCTCAACTTATTCACAGAACGCCATAAAGATAAAAAAATCATTTTGTTTTTTATTACGGACTTTGCTCATCAGATCGGTCAACTCGGTATTGAAATGAGGGATAACATGGTGGATTTTGTTCTTAATGCAAAGGATAAATCTCCCGAGTATCAGGAAACACATCCGCCATCTTATGTGTATGCGTGGTACGCGCGGGAGCTTTGTGATTTTCTGGTACAAAAAGGTTATATCACGGCAGACAGTCTTAACCGTAAAGAACCGGGCTCATTTCTTTAAGAAAATATTCTGGGGCGTGGGATGGGTCAGTCCGTTGCTCTTCATCCGTGTGGTGCTTGTTATTGTGGGCGTTCAATCGATATTAGTGGGGTTGAATACTGGGAAAACAATTCGCATACACTTCAAAGATCAGGATAAAAAAGCCTATTCCGTCAGAAAAGTCTTATGAGTCTTGAATCTCGCTCGATTTTGAAACGATCAAATCTTTTTGATTGGGCGTTTGCTTTTCTCATTCTTTTCTCATTAGCTACGAACCTCGTTTGGTTTTTGACCGACAACCATATTCTTGGCGATGGTTCTCAGAACCATCTTCTTTTTTCGGTAGATTTTTTTCATCGATTCTCTTCCGTCGCTAACAGCACCCATCCCATCTTAGAAAAAATAGCGGCTGTTGTTAAAGAATTTGGCATGCCTTCTGCCATCAATTCTAGTTCTTATTGGCCCCAGGGATTTAATTTGAGCACTTGTTTTTTTTATTCGGTCGCAGGCACGACGCTTTTTGCCGCTAAGGTAAATTTATTGCCATATCTTTTCATCCTGCTCCTTTCTACATATTGCATAGGCAGGCACATCGACTCAAGTTCTGTAGGACTCGTGGCTGCTGTCTCCCTTTTCTTTTACCCCATTATTTTTCAGAGCTCCCGTCAGTATCAGCTGGATTTTCCGCTTACCGCCGTGGTTGCTCTAAACGTTCTTTTTCTTTTAAAATCCGAACGATTTCGAAATATAAAGTTCAGTTTACTTTTTGGGGTCGCAAGCGGGTGGGCGATGTTGATCAAAAGCCTTTACGTGATTTTTATAGCTATGCCGTTGCTTTATGAGCTTTATGGTATGTGCAGAGAGTCTTGGCGCGAGATTTTGCAGCGGCCTTTTCATTCACGGCAGTTGCGCAATCTTGTTCTTGCATTGACCATGTTCGTTCCCATCGCGATGATCTGGTGGGGGCCCCGACTAAGCCAAATTCCTAGCGCTCTTTATGAGCACATTTTCAATCCTGTAAAGAATTTTGAAAGCACTCCGTTCCCTTGGTCCGAGAAGTTTTCTCTCGAGTGCCTTTTCTTTCAGACCCATGCTCTTTTTTATACATCGCTGCGACCCTTTTTTTCCACCCTTTTCTTCATCGCCCTACCATTTTTTTTAATAAAAAAAACAAAAGAAAAGCCTTTTTTTCTTTTCTGGATTATATTTCCCGTATTTTTTTTCACCTTTTTGGTCACGCTTAAACACACCCGTTTTTTGATGCCCGTACTTCCAGCCATGGCTCTGATCACGGCTGTGGGATTATGTCATATAAAAAGCAGAATAATCAGAACCTTTATTTTTATTTTCGGGATTTTTTTTGCGCTTTTTCAATTTTATATTTTATCGTATGTTTCTCATGGTCCTAAAACTGCCTCAATCGGAGGATTTTCGTTTTTGGGAAAACAGGGATTTGGTTCTGATTACGAAACATTTTATCCGCCACATAATCAAACATTCAAAATCAATGAAAAGTTCGACATGGTTGATGATCTGGTCAGGATAATCGAAAAAAATAGCCCCGTTCAAGCCCCTGTCATTTTTTTAATACAGTCCGGCAAATTCCAAAACCTTACCGATTTGCAATGGACCTTTAGAATGCTTCTTCGTCACCCATCGTTCAAATTCACTTTTATGGACGCAATGAATCCTGATAGCGGGGCAGATTTGAATTCTATCAATTTTGTCGTATGTTTTTATTCCGGGTCAACACAAATAACCCCAGAGAGATTTGCGACGACCAGTCTCGAAGTCTTATTAAGGAGCTCAGAAAAATGGGATGGCTTTGAGAGACAGTGGAAACTGAAGGCTCCAGGCAGGTTGGAAAATTTTTTAAAAAGTTTGGCCAAAAACAATGATCGGTTTGTTCGGGTGCTCCGTGAAACAGATAAAGATAATGAGAATGTGCTGCATGTCTATCAAAACAAGCGATGAAAGATGGGGCCGATCTTGAAGGCTTCGTTCCAAATCTTAAATTATTTAGCTTATGAAGGGGTGTTTTTTCAAATAACAACCTCATTGCTCCAATAACAAATAAGAACACTCCTTTCTGGGGTTACAAGGTTATAATCCCGGCAGACAGTCTTAACCGTAAAGAACCGGGTTCTTTGTAAGGGAACGACAAAAGAGTCTTGGAAAGCACGTATTTATCTGGCAATATAAAACGCTTTTTTATGGATCCGAAACCAAACGCCAAGGAATCTAAAAAATGATCTCTATTGTGATCCCAGTCTATAACGAAGAGAAAAACCTTCTTGTGTTACAAAAAGAACTTGATAGCGCCATGAAGGACATAGGCACTTATGAGGTCGTCTATATTGATGACGGAAGCACAGACGGCAGTCCGGATGTCTTAAACCGGATAAAGTCTCATCATCTGGAGGTCAAAGTCATAGAACTTGCGAGGCATTTCGGGCAGACTGAGGCCATGCAGGCGGGGATCGATCACGCCGCCGGCGACACTCTGGTTTTTCTTGACGCGGATCTGCAGAACGACCCTAAAGACATCCCGAAATTACTGTCAAAGATCGAAGAGGGTTATGATGCCGTGAGCGGGTGGCGCAAAAACAGGAAGGACCCGTGCATTGCCCGGAAGATACCCTCTTTTTTTGCCAATTTTTTGATATCGAAGATCTCGAAAGTAAAGCTGCATGATCTGGGTTGCACCCTCAAGGCCTATCGGAAAGAAGCGCTGAAGAACATAAGGCTGTACAGCGAAATGCACCGCCTGATACCACTCTACGTAGCTAGGCAGGGCGGGCGGATTGCCGAGGTCGAGGTCTCTCACCGCAAACGTGTCGCGGGCAAGTCCAAGTATGGATTGACGCGTTTTTTCAGGGTGGTCCTTGACTTTTATGTGGCCGAATTCATGAACGGCTTTTTAAACAAACCCATGTATGTTTTTGGCGGCTGGGGCATTTTCTTGATATTTCTTGCTTTCTGCCTCGGCATCTTTATTTCTTTAAGAAAAATATTCTGGGGCGGAGAATGGATGAGCCCGTTGTTTTTCATTCTTGTGATGCTGATCATCGTAAGCGTTCAATTGATCCTTATGGGGCTGATCGCGGAGATAACGATACGCATTTACTACGAAAACAGGCGCAAGAAGACTTACGCCATCAAAAAGGCGGTATGAACCACAAAGGGTTCCCCCCTCTTATTGATCCTGAAATTGTTGGAAACAAGAGAAATGAAACCCCGTCGGCATTTTTACGAGGCCAAAAAAGTTAAATATGGCTATTTCCAGGATTAGTTTTATCTCGATCATCAAATCCATGGGGAACAAAATTATTGTTTTGGTTTTAGGCATTCTGGTGAGCCTCGTTGTGTTAGAGATGTCTTTGAGGATCCTCAGCGTTGTTAATTCTTATTGGGTGCGGGAACGTGTTACGGCCAAAAGAGAAAAGCCACCAGTTTTTCAATACTGGGGACTGAGCGGCGGGAACAAATACGATCCTATATGTTATTTTCTTCCCAAGAACGGGTTTTTCCGCGGACCCTTTGGGAGAATCGATTGTCCTCTGAAGAAAGAAGAACATACGATCAGGATCATTTGCATCGGGGACTCGGTGACATTTGGCGCCGGGGGGGATTATTATCAAAGCTGGGTCTATCTCTTGGGAAAAATGTTGAGTAAGAAGTACCCCGAGAAAAAAATAGAGGTGTTAAATGCCGGAATGTCCGGAGTAATTAATAAGCAAATAAAAAGGATCTTTCAATTCCATCTTGTGAAATACCGTCCCGATATCCTTATCTGGCGTACAAGTACCAATCTAACCGATACTTATTTTGTGGATACGACGCCGAACCTCATAAGATCTTTTATAGTCCCCTTTTTGTACGAGTTCCGCATATTCAGGGTATTTTGTGTTCTGGCGGATAGGGAAAGGATGAGGAGGGGCTTTCCGGGAATGGCTGATACGATATACGACTTTTTGACAGGCCGTATACCCCAAGAGTTGAAACCCGCGATCGTCGGGTTTGACTCTGATTTTAGCATGGTGCGGAAAATTGCGCAGGAAAACGGGACAAGGTATGTGCTTCAAGCCGAATACGTTGCCCGCGATGACGATGGCAGTCTCACAAGCCGTACGGACACTAGCGGCAATGAGCCCGTTGTGAGAATGATGAGCGTCTTTAAAGCAAACGACACAAAAATTCCGTTCCTGACAAATAAAAATCAGATCAATCACGTAACTAAACTACCCGATACTCTTTTTTTGGATCATTGTCATCTTACAGAGAAAGGGGAAGTCATTACAGCCGAAGAGATCTATAAGGTCATTGTGCAAAACAAATGGATCGAGAATTTTAGTTAAAAGAGCGTTTTTCGTAGGTTTTGACGAATTGGGTTTTTGGAAAGTCTAATTTTTGTTTTGCAAAAAGAAGATAAAGCAAGGTCTTATCCAGACGGTTTGATTTTACAGCATTGGAGAATGATGAACAAGATAGAGATATATTTAGATAACGCGGCTACAAGCGCGATCGATCCCAGGGTATTAGAGGCGATGCTGTCATGCCAAGACATGAAGGCCATGAATGCATCCTCTGCGCACAGGCTGGGTGTGACTGCGGCAAAAGCTGTTGAAAAAGCAAGGGCAGTGATCGCGCGGGAGATCCATTCGGAGCCCCAAGAAATCATTTTCACCTCAGGCGGAACGGAATCCAACAATCTTGTTATCAAAGGGATCGCATTTGCAAATAGGGCGCGAGGCAAACACATTATAACCTCGAAAATAGAACATTCGAGCGTCATGGAGACAACCAAATGGCTAAAGAAACAAGGGTTTGAAATCACATATCTGCCCGTTGACGGGGAAGGTTTTGTCTCTCCCAAGGACGTCGAAAAAGCGATCAAACGAGAAACCATTCTTGTTTCGATAATTCATGCGAACAATGAGATTGGAACGATCGAGCCAATCGATGAAATTGGCGCAATATGCAAGAGCAAGAGAGTTTATTTTCATTCTGATGCATGCCAGAGTTTTACAAGAACGGGAATAAATGTTAAAAGCCAAAGCCTGGATCTGATGTCACTCAATGCGCATAAGATCCATGGCCCTAAGGGAGTTGGGGCCTTATATGTAAGAAACGGAGTAAAAATAGAACCGCTTTTGCATGGCGGAGGTCAAGAAGGCGGACTTCGGTCAGGGACACATAATACCGAGGGGATTGTGGGATTTGGAAAGGCAGCGGAAATCGCCGAGGCAGGAGATATAAAAAGAATGGCGGAACTAAGGGATCATTTTATTCAGAAAATACAAAGCTGTATCAAGGGAGTGGATTTGAACGGTCCTAGAGTTAAAAGGCTTTGTAATAATATTAATTTGAATTTTAAGTCTGTGAATGGGCAGTCGTTAGCCAGGGAACTAAATGAAAAAAACATATATGTTTCTACCGGATCCGCGTGTCTGTCCACTAAGGTGATGCCTAGTTATGTTCTTCTTGCTATAGGGCTGGAGCCCGAACGAGTTCAAGAAGCGGTCCGAATCAGTTTAAGCAGGTGGACCACGATGGAAGAATTGGATTTTGCAGTTCAGAAATTAATGAAGATAGTCCAACGCAACAGGGGGATCGGATGACGCAATATGATGAGGATTATAAAATATGTAAAAGATGCGTATGCGACAGTACGGTGTCAAATTTCAAGATCGATTCTAATAATGAATGCAATTACTGTAAAATGCACGATGGACTAGACAAAAGATATCCAGTAGACACCTCAGGAAAATTATTTGAAGAACTAATAGGAAAAATAAAAAAAGCAGGAAGAAATAAAAAATATGATGTTGTTGTAGGCGTTAGCGGAGGAAGAGATAGCATCTATGCATTGTACAAATTAAAAGAGGCGGGTCTTAGGCCCTTAGGAGTACATCTTGATAATGGATGGGTAAACGAAATTGCTCAGCAAAATATAAAAAAGGCTTCAGAGAAATTAGGTGTAGATATTATAGAATATGAATTTGACGATGAAAAAGTAAAACAAATGTATAAGGCCTGTCTAAAAGCGTCAGTTCCAGATATTTGTCTTCCATGTTCCATAGGAGTAGGTTCATCTCTTTACAAAGCAGCAGTAAAACATAATGTGCCATATGTAGTAATTTCAATATCCTTTAGAACGGAAGGAGTATATCCACTTAAGGAAAACTATTGCGATGGACTCTATTACGATCACATTATGAAGCAATTTAATGGCCCGGAAATAAAGAATTTTAATAAAATGAAGCTTTTAGATTTCATGCGCTACGTTTTTTTAAAAAAAATAAAAATAATACAACTTCCATTTTATCAATATGATTATGATCCAAAAAAAATAGATGAAATTCTAAAAAAAGAAATTAATTGGGTCTGTGGTGGCAAGCATCATTTTGATTGCACCTATCACCCGCTTGCTTTTTATGTAAAGTTTCATAAATTTGGTTTTGATAATAGAAGAATAGGTTATTCCGCACAAGTAAGGTCTGGATATAAAAATAGAGAAGAAACGCTAAAAGAACTAGAAAAAATACAAGAATATGATGAAGATGTGAAAAAAAGCTTGAAAGAATTGAATATCAGCGACAAAGAATTCAATGAAATAATGGCGCAGAAAGTAAAATGTTTCGAAGATTATCCAAATTACCATTCTCTCGTAAGCCATTTCAAACCATTTTTTAAAATATTAAGCAAACTCAATCTTTTACCTGAATCGATATATGAAAAATTTTTTGATAGCGCGGAAAAATCAAAAAGTAGTATTTAAAAAATCCCCATATAAAATAACGCGCTTCCAGATTCTGAATCCGAAGGTTGCTAGGGTTGAGCCTCATCGCTTAAACCACATAGTTCCCTAGGCTATCGTTCTCCGGTAAAAGAAGCAAGACAGTCGAGGTGGCAAACTAGTCGCCGCCTTCTCATGGGGTTGGTGCAATTAATTGAGGCGGGTCAGATGAAATCTAGGGAGATTCTGAATTTGGAGGGGGTTGCTTGTCCTCAAAATTCGGCAAAAGCATTGTTAAAATTAGAAGGCATGAAAGTTGACGGCATGCTCGAGATCATTGTTGATGAGGGCGAGCCCTTTAAAAATGTCCCCATGTCTCTTGAAACGGAAGGGCATGAAATTATAAGTAAAGTGAAAGTAAATAAGGTGTGGAAGATCTTAGTCAGAAAACTCTAAAAGATGGAGGCCTTGATGATATGTAAGAAATGTGTGCTTCCGGAAAGAAAACCAGAAATCTTTCTTAACGCCGAAGGCCTTTGCAATGTGTGCGTTGAATATGAAAAGGTGAAACCCTCGATCGAAAAACCCCTTGAGACGGATTTCGTTAAAATATTAAAACAACATCAAGGTAAGGGTGAATACGATTGCTTAGTGATGTGCAGCGGAGGAAAAGACAGCACCGCGGCCTTATACTATATGAAAAAAAGGTATAAGGTGAATCCACTCGCGTTTACCTTTGATCATGGTTTTGAGACCGAAGATGCCTTGGAGAATGTTCGGAATGCAGTAGAGATATTAGGAGTGGATTTCTTATTTTTTAAAACGGATTTCATGAAAGAAATGTTTGCGAAGATTCTTGCAACAGGGTCCAAAGCGGTGATATGCCATCTTTGCTCCCTTTGGTATATGGATCTTACTTTTAAAATGACAGCGAAATTTAATATCCCTATGATTATTGCCGGGTGGACCAAAGGCCAGTCCACAAAACAACCGCTGATGTCCCGGTGTGGTTGCAGCATCCATCAATCCGAATTTGTTTCTATGGCAAAAGCGACGCAAGAATTTTTGGATAAGTATGTCCGGACGGATCCCCGATATAAGGATTTTCCACAGAACATGGAGGAAGTGCTAGCGAGGGCCCAAAAAAAACATAAATGTATTATTTTGTCCCCCCATTGGTTTTTACCGCATGGTGCCGATGTTTATGCCGAGGTGATTAAGAAAGAGTTGAAATGGAAACTGCCAAAATTAAGTTATCCGGCAAACTCCACCAATTGTTATTTAAACTTCCTTTCTGTTCATAATGCCATGAAACACTACGGGTATACGCATTATCATGTCGAAATGAGCAAAATGATCCGGGAAGGATTGTTGCTCAGGGAAGAGGCGTTGAAATTATTGGAGGTGAATTTCGATAAAGAACTACTGAGAAACATCGTAGGAAAATTAGGTTGTGGTTATGAAGTCTAGATGGGTCAAGGCCCTCGTCAGGGCTGTGCAAAAGGTATTAGTCACGGTTCTTCTGTTCATTATGTATGTATTGGGCTTTGGCATAACAAGTCTTTTTGCCCGTATTTTTAATAGGGAATTATTTGGCAAAAAAGATGATGGAAGAAGCTCTTTCTGGGTCAAAGCCACGGGGTATGGGCGTGACGACCACGATGTGATGAGACAATCGTAAGAAAGGTGGGGTGGTATGAATAAGATTAGTTATATTCTGAAGGAAATGGGGTACATGATCAAGAAGGACAAGTTGTATTTCATAGCGCCAATGCTTATCCTTCTTGCTCTTTTGGCTTTTTTTGCGTATCACATTGGCCCGGCGGTCATCATTTCTTTCATTTATGCAGGAATTTGACCCGGGGGAGAACCCCTCCGGGTTTGAAATATGAATATATTAGGGCTTTCCTGTTTTTATCATGATTCTGCCGCTTGCGCCTTGAAGGACGGTAAGATCATTGCCGCAGCGCAGGAGGAACGCTTTACCCGCCGGAAAAACACTCCCGCTTTTCCCATTAACGCCATCAACTTCTGCGTTCAGGCGGAAGGGTTGATGGTCAGCGATATTGACTACATAGGTTTTTATGAAAAGCCCTACCTGAAATTTGCACGGGCGGTGTGCAATCATTTGAAAGCCTATCCCTTTTCCCTGAAGAATTTCATGGATACCATGCCTGGATGGCTGGAAGATCGTCTTATCTTGCCGATCGTCTTTAAAAAAGAACTTGGTTTTGAAGGTAAAACGGTATTCATTAAGCATCACCTCGCGCATGCCGCAAGCGCATTCCTGGTTTCTCCTTTTGAAGAAGCAGCTATTTTGACTGCGGACGGTGTGGGTGAATGGGCAACAACAACTTGCGGCTTCGGGAGAGGGAATCGAATTCACATTCAGAAAGAAATCCATTTTCCTGATTCGCTAGGCTTGCTTTATACCGCAGTCACGACCTATCTCGGGTTTCAGGCGTTGGAGGGCGAAGGCATTGTGATGGGTTTGGCCGCCTATGGGGAGCCAGTCTATCTCAATAAGCTGAAGGAAATTGTCACCGTAAGGCCCGATGGCAGTTTCCGGCTCGATCAGAAGTTTTTCGGTTTTTTCAATGAAGGGTCTCGTATGTATACTTCCTGGTTCGTAAAAACTTTTGGAGCTCCCAGGCTTCCCGGGGGTGAGATCGAGAAGAGGCATAGCGACATGGCCGCCAGTTTGCAAAAACTTACTGAAGAGATCCTTATCAGGATCGCGCGTAATTTACACACAGAAACAAAGATGAATCAATTGTGCCTTGCCGGAGGATTGTTCCTGAATTGTGTCGCTAACCATAAGATTCTCGAAGAAACGCCTTTTAAACAAGTGTTCGTTCAGCCGGCGGCGGGTGATAGCGGAGGTGCTTTGGGTGCAGCGGCCTATGTGTATTATGATTTTCTTGGAAATAAACGAAATTATGTGATGACCGATGCCGCGCTTGGACCGGAATTTTCGGCGGACCAGATCATAAGGATCCTCAGGAGAGAGGGAATTGATTTTCAGGAGATGGAATATCCAGTCCTTGCACAACATATTGCCGGGAAGATCGCTCGAGGTGAAATTATTGGCTGGTTCCAGGGAAAGATGGAATTTGGCCCAAGGGCTTTGGGTCATCGGTCGATCCTGGCGGACCCGCGTAATCCTGACATGAAGGACTTGCTTAATTCCAGGGTGAAACACAGAGAATCATTCAGGCCGTATGCACCTTTGGTGTTGGAGGAGAAAGCAGGGGAATATTTTGACCTTAAGGATCTGTCGCCTTTTATGTTGTTGGCGCCCAGGGTGAAAGCAGAGAAGAAGGCGCTTATTTCTTCGGCAACTCATGTCGACGGGACGGCCCGGGTTCAAACTGTGAACAAGGATATCAACCCGAAACTTTGGCAATTAATAAAAGAGTTTGAGGATATTACCGGCATACCCAGCATTCTTAACACGTCATTTAATTTGCGGGGTGATCCGATCGTCTGCAGTCCGGAAGATGCGGTTAATAGTTTTTTAAAGAGTGATATGGACTGCCTCGTTATGGAAAATATTGTTGTCGAGAAGAGCGATCATGCAAAATAGCTGGAACAAGATCATTGTTTTGATCCTAGGCGTTCTGGCAAGTCTCGTTGTGTTGGAAGCGTCTTTAAGGATCGTCGGCATTGTTTATTCACATCGGGCGCGGGAAGACAATACGGTCAAAAGAGAGACAGGAGCTCTTGTTATTTTATGCCTGGGAGATTCTTTTACACAAGGGAACGGAGCGCCCAAAGGGAGGGGTTATCCCGCTCAACTTGCGGAGCTTCTTCAAAAAAAATATCCCGGAAAGGAAATCAAAGCAGTTATTAATAAAGGCATCAGTGCCCACAACACGACCATGATTTTGCAAAGATTTGATGAGGAGGTTAACGAGGTCAATCCGGATGTAATTATTATTTTGGCGGGAGGTGCAAATAGGTGGAATGCTTATGGATACGGGGATTATCTAAATAGGAACGGACTGGCAAACCGGCTGAATAATTGGCTTTATAACATAAAAACATTCAAATTGGCCAGGTTGTTCCTGTTTGATTTTCGTAATAAAAAAGAGCGTCTTTTGGAAGACTATACTTTTCCGACGGAAGAGAAAATGTCACCGGCCGCGGAAGAATGGCGTAGGAGGGGGAATAAGTGCCACAGCGAAGGAAAGTATGATGAGGCTATTCTGTGGTATGAAAAGATTGTAGAAAAATACCCGCTTGCCCTTAGTGGGTATAATGGTTTGAGGATAATGTACAATAAGATTGAAAATAAAGAAGGGGAACGACGGATGTTCAGAAAGTTAATAGAACTGGATCCCGAGCGTCTGGAATTTTACTTGGCATACACAGCAACTCTTATAAGCACTTCGGATCCGGGTTTTAAAGAGGATATCCAATTCATACAGAGGTATGCGCACGTAAATCCTGTTGTTGGGGATATCCTGAAAAGATTGACAGAAATGGGAAAATATCACCAAGAAATGAAAGCTTGGATAAATCACGACATAGAAGAAATGATCCAGCGGGCTCAAAGGAGAGGAATCAAGGTGATTCTGCAGACTTACCCTTACTATGATAAAGGTAATGCGGGCGAAGGCCTTTCGTTTATCAATGAGGCTTTAAGGGAAACCGCGAAAAAGAATTTGGTGCTTTTTATTGATAATGAACAGCTTTTCGATCAAATGTTTTTGAAGGGCGAAAATAGAGATGATTACTTTGATTCTGCTAAAGTGCATTGTAATGAAAAAGGGTATGGAATGATGGCAAAAAATATTTATTGTGGTGTTATAGGCCAGAATGGCCTCGGGATCCTCCCTGCTGTGGATCCTGCGGAAAAGAGTAAATGTTTTGAACTTTAGCACGAGGCTTCTCCGGCTTAGTAAGGAACCGTTATGAAAATATTATTGATCAATCCCCCTGATGACCTGAAAAATTTTTTAGGTCAAGGGAAACAATTTGTCCCCGTCTTGGAACCTTTAGGGCTGCTTTCGATAGCGGCTACAGTTAGGAAAGCGGGTTATGATGTAGAAGTTTTGGATGCCTTTGCGATGAAGCTTTCAACGCAGGCAGTGAAAGAGATTATTGCGGAAAAAAAATATGATGTTTTAGGGTTAACTTCTTTTATTTCTAACGGTGATGCTGTCTACGAAATCGGGCGTTGGACAAAAAAAAATTCTCCCCAAACATTTGTTATTCTAGGAAATACACAAGCTTATGTATATGCTGAAGCTTATTTGAAAAGTGATTGCTGCGACTGCGTTGTTCATGGAGAAGGCGAGGAAGTTTTTGTCGAAATACTACAGGAGCTCGAACGAAAAGGTGATTGGCGAGCTATTGAGAGTTTATCCTGTTTACGAAATGGACAGTATAAGGCGCCCACAGAGTTTGCTATCGTTAAAGATCTGACAACCCTTCCCTTGCCAGCGAGAGATTTGGTAAATAAAGCGTATTATAATTTTCCGTCAATAACAAACATGCCTTATAGCTATCGTGCCGGACATGTTGCAAAACACATGAATACTTCACGCGGCTGTTCTTTTCATTGTTCTTTTTGTGCTGCGCCAAAAGAACAAGGAAGACGATGCTACAGCTTAACGCAGGTTTCAGAAGAAATAAAAGTTCTGACCGAAACATATCAGGCTGAATATGTTTTTTTTATGGATCCTATATTTGCATTTGATAAAAAAAGAGTCTTAGAAATCTGTCGAATGATAAATCAGACAAATTTAAAACTTCGATGGGGATGTGAGGGGCATATTCATTCTGTGGACGAAGAACTGATTAGTGCTATGGAAGCTGCAGGTTGCCATGATATTTCGTTCGGCCTTGAGTCCGGGGTCCAGCGCATTTTAGACAGCGTTGACAAGGGTATTAAATTGGACGATATCGAAAGGCGTATAAAATGGATCAAAAAAAAGACAAAAATAAAGGTTTCAGGACTTTTTATCCTGGGATTACCAGGCGAGGCGTACGAAGACTCGCTTAAAACGATCTCTTTTGCCAAAAGACTTCCTTTGGATATGGCGCAATTTAGTATTTTTATTCCGTATCCTGGTTCCCCGCTTTTTTATGAACTGTCAAAAAAAGGAGAGATAGACACAGGCGTACGAGACGACGGATCTCTGGATACTTCTGTTTGGCGTCGATATTCATCTTATGCTTCCTTTTCAGGTAATGATCTTGTCTGGGTAACAAAGGATTTAACGGCAGAAAAACTTAAAAAGCTCCAAAGAAAAGCTATTCGTGATTTTTATTTAAGGCCTCGCCAGCTCTTCTTTCAAATGCAGCGTTTTTCTCTTAAAGAACTTCCCAGTGTCTTTTCGGCTTTTCAGCTGGTTTGGGGCGATTCAAATGGTGGAAAACAATAGACTTCGGCCGTATCTTGACCCGAACAGCTGCTTGGTTGCGGAGTTGCCTTGAAAGAAAAAAACTATTTTGTAAATATAAATTACAAATTTCTTATTTAAATAACATTACGGATCGTTTAATAAAACAAGGAACATAAGATGAAAACAGCTGTTGTTCTATTTTCTGGAGGAGTGGATTCAACTTATACTGTGGCCAGAAGCGCGAATGATTTTGATAAATTAGTGCTTATTACATATAAAGTTCCGGGGATGATAAATGTAAATTTTTCGTCCAGAAGCTTCTTACAACTAAAGAAAATATTTGGCGATAAGCTTACTCATGAAATTATTGATATAACGGAGCAGGTGCAAACAAAACGCGGAGGAGGCGTACAGTGTTTTCGAGACAATTTTAAATATAAGTTTCTTTATTCCTGGTGCATGGGCTGTAAAGTTTCTATGCACCTGCATACCATTCAACTTTGCAAAGATAACGGTATTGCCTTTGTTATAGAGGGAAGCAACTATTATGATGCCAATGCGTTAGAACAACGTAAAGATGCCAAAAGTTTACTTGCAGATATCTATAAAACATATGGAATAACAATAATTACACCTTATTATTACGATGAATCCGTCCATTCTTTCCATAATAATCCTCTCATCGACGCCCTCCGATTCTTTGGCTTATATAAAGATGCTACGGAAAGCAGAATTAAATATTTAAAAAGTTTAGGAATAGATTTAGGTAAGGGGTTTTTTAGCCAATACAGAAGCACTCAACCGTCTTGTTTTATGAGCTTATTCTTTAATGGATTGCGGTTATCTTTAAAACTTATATTTCGAGAACAGGGGGGCTGCTGTACTTTAAACTATGGATATTTAAATTATATATCTGACAAATTCTTTGCTAAAGATCAACGAAAAAGAGCCTGTCTAAAGAGTAAAGAGACAGAAAAGATAAAAACCTTAATGTATTTTGATAATAATGGTACAACAAAACTTGATCCCGAAGTTATCCAATCAATGCGTTATTTCCAGGAAGAACATGCGGGGAATGCTTCTTCTTCACATCCTCCAGGAATGCAGGCAAAAGAAAGTATCGAAGGGGCCAGGTCGAAAATCTCTAAAAGTATCAACGCCGTACCGGAGGAGATTATCTTTACTTCTGGCGGGACAGAAGCAAATAATTTTGCTATTAAGGGAATGGCTTTTGCACATCAAAGCAAAGGTAAGCATGTCATTATTTCTGCGATAGAACATCCCAGTATTACAAATCCCGCTCTATGGTTAAAAAATCTTGGTTATGAAATCACATATATTCCGGTTGATAAGGAAGGTTTTGTTAATCCGGTTGATGTGGAGAAAGCTATTAGGAAAGAAACGATTCTCGTTTCTATCATGCATGCGAATAATGAGATCGGGACAATCGAGCCCATTGAAGACATTGGCAAAATTTGTCAAAGGAATGAAACTTATTTTCATGTGGATGCGTGCCAGAGTTTTACTAAGGTTGATTTAGATGTTAAGAAGCAAAGAATAGATCTGTTGAGCCTTAGTTCTCACAAAATTTATGGACCAGCGGGAGTCGGCGCGCTCTACGTAAGAAAGGGTGTGTCTATTTCTCCTCTTTTGCATGGAGGAGGACAGGAACAAGATCTTCGATCAGGAACATATAATATCAGCGGTATTGTGGGTTTTGGAAAAGCAGTTGAACTGGCAGAGGATAGCCAAATCAAAAAGATCTCAGAATTGCGCGATTATTGTATTTCTATGCTTAAAGAGCGGTTTAAAAACATTTTATTAAACGGTCCGGATAAAAATAGATTGTGTAATAATATAAATGTTATTTTTAAGGGAATTAGAGGCAAAGAGATTGTTGCTCAATTAGATAAACGAGGGATTTGCATTTCAACAGGAGCCGCTTGTTCATCGCGCGTTCTAATTCCAAGTAATGTCTTATTGGCCATAGGGCGCTCTCCGGAGGAAGCTTTGCAGGCTATTCGAATTGGCTTAAGTAAATGGACAACTCGTGAAGAGATCGATTTTTTGATTGCAAATCTTGAGCAAGTCGCCAGAAATTAAATAACCTAGTGTAGGTATCTCACAAATATCTCATGGACATTTTGCGCATATAGGTGCCAATTTGTAATTCTATGAATGAAACGAAGCTTCTACGATCAAGAGTATCTCCCACACAAAAAATAGTTCTGGTGTTATTCGGAGTATTATTATTTTTCGTGCTTCTGGAGACAGGATTGCGTTTGGGCGGGTTTGTCCTGTTCTCTATACAAGAACACGGAAATTCACAATCCATAAAACAAAAAGGCACCTACCGAATCATTTGTTTGGGAGACTCTACCACTCAAAGACAATACCCGCAACTTCTCGAGCAAGTCTTAAATCAGCGTAATATCGGGGTACATTTCAGCGTAGTAGATAGAGGCAGAACAGGTGCGAACACCTCGAGCATATTAAGTCAAATAGAGTATTATTTGGCCGAGTATCATCCGGACATGGTAGTTACAATGATGGGGATCAATGAGAAAGGGGTAAAATATTATCAGGATATTCCTGAGGCTGATACTTGGCTATTTAGACATTGCCGGGTATATAGATTCGGCCGGATCATATGCGGGCATATTTTAAAGAAGATTAAGCAAGAGGGCCTATATGGATTAAATAAATTAGATCCAGGCAGAAAAGCCAAACTAGAAGATACAGGAACTGTTGTTGAAAAAATAAATCTTTCAAGGAAAGAATCCATAGAGAAGGTCGCAAAATTAGATTCTAAAGGCGATAAAGGAAGCCCCGGATTAAGAAGCTCTTATCTAAACCGCAGCAAGCTTCCTGAGGTTGAGGAATCCTTAAGGAAAGTTATCGAGCTTAATCCCAAAAACGATAATGCCTACGTTGAATTAGGGCGATTTTATCGAGAACAAGGCGAATCCTCCGAACTTAATCCTAAAAACGATAATACCTACGTTGAATTAGAACGGTATCCAGAGCGCGACAAATTTTCCAAAGCCGAAGACTTATTTAAGAAAGCTATAGAGCTTAATCCTAAAAACGATAAAGCCTACTTTGAATTGGGACGGCTTTATCGAGATCACGGCCAATTCCCCCAAGCCGAAGACTTATTTAAGAAAGCTATAGAGCTTAATCCTAAAAACGATAAGGCCTACTTTGAATTAGGGTGGTTTTATCGAAATCGCGGAAAATTCCCCCAAGCCGAAGACTCCTTCAAGAAAGTCATCGAGCTTAATCCTAAAAACGATTATGCCTATTTTGAATTAGGGTGGTTTTATCGAGATCACGGAAAATTCCTCCAAGCCGAAGACTTATTTAAGAAAGCTATAGAGATAAACCTTGAAAACGATAATGCCTATAGAGCAATTTTAGTATTATACGAAGAAATAGGCAAACCAGATCTGGCAAAAAAATATGCTAAAGAGGTCAATAGGCAGAGATTGGAATATTCTGCTCAAGATACAGTTAACAACTATCGCAAACTAAAAGAAATTCTAGATAAAAAGGGGATAAAGCTAGTCTGCGTGCAGTATCCTATGCGTAATGTAGAGCCGTTAAAGAAAATATTTGAGAAAGATGACGGCGTTATCTTTGTAAATAACGAGAGCGTATTCAAGAAGGCACTGAAGAAAGCAAGTTCTAAAGAGTATTTTATGGATATGTTTGGCGGTGACTTTGGCCATTGCACTCAAAAAGGCAACAGGCTTTTAGCCCAAAATATCGCAGATGTAATCCTTAGGGAAGTATTTAATAGGTAGTAGGATCTAGGAACAGTGGTTATAACAGTCTCAGGATCCTCCCTGCCGTGGATCCTGCGGAAAAGAGTGAATGTCTTGAACTTTAACAGGGGGCTTCTCTGACTTAGTAAGGGGCAGCTATGAAAATATTATTGATCAACCCACCCGATAACCTGAAAAGTTTTTTAGGCCAGGGGAAACAATTTGTGCCCGTCTTGGAACCCTTGGGACTGCTTTCGATTGCCGCTGTGGTCAGGCGGGCCGGCTACGACGTCGAAGTGGTGGACGCTTTTGCGCAAGGGTTGTCCTGCGAAAATGTGAAAGCGCTTATTCTGGAAAAACAACCGCAAGTGATCGGTTTCTCCTCGTTTACCTCGAACGGAAGCATCATTTACGAACTTGGGCGGTGGATCAAAGCAACCCTTCCGGATACGTGTGTGGTTTTTGGAAATACGCACGCGGCCGTTTACGCGGAAGCCTATTTGAATAATTATTGCTGTGATTATGTTGTTCATGGGGAGGGAGAGGATGTTTTTCTCCGGATCTTGGACGCAGCATCCCGGAAAAGAGAGTTCAACGGGATAGACTCTGTCTCTTATCGGGAAAATGGACATTGTGTGTTGGCTAAAGAGCCCGCGGTCATTGAGGACCTCTCCTCCTTGCCATTACCCGCTAGGGATATGGTCGACCGGAAATTCTACAATTTTTCTTCAATGACCAATTCACCTTATGGTGCGAAGCGAAAAAGTGTTGCCAAACACATGTTCACGTCCCGCGGGTGCCCCTTTTCCTGTTCCTTTTGTGCGGTTCATAAAAAAAAGGGGCGCCGGTGTTATAGCCTCGAGCAAACCCTTGAGGAAATGAAGGAGCTTAAGGTGCGTTATGGGGCGAATTATATTTTTTTCTCGGACCCCATTTTTGTGTCCGACCGGAAAAGAGTTTTGGACCTTTGCCGTATCATGAAAGAAAATCGTTTAGATCTTCAATGGGGGTGCGAAGGGCATGTGAACTGCATGGATGAAGAACTGGTTCGAGTGATGGCAGCCGCGGGTTGTCATGATATCGCATTCGGGATCGAATCCGGTGTCCAGCGTCTTTTGGACGGAGTTAACAAAAAAACAAATTTGGAAAATATTGAAAAGAGCGTTCGCTTGGTCAAAAAGAATACGAAGATTAAAGTCTCCGGACTCTTTATACTCGGTTTGCCCGGAGAAACCTATGAAGATTCACTTCAGACCATTCGTTTTGCAAAAAAGTTGCCGCTTGATATGGCGCAGTTCAGCACTCTTGTACCTTATCCGGGGTCGGCGATCTATTATGAACTGGCCGAAAAAGGCCTGATCGATACAGGCATTCGTGAAGACGGGACTCTGGACACCGCTGTTTGGCAGAGGTACTCGGCGTACAGTTGCTTTACAGATCATCAACCCATATGGACGCCGTCCGGTTTGTCAGCTCGGGAGCTTAAAGCACTGCAAAAAAAAGCATTTCGCGAGTTTTATTTTCGACCCCATCAAATTTTCTTCCAAATGAAAAGAATGAGACTCTCTGATCTGAAAAATATTTTTTCAGCACTGAAAGATGTTCTTTAATAGCCCGTTGCTTACTATGAGAAGGAAGATTATGGCGAAGACGGAAAAATGGTTCAAAAGCGAAAAAACCAGGCTTTTTTTATTAGTCATTCTCTCGGCGGCTGTCCGCATTTTTTTTCTTTTGAATTACGAAAGCATGCCAGAAAATGCTACGGAATCTGTTGTGCGGGCTCTCAGCATAATCGAAAATCCAAGCTTCGCGCTGAATTTCAATGGTAATTACTCGATATTCTTCAACTATGCCATAGCTTCCTTTATGTTCTTTTGGCATGATCCGTTTTTGGCGCCCAGGGTCTTTACTTTGATATTTGGGGTGCTTTTAGTATTCCCATATTATGGCGTTCTCAAAATCTTATTTGATCGAAGAATCGCTTTCTTTTCAAGCTTTGTACTTGTTTTTTATCCTTTGCATATTATCCAAAGTGGTACAGCAACGGTCGAGGCCGTTTTCTATTTTTTCCTTTTTGCTTCTTTCTATTATTTTTTTAAATTCAGAAACGGTCAAGGACAAAAGTCAGCGTTATGGTTGTCTGTACTTTTGTTTAATATGGCATCCCTTATGCGGCTTGAGAGCTGGCTCTTTATTCCGCTCTTTTTCTTTCTGCTGTGGCCCAAAGGGAAAGGGACGGCTTTTCAGTTTCTAATTCTTTCCATGGTTTTCCCCTGCCTATGGCTCCTGTTAAATCAGGTTACATACCAGAATTTTTTACTAACATTTAAAAATGCAGCCATAACAGCGAATAAAGAAATTGCAGGGGGTACTGTCTCCTATGACCCCGGGGTTTTTAGCTGGTTAGTTGTTTTGTGGAGGAGTTCCGGGCCGAGTCTTGTGATAGGGGGCCTCCTGGGAGTGCTTTTTTCGTTTTTGTCGCGTAAAAAATTTGAACTGGCCCTTTTCTTTTTGGCTCTATTGTTAACACTCACGATCAATTCATGCGCGACGCGAATGTGGCACAATGAACGTTACAGCATTGTCCTGGGATTGCTGTTAATTCCCTACGCCTGGTTCTTTGTGGATAAGGCCCTAACTTTTCTAGACGGCTCAAAAAAATTATTTTTCCTGCTTTTCTTAATCTTTCCGGCGATAGATACTTGGCAGATAATACAAAAACCGAATACAACCATGCCGCACATGCTCAATCTTATGACCGAGGACATCAACAATGTCGCTCGATGGCTAAAAAAAAATGTTCGGCAGAATGAAACTCTCATCATCGGGGCTGATCGCTTTGACGTTTTTTCCTCTTACATTATGCTTCGAGGGGAAATTACTCCATCAACTCGGTGTTTGACCGTGCGAAATGCAGAACCGGTACCTTTTTTTAAAAGCAAAGAAGAATTTGAGCGGTGCATTTGGTTTGGTCGGCCAAAATATCTCGTTTTGAATTCGGAAAGTGATTTGCAGAAGGTTTTGAACTTTAAATTGGATCAAAAAAAGCAGAGACTAGGGGATATTTCGTTCGAAGTTGCATTTGAACAAGATGGGGCCGGGTTCGGGAAATACATTATTTACAGGATATCCTACCCGGAGTCCTCAGGGGGCGGTGAGGATGCTTAAGTGGAAAGGGTTCGATAACGAGAAGCTTTTGCTTTCTTTGCTGGTCCTCTTGTCGGCGGCGATCCGTATTTTCTTTCTTTTTAAATTCGAGAATATGCCTGGGGACGCTCCGGGTCACGTTGTGAGGGCTCTCCTTATACTTGAAGATCCGAGCCTTTCATTGAACTTCGATGGCAATAGCTCGACGCTCTATAAATACGCCATAGCTTCCTTTTTGTATTTTTGGCGCGATCCTGTTTTAGCGCCCCGGATCTTCACGTCGCTATTCGGGATTCTTTTAGTAGTTCCTTATTACGTCACTCTCAAGATCTTATTTGACCGGACGATCGCTTTTTTTTCGAGCCTTGCCCTTGTTTTTTACCCGTTGCATGTATTTCAAAGCAGTGTAACGACCTCCGACGCTGTTTATTATTTTTTTCTTTTTAGCTCTTTTTGTTATTTTTTCAGTTATAAAAGCGACCGGGAACGGCTTTCAGTCCTATTGCTTTCCGCTCTTTCATTTAATATCGCCTCCCTTCTACGGTTTGAATGCTGGATCTTTATCCCTATTTTATTTCTTCTCCTTTGGCCCAAGGGGAAAAAGGCGGCTTTTCTGTTTTTGATTCTTTCCATAATTTTCCCTTGCGCACTCCTTGCGCTAAATCAGATCTTCCATCATGATTTCTTATATTCATTTAATGCTGCCAGCAAGATGGGACACGCGGAGATTTTGGCCGGCAGAGTTCCTTACGATCCGAGCCTGTGGAACTGGTTAGCTGTTTTGTGGCGGAGTTCCGGACCGAGTTGGGTGATAGGGGGTCTTTCAGGCATCGTTCTAGCGTTCTTGATGCGCCAAAAACGCCAGCTGGCTATTTTCTTCCTGGTTTTGTTGTCAGCGTTTACGGTCAATACGTT
>Ga0265297_10001927_pt1 | contig 44982 bp, 58 predicted proteins | sample Munlanlwell13791_FD_192502 | JGI IMG/M metagenome (GOLD analysis project Ga0265297, IMG submission 192502) | Leachate microbial communities from a municipal landfill in Southern Ontario, Canada - Leachate well 137-91 | ecosystem: Engineered > Solid waste > Landfill > Unclassified | place...
CACCAAAAAAGCGGCCATGTCTGCCTGTGTAGCATCCATGGTCCGTGAAGGTACGCCACAAGACCAAGCAGTTGCAATATGTGCGGATATGATATCCAAAAAGGCAGGTGCATAATGCCATATAAACAAGGACAACCAGATATTGGTCCTACTGTACTGGACGATTCCAGAAACGTCACCTTGTCTGATCGTGATTTACAAGCGATTGTGGATATCAACGAATCCATAGCAACGCAGACTGCTGAGGTTGAACGGCTCAGGGTTGCAACTGAGCTAATCCTAGGACAGGAGGTGAATCCGGAAGAATAGATACATTTGGGATTAAGTTCTGAGATGGATCGAAAAGTTGGAGGTAGAAAATGCAAACCAAAGTAAGAGCAATGTCCGTAGTAGACAATGACGAAACCGATCTGAAATCCACAGAAGGTGGAGTTCTTCATACCACAGACCAGGCCAGAATTTGGACGGCTAAGGGTTATGGCTGGATGGCAATGGCCACTTCTGCCGTTGCATCCCTAATTGTCCGGCCCACCACAACCGCAATTGCCACGCTGTACAACAACACGACCAAAAACTTCGTGCTTGAGCGTGCCTTTGCTCACAACCTGGTGAGCATTGCCGACGGTCAATTCGGTATCTGGCTTTGTGTTCATCCTGTCGGAATGACCGCACCGACCAACGATATTACCGTGAGAAACAACACTCGCGGCGATGTTGCTGGGACTGAGGGTATCTTCGACAATGGAGCTACGGTGGTAGACAATGGCTGGTTCCCGTGGGGTGAGAACTCAACCTCAGTTACCGCCACTGTCCCCGGCTCCTTGGCTCAGGCCCTCATTCGGGGACAGATCATCCTTCCCCCAACTGCTGCCATTTCCATTTCCGTAGTGGCTCAGACAGCGGTAGTCACAACCTGTTGCGGCTTCCACTGGTTCTCAGTTCCTACCAGCGAAATGAAACTCAGCTAACCATAACCGATCTAGTGTTCTGAGAGGGGGCGGGGGTTAATATCCTCTCCCCCTCTCGTACTATAAGGAGAAATATGAGTCTTGATAGTTTGGAACAAAGCATAAATAACCTAAACCTTGCTATATTAGGAGACGGTAGAAAAATTGTAACTACTGCTGGCGTTAGAGAACGGTTGTCGAGTAGTATTTCAGCTAAGCTGGTGCTAATTACCGCTGAGACTGATAATACCAATCCAGTTACAGTAGGAGGATCGACAGTAGTTGGCGCACTAAATACTCGGATAGGCACACCATTGTATGCTGGAGAGTCATTGTTTGTCCCATGTAAGAACTTATCCGACATCTATCTGGATGTGATTACTAATGGTGAGGGTGTTACCTATACCTATTTCGGTTAGGAGGTCTTGATGGCTAACTATTATAGGTCTACCTTTAAGCATGCCATTGACGCTGATGGGGGGTTGGCCTTCCCTGAGACGTGGTATGGCTTCGACTACATCCCTGGTGGGGCTGAGGTGTTACTCATCAACGGGGACGACGGCTGGCTGATTGCCCGGGCTGAGAGTAAGTTGCCAAATGATTCGAAATACATGACTCCCTTGACTGAGGCTGAAGCACTGGCCATACTCAATGATCCCCCGGCAAGCAAGAGTCCATCGCAGGTGACTAACTTCACGGGATGGAAGGGCGTGCGGATGAAGACGGCTATTCCTGCAAAGGGCATCAAGCCGATAGCCGACCTGTGGGCTGTGCCATTTGATCCATACAACATCATGGGAGAAGGTAATGGGAGATAGGTATTGGGGACTACAAACAGCTGACTGGAACGGCGCTAGCGGGTGGTTCTCCGACGCTGGGTTAACTATTCCTGCTGCTGACCCAACATCGTCCGATGACGTCAAGTTTGTGGCAGGCTCATTCACTGGAGCGGGTCAAATCTTGACCGTCAATTCAAACGTATATTGTAAGGACATAGACTGGACCGGGGCACTGAATACACCAACGCTGACCTTCACTACGGGGGCCAGACTCGGCATATATGGAAATTGTACGCTTATTAACGCTATGGTTATACCTACGTCAGTTAACACATTTATTGTTTTTCATGGAGACTCTAACCATAGCCTTACTACAAATGGCGTTACCATTAACACGCAGTGTGTCGGGTCTTATTCCGGGACAGGCACATTGACGTTATTGGATGATCTAAATTGTCGCACCCTGTTATTGAGGGAAGGCGTATTAAATACAAATGGCAAAACCGTAACAGGGAGTGATTTTTATTCTCCGTATACATATGTCAGAGGATTGTTTCTGGGAGGTTCAACGCTTAACTTTACAGGATACGGGTGGGATTGTCGTGTTTCTACAAACTTAACCCTCAACGCAGGGACTTCCACCATCAACCTCTCCTCCTCAGGAATATTCGCAGGTGGCGGCCTCACCTACAACAACGTCAGAGTCGCGGGAGCAGGAGCTTACACCCTGACGGTTACGGGGGATAATACGTTTAACTCCCTCTCAACCGGAGCAAATCAAACGCTTGTTCTCGGGTCAACCACCCAGACGGTTAATTCATGGGAGATGCTCGGTGCGCTTGCGGCCAATACCGCCACAATCAATGTGGATAATACCGGCACGTTCGCAGGGGGAGATATCACTACCTATAACAATATCGCCTTTATAGGAACGGCCCACACTATCACCGGGGCTTTCACTTGCGCCTCTCTTGATTTGGGGGCTGAAACGATATCATGCACGGACTGGCTATTGACCGCCACATCCTTCACTTGCGGAACTTCTGTTATCAACCTCACCGGAACGGGGGCTTTCGCCGGAAACGGAAAAACCTACAATACGGTCAACTGGAACGGCACATCCCACACGATTAGCGGGAGTAACACGTTTGCCAAACTCGGCCTTAATCCAACCGGAACACAGACGATTACCTGGACAGATAGATCAAACAACAAGATTGGCGAGATGACTCGAACAGGTTCCGAGATAATCACATTCCAAGGATCGGGAGCGGCCGGTTGGGCTTTGATAGCTATAGGCGGAATTGTTTGCTCTTTATACAATATGTCCATTTCCAGAGGCACTGCGACAGCAAGACGGTTTTTCGCCGGGACCAACTCAACTAACGGTGGAAACAATGTTGGCTGGCTGTTTCACAATAAACCTAATGCATGTTTCACAGCATTACGTACACCAGCAACTCAGTTATGCGTAAGAAGGTAACACAATGCGTACAGTAGCAGATTTAACCATTACCCAAGAACTGATTGACACGCAGTCAGATGTCAGCAAAATACCGTATATCCATATTTACATTAACAGTACGGATTATTCCTCACGTCTGCTGTATTTGGAACATCATGAGGAACCATACCGAGAGCGTGCAGTAATTGGTCTATCCAACCGTGATGGCACACTAGATGACATTGACTTGACAGGATGTGAGTTTGAAATAGGTTACGGCTATGACTCCACCGCTCATGGTGGTAGTGCGGATGACTATGTCCTTACCGCCACACTCTGGGTCAAGTCAGTACAGAAGACCAGCAAAGGTGGGGAACGCATCTACCAGATTTATGCGGAAGGTATGTGGTCCAGGTTGAGGATGGAGAAAATACTACCCGGTGTAGTGAGTTGGAAAGCTACCATACCAGCAGTAGAAGGCCAGTACATTACCCCATCTGAGCCAAATGGACACTATTACGAATGTACCGTTGCGGGAGTTACCGGCGAGACTGAACCAACTTGGCCACTAAGTGGTACAGTAGATGATGGTACAGTTACCTGGTCCGAAGCTGGATCATCTGCGCCATATTCCAACCTATTCAACGCCACCCACACAATTGAGGAAATAATGCAGCTTACCGTTGAATCTCTTGGTTGGACATGGACACCAGTATCCGACAGTGACGGCTTGATTGATGTATTCCATCCAGTATTCGCTATTGGTCAAGGTGGCCATGAAGCAGGTGCGTCGGCATTGTATCGGCTAATCTGGATGACCAAGAGCTATTTACGGTGCAGGCCTGGTACAGTCATGCAGCCAGTTTACCGTACAGAGGATGATGTTGCAGATATAGTTTATTACTCCGATCAAGACCCATACTTTGATGAGTTTGACTCTCAGATAGGACAACTTGAACCAAACAGCATACTGATCCTATGCAATCAAGACCCAAGCGGGGAATGGAACACACCAGAATATAAGATCATTCCAGGCACAGCAGTAGACCAAGATGAGATAGACAAATACTTCGAAGTCATCGAGGTATTTACTGACGGCAATATCCGTACACCAGAAGATGCTGACGCCCGTGCTGATGCAATCCTAACCAGAATCAAAGCTGAATCATCTGGTGGTCGTGTCTTACTACCATTCCACGATTGTCAAATTGAGCTGTATGATAAAGTTGGTATCACAGATAATAGAATATAATCCGGTAATTTATAGATAGCAAGGTGTAATTATGTCATTTGGAGATTTAACTTTAGTAGACTCATTAATTAGATCAGGTGTCGGTATAAAACCCTGCTGGTGTGATGTTTATGATAACATCTGTGCGTTAGTATATCATAAGGCCTCATCTGCATTATTCACAGTTGAAACATATGAAGTAGATATAGCAGGAAATATAGGAGATTTACTCGATTCATGCGATTTTAGTAACATATACGGATATGTAGCTTGCATGACTAAATTATCTGACGGTGTTATTGCCCTTATAGGTCCTACGGAAATTGTAGATGGCCAAGACGGCGAACTTGTGACCATCGGAATTGACGCTTCTGGTACTATTAATCCTACAACACTAGGTTCATTGTTGTGGTTTGTAACTACTAGTTCCCAGAGAGTCGGCTCAATTGCGAAACTGACTCATATAGACGGTACTGTATGGGCATTTACTCATTATCTTGCTCAGCCTACAGGATCGGAAACCAGAGTTGCCACGGTATCCTTATCAGCCGACGGTTTAACTTTATCTAATGTAGACAATCAGTCGTTAGCTACCAGTAGCGGATCACACTACCAAGTATTACATGTTGCCGGTACAGTATACATTGCGACCACTTATATTGCTATACCAGAACGAGTTACACTGCACACATTTAATATCAGTAATGCAGGAGTTATATCTTTACCAGCAATACACACTGTTATATATACTAGTATTAGGTATCCTATAATAGAAAAACTCGGCAATGGATGGTTTATACTTCTATATGGTGGAGCATCTGGCTACGGATATATTGGTACGCTCCACGTTTCTGATCTCGGTATTATTGACAGTGCATTTACTGATACCATATGTTATAGTAATGCGGTTGTATCTAGTATTCATCGTTGTTTTAATGCTGGTACTTCTGCTAACGTGTCATATATAGTAATAATATATAGCCGAAGCGATGGATACTACGCCAAGTCAGCTAGTATAGACATTGATGGAGCTTTGGGATCATTGAGTGGAGCGCTTACCTGTATATCTGCAGCGTCATTATACTACGGTTCAGCCATAGACATTTACTCAAACATATTCATAATAGCTGGAAGTATATCTACAGGTTCAATAATCAGAACCGCCACTATTTCCGTAGAACGCGCCTTTGATGCTAGTATGCTGGTTACTAACCTCATCCACCGCTATGATCGTATGAACCGCATCTACAATCTGGAACTTGTTATCGGCGGTGTTACCTCCGAATTCGGAATGCCGGAATGGACTACCAGACCAGTACCTATGATTAAAAACGAACCTGACCCAGCAGTTGTAGAAGAAGTTAAAAAACAAGTAAATGTGACTATTCCAACCATCTGGGGTGGACCATCCGGTACTATTCGCGAACTAACACCTGAAGACCTAGCTCGTCCCGGCACCAGAAGTGATGCAGATAAAGGTAACAAAATCTGGCAAGCACTCACACCATGGAAAGAATCCGGTGGTCAAACCTTCAAAGTGTACGATGAATTCGTGGTCAACGTAGCTAAGAAAGCGTGGCAAACCTTAACTCCTTGGGATGACTCACCCAAAATAGCCAAGCTATCCAATAAAGCTGAGGAAGTATTCCAACGCGAGTTCGGCCTATCCTCCAAACAAGTACAGAAATACCTAAACGCCGGATTAACTCTCGATGATATCCGCGCTCAGTTTGGTAAGGAGAAAAATCCATGACCGTACCATACAGCGGTGGTCCACATTCAGGCAAGTCACCGGAATTCTATCCCAACAAACAAGGTCGTCCGGCTGTAATACCACAACCTGATATGTCTTCCGGGCGTACTGCTGTTCCGCCAAATAGCATATCCGGCCTGAGCGTAACCAACATATATGGTAATACCGAAATCACCACAAACTACAACGCCGGTACTTATGCAGTAATTCTGGTGGACGCATCAGCCGGTCCAGTTGTAGTATCCTTACCCACAGCAGCCAGCAATCGTGGTCGGTATTACTTCATCAAAAAGGTTGATTCCAGTATCCACGCCATTACCATACAAACCGATGACCTAATAGATGGACAATCCACCGTAGTATTACAACTGCAATACCAATACATCCAGGTAGTGTGTGACTCCACCACCTGGCATGTGATAGGAGGTGTATTCGTGAAAGTGGAGGAAGTTTTACTGGATGGATTTTCCGAACTAGCCCAGTTACTGAGACAGGTTATTATCCAAACCGGACAAAGCACACTCCACCTGGCTAGTTTGTCCGATGAACCAGTAGATGCGGAGGATGTCGATGAGTGTTAGGATTAAATACCTAGACAAATCCGGCAAGGTCAAGACTCTGGATCAGCTATTCCCTCACGGTAAAAACGATAGCCTGGTAATCATTGACTCTCTGGAGTATGAAACCCACGAAGGACATTCATTCACCACACAAGTAACCGATGATACCATGTCCGATACTGACACCTTAACCATAGCATTCAAGGCATGTCTACGGGAAAGTCAAACCCACATGTGGGTAGGATTTACCACCCTAGTTGGTGGCTACTGTCAGCTAATTGAAGGTCCGACATGGACCACTAATACCGGTACCTTGATTCCAATCATTAACCGTGAACGTAGCCAATCACATGTCATATCTATACTAGGTGAGGATAAAACCACAACACCAACATTTTCTGCCACCAACAACCTATTAGCAAATGTCACCGATCTGGCTGGAGGTACAGCACTATGGACTCGCTATGCCTGGGGGGAGCGCGGCAAAATAGAAGGCGGTAGCTATCGTGCGGAAAATCAATTCGTCCTTAAATCCGGTACTACCTATGCAGCAAAGTTCACAGCAGTAGGAGACTCCAACAAAGCCCAGTTATATCTAAACTGGATTGAACGGTAAAGGAGATAGCATGGATCAACACGAACGTGATGAGTTACTAATCCGTATCGATGAAAGGGTAAACGCTATTAGAGAAGATGACTTACCAAGAATACAAAACCGTCTAGAATCTGGCGAACTAGTTATGGAAGAAAACTGCAAACGTCTGGATAAATTAGAATCCGACATATCCTGGATAAAGAAAATCGGAGCCGGATTCGGCACTACCTTATCCGCACTAATAGCTCTATTTCGTGGAGGTGTATAATGGACTTAACCGAGATGCTTAGTAAACTCTGCACCGATCTCAAGATGACCCTGAATTCTGAAATATCCACAGCAGAAGGTACACGCTGTATAGAACGTGCGGTAGATGTGTTAAGCAGGAAAATTCCCCGTGAATACGTATACGAGCATACCTGGATTGAATCCGTTGTTGATGATTCCTTCACCACACCAGCGGCTACCGATACCGACAAGATAGTTGCCGCTTGGGATATCTCCGCCGTAGTTGCCGGTAACACAGCTACATTAGCCACAAAATGGATGGACGTTCCCCGTCCGGTTAAGCTAACCATCACTGACGCCAATGATTCCATCACCAGCTTTACCCTCATTGTCAAAGGTACAGACGGTGAAGGCAAATACGTAGAAGAGAGATTCTACCGTAGAGGAGGAAAAACTCAGACCGGCAAGATATACTTTTATACCATCACCGAAGTCGAGATGAGTGCTATTAGTGGTAATGGTGCTGGGGATGTGCTGGACTTAGGTACCGATGCTGGCACATTGTGGGTACAGCTGTCCTACCCCATCAAGCCGGATTCGGAATACATCTATTCCGGCGCATTGAAGACGGGCACCAAATACGTCAAAAACATTGACTACCACATGGACTATACTAACGGCAAGATACAGATCATTAGCACAGGTACCATGCTTGAAGGTACAACCTACTACGCTACCTACCTCAAGGATCAGGTTACCATTGATATATCGGATATTATCCCTGACCTAATCCGCATAGTTAAGGTAGTCTATCCAGTCGGCAAAATACCCGAACAATCCGTCGGCTACTCCATCTGGGGCAATAGGTTGACTATCACTGCACAACGTCAGGGAGTAGGACAAACGGCGATAAAAGATAAAGACCATCTAGCCATACACTACGAAGCCAGACATGCGCCGCCAACCTCAGTAGGTAGTGGCAGTTATCCAGAACTGTTAGATGAAGTTGTATTGATAGGAGCAGCAGGGTACGCATTAGAGATAGAAGCATTGCAATACGAACTACAGGCCGTAACAGACTTAGCCAGCCTGAGAACTGAACTAGGGCTCACTACAGCCGTGCATACAGCCATAGTTACAGCACTAGACAAAGCAGCAACGTTGCTAACTGCTACCACCGGTAAAATAGACATAGCCTTAACAAAGGTGGCATTGTACTTAGAAACCAATGACACTACGGATAATACCAAAGCCGTACTTGCGGCTATAACGGACAACATCGCCGAATTGCGGACAAAGATATTCACTGCACAAAACGCCGTTGCCTCAGCTTTAGGTCTAGTCAATACCACCTCATTAGATAAAGCTACTACCGGAGCAGAACCATTGTTGGATACTGGTGTTGCTACCATCAACGCATTAAATACTGGTGGATCAACCGTCCCATCTCATTATGCGGACTATGCCAGAACTCGCGCTAACATAGCACAGATCAGAGTATCCGCAGCGCAGGGATATGCACAGGAAGTTCAGGCCAGGTTAAACACCTTACTATCCTATGTGCAGGAAGCATCCGGCTGGACTGCTATGGGTGACACCTTCATTGCCGAAGCTCAAGCATTAATAGGACAAGTCAATTCCTGCATTGGAGAAGGACAAACCCGGCTTGCTCAGATTGATCGTTACCTGAGCGAGGCCGGGTTATATCAACAAGCTGCTGAGGGGTCCATGATCCTGAGTGATCGTTACCGCGCAGAATCACAGTCGAGGTTGAACGAGTTTCGCCGTGTGCTGGAAACCAAATCCGAATATAGGCGTAGGGTAGCTAGCACTTCGGTTCGGCAACCAGCATAACTAGCGACTCCATACTTTGCACGGATGATCTTCCTGTTTACCTAACCCGCACGCCCAATGATCTCCGCGATGACCTTTTATCCGTGTGCAAGTATATCCTGCATAAGTTGCGCCGCATGATCCACGCCGTTGGAATGCGCCCTTATCCTTATAGGTTAGCCCACACTTTCCGCACGTGATGTTCTCCATGTTAGGTGTTGTGTCTTGCTTATCCATTATACCTCCTTAAAATCCACCGAAAAATTTATTCATCCCACCATATACAGTGGGTAACTCGCTGGAGTCCTGCTTGCTACCGTCCATGTGATACAGACAATCATTGAAGTAGTGCGTGATTGGTGTATACACTCTCTGTGCAGGTCTACCACAGATGGGACAATTCGCAACATGTTTGTCCATTATCCTCTGCTCAACCTCAAACCTGTGATGATGTGGTTGACAGGTATCATCATGTGGTGCGTGTAATGGTACGAATTTCAATTCCTTTATCGACACACAACTGTCGCATCTAAATACGTATTTCATCCTTAACTCTCCTTACAAATTTCCTCATGTTCAAACCAGCACTCCACACACAACGGTTCCATACCACAGTATCTACACCTACTCGCTGGCCAAAGTTGTGCTTCTAGTACTCCACCACACCTGCAACACTTATGTGCTCCAAGAGCCATGTCCGGCATATCAACTACCATCATTGCCACCTGCTATAATAGTTTAATTCAAACGGTGTATCGAATGGTCCGATATTCTTCAAGCATTCGAACAGTGTTTCTGGGTAATAGCCATCGCAGAGGAATTCGTCATGTACCTGTAATGCTAGGTCTACCCCACGTTTATCCAACTCAACCAGACCACGTTTGAGTATATCTGCTGCTGTTGATTGGCACGGATAATCCACAGCCTTCCTCTTCACTGCTGCATCATTTTCCTCATCACGTGACGGTAATCTCATTGGTCTACCAAATGCGGAGAATGATGTCCGTGTCCGTAATGCCTGTTCTTGCACGGACAAAATCCAATCCATAGCCTGTGGAAATTTCCTGCCCCACATGATTCGTAACTCCGACGCTCTACGCTTATCCCTAATCTTGGCTGTTTCCATCAGTGTTTCATCAGTAGCGCCATAAGTCATAGAAAGGTTAATTACCTTCCCCACCTTTCTCGGTACATCCATAAACGTAGCGACTTGTCCGTGAATATCTGCATCCGGGTTCTTGCTTCCATCAGGTAGGAACTTTGGCTGGCCGAAAATCCACTGCATCTCACGGTCTCCGCTCAGATACGCCAATGATCTTGGTTCCACTTGACTAAAATCTGTGTCTGTCCATGTACCCGAATCGGGCAACAACATACCACGACAGTTATAGTCGTTCAGTTCTCCGGTCTTGGCGTACATGCCGGGAATATTCTGCATGTTACGGAATTCACCCGTTCCACCAGTAGATGACGGCCGTCCTGTTACAGCACCTAGATGATATAATGTCCTTGCACGCTCTGATCCTTTCCAAGGCACCACATACGTACTTAGAAGTTTCTTCTTCTGTCGGTAAGACAGTACCAATTGTGCTAGTGGATCATCCATCGCTTCCAGTACTTTCACATCTGAGGATAGTTTTGTGGTTTTTCTACCGTACTTATCCTTTGTAAACGGCAAGCGGCTAAACACGTTATACGCTCCACGCTCAGCCAGCACGTAACTCACTTGTTGTGGCGAACTTGGATTAAACGCCGCAATATCCAGACATGCGTGTTCAGCAGTTTTTACATCCTCACTCAGGCAATACTCTATCCTCTCCCTCTCTTCCTGGTCAATCAGTATTCCACGTTCAGACATTTTCAGCATGACCGGATACGTAGCCATTTCTGCTTGGTAGTAGGTGTGGTTAATTTTCGGATAGAACTTATAGAACAGTTGTAACGTAGCTATAGCATGGAGCATGCAATGTCTAGCTACTACAGGTTCTGGTATGCCAGTCATCAATTTGACTTTGTACTCATCTAATAGGATTTTTGTACTCGGGCATTCAATTCCATATAGGTAGGACAAATCCACCAACGTATTAGAGCGGTGACACATTAACCTAGACATTACATTGGTATCGTGTATCGTATGTTGTGGATCATATTCTGATAGACAGTCCAAATCAAACAGACCGTTGTGGTAAACATTCTGCACATCTGGATCACGTAACAAATGCCATGGTACAGACGTCGACTGTTTTGGGAACAGTGGAAAATAAAACGCACAGGTTGGCGATGACGCAATACCAATACCAATAGCAATGCGTTCTTTGAGTGACACTCCTTCAGTATCTACTGCTATTAGTTTTGGTTCCGACTCAATCCATTGCTGGTATGTACTATCCGTAAATGGCTCTGACCCAAGATAGTAGAAGTTATCTATATCATCATGTTCGAAGTAGATGGCACACCTCCATGTGTTATAGCGGTTTCCTAAACACAATCACATCTTCCTGGTCTACAGTGTTTTTTCCTTGACTCCTGGCTATCTTGGTAAACCCTGACCCCATAGCCTTGAACTTATGCCAGCTATCCTGTTCCGCACCAAGCTGCTTGAATACACGACATACCCACTCACTGAGGTACACACGCTTGCCATTCTCAATGCGGTCCTTCGTATTGATTGTTACTGTACCTCCTGGACGTACGGATTGGTAGCATAGCGTGTAGACCTTTTCCATCGCCTTGGCATATAGAAAACTATTTAGGTTAGATATGTTCCTTTCAGATTTGCAATACTCCGACATCTGCTTGTCCCATTTTGATAGTCTTACAGACGTTCTAGTTTTTTGGATGTAGGCATTATCTATATCACAATCCCTTACAGATTTGATTTTCATTGCCGATGCGTATGGAGGTGAGGTACATACATGATCGCATGGTATCGGCATTAGGAATCGGTTGTCTCCACACAGTAAGGTAACTAGTTGTCCCTTGCCTGGAAACCATCGTTCCAAATTGGCTGCTGACTTCTTCTGTAACTCATGGTAATCCCGTTCAATCTCTACCAGCACGACACGTACCTCATGTAATGCTGCAATCATTAGTGATCCTGTACCACCAAAGGGGTCCATTATGGTTTCACCCGGACTAGCTACGTAATTAATAATAGCCATCTGCATATGAAGGTTCATCTTGGCTGGATGATTCATCACTTCATCAGGGAAGAATAGATTTTTCCTCAGCTGTGTGTCACTGGGCATGTCTATCCATCCCTCAGATGTACGTGGTATGTCTGGAGCAAATTCCCTAGTCATGCTTCACCTGCTGTGGATAATATTGATTCCACGTAGGTGCGTAATTCATCCAGAGTAAACACAACCAGGTCTACCCTCAACTCTATGCCGTATATGGTTTTGGTCGGCTTTATCTTGTTTATCTTCTCCATCAACTGTTCTGCTAGTCTGTCAGATATTGACCAGCGCATTGCTTTGATGATGTTCTCTTCCGGAACATTTTTGATCATAATACTATCTATAAACTGTACCCCACCTACACGGAATTGTTCCGCATCACTCGACGCTCGTTGGAGTATTTCCTTACGCTCCATTATACGTTCCTCCCAAATGCTTTGAGTAATTTCCTAGCCCTAACCTGTCCAAGACGTTTATCTCCTACCAGAGTTTCAGCCAGATCATCCACATTCTGGGTCAAGGTGTAATGTGCTGTACCGTAACGATCTATCAATGCCTTTGCTATTTCTTCCCCGCATCCTCCACCTTTTATTCCCATGAGTGTTATGACGTGCGGGTTGGAATCTTTTATTGTTATCTTGTTTTTGATATACCGACGTAGTGTTTGATGTGCTGGATTCTGTGAACTCTCATACATAGCAACCAGAGTTATTGCAGTGGCAAGGTAATGCGCTGTCCGAACAATTGTAACACCTGCCTTGTCTAGTTGGTATAACCATGCTTGATAACCCTTATACGACACATTGTACTTATGCGACGGAACCATTACCTTACCACCACGAGCTAGTTTCCATGACTGAGTAGCAAACCGTATGCCTGGTATTGGTTCACAATCCCCTTCGATTAGGAGTATAGTTTCTTCTATACCGTTGGATAATTCCCGGCTAAGCAGTTCCTCCACAGAATCCATGTTGGTTAGTACCTCATCTATTTGTTTACGTTCGACTTGAATCCTATGTCCATCACAGGCAAACCACATATAATCTGCTATGCCTAGTTCGTGATTGAGGTTTTTCATGGTACACGGCACTGACTGACTGATTAACTCCTCTATGGTCAATGGTTCATATACGTCACGGAAGATCATGACACATCTCCTATAACTCACCGCGCATGGATTTAACCAGCATATCTAGCTTGTCGAATGACGGCTCTTCTACGACCATGCCTTCTAGTTCCTTTACCTCCGCCAGTTCTACTTTGAAGAATGGTTTTTTCTCTGACTTATCCCAGTACGTGTTGCCGACTATATCGGCCGAATCTCCCCATTGGTTCCATCCGTGCATCACACGCTTGCCGGTCTTACCTTCAGTTAGTTCGCCTTTAATCTTGATGAGTCCGTATTCATCCGATGCATGGTGCGTAACTATGAGGTGCTTGTTGTGCGCCTTGGCCTGGTATGCAAACCCCCTCATTCGGATATATGGTTCACGGTATTCAATAGGCAACAGCTGTAATCGTAGGTTCTTGCCGTCACTACCTTTACCATCTGGCTTGAGTGGTAACTGTTTCTCCTGTAATTCTTGTAGATATCCTTGACAGGTAATATCATATAACAGAGTGCCGGTATCTACCATAATGCTGGATACATTTGGATCATTTATATGCTTAATGAACTGGCCAGCAAAACTGTAGAACAGCTCCTTCATACCGATCACCAGCTTGGTTGGACGCACTGCTTTGATGTCCTCTTCTGTCATCTGGAATGGTATGACATACTGTTCCAGTTTGATCTGGCCAGAATCATACCAGTCCTTGATAGGCAGGTTTGGCAAATTCCTACATGATCTACGGAATCCTCCGATATCCAACTCCATGTCTATAAGCGGTTTTGGAAACGACAGTGCTAAGGTATTCTTGCAAGATTTATCCTCTCCCCAGATTATGGTTATCAAGCTGGTTCCTCCTTTGCGGCATCTATATCCATATTTAACCTAGCTACACGATACCGTGCAATTGCCGCTTGTAGCATAATATGTGTGCATGATCCTAATTCGTCAAAATCATTACAGCAGTCATCTATGTTTAGGGTTAATTCTGTCCGTCCCATTGGATCACCGTAGTCAAATTGTTCCTTGTGTGCTTCAACCGTGATTGTGATAAACATTATTCTCCTCCATCTGTTTGAGGATATAGAGCACCGAGCGGGCAATAGGATTTTACCGGGCAATAATTCTTGCACTTGACACCTGACCATGTTTCTCGTTCTGAGCATGGTTGATACCAGCAGTTTTCCTTGATTGCGGTTTGCAGTTCATCTTGTTTGAGATCAAAGTATTCTCGTATAGTGTTGTCGTCTATACGCTCTACCGGTATGAGATAGGTATTTCTTAATACTCCACGTTGCTTGGCAGTCATTAACCCACCATCACGGACAATGGCGTGTATCTTCATGTCATGGATAGGTATGCCAGTATCCTCTATCATGATGCGGTATCGGTTTAACTGCATCTCTGCTTCCCAGTTATCTGCTGAACTGGAAACCGTCATATATGCAGGTATCATCTTCGGTGATCCTGCTGCTCCCCACTTGCCGGATTTTTGATACCTCGCCCCAGATGGATCAGGCTTCTTACCAACTTCAACAATGCCAAGAGCTTTGGCTACCTTGAATGAACCCCATGTTTTGGTATCAATTAGGGATAACTTACCGTCCTCATATTGTAGCAGGTCGATTGCGTTTCTACCGTCATCCGTGGCGGATAGTTCTGATGGTAGACCAAGCTCCTTAGCCTTGAGTTCCAGTGACTGATGTGACTTGGTTCCGAGTATAGCAAATGCCATACTATCAGGGTCTATGGAATATGGCTTTGTGATTTTGAGATAGGAGTACATAGTACCGTTCAGTAGTTGCGTGGTACTGCCTACTCCAGTCCATATTCGTTCTTCCGCTGCCAGATGTAGGTATGGTATGGTTTGGCATCGTTGTCCGAGTCGACATGATTTCAGGCACTCATTTACTGGTACTTCTTGTTTATCCGTGCATATGAAATTTTCTAACGTCATGATTATCCTCCAATATGTTAGGGCCTGGTGGGTAGTAGTGTCGAGATTAAGCCCGATGACTAACCCTCTATCTCTATTCCCACACAGGCCCTAAAGTTATTACACTGTGGTTTATGGTGTTACTGGTTTACCGTATAGATACCGGCCTCATTTTTGGTAAGGATTCCAGCAGCTTCAAGAGGTGGAATGAATTTCCGTCCGATAATATTGTTGACCAGTCCGGAATCTGCTTTCACTATCGGATTGGCAAACACCTCAAGATGCCACTGTTGTTCTGTTTTACCGTTTAACAAGTTGAGTGCTACTTGTACCGATGACTGAGCTGGATTAGCCTGTCCAGTAGTCGCAGTGCTTGGCGTAGATGTGCCAGCTGACGGCGTACCTGCTCCGCGTAGTTCCATAAGCTTCCAACACTCTACAGGTTTCTCCATTTTCTCCGCCACATTCCAGATCATGTTACCTGGAGTCAGCATATAGCGTCCAGTCTTACCGATAAGATAGTCTTGATTTTTGACTTCTTCTTGCGGTACGTTGAGCGGTACTCCGGCATTGATGATCTTGTCTATGGATTCTCCCCAATACCCCATTTTGGATTTGGCCCGTGCGGAGTGCGGGATTTCCAGTTGTGCGATGGGTGATACATACGGTTCACTGGATTGCAGAACCTCAACCTCGCTGAAGTTGTATAATACTACCAGATAGGAGCCGTTGTTTCCATCTCTCATCTCGCCGGTATAGTTATCCAGTTTCCCCCAGAATTCGCGTAACGGTGTGCGCTGAAATCCTTCCTCGAATCCACGCGTCTTGAGTTGTGCAAGGACTTGTTCTTGAGTTAATTCCTTTGCCATGTAACCTCCTGTTTATTTTATGGTGTGATTGTGGTCTGGACTGTACTTTACCTACCATTCACTCTGACATATTTTATCTCCTATGTTAAGATCATTATATATTAGTATAGCACGATTATATATAACATGTCAACTGTACCGTGCAGTCTGTAACACCTCCTTTCCATATTTTCTGGTGAATACTAGATTATCTCTGCTTACCTGTACATCTATTGGATTTATCTTTGACTCTGCATGTCTGGTTTTTTCGAAGGACAATTTCAAATCCACGATAGGATCATTATCCGCAACCTGCTCAACATACACGATGGTATCAGCCCATTTTTTAATCCTAGTACCAAACATCTCGTCTGTACCGTAGTGAAATGCTTGTCCTTCTTTATGTTCTGCTTGGCGATTGTGATGTATGAGAATTATCGCACAATTAAATGCCTGTCTCCAGCGATTGAATACATCCAGCATTTGTCCTGTCTCATAATCGTTGACTAGGTTTGCTGATGTGGAATTGTTTAACGGGTCTATGATTAACACGTCTGGCCTGGTGCGGGATAGTTCCTGTTCTATGCGAGTAGTGCCCCAACTTTTGTCTACCTTTGTATATAGGTCAGTAGCTAACCAGCACTTGGATGTGTTGATACCATTACCTATACGGTACTTGCGTGATCGTTCTTGTAAAAGGTTTTGTGATATCTCGGATTGGAAATAATATGCAGGACTACTAACGGTATTGAACCCAAACCAGGGTTGTCCTGTTGCTATGCGGTACATAAGGTCCATAGCTATCATGGATTTGAATGTACCTTCAGACCCGTAGATGACTAATATACCTTGCTTTGGTAGTATGTTTTTGTCTATTATGTTTTTGATTTTCGGCGGTGTCCACGACTCAAGTTCGTCTGGAGTTAGTCCGGTGAATCCACTATCCATGTTTAATTCCTAGCTTTTTGATACTGGTAGTAATGATACAATCCTGTGCTAATCCATACTTAATCATCATATGTGGTATGGCTGATGGACTAAACATAGTTGGTATGATACTACGTGCCCCACATTTACAGGCGAATAGCTGGTCAACATAACCAGTATCAGTGACTACCTGAATTAGCCCGACAAAATCCGCTAACTCACCACATTCTGGACATTCACATTGTAGTTTCATCAAGTACATCCTTCTTTTTTAGTTCAATCAAGTCATATAGCTCCATCTCAATTAGGATGTAACATATACCAGACTGGCAGGCTGGACCAATGCGAGTACAACCAGTGCAGGATGGTAAGTTGTCCGCAGAATACCGTAGCTTGAATCGTTTTATCCATTTGCTGACTGTACTTGGGTCTACATTACAGCGTTTGGATACAACAGACAATGAGCCGGATAGTAGGATATTCTCTATTGGCTGTCCTTCTACCAGTTCAATGTATTTCATGAGCGGTGTTTTCTTTATGTGCGTTTTTGGTAACTGCTTCGGTCTTAGCTTCTTCTGCTTGTGTGCCTGTTTGTAGGTAGTAACACCTAACTCAGACATTACCTTATCACGTAGGTTAGGTTTTGCCACAGTTAATCTCCGCATTGTGTTTCATAGCAATCATCGAAGTCCTCCTCTGGGTTACGGTTTTGCTCGGAACAATGGTACAGATATGCAGCCTCTTGTGTGGTTAGGTAATCATCCTCTGACACGATGAATAAAGCCGCACGTATGCACCAGAGTAGATAATACGGGTCACTCATTGCTATACTGGCTATAAGTTGACCCTTGTATTTACCTACTGGTATGTAGTCGGTAAGTTTTAGTGTAATTTTTGTCCTTGACTTGGCTGATGTGTGAGGCGCATTATCCCCTGTAATTGGTTTATAGTTTACCTTTGGTTGTGATTGTTCTATGCTAAACCATTTGATGTTTTTCCTACACCAATCTATGTAGTCAGGGTGATCGTTCATTACGTCTTGTAGTACCAGGCCTTTGTATTTACCGAAGTTCATTATGTCTGTCGGTTTCATTATTCACATTCCGATAAGTCAATGTATTCTGATTGATCGAATGCAATTTCACAGGAGTAGCATATACTCCATGAGCCGGATGATTCTCTAATCCATTCTGTGTTGGTACCGTTACAACATGGACAGGATAATGATATGGCTAGCGGATTGCGTCCGTTATTGTGTCGGTATATTTTGCGGTGGTATATTTCCCTGTCTGTTGGTTCACCTGTATGTAAGCCGAATATGTAGACAGTATGGTTGTCATGCTCCCGGCAATATGGCAGGTCTTCCAGTGTGTAGGTTGGTTCAAGTTTATTCATGGTTGTGAAAGTGATATATTTTTTGTGACAGATAGCTATATATAATAATAAATCTATATATAATTACATACTACTTACTATCTCTCATACAACGTATGCATATCCAGGCGTTGTTGTGATAAACCAGCCGTCGTGGAGTGCCGTCTGTGGAGGATGGATTGTAAGCTCGATTGCAGCGTGAACAGCGTGATGGTTTTGGTGGGCGTGTTACTTTGTTCATACGGTCTACCTTGCGTTGTATGGTTTTATTGTAGATAGCTGGATCATATTGGTGTGCACGTTGGTAGGCAGCTTTTTTTGCTCTGCGTTGTACGTCACGTGGGTGCGGTGCATGGATACGGTTGAACTCCTCCATGATGTTGCATATGTCAGTGGATATTTTGTTTAGTTGTTCATAGGGATTAGGACTAGTGTTAGTGTTAGTGTTCATGGTGTTGTAATCTCCTGTATGTGGTAGTGAAAGTAATATAATTTTGCGTGATACATAGCTATCTGTCAGAATTATATATCACTTCTGAATTGGCATATCCTCCAGTAGATAGTATTGATTGATGGTTATTGGTGCGTTGATGGAATTACGGGAATGATACGATGTTGCGGATATGTGTCCATGTTTGCGTAGGTAGACTAGGTCTTCTTGGAGCGTGAATGATTCGCGCGGTATGAATTTTTCCAACTCCATGCGGGTAATGCCGGGATATTCGGATATGGCTGTGAGTATGAATGCACGACGCTGGAAAGTATCTTCACTGACTGAACCGATTTGTCTACCCATTGGTATACTCGAATGGTAGAATGTCAGACAGTGCGGGACAGTTTTGCTTGTGTATGTATCGCCAGTCACGACAGGATATATGGTGTGGTTTTACGCAGGTGATACAGACTGGTTGGATTAGTTTTGTGCTGGTAGAGTTTGGTATATTGGTGAGTGATTTATTCTTCATGATTTGTGCTCCTTATGTTCTACGTTCTGGTAGGCGGGACATCTTTTTTGCGTGAGCTATTCTTGACCAGACTATACAGCGTGGATAGTGGGATGACTTATCCCGAATGCTGAATGGTTTGTGATATTCCTTGTGACAAGATGGACAGGATGAACGTATAGGATTGGGTTGACTCATATGGTACTCCGGGATGTTAGGATAATTAGTATGGTACCACAGACGAGTAGGACTATCATGGTTTCGGATATCCTATTCATGGATGGTGTCCGGTGTGTGGAATTTTATTACATGTTCTTGGAATACTGCGGCACATAGGTTGTCTTGAGTGGGTCGATCTAGTTGGTAGAAGGATTTACCGTACAGTATTATGGACACGACTTCACAGGTGGAGATTATCCAGGATAAATGGGTAGATAATTCAACGTCTTGTAGTTCTGGTTCAATCATGATTGTCCTCCAGTGTGATGGTTACGGGAAAGTTTTCCCATTCCTTGAGTAGTAGTGTACCGTGAAGCCAGCAAAAGTTGTAGGTTCCAGTGCTGTCGGTGAACGTGTACTTGGCTGGATGATAACACGGCATAGCGCATTGACTGTCTCTGGTTACGGCTTGACATATCATGGTTTAGGTTATATTCCTTTCATCGTGTTTCTTGTTGATCGGAGTTTGTGTATTAGGTCCCGGGCTTGGGTGCGGTTTTTCGGGTACATGGTGATAGGAGATTCTATACCAAGATCGGATAGTTGGTTAGATAATCTCTCTATTGCTTGGCGTTGCTTGTAGCTAGGTGGTAGTTTCCAGGTTAAGTGTGACGGTCTCATTGTCTGGTCTCCTGGTTTAATTTTGATATCCATTGTGTTAGGTAATATGTTAAATCGGTGGCAGTCATCCAGGTGCAGTTTTTGTTTGGTGATCTCATAGGACAAGTAACCGGCGTCTCATCTATGGTGGATAGTATACATGGATCATCTGGACCACAGGCTATGCAAATGTATCTCATTATTTTACCTCCATGTTTGATAATACCACGGCGAGAGTTACATCTAGTAGCGTCATCCATTTGCATTCTGGATTGGTAGCCAGTATCGGACATGAAGTTGGACGCTCTAGATTAGAACATACTAACTCACATGGGTTATTTGGATCACAGGCTATGCAGATATACTTCATGATTTATCCTCAGGTGATGTGGATCGTGTCGTCGGTATTGCGTTGAGTATCTCTGCAAGGTCTTCGATTTCTTCCAGACAGTTTTCTATTTGGGCAATGTTATCTGGTAGAGTGCTAAGGTCTTGGTCTGCATTGTGGGAGAATGCGCGTATTTGGGTTAGTCTGGACCTGATTTCCCATATCATGGCCCGTCTGTATGCGGTGTGTTTGATATCCATTTTGTCTTGGTAACTAAGCATTATCTTCCTCCATGTGTGGTTTGCGTATATGTGGGCTGTATGGTCTGCTCAATGATACGGTCTAGTGCTATGGTGTTGGGGTTGAATGGCTCGTGTTGCAGGAAGTCGGCTATCGTTCGTTGTAGGTTGTTACCTCCAGGAGTTAGTTGGGTATGTTCTGTCTCACCCATTTAGTATCTCCTCGATTTCCTTTACTGCCTGCTCCTTGAATGCTGCGGATATAATCCTTAAGACGGCATGATGTACTTCTTTAGGTTGTGTGACTGACCATTGTTCTACAAGTTTGGCGGCGGATTCTATCTTCTCCCAGCTTTGTTCTGGGTTATAGGTTAATTTTCCTGGCGGGCATCTAACTACGGCATCCCGGATTGCATCATCTAGGGTTTCACCCTGTCCCGATATGTACAGTGGTATATCGAATTCATCTACTGGTAGACCGGACTCGTTCAGGAGTTTATGCCAGATTGTTGTTTGTTCTGGTGTCCGTGTTAGCAGCACTGAGCCTGGTTGATCTGGTATGGAAAAGTCTGCACTGTTAAATCTCCAGTCGGTTGGTATTAGTTCCTCAATGTGTTTGTCTGTCATTCTGTTACCTCACTATTTCCCGTGATGCGAGACAAACATTCATGCTACCATATATTTCTCGCATTTCGGCAAACTCTGCATCGGCTTTGCTCTTGGCGCTATTACGGAATACGCTGATGATCTTGACTTTTTCCCCATCAGTCACGACCACAACCCATGCATAGGTTTTCTTATTTTGTGGTAGTTTCATTACACTACCTCTCTCGCCGACTCTTCTTGTGATAGTCTTTGTTCATTGCCGTGTTCAACTGGAACACATTTAGCAGCAGGAATAAATTTACAGTGTCCGCACTCATCGCAATGGTCGTGTGGTTGTGATCCTCCACACATGGCACTTTTGTTGCATATATGTCTTGAGTTGCATATTACTTTATTCATCACACTCCTGTAACTATTGGGTATAGTACGCAAACACGGTTTCAGCTTCTTCCTTGCTACTGAATGGTCCGTGTAAGTGGTACCAGGATTTATCCCAGAAATACCATCCAGGTTCGGAATACCCTGCTAGTATTGTATCTGGTGTGCCTTTAATTAGTGGTAGGATAGTTCTGATTTCTGTTTGTGACTCCATTGCTTCTGATTTATCCTTATCATACGGTTCAATGTTAAGGTCTTCTGCTTTGAGCGGTACTGAACACCCATTGGAGCATAGGAAGTCTATGTATTCCTTAGCTTGTTTGTACGTTGGAAATTCACCGTACCCTTGTTCCGGCATATCTGATGTTGGATGCCAAAATCCCATGCCCATAAATGAACCTTGATAGACACCTAACTCCTTATGTCTTACCTGATACATAGTGTTACCTCCATATGAATTAGTTATGATACAACTCAGCCCGGATTTGAATAGCTAAATCATCCTCGTTGAAGTCATACCAGTCTACGTTTTGTTCTCCGAGCAAGCAGATGGTTTCGTACCAGATATTTGGTTGCATTGTACCTCCAGTTAGTGCGTGGTTGCGGTGTTGCAGTGTTGCGTTGTCTATTTGGTTGCGTCACGGAAAAAGAATCCCACTATCAACCCCACGAATCCAGTAAACACCTCAATCGGTATAGACACATCGCTTTGCAGGAACTTAATGCACGATACAGAATCCTAATGCAAGTATACCTTGAATGAATGGCTTACCTATTTGCTTGGTGATTTGTGATATTAGTTCTTTCATAATTACCTCCATTATGTGTTAATCCCAGAACGATACTTTGATATAGTATACCAGACCTAGTATACATGCTATACCAATAACCCATAGAGCTATGCCTAATCCATCTATGGTGTTGGAGTTAGTGTCGGAATTGGTGACGTTGGTAATAATCGCTAGCACATTCACCTCCATGTGTTGGTTCTGCGGTACACTCTGGCATCCAGGTTGACCGTCATCCGCATACTTCTACTTCGCATATTCACCGATGCCATAATCTGCACGATAATCCGGCATTGGTCCATCTGGCGGGTATGTAATAGGTTCTATGCTACTCAACATTGCCCAGGATATGATTAGCAAGAATATTATAAACCCTACAGTACAATATACATCAGTTTTCTCGGGCATATTTACCTCCGTGTGTAGTTTTTGCTTTCACTGTAATGCACCGTCCAGATCGAGCAGATGGCCGCCGTCGTGTGGAATAGTGCCGTCCATTCAGCACCGACAACGCCTCATCTAATGCGTCCGGATCAGCGGTACGTTTGCCGGTCAGATTGTTAGTTAGATGATGTAGATGGATTAGTTCCAGCATCCGTGACCTAGATTCTGGCGGTAACTTATCCAACATCTTGCGAAACTCTGCATGCGTCATCACAGTCCCTCACTATCCTCATAGTTAAACACATGGTCTTGACATGCCTGACACATGCCGCTGATGGTGTATTCTTTCCGACTGAGTTGATCATGGAATTCTGCTACTGGTTTACCACATGTCGTGCATACATTGTCCTTGATACACTGCACCCTGTCTATGCCGAACACACCTTTAATCATGTCCTCCAAGTTAGCCGCCTTACGTGTTGGTGTTGCCATATTATCCTCCATTATGTTATTGTCGTATATCGGTTCAGGAGATAGCACCTTTTCCACTACAGCATGGTTATATGCACTCCTTAAGTTGCTCAACCAACTCACCGATAGAATCAGTTATTTCCTCCAATATCCCGGAAACCTCTTCAGCTCGTTCACCGACCTCAGATGATTGCAAGGATTCTGGCATGTTGTTATAATATTCTTGCTCCTCACACTGGATATCATTTACCTCCTGCGAGATATTTCCTAGCTGATCTATAACACTCAGGATTGCTCTTCGTCTTTGCTTGTTCATTTCTTCCCCCTTGGTTTTATTGCACGGTGGAGAGTCATGCCGTCTGTAAATGGTATGTCTTCTCCGTTGTATTTGACAAACCATTCCCAGTTGCGCTGGTAAACACAATACCCCAGGTTAAACTCCTCGCTAGCCTGATTCATACGTTGTTTGGTGCTTACTGTTGTCCAACCATCACGTTGTAGAGTGATAGCTGATTCGTCAAACTCTACAATAATGGTTGCATGGTACTGTACCTGTGTAGTTGCTCCGAACTGGCGTATTTTGGTGTTACCCTTTCGTTTGAGCGGTACGTGTTGCATTATCTCCTCCTATAACAATTTTCCATTGGCGGTGAACACACAGTCATTGCTGCTGATGAACTCTTCTATACATGCATCACTGGTAAGGTATTCATACTCCGTTTCTAACCGCTTGTACATCCAGCACATGAAGTCCCGTAGTAATTCTTTGATTGAATTTTCAACATCCAAATCGCACACTGTACCGTATTTCCGGTGGTCATACACATCCATACACGTACAATTCTTATGCATATACTGATACGATGGTCGAACTCGTGCGTACAAACCATAGAATCTTTGCCGCTGTATAGCCTGAAGTCCGCGTGCAATTCTGTGCAATTCCACATCTTGCGGTGCATATGCCGCAATACCCTTAACTGATCCCTTCGCGTACCCATATGATCCCTCAAAACATGCACCATCACCCTGATCACCAAATCCGGTAAAGTATATCTCATCAATCTTGATCCCGATGATCTTTCCCACATGCTTAATGTCATCGTAAACATGATTCCACCAAGTATAGTCGAGACTAGTTTGACGGAACCGTTCTCTAACCCGTTCTTTCGTGCCGTCATCCAACTCACCGAACTCATAGGCTTCGATTTCTATTGTCCGTGTCATCTTCTCTCCTCCGTATTTTATTCGCCCTTGCACATGAAGTCTCACAATTGATCCTACCACGTATCAGGTGTAGGATGATCCCGCAAGAACTCATGCAGCTCCTTAAGATGTGCATCATCCTCCAGCACCACGTCCTGACCATCACTAGCAAGCCAGTAGTAAACCCCGTCCTTTACACGTACTATACCTAAAGCTATCAACCCAAATAAGCGCATGTTATCCTCCATGTTTTGTGAGTCATAGCACGTAATACCTTGTTGCGCGCACTGCTACCATCGCATAAGATGCCATACTCTATTATCGCACGCCCTATTGAAATTGTCAATAGCCGGAGCATTTCACGCCCCCACAAGCCCGCCTTAACTAGTCTCAATCATCTCGTCTCAACTCTTAATCGCCTCAACATACGCCGTCAATGTCTAGTCCCCGTCTATCTGTGTCATGCCGGTAGATAACAAAAAGGGGTGGAGCATTCACACACCCCACCCCTAGTTGCATTTTGGTTGAATTAGCTTCGAGTTGAGTCTACTTTTTGATCAATTCCGGATGATCAGCCAAAATTCGCTTCACTACCGGCTTCCCTGCAGCCCATTCGACCGAATTTACATTCTTGCCCTCAGCTTTTGCGGTCTCCTTAGCACTCTCGATGGTTGCCTTCTCCTCGTCCGTGGCGTACTTATGTATCAGTTCAGCCCGCTTCATCCCGGTTTGGGACTCCACCGTTACGCCAGTCCCGCCGCCAGTTCCGCCAGTTGACGCCGCCTTAGCCGCTTTGATCGTGGGTACCATCAGCTTGCAGGCCCCAGTGACCGCGACTTGTCCGTTGGGATCAAGCTGGCCCTTGTCGTTTTCGAGATGATCTACGACAATCGTGAACCCCTTTGCCTTGACTGATAGAATCTCTTCGGGCTTGAGGGCTTTCATCACGGCCTTGTAGATTTTGGCTTCTAACGCCTCTCTAATGCCCGCCAGTGCTTCAGCCTCAGCCTTGAGCTTGTCAGCCTCTGCTCGCTTGATATCAGCTGCATAGGCCATGATAGCCTTGCTCAGCCGCATCACTTCGCCGTCATTCCCCGACGCAATTGCCAGTGCCAAGTCCGCCTTGATCTGATCTAGTGCTTTGACTTCTGTCATAGTTCCCCTTCGCTGTGAGCATTAACTGCCGTGCTGGTCAGTGTGCATCTACAGCGTGACTCTATTATAGGGGATGGAACAGCAAAAGTCAACAGCTTTTCAGCTAATCGCAATAGTACTAAAGTAACATCTTGGTAAATATTCAGCGTAGCCTAGGTAGACGCGCAAACACATGCCTACCGACTGCTGGTGGTAGGATGCTTACATTATCCAGGCTGAAATCGTCCTATACGGGTTCGGTAATTATGAGGTATATGTGTGTATTCTTTGGTTCCAGTCAGAATTTAATTTTTTCCAGCAATTGAGGAGGATGGAGCAGGAGGATGGAGAACGTATAACGGGGCGGGATTGTGAAGTAACAATAGGATTAGTGTGCGTCTACGTGGCAACAGCAGTACGTGGTGGGCATTATCCTGACCGGCGCTGGAGGGGCGGGCTCCAGACACCGGCCATAGGAGGATAATGGGAGAAGACGGCAGAAACAGAAGCGGAGATTACCGACTCTTCAGTTGCGGTACGGCTTGCACCACATCCACGTGGACACAGTATACAGTCCCGCAGTCGGAACACACGTCGTAGAAGGTGGATATTAATGGCGCGGTAAATACAAACTTTGTCGGATCCATTATCATGCCGGTGTGAGTAAACAGAAACGCCTGTAAGTTCTTACCAGCCGACCCGATACTCTTGAGATGGTTTAGCTCATCCTCAGCGATTCGGTGTTTACCGCCACAAACCGGGCACTCACGGAAATCCTTGGTTATTGGATACTTCCGTACTTGTGACTGTTCCGATGACTGTAGTTGTGGTTGACTACCATTGACCTCTATGTTTTCCATATTTCCTCCAATTGTTGTGTCTTAGGTATTCGAACTTTACTGGGAATTGTTTTTCCTCGTTACAATACTTGCACATGAACAGCCCCGAATTCTGATCCTCCCCAATGTTTTCTACCTTCTCAACCCAGTGGTGTGCATGAGTAGGAGAATCAGCGCACTCCCAAGCGGTATGTGGTTGTGTGTTGTTAGCTGTATTTTGTCTGCTCATCTGCCCACTTCCTAGGTACTCCACCATATGGTAGTATATCCTGCATTAACTGTGCTATCTGTGCTTCTATGTTCATGCTGAGGACTGCATGTTTCGGATTACTCTTGGATAACTTCCTCTGTCTCTGGCGTAGTGATGCGTATTTGCGGAGTATTTGATTCCTTACCTCTTTTTGTTCTGGAGTTAGTTCATCCCTGGTCTTGCGTTCCGTGTATGGGTTAGCTTTCAGATACTCCAGACCGTTTTGTACCCAGCATTGCGGATGATAGTAGTGTCTGGTATTCCACTTTGTTTTTGGGTCACGGAAAAACGCCGTCACCATCGGGGATGCAGTGTCTATAGGATTATCGCAGTGTTTACATGTTGAAGGTTTAGTTGCCCAACTCATGGATACTTGTGGTATCATACGTTTCCTCGTGACAGAGTATGTGTGTAATATGCGCCGCTCTGTTTATGTCATAATTATAGCATCATTGCCAGTGCGTGTCAAGCGTTAGGTAATATAATCCATCCCATGTGCACAGAATCACTATATATACGACATATTTGACATCTCATAACCATTACAGTATAATGTATATGGGGGTGTAGTATGAATAACGAATCAGCATCAGATACCATATCCACATTGAGTGCAGGTTTGCAGCTATTTTCTGGCGAAGAGATGACAGACAAAAAATCTGCTTACCTCAGTTACCGCATTTCCAACTTCTCCAGCAGAGAGAGTGAGAAACTGGCTAACGTTTCCCGTAAACAGGTTATGCGATGGCGTGAATCTGACCCGCAGTTCAGGCATTTGGAAGGTGAAGGCTTGCCGGGATTGCGGGATTCCATGTCCAACAAATTACTAGATATGCAGTTTACCAGAAATTTCAGGTTGGTGATGGAAAAAGATTTCCGTGTCATGTACAAGGATGCAACTGGTGAACCTATGACAGCCAGTGAGTTGAGGTACATGGAGAAAATTCGCCAACACTACACCCCGCAGAGTCTTGCAGCGGTCAAGCAAATTCTTAATGGTGGCACAATCGAGCAACCGTTTGACTTTACCAAGTTAGTGATGGAAATTAAACGAGAACAGATAACCATCGTGCAGGAGCATAGCGGTTAGGACAAGAAGACGGTGAGGAGCTAAACCATGCCTAAAGGTAAAAAAGCCTCAACCAGACAGGCAGTTGCCGGACGAAAAAATATCTACAAAGCCAGTGTCATGCGCAGAGGGCGACGCGGTACACACTACAAGAAGAAAATTGGACCGCCAAGGATTTAACCGATGATAGGTAATGACGTATTTCGCGAATTGATATCCAACAAGAGGAAGTTTATCGAAACCTTGTTGGTCATCGAAAACAAAGCCAGACAGAGGATACCGTTTAAGTATAATGAAATACAGGCATTAGCGGATGAGGAAGAAACCGGCATGGATATTTGGGTTAAGCCCAGCCAGGTCGGGTTTAGTACAGAACGAATAGCGAAACGGCTGGTAGATACCCTCACAAATCCCGGCACCAATACCGTGCTGATAGCGTACGAGGACTTCATTACGGAGAGACTGCTGAACAAGGTTAACTTCTTCTACAATCATCTGGAGACACTCGGCATACCTGGATTTCCGGAAATCCACCACAGCTGCTTACCGTATCATGCAAAGATTCAACTGGCTGATGGTACGTTCAGACAGATAGGTCAAATAGTAAATAAGCGGGAGAAAATTAGTGTTCTATCATGTAATCTGAATACTGGGGAAATTGAGGCCAAACCAGTGTGCGGCTGGTATAAATATCCCAGTAATCATGTATGGGTAAACATCGGTTCTGGTTACAAATTTTCTCATATGATGACTGGCAATCATCCAATTTGGACGAATTCTGGATGGAAATTGGCGAACGATGTTGAAATTGGTGATACAACATATCACAATGGATTCGTACCAAACGATGACCAGAAACAGATGATTCTAGGTACCATGCTTGGTGATGGAAATCACGATTATCACGGTGGTATACGTTTTGGTCAGGCTATTTGGGATTACATTAAATTCAAACATGATGTGGTAGGTAGATATTCTTCTGAAATACAAACATCTTGGGATAGTGGAGGTTATTCTTCTGGCAATCCATTCTACACGTTTAGGCTAGCAGCTTCACCGCTGTTCGATTCTTATTCTCCATATGACTTAGATGCGCGTGGATTGGCTATCTGGTATTGTGATGACGGAAACTTAAACATTCAAAATAACACAAAATCTGTGTGCATACATACTGAGTGTTTCACAGATACGTTTCACAACCTGCTTGTAGGCATACTTAAGAATAACTTTGATATCACAGCTAAAATAGTTAATAGAGATAGGGGATATAGATTATTAAGCATCCCAAATTCACGCGGTTCCGATAATCATGATAGGTTTTTTGCATTGATTGCTCCGTATGTTCCGCGGTGTATGGAGTATAAATTACCGGAAAAGTACCGGAATAGAGGTAAGTATAGTTGGAATTCACAATTTGGGTCAGGGTTAATTCCGTATAAGATAGCGGTTAGGGATCAGGTTCTCACATCTGACAGAATTTATAACTACGAGTATAACATAGAAGTAGAAGATAATCACAATTACTTTACTTCCATTGGTTTGTGTAAAAACTCGACCTATGAGAAAACCTTTCGTTTCAGGGTTAACGGTACTGTGATGTCCGAGTCTAGCATCTACATAGCTAGTGCCAGATCAAAAACCGCAGGTCGTGCAGAGGCTATACATCACCTGCTGTTGGATGAGCACGCCTTCTATGTTCCTCAGGCGTCGGAAAATATCATCGCCCCGGCAATGGCTAGAATACCTCCAGGTGGTACGTGTGACAGTTTCAGTACACCGAATGGAGAGGAGAATGAGTTTCATCACTGGTATGTAGCAGCCAAGAACGGTGACAGCATATTTACACCACACTTCTTTCCTTGGTGGCTACATTCCGAATACAGTATTGAACTCGGTGATCCACGTCTACGGCAAATCCCCGAAACCGATAAACCAGAGTTTACCGTGACACTGGAAGAAGAACAACTCATGGCGGTACATGGGTTGTCCTGGTCACAAATCCGCTGGCGTCGTTGGATGCAGAAAGTCATGAACAGTCTGAGGATGAACGGCGAAACCCGTACCTTATTTCCGCAAGAATTCCCAGAAGATGATGTAAGCTGCTTCTTAACTACCGGCAACATGTACTATGAGACAGACTGGATTGAAAAACTAGCCAAGACCTGCTATGACGCACCACACAAGATTAGCGGGGCAAACATCTGGTACCTACCTGAGGAACGTAAACAGTATTTGGTGGTAGTTGATCCTGGTCAGGCGAAGTTCACCCAGTCAGTCATTAGTGTGTTACGATTTGATAAGGATGAGTTGGGAAATACCCTACCAGTCTGGTGTGCGCGGGATAGTGGTTGGTATGACACAGAGACCGAGTATAAAAAAGCCTGCATGCTATCTGACTATTACAACCGGGCCATGTTAGTCTGGGAAGCGAACGGTCACGGATTTGGTTTTACCGTCCTAGCAAAGAACCGCCGCCCCATATATTTTCGAGAAGACCTGATAGCAGGAATTCCGACCATGATGCCGGGATGGTACACATCCAGCGGCAAGAATGGTACAAAGGAGTACATGCTCAATCAGGTTAGGAAACACCTGCCGAGTTTGGTATGTCATGATATAGAGCTTGTTAGGCAGTTGAGGAATTTCCGCTACCTAAACGGCAAGATCGAGGTTGTCGGCATGGATGACATTCACGACACTCTGGCTATAGGATTAAGCGTGCACAATCCTAACCCAGTAAAGCGTGGATTACAGGGCCAAACAGGTTATAAACCAGGTTGGGGAACCAAACGAAAGAGGAAACGGAGGTAATAATGATAGAAGTTGAGAGAGTTGAGGTAGATGATTGCGTCGAATACCACATATCCAAACTGACGGTTGATGCTACTAGGCACAAGATGCCGCTGTATATGGTAAAAAAAATATACAAAGATGACCAGATATTGAAGGACCAACACCTACAGAAGGTCAGATTTATACCAGAAACTAATTGCTACCTGTATTGTAGAAGGAGATACGTTGTAGCGGTTCGTACATCTTACTGGATTGAGGATCATCTATACTGGCCAGGTGTAGGTTTACTACACAGACGTGGTCTCATACGCAAACCGGATGGAGAGAGATTTTCCTGGCGTCATCATTTCCGTCCTTTCGCGTGGGTCAGCAGGTTGTGGAGGTAACATATGATACCAAAAGATATAGTTTCACGGTGCAGTATTCTCCGGGATAGTTGGAATGTCCGCAAAAGAAAATTTGACGACTGGTACGATCTAATCCTACTGGTGGACGAGCTAGAACAGGAAGGCGTTGAATCTGTCGTGTCCAATGATCCACGCACCGGATACAACCTAGCCAAGCATTTGTTGACTAGTATGATAATTGCAGACAAAATACCAAATGAGGGCTTAAGTGCGGAATTTATTCCTGCCACTAGCTACATGGAGAAATACATGAGCACTAGGTGGAAGGAACAAGAAAACCGTTACAGAAAAGCTGGTAGACAAAGCTGGCTGTCAGAGTTAGTTGGCTGGATGCTATCCCTCGGCTGGTACAGCGTCTTTGCTATGGCTACCGAGAATGAAATCTGGACCGAAGTCTGGTCTCCGTACGACTGTTACCCCAACTACGGACCAGATGGTCTGCTGGAACACGCTCATATATATGAACTATCCGCACTCGCCGCAAACCGTAAATGTAAGGATATGGGATGGACACTACCCAGACCGTTTACATCATCGGTTGTGTTCTATGACTATTGGAGCTTTGATGATGATGGAGATGCAGTCAATTCCATAGTTGCAGATAACATATGGATCAAGCAGCCGGTAAAAGACCTAGCAGTTAGCAAGACAGGTAGACTACCAGTCTTCACCAGTGCTGTAGGTGGATTGCCAGACATGGGCAGCTTGAAGAAGAACAACCTCTGGCAACAGCATTACGGCGAACCACTTGTCGCAACTAATGAGGACATAATCCTAAATTACAACAAGATGAGGTCCTTTATGCAGCAAGCGGCCAGAACGGCGGCACAACCACATTGGCTGGAACTATCCTCCGGGGAAACCCCAATTGCCACGGATGTACTGATGAACACCTGGGGCTCGGTGTTACACGGCAATCCGGGCGAAGATGTCCGGGCGTTGACAGGTGCGCCTATACCGGTAGAACTGACCAACATACTGTATCTGTACCAGACCGAAATGCAGAAAGGTCTATTACCTAATGCTGTACATGGTACAATACAGCAGCAGATTAGCTACATGGCAATGGCGAACATCGCCTCCGCAGCTATGCAGGTCCTAACCCCATATAGGGATGCGGTAATTGGCTTACGATCAGATATTAACAACTTCTGGCAATCCATGATTATTGAGAATAACTGGTCTCCACACAAATTCAAGAAACCAAAGATAATGCCTCCAATTGAAGACATGCAGTTTGACGTAGATGCAGACTTGGAAATTCCCGGCTATCTTGTCCAGAAGGCAACTGTGGCCAGAATGCTTAATCCCAATTTCCGATTACCAGTAACCTGGATTAAGGAGAAGTTGTTCCCAGAAATCCTAGACCCCAAGAAATCCATGGCAGATGTCCGAGCAGAGGACGCCATGATGAATCCTAAAGCCATATTGGTGGATAACATCATCGCATATAGGGAGCAGGCTAGGATTTTGAGACAACTGGATGACACCAACCAAGCGGAACTATACGATAAACTAGCAAAATCCTTAGAGATGGAACTAGAATCCGTAACCACACAAACCGCACAACCTAGACCTGGCGCTGAGAATATCCCCATCCCAAAAGAACTACGTGGAGGTATTGAATAATGGCAATCAAACCATTACAACTAACTCCCAGTGTCGGCGTTCCTGATGTGAAAGAACCTGTAGTACCAGAAGTTCCGGCTGTTACGGAACCTGTTGTGCCGGATAAATATACAGAACGTAAGGCATGGTGGACTACACAATATGAAAAGTTTTACGCCGAACCTGAACCAATTAAGAAAAAGAAACCATCCATACTCAAAGCATTTACCATTGGTGATAACATCGTCGATGCGTTTAAGAACGTTACCGGCATATCTGATCCGGGTAAGAAAGAATTCGAAGCTACTAAAGAACAGATATTAGCCGGTACACCGGAGTTAAAGAAGTCCTACTGGTTCATGACGCTGTACAATAATTTACCGGGACTACTCGCTATCGGAACTATAACCTCCTACGAGGAATATACCGAGAAATTTGGCGTTCCAGAAGGCATGACCGAAAATGATGTAGAAGAAGCTATGAGTGCGTTTGATGATAACGCGCGGAAGGTGGCTATACCAGACTGGCTTGCCGCTGACCCAGAAAAAGAAGCGGCATTGGATGTGCTATTTGCATCTGCACACGAAGAAATTCCTCCTAACACTATACAGAAATTAACTGTTGATGCCATACTGCAACAGCTTGCCGCACCACGCCCATCTTTGCCGGAAGGTATGACAGATGTGGAGATATTAGAATACCTGGCTATCAAGGACTTACCGCCAGAATCTATCAGTGCTGTATTTGACGTAGATATGGTTATGGATACCATAGTCAAAGCTGATTTGGAACAGCGGCAAATGATTGAAGACGTCATAAACGGCATTAAGGAGTGGAAACAACCAGACCAATCCACCTGGGATAGACTATTCTTCTCCATACAGTCGCCCATGCAGAGCTTTGCAGACTTCCTAGCTCCATATATGCGCAACGTATCTAACCCAATGGCAGGAATAGCTTCCATGTACGTAGCAAAACTATTACCGGGAACTCAGGGCATCGAGGAAAACTTTAACCGCAAATTCTACGGAGAAGACAAAAATGTCTGGAGTGCATATGGTGAGGCGTTTGAGGAATGGGACCTGTCCTGGTATTATAAGCTAGGTATAGAATTAGTTACCGACCCGATAACCTACATTCCTGGAGTAGGACTGTCAGTTCCAGGTAGAATGTTAAACCGAGTCGGACTCAAGACCTTAGGTTCCGGCGTACTTGGTCTGAACAAGGGCATATGGGCGGTAACTGACATACCATTCGACGCGGCCAAGCACATGTTTTCCAACATATCCTTGAAGACCAGCAATCAGATAATCCAGAAGAGTATGGATGAGTTTGCCGGGACACTAAACGTAGCAGTTACTAAGGTGACTGGTAAAGCCATGCATCAATTTACCAGAGATGACTTAGCTCTGACGTTAACCTCAGCAGTTAAGGCGTTTGCGGATACACCTAATTTGGATGGTAATGTCCTAGTCGATTTGGGACGGTACCTATCCACCCACGAAGCTATGTCAGACAGCAAAATCTACCTATGGAGTAGACAACACGGCGGCACATTGACAGAAAATGTACCAGCACCCATAGTGTCCGAGGTAAACCAGATCATCACGGACTTTACGATGAGAGTCAATCAACCGTTAGAATGCGCCAAAAGACTGGCAAACTCGCTGCAAATTGATTCGGCTAATCTACCACTATTAGCCAAAGAAATCAAGGTATACAGCAAGAAGCTGGCTACTGATATAGATGCTGCCATACAGATTGGCAAGTCCTCTAACATCAACGCCGTCACTAACATGATGGACTATTTATTAAAAAAACAGAAATCCATCATCACAGCAGAAGTTACCGGCAAACAAGCTAGTGGCAAGATGTTAGAAGGCATTGCACTCGGTCTTCGATCTAAGGTAGATGCAATAGAGAATAATAGAATTCGACTAACCTTTGACCGTTGGCTAGTTAAACCATTTGCAGAAGCCAACTTAGCCAGCATTGCCTACCCATTGTGGAACGCATTTGAAGGCATAGGCGTATCTCTGATTGAGGGTGTAACACCTGGCTTTGTTAAGTATGAAGCAGCTAACATGATGTGTAAAGGACTAGTAGGAGTACCAAAAATTGTATCCGATGCACCAGGTATACTAGGCTCATCAGCAAGTTATAAGTCTGGTGCGATATCTTTTTTACCTGGCGCAATACCAGAGCAGCTTTTTGGATACAACGTTCCAAAAAGTATAGCCGGTAAAGATTGGCTTGAGTGGACTGGCCGTAAGTGGATTAAGTTATCAGAAATCTGGGGTAATGCTATCCGTGTAAACTACATCACCCAAAAAATGGCCCAACACCTAGCAGAGATGGCATACACCGATGTAAGTGGTAATATCATCAAATCTCTGAGCAAGGGAGCTAAGAATGCGCCGAAGGTAGATAAAAAATCACTTGGCTTATCCACGCACGAACTAGAACAGGAAATGTTTCGCCGCATGATATCCAGTAGAGATGATGTTCTCGCATTGAAGGAAGTTCTTACCGACGGTTCGTTGATGAGGGGTGAGATAGTCAAAATATTGCGTGAAGCGAATTTACTTTCTCCCCGTGCCAGAGCCTTAGCAGATCAATTACTAGATGAAGGTGGACTATTCCGAGCCATACCGGTTGAATTGGAAATGTCTCACGGCATAGGCTGGCGTCAGGTATCCAAGGAAACTGGTATCGGAACAGAAGACATAGGCCTAGTACAGTCTCCAGAAGCGGTGCGTGAATTTATCAGTGTACATGATGAGGCATTGAAAAATGTTCCTGGAGTTAAATTCCCGACATTATTCGAAGAGACAACGGATTGGATACTCCACGCCAATAACGACACTCTACAGAATATAGGCAAGATCGCATCCAGTAGTCCAGAATACCGTGCCGCACTGCACAATTCTCTAATGAAGGAATACCCCACCGGCTATATACGAATCTTCCGTGGCCAATCTGTTCCGATTGAGCAAGTACTAGATCGTGAATTTGTAAATACTTCCAGTAGCGTAGATATTGCCAGAACATTTCAAGATACGTGGCCACTTGGTACGCCTGGTATAAATGATATTCTGATTAAAGTAGACGATGTCATTGCAGTTGGCAGTATTCGTGAATCAGAACTCATTATCCGATCTGATGTCCTAAAATCTCGCATAGACTCACCAATCAAACCAGCACCGACTGATGGTATCAACGAATTCGTGGACAAGGTATTCCAATCAGCCATTGAAGACCTTCGTCAGTATCCAATTGCGATTGGTGATTCATTCCGCTACACCGCAGATATCATAGCCGGTACAGAGATTACCAAACCCAGCGAACTACTGGAAATATTCACCCACTACGAGGTCATGTCCGAATCCGCAGCTTTCATCCCACACAGACTGATGTCGCAAATCATGGAAGAAACTGACCAACTCTATAGGGCCAAGAAATTCGGTGCTGTCCGTTCAGTCTGGGAGAAAGGCCGCTCCGACATGCTCAGGACTACTGATGAAATTACCGCCAGTCTGAGTGCAGTTCGAGCTAAGTTACTAGCCAATGCTGGTCTACTCAAACCAGAACAACGTACAGCATTAGAGACAATTCTCGAACGTGCAGAAACTAGCAACATTATCCGTGACGCTACATTGCGTGAAGATGGTAGAATGTTGGATGAATTCTGGTCTTTACCTAAAGGTTCCAGAACTCCAGAAGCACATAGGGAATTGCGTGCGAAGCGTGCGGAGTTATGGTCCACATACAGAAATGACTCGGCTATCCAAAGTGCTGGAGAATACGTTACCCGCAGGCGATTATCCGAACTCTACCACAACATACCAAGAACCAAGCAAAAACCTATCGACGCGACTAACCGTCCACTAACTTCAAAAGACGTGGCTGACTTGTTCGGTACCAACGTAGATGGATTAGCTAATGGTCTACTAGATACCATCGCAATGCACGGTAAGGAATACTTCATCCAGCTGGTAAAACAAACTGCCGAAGATGATATCAGGTTATTCCGTGGCTTTACCGAATCCAAAATCGGCCAGGTATACGACAACCTCATTCATCAGGCTGGAATGTCTCCTGAAATGGATATCCTCACCCAGAAAATACTAATGCAGGGTCAGGGAATGAAACAACGCCTAGCCTCACTCAAGATGACACATAGCTTATCACCGCAAAAAAAGGCGGAAATAGATGCGTGGATTGATAACGCTGCAGCCACACGAGACAAGTTTATTACCGACCAAGAACCTACAGGACCATTATTCAAACCCGCAGAATCACGGCTAGAAAAGTTACAAGAAAAACTCGGAGTCTACCAACCAAAAGTAGTGGAAGGTAAGACATTCTTCACCGAAGCGGAATGGACCGAACTCCGCCAAAAAGCCTTAGACCTAGCTAACAAAGACTATTACAAAGCATTTGCGGACTACACCAACGAAAATATGGTAGGTGCTACCATGAAGATGATCTACCCGTACTGGAACTACCATCAATACAGATGGTTCAGTTTATCCAGACAAGCATTGCGTCATCCTGGCTTACCGGCTGCATGGGGCAAGTACCAAGACTACAGCGAAAATGGTTTTGTCCCATCATGGTTTCCTAATCTCGAAATGAATCCATTTGTTGGTAGTGTTCTTGGTACCACATTTACCTTAACACGATCCGACTATGCATCCTACTACGAACAACTTGGTTGGGCAGGAGAAGTTATGGATTATACCCAGCGTTGGGGCTATTATCCAAACGCACCTATTACCGCGGCAGTATCATTGTTACCAATGCTAGCCGGACGAAAACCAGAACTAGGTGGCATTCTCCCACCAATCGGCAAGACCGGCCTAGATTTGTTGGTAGCATCCAACCTACCTGGAGTATCCAAAGCCGCAACCTGGCTGAAGGATAACATCTTCCACGAAAATTTCCACGACTACTATACCGCTACCATCTTAGACAGTATGCAGGTAGATGCTGGCGGCACCCTGATTGGAGGCCAAACCGGTACAGATCTATGGTTCAAGAAACTCCGCGGTGAAAAACTTACCGACGAAGAGCAGTCATTGTGGGATGCAGCGTATCGTAAAGCAGCGGAGATTGGCGTACTCCGTTCCCAATTTCCGATGTTCCGTCTCCGCACAGAAGATTACAAAGAAGCATATGACCAAGTAACCAAGATATTTGAAGAACAGTTGGGCATGTCGGAGGAGTTTCAGAAAGAACTATGGAAAAATCACCTTCGTCCGACCGATGTGGTTGGTGGATTACCACTCAATGTCCAAGCTGCATTGGATGAACTCTGGCAGTGGAAAACCTACTTCGGTCGCAGTACCATACTAGTACCTCCAGAAGTTGCAGATTTGAAAGCGCTCATAGATAAGTACTGGAATCGCATGGAATCCTACCAGCAAGATAGAATTTCCCGGCAACTCGACATAGATACAGGATTCCTCACTCCAACAGACGAACTCCATTTCAGCGGTAAAGAGTGGCGTTCCGAATTTGCTGCTAACTGGTCTGACTATGCCAACAGTGCGGACAAACTAGAAACCGAGCCAGAATTTGCCGACGCTGTGGAAGCACTTACACCTGAAGGTCAACTAAAACTCGCCAAGCGTCTCGGATACGCCGTAGCACCGGATACACCATTGAAGGAAGCAATCAATCTCTACTTCAGCATAGAGTTGGAAACCAAAAAAGACCCATACACCGGCGATGTGGAGGAAGATTTCCTTACCTTCTGGATGAAACGTGAAGCTGTGCGTCGTGCACTAACTCCAGAGCAACTAGATGAATTCGACAACCACATCAGAAAGTACCAATCACCGATGGAACTCACATTCCATCATGCGTATAACACCTATATCAGAGGGTATAAATCCTCAGACCGTGTCGTATTTAACCAACTCCCAGAAAATGAAAAACAACTAGTTAAGGAATACTACGCCGATACTACCACCTTAACCAGAAAGGAGGAAATACGCTCCCTGACTGGTAATAATGGTCGTCAGATAATTGCGGGCTATGAATCTGCACGCACCGAAGCACGGACCACACTACGCCAAGTATCTCCAACACTAGACTTCTGGCTGTATGTGTTCGGGTACACCTCCACATTGCAGACACCAGAAGCCCGGGTGATGGTTGACAAATGGGAAGCAGACAAATCTAGCATACTCATCAATCGCTAGTTCAGGTACTATAAACGTCCAGTATTCAAATATAGTACAAATTACCCTTGACACGTACATACCTAACTGTTATACTAAATTATAGAGGAGGAATCATGTTAGAAGTACCAGCCACAGAAATAAGTTCCGATGGCTCCATTGTTACCAGGATAGATGGTAAGGAAGTCAAATTTGTCCGGGAATCTGATCTCGGCGCAGTCCGTGCTGCACGAGAAAAAATCGAAGCAGAACTCACCAAACTCCGGGCAGACCTTGCAACGGCTAACACTACCATCGACGAGAAACATCAGTTAGTATTGAAGGAACAGGCAGCCAGGGAAAAAGCTGAAGCGGCTGTTGCCGAAAACACGACCCTCAAGGCCACAGTAGGAGAACTAACATCCAAGATGGCTGATCTTACCAAGATCAGTGGTGAGACTTCAACAAAGCTCACCGAAAAAATCCGCGCTTCCCTTATCAAGAACTACAAAATAGATGCGGAAAAGATCAAGGACATGCCGCTACCTGAATTAGAAAAGGTAGAAGCAAACCTTTCACTGGTGGGTCCAGGAAAAGTTGCCGCCAACTATGACGGTAAAGGTTCCAGTAACGGGACACCATCCGGTTTGGAAGGTAAATCTCCACTTGCCTTAGCTCAGATGGGATACGAACAGTCCAGTAAATCCAGTACGTCCAAATAAGCGAAGGGAGGTTGATTTATGTCCGACGAGTTTACTCTCATTGAACTATCCAAAATCGAGACAGACACATTGCGGAAATCTGTCATTGACACATTGATGATGGAGTCCATTATCATGCAGGAAATACCGTGGGAAACCATTGGTGCTCTTGCTACCACTATTGTCCGCATGGGTTCCTTGCCCAGTGTTGGCTTCCGCAAAATCAATGCCGGGTATAGCAAGAGTACCGGAGCATTGGAGCAAAAAGTCGAGCGTATTGCCCTAATGGGCGGCTACTTCGACACAGACAAAGCCATTGCCAGGGTCAAAAATACCATCGCATCAGCGCGTGCTATCACCCAAGTCATGATGACCAAATCCATTGCGTACAAATTCCAGGACAAGTTCATCAATGGTAATCCTGAATCAGACCCAGAGGAATTCAAAGGCATCAAAGAACGTGTTGATGACAACTACGCTGATGGGTATACCGGCCAGAAGGTAGACTTTGAGTGTGACGGTGTTGGTATCCTCAACTCCAGCGCAGAGAGCTTTGACTTCCTCAATCATCTTGACAAGCTCATTTACCAGATTCCCGGTCACGCACCGAATTTCCTTCTCATGAATTCCAAACTGTTGCTGGCAATCCGAGCCCTGTTGAGGAAAGAAAAACTCCTCAACCAAGCTCAGGATTTCTTTGACCGTGTGATTGACACCTACGGCAATGCGAAAATGGTCGACATGGGTACCAAAGAGGACCTGACCACCGACATTATCACCAACACAGAAACCGCAGCCGGAGCATCTGGTGGTACTGAATGTACCAGCATATATGCAATCAGGTTCGGCATAGGTGACATGTTCTGGGGTATTCAGGAATATCCGCTCGAAGTCGAGGACAAGGGCTTGCTTGAATCCGCACCGATCTACCGTACCGAAATGGATTGGCCACTCGGAATGGCTCAAGCCAACCAGTTCTGTATTGCCCGTGGTATCGACATCATACCTGATAGCTCATCGTAAGCGTGTCAGTAACATAGCGTGAAGGAGGTAAATTATGCCATTTGATGCAAATCTTGTGTTGGCTGATACCACAGCCGACTGGACATACGCTAACTTGGTAACCAGCAACTACGGTACTCCTACCAGCAAAACGAGAAACGCTGGAGGATTCGCCGTCATTGACCTGCTGGCTATTAAGGGTACCGCTGCTAAAGGTCTTTCAGCAGTCTTTATCTGTGACGAAGCCGGTGCAGCAGCAGACGACGCCCTGACTCTCCTACTCCAGGCTTGTGATCTGGAAGCATTTTCCAGCGGCGTACAAACACTTGCCCTGTTTGAAGTTGCCGGTGCTACTCAGGGAATCATTCTTGGCAATGAGTGTCCGTGCACAGTAATCCGTCGATTCTCAACCACCAAACGATACTTGAGGGTAGATGCATCCTGTGTAGCGGATGATAACTTCCATACCTGCCAAGTTTTGCTATCCCCTTGGGCATTCAACGTTCTCTAAGGAGGCAATCATGGATGGTATCCAATCCATAGAACCCGGATTCATCACCGTAAACCGTGCATCCGGTCCACCGATCAAACTACCACTTGCGGATTTTATCCGTGTAGCAGATGTACCAGCCGGATTAACTCACCAACAGGTAGACGGTGTTCGCCTCCTTGCCAATCTGAATGTCATACTAATCCGAACCCTGATTGAGAAGGATATCCTGGATGAATCCTTCGCCGACAGTCTCGGCATGAACTGGGACTTAGACCATATCATCTATGCGCTAGAGCAGTTAGGTGGTTCCTATCACGAACCGGATTTTGATGGCGTTGAGGTGGCATAATGCCGATACCAGAAGTAGAAAGCGTAGAGAAGGACAGTTCAGAGTCCACCAAAAAAGCGGCCATGTCAGCCTGTGTAGCATCCATGGTCCGTGAAGGTACACCACAAGATCAGGCAGTCGCAATATGTGCGGATATGATATCCAAAAAGGCAGGTGCATAATGCCATATAAACAAGGACAACCAGATATTGGTCCTACTGTACTGGACGATTCCAGAAACGTCACCTTGTCTGATCGTGACTTACAAGCGATTGTGGATATCAAAGAATCCATAGCAACGCAGACTGCGGAGGTTGAACGGCTCAGGGTTGCAACTGAGCTAATCCTAGGACAGGAGGTGAATCCGGAAGAATAGATACATTTGGGATTAAGTTCTGAGATGAATCAATTGGAGGTAGAAAATGCAAACCAAAATAAAAACAATATCAGCAGTAGACAATGACGAAACCGATCTGAAATCCACAGAAGGTGGAGTTCTTCATACCACAGACCAAGCCAGAATTTGGACGGCTAAGGGTTATGGCTGGATGGCAATGGCTACCAGTGCCGTTGCATCCCTCATTGTCCGTCCCACCACAACCGCAATTGCCACGCTGTACAACAACACGACCAAAAACTTCGTGCTTGAGCGTGCCTTTGCTCACAACCTGGTGAGTATTGCAGACGGTCAATTCGGTATCTGGCTTTGTGTTCATCCTGTAGGAATGACTGCACCGACCAACGACATTACCGTGAGGAACAATACTCGCGGCGATGTTGCCGGGACTGAGGGAATCTTCGACAATGGTGCAACTGTGGTAGATAACGGCTGGTTCCCGTGGGGTGAGAACTCAACCTCAGTTACCGCCACTGTCCCCGGCTCCTTGGCTCAGGCCCTCATTCGGGGACAGATCATCCTTCCCCCAACTGCTGCCATTTCCATTTCCGTAGTGGCTCAGACAGCGGCAGTCACAACCTGTTGCGGCTTCCACTGGTTCTCTGTTCCTACCAGTGAAATGAAACTCAGCTAACCATAACCGATCTAGTGTTCTGAGAGGGGGCGGGGGTTAATATCCTCTCCCCCTCTCGTACTATGAGGAGATGACAGATGCTACAAGAAATAATAGGCGTACTGAATAAAATATTAGAGCGTATTTCACCAACATCAACGTTATATAGGTATACATGGACAAATACAGGAGCTAATGTTGGAGTAGCTCCAGATATCAATTACGCATTAGATGTGTCTGGATGTGAGGTAATAGCGGTACAATCAGATTCACTTGCAGAAGGTAATACATCCACCAATTTTGATATAAACATTCACGGGTCTGTAGATGGGATCATATTCGATACCGTCCCGTTTACATATCATAATGTTGGCAACGATGAGCGTAAGACTATGTTAGTAGATGTGTCCAAATTGCAAGCCATAAAACTTACTGGAGATAATAACGCAGCAGATACAACCGGGTATATAATTGCACTCATACGGAAATAGGAGATTGTTATGCGTGACGGATTTGTTATTCCATCAAATAGACTTGGCAAGTCACGACAGATACGACCAATACGACATCCTATTCGAACAGAGCCTAACTGTATACTAGCGCTGTTACCAGAAGAAAACAATTTCTGGTTAGATCGAAGCGGTAAAAATGATCACGGCGTTATCAATGGAGCTACTTGGGTATCTAAGGGTAATCAAGGTCCAGCATTAAATTTTGATGGTATCTCTAATACAGTACGTTGTAGCGTTGATGGGTTAAATATACCTAACGGTACTATATGCGCATGGATACGCAAAAATGCCGATTCTGCCCAGTACAGGGGTCCATGGGGTAAGGATAGTGCCGGCCTTAATAAGGATATTTCTGTGTCATTTGAGGGAGTTAATCAAGTCCTGCATTTCCTTATTGATAATGGGGTGGATTCAACTTCTATCGTATCTGATAATGAGTTGGATAATACGTGGTATTTCATTGCAGTTGTGTTTGGTTCTGGCGGTATAAAGATGTATGTTAATGGTATCCTACAGGCAAACACTAGTGGATTTAGTACTAATGTTGATAATGCATCTCCATTTATACTCGGAGCTAGACGTAGTGATGGATTATACTTTAATGGTATGATAAGCATGGTTTTGGCGTTTAATACTGTATTAACTGGAGCACGTATACGGGCTATACATGAAAATAACAAATGAGAACTGTAGCAGATGTAACCATTACCCAGGCACTGATTGACACACAGTCGGATGCCAACAAAATACCGTACATCCACATTTACATAGATGATACGGATTATTCCTCACGTCTGCTATATCTGGAGCATCATGAGGAACCGTACCGAGAGCGTGCAGTGATTGGTCTATCCAACCGTGACGGCGCACTCGATGACCTTGACTTGACAGGATGTGAATTTGAAATCGGCTACGGCTACGACTCTACATCTCATGGTGGTAGTGCGGATGACTATGTACTTACCGCCACACTCTGGGTTAAGTCAATACAGAAGACCAGCAAAGGTGGGGAACGCATCTACCAGATTTACGCAGAAGGTATGTGGTCCAGGTTGAGGATGGAGAAAACACTACCCGGTGTAGTGAGTTGGAAAGCTACCATACCAGCAGTAGAGGGCCAGTACATTACCCCATCTGAACCAAATGGACATTACTACGAATGCACAGTTGCTGGAGTTACTGGTGAGACTGAGCCAAGCGAGTGGCCACTGAGTGGTACAGTAGATGATGGTACAGTTACCTGGTCCGAAGCCGGATCATCTGCGCCATATTCCAACCTATTCAACGCCACCCACACAATTGAGGAAATAATGCAGCTTACCGTTGAATCTCTTGGTTGGACATGGACACCAGTATCCGACAGTGACGGCCTGATTGATGTATTCCATCCAGTATTTGCTATCGGTCAAGGTGGCTATGAAGCAGGTGCATCAGTGTTGTATAGGTTAGTCTGGATGACCAAGAGCTATCTCCGGTGTAGACCTAGCACAGTCATGCAGCCAGTTTACCGTACAGAGGATGATGTTGCAGATATAGTTTATTACTCCGATCAAGACCCATACTTTGATGAGTTTGACTCTCAGATAGGACAACTTGAACCGAACAGCATACTAATCCTATGCAACCAAGACCCAAGCGAGGAATGGAACACACCAGAATATAAGATCATTCCAGGCACAGCAGTAGACCAAGATGAGATAGACAAATACTTCGAAGTCATCGAGGTATTTACTGACGGCAATATCCGTACACCAGAAGATGCTGAC
>Ga0265297_10001929_pt1 | contig 44911 bp, 70 predicted proteins | sample Munlanlwell13791_FD_192502 | JGI IMG/M metagenome (GOLD analysis project Ga0265297, IMG submission 192502) | Leachate microbial communities from a municipal landfill in Southern Ontario, Canada - Leachate well 137-91 | ecosystem: Engineered > Solid waste > Landfill > Unclassified | place...
TATGGGTTCACTCCATCCTTTAGGTTGACAATATTTTATAAATGTTTCAAGGCGCATAGCTTTTTCCGAAAGTTCCATAATTACACCCCTGCTAATTCCGCTAATCCTTCTGTCGTAGGTTCGTCAAGTTCTTCCAAGTTATCAAGATTTATTTCGTCCGGTTCGCAGTCAACGGTTTCTTTAGGAGTGTCCCATTGGACAAACATCGGCATCATAACACACGTTTTATCATTTGCCGTAAATAGTCCAGGGTTACTTGGTGATTTATAAAACATAGCTATCTTAGAATCCTTGTAAAGCGGTAACATATCCATTAAGTACTTTCCGTTAAAAGCTATTCTGCCATCAGCTTCTACGATAGCGTTACATTCTGTTTTGCTAATCTCGTAAGTTGAAGTCATTGTTTTAATCTCCCTTACGGTAATTCGTTGTATGCCTTAATAGCTTTTTCTAAAGAATAAAGAATACCTGCCCCATTATTGGATTTGACTACAAAATATGCTTTGAGAGTTTTGAGATTTGTTACAAGGTTTAATTCGTTATTACGCTCGTTACCGTAAGCGCAAGCCAAATTTGTTGATACCTCATAAGGCGGTTGATAATTATTCATACTGATTGTGTGTTTATTCATTTTAATCTCCCTTAATGATAGTTATTATAAGTGCTATTTACGAAAGTTCCTGTACCCGTTAATATCAAAATCTGTTTCTACCTCATATGTTTTTCCACACTTGGGGCATTTTCTATCGTTAAATTGGATACCACGGTAAACTATTTCAATATGGTTACAATAAGGGCAAGTAGGGAATTTGGTTAACGGTTTGCTATCACGAGTATTTGGCATTTTACTCCTTAATCTTTGAAATATGAGGGTTAAGCGTGAAATTCGTAAGTATAGTCGCCTTTATTGCCGTGTTTTCTGATATATGATTTTGCATCCTTTTTGTTTCCCTTAAAAACTATTTCACTAGTTAATTTGCTTTTTACCCAATAGTTTGTACTTTTCTCAATCATCTTTCACCTCTTAATGTCGTATTAGTGTTACGACTTATTCTTCAAGATTTTTATTATTGATAAACATACGCGATAGTAATTTTGCCTCATATTCAGAAGTCACGCGGATTATCACACCATCTTGGCGAAATCCCCACGCACTATACCCATTGTTTTGGCAACCAAAGTAACCAACTTCCCATGTATGACCATCGTATTGGATTGTTTCTAGCTTGTCCTCATAATCCTTGCAAGGTGTTTCCGGTTTACATTGTGTTTCAAATTTACAGGTCATATTCCCCTCACTTTCTACATAGAGTATAAACGTTATGAGATTATTCTTTTAGTGCCACAATGGGGGCAGTAAGAAAAAGTCCTTGCCCATGATCCATTAAATACATGGATTCCGCAACTCTTACAAGCGGTTAATTCATATTTAGCATCAGATTTTTCACGTCTTTTTTGTACGGCTTCAGGGTCATGTATAGCGCAATATGGCTTACCATCACGAATTACTTTTACAGGTCTAGCACAATGAAATTTATGCCAACCGGATGAATCATTAACCATTTCACAACATTCTTTTTCGTTCATATCTAACTCCTTATTAACTACACTAACTATAGCACTATCTAAGTATGGCGTTTTCTATCTGTCTCATAGTTCTCTTTTTAGTGGACATTTATGTACATCCACCTTCAAGAGTATTCAGTAAACGGAGACTATAGACTCCCGCCAATCCTAACGATTTGAGGTTTAGTGAGCCGATTCTATCCGCATGTTCCTCATGCCCACAGCTTACGCATTTAAACCTTTCACCGTTACGATTTCGTTTATCCCATTTGTGACAGACTGGACAATTCTGTGAGGTTTTATAAGGAGATTTGTATTCTATGCGGACTCCTTGTTCTTCACAGCGTTGTTCCAACCATCTAATCACCTTAGCATATAGCCAATGAGATAAACGCCTGTTATGAGTACGTGAGAACGTCCCACGTGTATTATGCTTGACTTTTTTGAGATTCTCTAAAACCAATGTGTTTACCTTGCTTAAATCTAACTGTTTTAGTTCTTGATAGACCTTATTTGTGATAGTTTTATGAGTATGCTTTTCACGCTTGGTAAAGGTGCGGATAAATTGATTAAGGTGTTCACCTACCATCTGTCCATCAGAACACGTTGCCAGATTAACGTAACCTAAATCAAGTCCTTCAATGCTACCAGATTCTTTTATTTTTGGAGCTTCATGTTCAAAAAAGAACTCCAATTCCAATTTACCTTTACGGATAGACACTCTCATAGATTTGGATAACGTAAATCCTTTAGCAATCCATTTGTTCCATAATCTTGACTTGGTAAATGGTAACAGGTAACTAAAACCGGATTGCAGTTTAAGCCAGTTAAAGGTATTTTCGTTATCGGTTATACTCCAAAAACGGCTATCTAAAGTTGCCGACAACATCTTGAATCTCGGATAGTGCTTGGTATCCTTTTTGCGCTGTGATTTAACGACTTCAAACGCCTGTTTACCTGCACATTGAATTAAACGTGCCGTGAGGTTAAAGCGTATACGCGCGGAATTGATATATTCCTTTTCTAAGTACGAGCCATGAAAGCGTTTTTCAGACCATAGTCTAGCGATAAAGTAATTAACGCAATTCTGGTATTCCTCAAGGAATCGGTGTATCCCTTGAAGTTTACCTTTATTTACCGGACTATTTATCTTGACGGTACGTATCATTTTGCAGTTCCTTGATTAATTGTTCTGTTTTACGTTTGCTTCTGCGTAAACCATATAATCTGGCACAAAAAGAAGTAATAATAGATACGAAATCTTGTAATAAATCATCTTTACCGTTATCAGCTTCATTAACTACTTCTATTGTTTTACCTGCCTTGCCAAGTAGTATATCCAAATAATTAAATCCAAATCTTGTTAACCTATCTTTGTGTTCTACTACAATTATTCCCCAATCATCATCGTTTAGGAGTTTAGTTAGTTGTTTGCGGTTATCATTTACACCACTACCAACTTCCTTAATTATCTTGCTTATTTTATAACCTTTAGCGATACAATATTGTGTTAATCTCTCTGCTTGACTATTTAGATTGTCTTTATTTTCTGCGCTGGATACTCTAGTGTAAATACAAACTTTGTTGTTTCTCTTTTTTGTATCTCTGATAATAACCGTGCCGGTATCAAGCTGATAGGCATCTAACTTACCTTCTTTCCATCTGCGCCATGCAGTTTTATAACTAATCCCAAGCTGTTTCGCATACGTTGATAACTTCATACTTATATTATAGACAAATGCACTATATTTGTCAACTGTTGTCTACTAAACAGACGAAGATTTGTGATACTTATCCTTTTCAAAGTATTCCTTAATTGCTTGGATAAGATACCAAACGTTAAACCGATATACAGGCTTGTTACCAAGAGATACATCGGAATAGGTTATTAAATCTAAATCAATAGTACCTTGATTAAATGAGTTTTCAAAGTATGTGTAGTTTTCTGGTAACACTGTTGGTATATGTGTAAAGGATCGTATAGGTTCACGGTAATTACGAGGCGTATATTCTGCAATAAAGCGTTCTAAGCGGATTGCTTTTTCCCATAGTTCCATTGTTATTCCCTCCCTAAGTGTTTATCAAGCCCATCCCAAAATTTAGTTAACTCATTATTGTCTTCTATTGGTATATAGTTATCTTTAACTCTTTTTAAATCAGGTTCAGATGTAGCCTTTTGGTATGTTATCTTTTTAGCGGTTTTGCTAAGTTTGTATTCAATCCACTTATCAGCCATTCTAGATTCTAAAAGTAAATGCCATCCCATGCTCTTGTCAAAAGTAACATCTTTTGGAATAAATCCGGTAGGCCAGTGTGATTGTTTACTCAAAAAGTCAAACGCTTTTAAGTGGTCTATATTGTTAACGTCAAAAAATTCTAAAATATCCATGTTAAGTTCCTTTCTCGTTAACTACGGTTACTGTCTTTTTACCAGCCTTAACCCTCGTGGTGTATTGTGAAACAAAGTCTCCTATTAAACCCTTCTTGTAATTACCGTTGACATGTAAGTCTTTACCGTTGATTGATATTTCAATAGTAGGTTCGGGATACTCAAAGTTCTCATGTTCTTTAAGCCATTCCTTAGATACGAGACAATCATTATAGACTGTTTCAAATTCTTCAACAACACGCTTGGAGTATCCCTTTTCATATTTGGATACAATATCCAGTTCATTTGTTTCGTGATTCCAACGTGTCCATTCTGCATGTGAGCCTATACGCGCATTATGCTTATATTCAAATAATGGTAACTGTGTAAGTTTGACACTCGGAGTTTTGTTAATCTTGTGTGCATTAATAACGTCTTTTAATAGGCTTGCCCGTCCGATATTACACCCTTCTACAAGGTTAAGTATACTGTCAAAAGCCTTGATAGTTTTCGCCGGAATATTCCATCCTGTCCAGCGTTCTTTATCTTTATGACAATGTTTTGACATTCTGCAATTAGTACAAAGTATCATATTGTCTTTTATAGGTTGCCAGTAATAAGGGGTGTCCTTGTTATCGGGTTTCTTAATTTCCGGTAATTTCCCCATGAACAAACGCACGGTAAACCATTTACTTTCAAATCCGAGCCAGTAAAAAGCGATTGCTAATATAATAATGGTAACTATCATAAAATCCCTCTCTTTAATTCAGGCTATAAGTAAACTCAATCGGCGCAGTTCTTTTTAGTGCTGATAATCCTACCCGCATATTATCAAGGTATCGCAGGAAAGCATAAGACTTACCATTTAGACAGAATATCGGGAAGTTCAAGACGCTCATTATAGCACCTCATAATCATCGCCGGATGATAACCCGTCATCTTCCATACCGTCTGTAATATCCGGCATATATCGGGAATCTATGGCGATGGTGTTACCCTGTATCTGCCAACTTTCAAGGTTAAGATTACGTTCTGCCCATGCTACAGCTTTTTGAGATATGACTGATAAAAACATGTTATACCATCCTTTCATTTAATCCCTTACAGGTAAAGGGTTAATCTCTACGAATTACTACACGGTCAAATGTTTGACCTATTGTCTCCCCCTCCGCAAAGTCTCTTACCATTCTATTGGCAAGGGTTGTTACCCATTCCCCGAATTTATCGTTTGGTGGCTCTCCCTCACAGTGACAATGTGAGCGTATGTAGGCTAAAGCCTCATTATAACGTGTGTCGTAATTAGATACATCCCGATTGCAGAATACAAAGTTCGCTCCGAATGAAACAAGCTCAGCGTTCGGATGTGGTGCGTCTGAAACGTATTCCGGTTTACTTCCCCCGTAACTATCCGGCCTGTATGCTAGTTGCGCTGTACCATCGGGCAGAAGCCAGCAATCTTGATAACTTTTTAAGTCATTCATGCCGTCAAAACTAGAGCCTTCAAAGCCCTTAACAATAGCGTCAATCTCTTTTGCCCTTGCTCCATCTGTCCATGATACATCTATGGAAGCTCCACCGGAATACTTTTTTGATGTTACGGAAAATACAATATTTGGGTATCTCTTTTTAAGAGTTAACCTTATAAGTTTTGCCGTTTCTGTTACTGTTAGATACCTTGTACTAGCTTTTACTAATTCCATTGTTTTTCAATTCCCTTCTATTTATTCTACTAGAAAGCCATATTTTTCTTTTAATGATTCCGGCATTGATTCCCAAACGCGGTATTCATAGCCTGGTATACGTGATGTTTTGCCGTTATCAAGATTGCATTTAGGGTTAACGTAGTGTAAATACTTTTGTCCTGTCCATTCTGAAATACATCCGCAAGACATACGCATTATGTATCCTATTTCCATGTACTTACTTGTATTGATAGTCATTTTGTTACCCCGCATAATCTTGCTATGTTTTGAAGTTCCGTATCACTCTTAAATGTTAGTGATAAAAAAGTATCGCCGTAGTCAAACGGTTTATGCTCGGTATCTGCCATAAACTGAAGTTGTGACAAGATATCTCCAATCAGTTTACCCTTTTGCGTAATATCCATTTTGTAAAATTCCTTTCCTGTTAATTAAGGGTTATGCCTTATTAGCACATTAACCTATCGCCGGATTTTAACCCGCTAGTATGTATATAGTTCTCTTGGCAACACTCATAACATATACTGTCAACTTGAAAGCCTATATGATGGTCAGATTTTAACAGGATGGTATTTTCTATGGTTGAATTGTTGTTGTATTGTGTTTTGAAGTTGTAAGTCATAAAGAGTTTTACAATCTGTTGTGAGCTAATAGGTTGAGCTTCCATGTTTCCCGCGCCGTTGATATGGAATAGTAACCCTGTATTTTCCTTGACGTGTTCAAGGGCTACATCATTCCATTTATCGCCTAGAATTACGATTTTAGGCAAGGGTAAATTGTACTGTTGATTGTTGCCGTTTATTAAAGTTAAAGTCTCCATTGTTTTTATCCCCTCTCTTAAACTTGGTATTTATTGCCACAATCAAGGCATGTTACGTTATCGTTATCATCTATTTGTAAGGTGTCCATATCGTCATTATGGCACTTGGTACAGGCTAATTTTTCACTAACTGTGTTATCATTGTGCAGTAATACCATGTAGTAATTACGTTCGTTTGCCATATTTTTATTCCCCTCTCTAGTTATTAGGTAACTAACCTTTATTTACTATGGTTATGCTTTACTCTTTTTTTGATATGCAGGTTCACCATTAGCATATAAGGTTCTAGGGTATGCTTTAGCGTATTTGATTGTAATGTCAAACATAGCTAAGAATCTTTGTTCGCATCGCTTAAAAAAGGCGTTATGAGTACCGTTGGCAGTTTCGCAGTGTGTAAATTCGTGTATCACATAGTAGAATAGGTATGTTTCACCTTTTGTAAAAGCATGTTTAGGTATTGTAAAATGGGTATTCACGGCGTTAGCTCTGCCAGCGCGAGCCTTACTAAAGTCCATCTTGATATTAGTATGGCAATTTTCGTTTAACAGTGATAACAAGGCTTTAGCATCGTGGGCTTGTTTATTGTCTGCTAATTCTGCATCAGTAAAATACATCTATTCCCCCTTTATATTTATTTGAGAAACACTTGTCTATAGGGATTGTATTAAATTTATTTGGATTTTAATATTTCCGTTAATTCGTCTGTAGTAGGTTCACGGCTATCCCATCCGTACGGACTGTGGGTTACGATTTTATAGCCGCTTTGCATATAGTGAGTTTTATCTATGCGGAAAAATACTTTATCACCATTTTTAACCGCCTCACGTTCTTTTGTGGTTAACCCCGATACTGACCTATGAGGCATCGACCCCCATCCGTGTTTAATTGCTGTTTTAGATTCAATCATTTTTTCTCTCCTTTAATCCCTATAGAGTAGTATCTCTCAAAACTTAACCTTATAATCTCATGGGACAATCTCAAGCTATGACTAATTTGTATTTTAATCTTTTGTAACGTAAAAAGTGGTATCAACCTTAACCTTAAGGTCACCGTTGTAAAGTTTTGCTAATACACAATCTTTAGCATCGGCGGAACGATTAACGGCGGAATTTGTCTCTCCCCAACAGACTAATACTATCGGGCAACGTTCACAATAAACTGGTGTATTACTCATAATATTCCTATTTTCCGTCATAGCTTGGAATTATCCCACGAGATATCTTAGAGAGCCTTGTCTAGCGGAATGACTGCAAAATTATTTTAAGGTTAATGCTCCTAATTGTTCTAACTGCTGGAGTACTTTTAACAGTTCCTCCGCTTCCCTATCAACAGGCCATGCAAATTTAGGGTTATAGTTTATGGCTAAACTTGCAAGCGATTCTGTCAACTGGGGATTAGCTACGAGTATCTTTTTTAATGAACGTTTATCCATATATCCTCTCTTAATTCCGCTAGAAAACACTCTCTAAGAATTGATAATCTCTATTACTGCTTATGATTATCTTATAAGCTATGGATAACCTTAAGAAATACTGTCAAACGGGATTATTATAATTTTACAAGTCTAGCATGTCTGATTTTACCCATAACGCTAAAGGTTTACAAAGTGGCGTAAACTTGCCCCGCCATTGTGTAAATTCCGGCCAGCGGTTTATTTCCGCTTCACTCGCAATACGTAGCATTGTTGGAAGTTGTTTGGTTGCAAACGCTTGTGTCCCGTATATCTCGTGGTGTTCATATCGGCCTGAACTAATAGCCTTATGGTTGATATTACGCTGTGATTCGTAAAGCGGCAGGCGTGTAGTAGCTTGGCAATCGGTATCGCTATGCGCCTCTATTGCTACGAGTTGATAAAACGAATCTTTTACACGCTTTGTTCTGGCGGGTTGATTGCCGTCATCGTCACGCATACAGCCGTGATTTTTACCACCACACGAACACCTACAAATATCCTCTCGTGCATGCCAGCAAGCATCACCACAAGTACGTTCTGTTAAGAGTGCTTCAACTAATGTTTTGTGCGGAATAGGCATAAATTATCTCGCTTTCCTATCCCGTTTGAAAGTATCTCTTAAAGCTATTTTATATCAGTGAATAATGCCTAATCAGGACTATGGATAATTAGTTGTCGCAATACATTTTTGAATTGGTTATTACGTGTATAAATAAGCAACCTAACCATACGAACGTTTGACGTTTGTAATTGTGGGTGATATGTTGTGTTCGTAATTTTTGCTCACTCGTATTTTTATGGAACGTGATTTTCATTTTATAATCCCCTCTCTATTTCCTGATTAGGAATTATTCACTGATATTATGTATTAGGCGTTCAGGCGTTGAAACCATCTAAACCTGATTAACTCTAAATTGTTAAAGTGATTCATTGATAGAATCGGTATACTATAAATATACTCCCATCATATCTAAATTGCAACACTTGATTATAAAGTTTTCATAAATTTTTCATAAAGATTATTAGTTACCCCTACCCTATCAACGTTACATAAACTTTTATGCACTCCCCTACCAGTTACACCAGAACAAAAACCGGATAATATAATAATCCGGCAAGCTAAAAAAGTATCTCTATATAATATATGAAACATCGTAACGTATTTATACCCTTTTAAATAGTGTTGCAAAACATACTATAAAATCAGCATGAGACACGCTAGGATTAAAATTTAGTGGCATAAAATAGTTTTTGTGTGTAAGTTATCGCATAAAACATTTAACAGGGTTATTTTTAAAATTCATAGCTAAACTTTTACACGGTATCGTGTTGCTCATTCCTAATTATTATGTAAAGCTATAACGGATAAAATAGAACACGTATTCTCATATTATGTTAATATTGTGATTGGGAAATATTTTGATAAGGAAATATTGCGTTAACGTGATATTAATAAGCGTGGGTATCCTGTCAGATTATATAAGCGTGGGTATGCCGTGACTGCCGTCACTATCCCCTCATATGAAAGTGTCGCAGGCGTGGGGATTGAAGCTAAGAGCGTCAGGGGTTAGTTATGGATTGCAATATTATGCAAAGTGTCGGGGTGACACGGGTGTCCTAGCTGTGGGAGTGCGTGGCGAATTGTGTAAAAGTTAAAGTAAGTTGAATAATAAGGCTTAACCTTTAACTTGATTTCTTTTTAACAATAACTAACTTATCACCACGTTTTAGAGCTAGAAGATATTTTGAGCCACCGCGTTTTCCCCAAGTGCGAAACGCATTAGTTCCAAACTTCTTTTTTATCTTTTCTACACTTCTCATTTTAGTGTTCCCCCTTTTTAAATTAATTATAAAGGCTTATCCTTATTTTGTCAATAAAAAATATGCTTGACAAAAAGTAACAAAAGATTTAATATATTAATAAATGAAAAAACCCACATTAAAACAGCAACTTAATATCTTAAAAAAGTGTGCTAAAAAGCGTGGGTTAACTATCCGCAAAACTCCAAAACTTTCAAATACACCTTATAGAGCTATGCAACCAATGGCAGCTAAAGAATTAAAAATAAATAATCCCAAAAATACCATCGGTTATACAAATAATTGTGAAAGAACAAAAAAGCGTCTAGTAATGGACATACGCCATGAGATAATAGAATACGATGCCATGAAAAAAGGCGCACGGTATAAAACAGCGCATAAATTAGCTAATAGAAAACAAAGAACACCGGAATATTTAAAATGACACTTGACAAAACGAGGTACTATCAGTATAATATATGTAGTTAGATAGGAGTTTACTCAAATGGTAAACCAATTAATACAGAATAAAAATAAATCCTCCGTTGTAAAACAGTCCTCGCAACAAACCCCTTTACCCATTGATACTATTCTTTCATTAGAAAAGAAACTTATGGGTGGGTTTGCGCAAATTCAAAACTCGCAAGGGATGAAGTCATTTGAAAGCCTCAAAAGTGAATATGACTTACTCCAATTAGTACTTCAAAATTCCCCACAAGATAATTCTATTGTTGATGTCACAAAAATCAAGAAACTTACCAACGAACTTTATCCAAAAGGTTTAAAACTGCTTTCTTCTGCGATGATGACACAAAAAGAATTATCTAGTATAGATATAGGTAATCTGGAAATGGACATTGCAGAACTAAAGGCAGAATACAATACTTGTTCTGAAAAATTAAAACCAGTAGTCCAAGAGCGCATTAACAAGATTAATAGTTCATTAGAAACTGTTAAGGGATTTAGAGATAAAACGGAAGAACTCTTGAACGAAGCCGGATTATGCAAGGACACGATAAGAGAACTTCGGTTAAAACTTCCTGACTTAATGAGCCATAAACCTAAAGATGATTTTGATATGATACGCCATGAAATAGATAAAGTGATAGGTTTCGCAGAACGTGTTAAAAAAGAATATGATAAACAAGGTATTTAAGGAGTAATATGAAATATCTTAAAGCATTAGGAATTATAGCATTATTGGCAATTATAGTTGTTTTAGCAATTAAATTTGTATGGGGTATAATTACATTTTTATTACCTATCGTACTTTTGGGATTGATTGTTTGGTGGATTGTCAAAAAAATTAAAAAGTCGGAGAAAAAGGCTTAAGCATGGAAACGTTAGATATTTTAATCATTGCACCATCGGGATATGGAAAATCTAACCTAGCTGATATAGTAAAAAACTCTATTTTCAAAGCAGATATTAATGCTCATATCCATGTAGATGATAAAGATAGAGAATTAAAAGAACTTGGCGATGGTAAGAATAAATACAATATTATAGTACGTAGAGAAAAATTTGATGAAGATATCGCAAAGGCTGATATAATAGTAGAAATAAAAAGTAAAAAATTTTATGAACGATATCACGAAATTAATTAGAGGAGGGAAAGAATGAAAATCCAGATTACTACAATTGACAAGACTGGCAAAGAAGCTACCACCTACACAGCGGATTTTTCACAGACTGAAAAGGCTGTAAAAGAAGCTGTTGACAAACTTGGTAGTTTTCTGAAAACCACATTCACTAAAGAAACCACAATAAAGTCGTAAAAATAAAGTAAGGAGAATAAAGCTCAAATGGCTGAAAACAATGGTAAAAAAGAAAACATAGAAATGGTGGCAACCAAACCCTTAGAGGGTGAGGTAATAGAAACAAAACCAGCACTAAAACCAAGCAATATCTCGGATACCCAATCGGATAAAATAAGGCGAGACGCTAGAGAACTAATCAAAGAACTTATCAAAGCCGAAGGTTCTATAGCATTAACCGTCAAAGACAAAATACAGGCAATCGGGGCAAGTGATAAGAAATTAGTTAATACCAACTTGTCTATTGTTCAGGAAAAATTGGGTAATGTTTATTATGGGGAAAACAAAAACCCGATAACTGAAGGTATCACCAAAGACATTGCCAACCTACAACAGAAACTTGTAAAAATCAACCCTGCTGAATTACAGAAAGAAAACATGTATCGCATGATGCGGTATATCCCGTTTGTCGGGAAGTGGCTTTCTGGATGGATGCGTGATGTTAATAACAAGCGATTAACTATCGGTGATTTTATTGACCACGTTGCGGAAAGTTTAAGTTTGGGCGAAACAAAACTTAAGCAGGATAACGCTCAACTTAAAATCATGTATGAAGATGTGGAAGATAATCAGAAAATTGTAATGGTTAACGCTTACATGGCAGAAATCGCCGCCGAAGAATTAGAAAAAGCGATTGCCGATGTTGGGGATGAAAAGAAACGCAATGACTTGAATGAAGTTCTTAGAAAACTTCTGGTAAAAGCACAGGACTTACGTGCCGTTGAACAAATGCACGAGCAGTTCTTTGTTAGTATCGGTATAACACATCAAAGTAATGACCATTTAGTTGAAGCAGTTGAGCGTGTGCGTACTCTTTGCATACCGCTTGCTAAAATTGCCGGAGCGATTGCAGTAGCATTAACCAACCAGAAAAAAGTTTTGGGAATCGCTAGAGGTACGCAAGAATTTGTTGGTAATCAGATGATTTCCAATGCTCAAATGATACATCAGCAAGTCAAAGAAATTGGTGATATCTACAAAAATCCGATTGTGGCGGTTGATAAACTTGAAAAAGCAAAGTCTGAACTTATGAGTGCTATTGATGCCGTTAATGCTATTAAGACTGAATCTATTGAAATAGCACACCAGAACATTATTAAAATCAAGGTTATGACTGAAGATATCCGCAAAAAGTCTGAAGAACTTACCGTTAGCGATATTAAGTCTCTTGAAGGTTCTTCATATATCCAGATACCGGAAAAACTGGAATAAAAGCGGAATAAAAAGTCGCATTTTGTATATCAAGGAGGCGTTCCTAATGAATTGTTATAAACTGTGAAAGCAATAACTGGATTGATTCTTGCAATTGTATGCGTTTATATTGGTGTATTATTAATGCCTGGTCTTAATGAGACTGTAGCAACCATAACAACCCCGACTTATAGCGTTGGCGTTGCAGGGATAGTGCAAGTCGTTCTAATTGTGGTCGGCGCAGCTATTATCATGGTAGTGTTAAACGTTACAGGGTTATTTGGGGCAAAGGATAACGCAGAAGAAAGTACGGATGTTAAAGTTAAATCTAGGAAAAATTCTAGAGAACTTATATCCTACGTAAAGAACGCCTCTGAAAGTTTAAGCCAGTACTTCAATAACCTTGATGGATTACTAGGAATACAGACAGTAAATGATATGAGCCTTAGCGAATATGGGTTATCACTTGATGGTAATAAACTATCAATATGTGGTGGTGATACAATATGGGACTGGTATATAACGGAAAAACATCCCGAAGCCGATTGGTTCAAGGTAGTAGGATTACACAAAAAAGACGAATCAAAAAATAAAGTGTTTATACTTGGTAAGCACCTTGATAACCAAAAGCCGTTCCTGTATGAGTTGAATGAGTTTTATATCAAAACACCGATGGACAAATGCCAGAATTTTAAGTTTGTAGGTTTAGATAAAGAATTGGGTAAACTAAACAAAGAACTAGAGTTGATAAAAGTCCCTGCCGTAATTGATGAAATAGAAGAAACCGCTAACTACGAAGAAAATATTAGATAAGAGAGTAGCAAGTCCATGCCAGAAGAACTAGAGGGGTTTTCCCTTTTAACCAATAGCATATCGGATACCATCGGAATAAGTAATAGTGTCTTATGGATTGTATTGTTTTTCTTTATTGGGCTTACTATATCTATAATATGCTACCAAATGACTAAAAGCTATATCATGGGTAGTATTTCTTTTATTGCTATCGGCGGTGCTGGTGTGCTTATAGGTATATTGCCGTTATGGATTTTCTTTACTATCTTAATTGTAAGTGCTATAACAATCGGTTACGGGATACGTACTAACGGCTATAATCACGAAGAAATTAAAGACGAAAAACAATCAAACATGAATATAGACCTTAAAATAAACAGCACAGATATTGTTAAAATGGACAATTCACAGTGTATACATATGATTGAAATAGTTGATAAAGTAAGTAAGATAAACAAAAAAGATAAATTGGAATCGGTAGAGTATGCATTAGTAGAGCATACAAAAGAATTATCATTATATAAGCGTTACTTTAATAAATCTCAATCATTCAAGGAATATTGGAATAATCTTGATGAATTATTAGGTATTACTACAGTAGTAGAAAAAGATACTACTATGGGTAATGCCAGAGAATACGGTTTAAGATTATGGGAGAATGGGAAGCTATCAATTTGTGATAACTATGATTGGTTTATTATGGATAAGCATCCCGAATTTAACATATTCAAGGTAGTTGGTATACATAAAAAAGACGGAAAATTGAATTGTGTATACCTGTTAGGTAATAAAGATAATAATCCATTTTTGTTTAAATTGGATAATAAACATATAAACGATGATGCGAGTGTAGAGCAACTATTAAAAGAATATGAAAAGTCCGATATTTTAAAAATGGAAATGGCGTAGTTTATGCTATGGTAGGGATAGCGATGTTACTAACTATCAACCAAGCGGTAGACTTATATTGTTAAACAAGGAAAACGAGTGATTACAAAATGAAAATATTAGGTTATGCTATAAGTGAAGATGTAGTCATAAATTCTGATAATGAATACCAAGAACAACAGTCAGTATTAAAATTTATGCTAAAAAGACAGCCTGATACAATACGTGTTTTACCCAATATCACTTACTCAATATTGGAATTAGCAGAAATACTAGGATTAGGCAATCGTGTCAACGAGCTAATAAATACCACATTTTTAAAATATCCACCTTATAATTTTAGATTCATACCGGAGAAGTTTATAAGTGTAAAGAAAACTAATTATAAAATCAGTAATGAATATGGTTATTTTGCTTATTATAATGACTTGTCAAAATATGTATCAATATCAGAGAACGAACACACGCCATTAAAACTAGCGGAACTAGCGCAACAAAGCGGACAGGAAATTTATGACACTTTAACATCGTTAGGTTTAAGTCCTATAAATTTACTTAATCCTGATAGACAGTACATTAAGCAGGTAATAGAAACTGATGGTATACCAAAAGAACGGTGTTTAATAAAACTAAAAAGCGAGGCAGAGCTAAGAAAAGGAATATCTAAATTAGTTATACTTGATATTATAAAAAGTGTAGAAACGATGATTGCCACTTGACAAATGATTAAAATTAGTTTATAGTGTATTTAATTACTTCACTTGAATAAAAAGCGGTGGTCTTTTATAGAATAAGAGCGATTTCAGGTTTAATCCTTGCAGTAATCGGCGTATACATTGGCGTTGCCCTTATGCCTGGTATGAATACTACCATTAGCACCATCACTACGCCCACTTATGGCGTTGGTGTGGTAGGCATCATGCAGGTCATCATGATAGTGGTCGGCGCAGCTATCATCATGATGCTGTTAAATTCTACCAGTTTTGCCTAGTTAACCCGTTACTAGGAAAGATAACCCCCTGCATGGCATAAAAGCCAAACGTAGGGGGTTTATTTTTGCTATATAAATACTTGGGTAGTGTATCAGTTTGTGATTAAAATACCGCTTGACAAAACTTAACATTTAGTTTATACTACAAGAAATAATAACATTTAGCGAAACATCGGAGGTCTTTTAGACAACGAAAAAGAAAAAGTATGTGTTTACCGCCGCAAGAAAAGCCGCATTAAAAAAGGCATGGGCTAAGAATCGTAAGGGTGGTAAAAACAAAAAAGGTAAAGGTTAACAAAGTTTTCTAACACATGTCCCTCACTTGACTTCAAGCCCATATTCGGCTAAAAAAAAGCGGAGGTCTTTGTATCAATAAGAGCGATTTCAGGTCTTATTCTCGCAATCGTAGGCGTTTACATTGGCGTTTCCCTTCTGCCTGGTCTTAACACCACAGTAGCAACCATAACCACACCCACATATTCCGTAGGTGTTGCAGGTATCATGCAGGTCGTGATGATTGTGGTCGGCGCAGCCATCATCATGATGCTTCTCAATTCCACTAACTTTGCGTAAAGCTAACCACAGCGGAGAACATTAGGCGTTTTGCTTAGTGTTCTCCGCTATTGGTATATGTAAGGTTAAACATGGCGTGTAAAAACGGAAAACATCTAAGAAACAAAACGAAGAAAAACCGTCACGAATTAAAAAGAGAATTACGGCATATAAAAGCATTAAAAGAAAAACGTTACGAATAAGGATATTATAAAAATGAAAACGAAGAAAAAGAAATATTACGAACCAAAGATAGATTTAAGACTATCAAAAAAGCGCAAACCTGCTAAAAGTCCTACCCTTATTGATATAAATTTATCCGGTAAAAAATCAAGATGTAAAAAAGGTTAAGCATATGGATATAGATAAAGTAGAGGAAAAGACAAGGAAACTCAATAGAGAGACAAAATATTATAGAGCTAAAGTAGCCCATAAAAAGGCTAAAAAAGCCGCCAGCCCTTTCAAGAAACTACCTACAGTAGAAATAAAGATAGGAAAAAAGAGACAGGGCAAGGTTATTAAGAAACGTGACAAACGTGACAAACGTATTCATTTATTTTAAAGGATAAAAATGCCTATTCCGCAAGATTATCAACAGGCAATAGCTGAAGCAGAACGTCAACGTCAATTACAACAGACGCAAGTTCAACAATCTCCTCCCCCAAGCAGTCCCCCTGTAGCACCTGTGCAACCTCAACAACAACCCGTAAATCAATCTTCTCCTACACAGGAGCAGGTTATTACGCAACAAATTTTAGAACAGGCGCAAGAACAATTAGCTAAACCGAATACGGGATTTACGCCTGGTACTGTACCTAAACAAGAACCTACTCAACAACCAACTCCCGTTGAACCTAAAACACAAGAGCAGGTTATTACGCAACAAATTCTGGACGAAGCTAAGGAAAAGCTAGGATTAAGCGGTAGGGAAATAACAGCTTCCGTAGTAGAACCTGAACCAGTTGTACCAAAACCAGTTATTCCTACAATAATAGTTAACGGTGAAGAATACGGTGTAGGACAACCACTTCCGGGTGATTACAAATTTTATAATCCCGAAACTGGTGGTTTACAAGCTGGTGCTTATGTTCCCAAAGTTATAGATGGGGTAATGGATGCTTCACCGGAATATGTAGCTTTAGTTGACGAAATAGTTGCCTCAACTGGTGCGAGTAAACAAGATGCCATAGATTTAATCAGTTTTTATTTAAGCACAGATGACCCAACAAGCGGTAGTGCCTTATTAAATAAATACCCCCGACTTTTTACTATTTTACAGAATAAACTAAAAGGTACGGCTTGGGAAACAGCACACGATGGGATACCTGTAGTAGCTCAAAAAGAAGATGGGGAAACAATAGTTATTATAAGCCAAACCGAAGCACAAAAAATAAATAATATAACAGATGAAAAAGATAAATTCCTTGAATTACAGAAATTAGGTATCTATTCTGAAGATTATAAATGGACAACGATTAAAAATCCTGATGGCACAGTAATAAAAGGTATATTTACCAGTGAGCAAATAAAACAAGCAGAAAAACAGAATCAATCTATGGCATTAATTAAATCCGTTGGTGCGATTAATGCCGATGGAATGCTTGATATACAGTTAGCAATTCAAAGAGGTATAACTTTAGACGATTTGGAAAATGCCGGATTTGATATTAGCTCTTTGAGGTCAGAAGTATCCAGTACGTTACGTGGAGAGAAAAAAGGCGAACCCCAATTAGCCTATCAGATAAGAAATCAGACGGAATTACCGGATGGAACGATTATTCTTAAAACAACTCTTAATGATATTAAATTAAAAGACCCTGAAGGATATAAATTACTTACAGCTACAGGATATAAAGATTACGAATCTTACGTTAAAGATAAAGCGGATAAAGCCTTAAATGCCGCTTTTATGTCATTAGAAGCTATCCCTAATATGCCGTTGCCACAAATCCCTAAACCGTCAGAATATACTGAACCTCTTATAAAGAAAATGCTAGAAAATGGTATTCCTGCACAGGTTATGATTAATGCAGGGGTAAATCTAACAACTGTGAATAGGGTTATAGAAAATATAACAACTAAATATGAAACAGATGTAGTATCCAATCTTCCAAGTGCATTACAGGAATTATACAATAGCGGTAAAATATCTGGTGATATGACAGGTTATAATACCGCTTTAAAGAATTATGTTACGGAAAGACAAGATATAGTCAATCAGATAGATACCGAGTTGGGTAACTATTATGATAAAGAAACAGACGGTTATAATATTACACAATATCTTTATGACAATAAAAACAATGATAAATCAGTAGCATTTCTAATTGCAAAAGGATTTAATCAAGAATATATTGATAACGCTAAAGATGTAGTAACCGAACAATTATTAGCAGAAACAACATTAACCGATAAAATTAATAATAATGAATTAACAAACGCTGAAAAGAACGTATTTAAAACACAGATATCTTTATTAAATCTAGCTGATTTTGTTAACTTACAAACAGGGTTAAGGTTAGGTGATGAACCTGAAAGAATAATAGTTGGTGATAGGGTATATAAAAATCTAAAAGATTATTTTAATGATTTAAAAGATGAAGATAGAACAAAATTAATAAATGCAATTCTCAATGACCCGAATGTTGGCTCTGAACTTGCCGCAACTCTTGGTAAATACCATGAAGCAACAAGAACTATGGGGACTACAAAGGCAACATTTGCGACTTTGTTTATAGCAACAACTCCTATTGCTTTACCATATTTTGCTACTGAAGCTGTAGCAGGTGCGGTAGTGCCTTATACTATATCCAATGAATCTATAAATAGACAAATAAACAATAACAAAGATTATTTTAATAATGCAAAAGACATTACTAATACTGAAAATGAATTATTAAAAAAATCATTAAATAACATTGGTTTACAAATATCCGGTGATAGTTTGGCGTATTATCAATCTTTATCAGATACCGATAAACAAAAAGTAATAACCGATTTAACACGTGAACAATATGGTATTAGTGGTAATATGTGGAATAATGTTTTAGCTGGTGGTATGGTTGTAGCAACCGCCTTATCACGCTTACCGATAGGAAAAATACTTGGGAAAACAGGTTCTCTTATAACTCATATTCCGATTACTGGTATATTTGCTTATTCGCTAGGCGAAACCATTATTAATCCTAATGCAAGTTTAGAAGATAAGATAGTCGCTGGAGCATTTTTGGCAACTATGGGCAAAGGGATTGCTAGTGGATTTAAAACTCCAAAAACAGGTGAAACAAAAACAGGTACAACAACTACTGATAGACCTATTGTAAGAGAAATAGAAAATGCAGTTGACGTTGTAAATGCTAAAATAGCGCAACATAATACTACACCATTTATTCCTAGAACGATAGCGTCCGTTGAAGCATTTGTTAAGAATATTCCCAATAATATAGAATTTCAGAGAAATAAACTAAATAATGTACTTAACAGTATTGATAACATTGCTGATAGGATAACATCGGGTGAGATACCGAGAGATATCGCTAATATTTTAAAAAATACTGCTATTAAGTCTAAAAATGATGTAGCAAATTTTACTAAAACAGCTATAGATAATGTTTCACGTAAAACAGAAATATATCTTGATAAGATTGATAACGTCTTTGATAATATCGGTAGGTATTCCGATTATATAATAGACGGTAGAATGAGCCAAGATGTAAAAGTAAAAATAATACAACTTGTCAATGAAGCTAAACTAGCTATTAATAATTTAAAAGGTTTAGTAATTTATAAAACAGATGGATTACTGGATAGCCTTGATAAAAAGTTTGATAACATTAATCTAGTAATTGATAAGGTATTAAGCGGTGAATATACTGATAACGCTAAACTTGCTATCAGTGAATCAATCAGGGAATTAAGGGATGAAATCAGGAAAGCTAAAAACTATTCCGGTTATAAGGTAGAATCATTCCTTAATAGTATAGATAGTAAATTTGAAAGAGTAGCTGAAATATCCGATGGTTTAATAACTGGAAGATATGATGAAAGAATAAGCCGTACTATCAAGGATGCGGTAAACGATACAAAGGATGCTGTAAACAAAGTAATTGACAATGTATCTTATAAATCCGAGATAGTCTTAGATAAAATAGATAATATCGTAGAAAACGTAAATCAAGTTGCCGATAACATCATAAATGGTAAATACGCTGATGATGCTAGAGTGCAATTCTCTAAATATGCTGAATCAATGAAATCTTATGCAGGAAAATTAAATAATGTCAAGAATACAAGTGTAGAAAAATGGAATAATGCCCTAGATAGAATTGATGATACCATAGATTATATTATATCCGGCGAAGTTTTTAGGAATATCAAAGCCTCTGAAATAAAGGATAGGCTTAAACTTGAATTAGAAACGATACGTGACAATATCGCTTATTATAAAGAGATTGGTTTAAAAGATTTTGTTAATAATATCAAAATAGCAAAAACAGAATACCCATTACGTGAGATATTGGAGATAAAGAAAAGCGAACTCAATAGACTTTTAAAAGAAACAGAGAAAAGGGAAAATCTTACTAATGAAGAAACTAATGAAATTAATGATAAAATCAATAAGATAAAAAGTGAAATACTTGACATAGAACTATCGGATTATTGGCGTAATCAGGAAAAAATAGTTAAAGATTTACAAGAGCAATCAAGGATATTTAGAGAAAAAGCAAGGAAAATACAAATTATAGCGCAAGAATCAGGGTTAGATAATGAAGTAAAAAGCATAGAAGATATACTTTTAAAAGAAGAACCTACAAGTATATTAAGATTAGAAGCACCTAAAGAATTAGGTATATCATGGGAAGAATTTAATATAGGTAAAGAAAAAGCAATCCAACAGCAAGAAGCCTTACAAAAAGCGATTGATGAAGCAAGGGCAATAAGGTTAGAAGTTGAACGTGCCGAGCGTATAAAAGCTGGCAACGAAATATCATGGGAAGATTTTAATAATGCTAAACAAAAAGCGTTAGAACAACAGAACGCCTTACAAAAAGCATTAGAAGAAGCAAGGGATTTACGCCTTAACGCTGAAATGGAAGCTGATATAAAAGCTGGTAAGGTTATATCATGGGAAGATTTTAACAATGCTAGGAATAAAGCAATAAAAGAACAAAATGCCTTGCAACTTGCTATTGATGAAGCGAAACAAGCAAGATTAAATGCTGAAATAAGTAAAGACCCATTAAGCAGGGAAGAATTTGATAAGGCTAAAGCAAAAGCATTAGAACAACAACGAGCCTTAGATATAGCTTATGAAGATGCCAGACTTGCCAGAATGGAAGTTGAATATTTAGAGCGTGTAAAATCTGGTAATGATATATCTATAGAAGATTTTAATAGAGCCAGAGATAAAGCGATTGAGCAAGAAAAAGCACTTTCGGATGCTTTAAATGGATTAAGACAACAACGATTGGAACTTGAAGAATTAACTGCCATAAAAGATGGTAGGGTTATGAGTTGGGAAGATTTTGAAAGAGGCAAAAAAAAGGCTTTAGAGCAAGAAGAGGCATTGCAAAAAGCTATTGATGAATTAAAAGAAAAACAGAGACTTGATAGGCAAATTGTTGAAAAAGAAGAAACAACTTTTGATGAAGATATAAAAAGACAAGATAGGGCTTTAGAAAATGAACAAAAAGCCTTAGAAATTGCTAAACGGATGCGTGATAAAGTAGAAAATCCTAACAGGAAAAGCGAACTTGATAAATATATAAAAGAACTTGAACAAAGTATTAAAAGAGGCAACGAGCGCAAAAAGACATTAGTACAGGAAAAAACAAAACCGATAGTTAGACCTGAATGGGAACGCTTGCTTGAAGAAGCTAAAAAGCGTGAGCAAGATGATTATGCCTTAGAAAAAGTTAAAGAAAAATCACCTGCTACTAGAGAAGAAACTCTATCTGAAAAAGAAAAAGAGACTACAGAAAAAAAGGTTGATACTAAAACAAAACCTGAAACTGAATTAGAAAAAACATTAGAACCAAAAGCTAAGCCGGAACTCCAAGAAGTATATCCAGATACTAAAACGGATATAGAAACAAGAGTTATTGAGAGGATGCCTGTTATAGAGGGCGTCCCGTTAAGGATTGATGAAACTGAACTACAGGAATTTAGGACACCTGATAAAATATCATATCCTGCACCTGCTACCGAACCTTTCCCCGAACCTGTAACCGAACCTATACCATTTCCTGAACCTTTACCTGTACCCTTACCTGAACCGTTGCCCTTGCCTGAACCTGTACCCTTACCTGAACCGTTGCCCTTGCCTGAACCTGTACCCGAACCAATACCTGAACCGTTGCCAGAACCTTTGCCGTATTCTGAATTTGTAAAGCCTACTGATAAAGAAAAGGAAACAGTACCTAAAACATATAAGGGTTTTATCAAGGCAAAAAATAAAGAGGGGCAAGAAGTGGATTTAGTAGTTCCACAAAGTTCAATCGTTTGGGTACAAGGCAACCCGATGTTTAAAGGTGGGACATTTGCCCCGATGTATAAAATATTAATACCACCATATGGTACAGAAGATATGTATTCTTCACGTGAAACACCAGATGGGTATGATAATAAAGGTTATAAAGGTAAGGGAAGCGCACGTAAATCATTGCAAGTTATAGGTGGTATGCTTGATAACGATATAGAAAATGTAGATTTAGGTTGGGCTAGAATAAATATCCGTAACGATTCTGGTAGACCTGAAATTGAATATATACAGGACATAGAAGCAAATTCCGGTCAACGTTCGGAAACAATTGGACAAGGTAAAGGACAAATACCATTTGAGATATGGAAAGAAGCAAAAAGTAAAGGTATATCAAAACAGGAATTAATTGATGCGGAGAAAAGAATACAAGAACGTAGGGTAAATGAAGAATCTCCCATATTAACCCAAAAACCTAAAGACTTCAAAAATTGGTGGGACGAAGATATTTACCAATCAGAGGAAACTCCAATCCAGAGAATAAGAACAAAACCTAAAATTGATACAGGTAATTATTATTTAGGTCACAGGCTAATAAATCCTGACATCGGGGGCGAGATTTGAGAATAAAAAGGATAATCTTTAATTTATTAGTTACGCTAGTAATAGTGTTAGTTGTAGCTATACCTGTTTTTGCTATCAGTAATCCGAGTGCAATATCGTTTGGTAACGATGACTTATACCAAGTTTTCTATAATGTTAAAGAACCTAATGATTGGTTGATTACTGCGGAAGGATATGTTTACTACAACCTTGCAACTTATGAAAATTTAGATGTTACTGGTGCTGGTGTTGAAACAGGGCTTACGCCGAGTGCTGGTGCAAGCTGGCAATGCGTTTCTGATGATAGCGATTTAACATATGTTAGCACAAATAGCACATCTTATTTAAGGGACTTATATATAGTTGAGGATGGTTCTGCAACAACTGGTTTTATACAATCCGTATCAATTTATTTTAGGGTATCTAATAACTCTACATATACAACTTATGGAGTTCCCTTATTTTATATTAATGGTAATTACTATGACGGTAATTATCAAACCGCAACGGCTGGATGGTCTACAAAAAGTGAGGTATTTACAACTAATCCCGCAACAAGTACTTCATGGACTTGGAACGATATAAATAATATGCAAATAGGGGTTAGCTTATTATCAAGTAACATTGGTGGATATGCAAGGTGTTCTGAAGTTTATGCAGTAGTAAATTATATAATGATAGACCCAGGTTATGATGCCAGTGAGGCGTTTGTATTTGAACTTCTTAATACGTCTGGGAATGTGACGTTGGCATCAACTACCTTAAAATCTTATGGTGATAGACCTATTGGTATTTATCTCTCCGCTAATCAAACCGCAACTTTAGGTCTGACAACCGGCACTTCATATGGTATCAGGATAATAGGGAATCCTTTAGTGTTTGCTTCTCCGGCTGGAAACAATGTAACGGCATATCTTAGTGCGGGAGATTATACAAATCAAGAATTAGGCGCAGACGATGGTGTTCCTACAAATAATAATCTAAGGAATTTCTGCTTACAAATAGCCGATAATATGGAAATGCAGGATAATTTAAGCGGTTATTATATTGTAACTGTGCAAGGTTATCGTTATCTTACAAATCTTGGAGGAAACCTATTTATACAAGGAATATCTAACTTAAATCAGATGTGTCCTATATTATTCCAATCGGGCGTTGAGACAATGGAAGATGATACTCCATCATCTAACGGTACTTATGCAGGGATGCTTACTCCTCTTAATCAATGGGGAACAATGACGGCAAATGGATTAACGATGTTGGGTTCTTATTTAGGTATTAATCAAGCATTGGCTGGAAGTTTACTATTATTTATATTGGTATCGTTACTTGCGTTTTGGTTTTATCAGAAAACCCAAAGTGGCGTTGCGGTGATATTATTAGTTGGGGCAACCCCATTTTTAGGGGCTTGGTTAGGACTTATGCCGATGGCTTTAGCGTTCATATTTACGATTATAGTAGTAGTTTTAATGGCTTACTTCTTCTTTTCAAGGGGTGCATTGTGAAAAAAATCCTTAATAAAATAATTCCAATTATAGTTATTGCATTAATTGCCACTATATTATTGAGCAGTGCTGTATATGCGGCAACGTGGGGTTATAAATATCCTATTATTATAACTGATACATCGGGAACTACAAGAACCTATGTTCCTGTAATGCTGGGGTTTGCTGGTCAGAATCTTGTAAATGCCGCCAAAATAGGTTCTGATGGATTAGATTCTAATATACAAGCCGGAACTACAAGCATACAGTATACAATGTCTACAACGCAAGTCGCTACAGTTGTTCCCCTAATACCGGATAGCGGAAAAGTAACTATAGATTTTTATACTGGATATTCGCCAGAACAAACCTCATTTCCTATTATAGTAGGGAATAATGGATACTTTACAGTCAACGATAATGCTTCATTAGAACCGAGTGGAAATTTTACATCGGAATTTACAGATATTTATCTAACCACCGATAATGGTACTTCCAAAGACATTCTATCCCATTATGACGTTACCAACGGCGGGTTGCAGTTATTCGTATCCCCTACCGTCAGCGGGAATGTGACCGCGAGGATTATTACCGTTACAGGGGCTACGTCAACGGCAATTCCAAATGCTACGGGTAATTATACTAATTTTGGTGTTTATACTAATGTTGACGATCCTGTGGGAACACCTGATGAGGATACAACTTACAATGATACCGTAAGTACTACATTTGTAAAATCAGCATATAATTTAGCTACCCCTACGCTACTTGGCACCAATCAAATAATCAATAGTGTTAATGTAACAATGCGTGCTAGAGAATTTGGAGCTAGTGATGGTTTTTTGAAACCAGGACTTTGGCTTTCAGGCGCAGAAGTACTTGGGTCAGAAGTAGCCATAACGAACGACGTTTATGCTGATTATTCACAAACAATAGCGCGTCCTGGTGGGGGAGCTTGGGCAATTTCCGATCTTACTGACTTGCAAGTTGTCTCTAGCGGACGTAATAGTTCTAGCGGAACAACCTATGTTACTCAGGTCTATATCACCGTCAATTATACCTATGAAACGTATGCTGATGTCACCGCGACCGGAATAACAACCGGTGAATATGATGTTAGTACTAGTATGGAAAGTCCGTTCTTTGCGGAAACTATAGAATCAAGTGGCACACTATTTACACCTGTGGATGGGGAAACACCAGTAGTATCAGCCCTATCACATTATAAAGCTTTTAATGGGGTAGATAGTTATTTAGAGATACCGTACAGTGCTAATTTGGATTTTGGTGCAGGCAGTTTTACAGTAGAAACGTGGTTTAATCTTAATACTGCATTAAGTCCAAATCGCGGAATAGTTACTCAGTATATGGGGGCAAATTATTGGATGCTCCAAATAGATTCACAAGACCTCACGTTTATGGTTAACGCGGATATAACGGGTGCTTACCACGCTGCATTGAACACTTGGTATCATGTGGTAGCTATTCGCGATGTAGCAACATCCACGCTAAAACTATATGTAAATGATTCACTAGTATCATCTGTCGCAGGCGCAAATGGTTCTGTTTCAACTATAGGTGATATTGAAATAGGCTCACGTGAACATGTAGCCAACCGCATGTTTAATGGTTCTATCGGAGGAACGTATGTTTATAAAGGGGTTGCCTTAACTCCTGCGCAGGTCGCTGCCCAGTATGCCAAAGGCGTTCCGCCTGCAAGTTTAACACCAGTAGTAGACGACCTTGTTCTTAACGCACCACTTTTTCAAGATGATTGTTCTACCAGTCCATTTACTACCGTAGACACGAGTGCTTTTACGGCGACAACCCATAATGCACCTATATGGACATTGGATACCGGCTATACCTTGGACGGAGTAAATCAGCATATCACGATACCCGACCATGCATCACTGGATATGACCGATGTCATGACGGCAGAAGTATGGTTCAAACGTTCTGCGCTCGGTACTTTTGATACATTACTCAGTAAATCGGCGGCGGGTGCTACAGGTTGGGATTTACGTATCAGCGACACCAATGTACTGCAATTTTACATGTATGAGGCAGATGCTGATTTAAGAGAAGTTAATTCTGGGGCAACAACCATTGGTATAGGGATATGGCATCAAATTACTGCCGTTGCCGACGGTACTAACCTTAAACTTTACCTTGATGGTGCAATACTGGCAACGGGTGACGCTTATTCCGATATTCAAGCGACCGCTGTAGAACTACATATCGGTATCAGGAATGATAACTTTGGCCCGGCAGGTGGTGACTTTGGTGAGACTAGAGTTTACCACAAAGCCTTCACACCCGCCGAAGTCTTACAGAACTACAATGCTACCAAATGCACCTATGACGGTTCAACCAACCATGACATACTGTCTACCATGAACCCCGTACCGAATAGCACGGCAAACTGGACATTCGTAGATAATTCAGTTATGAGTTATGTGGAAAGAATAAGTTATTCAGTAGGTGGTATTCAGCAATTATCATTCGCACCTGTCGCTATGATTACAGGTTCTACTCTGCCTAACTTAGGAACTCTTGGGAGTGCTGGTAATGGTACGATAACATGGGGAACTAATACAGGGTTAACCATATCTTACGGTGAAATGCAAAGCTACGCTAGTTATATCGCATCAGCTAATATAACATTTGGATTTACAATGCCGGAAGCTACAATGCCGTCAACTTGGTTTAGTGCTGGTGAAAGTGTATCAAACTTACCTTTTTATGATATGATAAGTGGCATGGCTACGAGTTCTGGAGTTCCGGCAAAAACAATCTATGCGTGGATTATTATAGGTTTAGCGTTCTTTATGTTCGCATCTGTAATAATGTATACAAAATCTGCTTTTATGGGTGTTATAGCGATGGATATTGTATTTTTTGTAGGGTCAAGCATGACTATCGTTCCGATGTGGATTCCGTTTGTGGTTTTGCTTGTAGACTTTGGTATTATGTATTTATTCAAACAAGTGTCATATTAGAGGTGAATTATGGGATTAAGAGCAGGTTGGCTTGCAATGTTTATATTCGTGTGGCTGATAGGTGCGTTTTTGGGTAGCACTTATGACTATCATCATACCGATGAGTATTGGGCTGGGACTGGCACTGGTGGTTATGAACAATCGCCTATAACTACCCTAAGTTATTTAATGAACGTAAAAAATGCTTTTCAAAATAACGAAATATTAGGTGTAATTCCCATGCCCATGCCTAATGGAGAATATTTTAATACAGCTTATAAAGTTGCAACTTGGCAATGGTCTTTTCTTGATGGATATGAAATGTTTTATTGGGTATTCTGTGCGCCATTTGCTATTATGGGTTTAATGTCCCTAGTTCTATTAGCCTACGGTTTCTTGACAGGAAATATATCAGTATCCTGAATAAACATAATTTATTCAATAGACATTAAACATATTGACAAAGTAGAACACATCGTATATACTTTATTTAATAAAAACGCTTGGGAGGCGCAGTTTGAATCCACAAACGTTAGTTACAATTATTGTTATAATGTTATTTGTAGCGGCATGGTATTCTACAAATAGTAAGCGAAATAAAATATACTGTTTTTATAGAGGGCGGGATAAAACAATAGAAGCTCGGTGGATAAACTTAAATGACAGTTACGTTATATTCCGTAATAAAAAATTTAGAGTGGATACACGCAGAATAACAAGTTTTTGGTATAAAGGCGGTATCCATTTTTTCTTTCCTACAAAAGTAAACTCCCTAGAATATTATTGGAACTCAATTTATCCCTCAAATCCCGATGATTACCAGAATACTTGGTTAACACCGGAAAATCATAAACTTGCGAACTTAGAAAATGCTTTCCAATCTTATTCCAAAGGTTTTGCTCCTCCAACTGGTAAAAAACAGGGTATGATTATGCAATATCTCCCGTTAATTGCAATCGTACTTGTAGTTATTGTGGGTTTTTGGGCATTTAGTAATTTCAATAACATATCTGAAGCCTTAACAGAAATATCCAATAAAGTAAATACAATAGTGAAGTAGGATAAATATGGTAGAAGAACCAGAAGAATTAGACGATGATGGGATAGAACCAGTTGACAGTGAAGAACTTGTTGGTGGTGAAGAAGAACGGTTAGACGATTTAGAAGTCACTGACGAACCTGAAAGACCTAGTGACGCAGGGGCTTCGGGCAGTCTATCCGATGCTGAAGAAACTGCCAAGAATGTTTCTGATATTCAAACTATTGCAGGGTATTTACACCCCAAATATCCAGATAAAAAACTTAATAGTATTTTGCAATCGGCGGCTTCATCCAGAGTTTATCCTGAAAATGTACTTGACAAAAATAATATTATCGTATTATCAAGAGCTTTAGATAAAGACCCATTTGAATCTTTTGATTTGATAGAATTAATTTCTTACGTTCAGGACGGTATATCAATAGGTATTGATGGAAAGGGAAGGGTGGAAGATTTAGAGCTTGCTGGAGTAAGTAACGACAAGGAATTGCAAGAGATTTCCAAAAAGATGGGGCTATAATGGGAATATTAATAATAACCACTGGACTTATTGCAGTTTGGTTTATATATTATTATATGATTCTTAATCCGTTTTCTAAAGATGTTGAAGAATTGGAACGAAAAATGTTTGAAAAAGTATGGGGTAAAAAAGAATAAATGACAGTCTCTAATCCTGAAGCTCCAGCTACTTATAAACAAAAAGGTTATCTTGGTTCTGTGCTTGGCGTAGCACCAAAAGAACTAAAAAGGGTAAGTAAGGGATTGGCTTCAGACCTTATAGAAACTATTGAACTATTTAAAATAGAAGCTGATGATAAATCACGTAATTTACAATCCAATGGTAAAACTCCGTTCACAGAAGCAAAAGTAACTTTTATCGCCGGAGAACAAGGTAGTGGTAAATCCGTAACGGCTGTAGCTCGTATTGCAGACGCATACGATAATAAATGTGTTGAATTATGGTGTGAAAAATACTTAAAGAAAAAAGTCAAAAGTAAATCTTATAACCGTGATACAAGAATCGCTGTCATAATTTTAAATGGTATAAAAAAGAAAATACATATTCCTGAAAAGTATGATTTACAAGAACCTATGAGGGTAAAAAATTATGAAGATTGCCCCATGCGGATATTTTCTAACATTCATTTATATGGTATAGTTTATAAATTTGTTCCATCCTATAGACATATTGTTGCGTGGTTAAAACGTGGAATTATCAAAGATTGCTATTTACTGATGGACGAATACCAACAAGGCGGTAATGCAAGGGAAAGTATGTCAAGCGTTGGGCGTGAACTTACCAAACAAAACCAACAATTCCGTAAAGGTCAAATGTATGTGTTTATCATAACTCCTATGGATAGACTTGCTGATTGGAGCGCAAGATTAGTACCAACGGAAAGAATTGACGCTGAAAGTTTTGACAAAAAAACTGGCATGGTAACAATTAAAATTAGAAGAAAAGGCGTAAAGGGTGTACGTGAAGTAATATATAATTCAAAGTATTATAGACGCTTTTATTGGACGAATGAAAGAATTAATAACTAGGAGATAAATTATGGGAACATTTTGGATATTGTTAGCAGTTTGTGGTTTGCTAGAATATTTTTACTTTAAACAAAAATGGAATGTTCTTTTGTCTATTATCACAGCGGTATCATGGTTAGGTTTAATGACCTATACTTTAACTAATCCACCTACTAATATCATAGCAGGTTCTTTCTTACAAGAATTGTTGATACTTGTATTTCTCGGTGGAGCGTTTTTTAACCTTTATATGTGGTTTAGAAACCGTGATAGTAAATTTAGCGATACAGGCAAAAGCGAATATACGGAATCTGAAGAGCGTGAGCGCAATGTAAATTCTGGCAACCGTTCACTTATGAGTATGAATGAAACGGAATATAAAGCATATATAAGAAGTAAGAGAAGGACAACTCGTTAACGTGGAAATTTACAGTCTTACCACTACCGGAGAACAAATGTCGCACATAATACGTTATGACGGTAAACCACGCCAAAAGATAATTTATTATTTAGCAAGAGTACATCGTGCGACAAAGGAACGCATACTTAATAATGTGCCGGATGCAAATTTGGGGGATATCGCAATTTTAAGACGTAATGGTTTAATTGAATGTGAAACGGGAGTATCGCTATGAGTTTTTTAAAACCGGAAAAATCATTATCGGAAATTGAAGAAGAATCTATACATGAAGAAGCTATGATAAATCTTAAACAGAAACAACTTGTGCGTAAACAGATTGAGGAAAAACTCGGTAAGGGTGGTATGGGACTGTTCAAGGCTAAAGGAGAAGGCGAAGAAGGAGTACTAAAGAAAGCTGCAAACTGGTTAAAGAGCCATTAACTATGAAAACTAAACTTATTTTAGCATTACTCATTATACCTATATTATTAATAACAGGTTGTGTTTATGACCCGATAGATAATGATGTTGTTATAAATGGTGATTTAACAGTATCAGGTAATACTACAACTAATTGGATAGAAATAACACATTCAGGTTGGGATGATTTAAGATTTCCAGTTCAAGCCTTAAAAATTAATGACGCTAGACCTCCGGTTTGGTCGGATATTATAACGCCTGGGCAAACACTTGCTTTTGAAGATAAAGCTATTGCGTTACAAGAAGAACAAGTAAGTTTTATTGTCCAATTACCGCATAGTTGGAATGAAGGAACTACACTCTATTTCCATATCCACTATGCTTATCCATCGTCTATACCGGATACACGTTCAACATGGACATTAGAATATGATTGGAAAAATGAAGGAGGTTTATTCGGATTAGGTACAACTACAATTACTTGTTATACAGATTATAGTGACGCTAATGTTTTGAAAAGCCAAAGAGTTTATTTCCCTGCAATTGATGGTACTGGTAAGACGCTATCAAGTATAATAGTTTGTTCTTTAACACGCCATTCATCGGATGTAAGCGATAATTACACTGATGATGTTAACTTACTAGAAATTGACGTTCATTATCAGATTAATACGTTTGGCAGTTATACGCAAGAAAATAAATAGGATATTAATATGCCAGTAAAAATAACTAAGGTTCGTGGTAAAAAATGTTATCGTGTTTCGCACGGTGGTAAAGTATCGGCAAAATGCACAAGTGAGAAAAAAGCGAAAGCTCAAAAAAGATTGTTGCTCGGAGTGTCGCACGGAATGAAGGTGAAAGGATAATCTTGCTGACAAAATTTATAAAATTCGCAACTGTGGGAACTACTGGCGCAATTATTACATTCGGTTTAACGTGGATTTTAACAGAAAAACTTGGTTTATGGTACATGGCTAGTGTGGCTATCGCAACGATAGTCGCTATGGTATCAAATTTTCTTTTTAATAACTATTGGACGTTTGCCGTTAAACCTAGAACTCCTAGTGACGCAGATTATGAATGGTTTGCTTATTATCATGGTAATCCTATACAACGATGGTGGAAGCGTTCAATTACTAAAACTATTTGGGATTGGATACCTGATTCAAACTGTCTATTGGAACTCGGATGCGGTTCTTCACCGACCATCGGTAGATATAATGGTGCTATAGGGATTGATATAAATGAAGATAAGATAAAATTTATGCAATCCAAATTTCCACAAAATGAATTTATCAAAACAGATACAACAAAGGATTTTAAAAGCAACTCATTTAATTATGTTTTATGTATTGAAGTGGTAGAACACTTAAAAGAACCTGAAAAGGTAATCTCGGAAATAAGCAGATTGCTTAAAGTTTATGGTACTGCTATTATCGCAACCCCTGATTATAGTAAGAAACTTTGGCATATAGCAGAAATGTTTACACCTTATAAAGATGAGCATTGCACTAGATTTACAAGGGAAAGTCTAGAAACATTATGCAAAGAATATAAATTGCGACCTATAAAATACTCTTATATAGCTGGCTGTGACCTTGTTGAACAATTCGTAAGAGTAGAATAAATGCGTAAATTAACGATACCGTATTTAGTAATTGTACTTATTATAATAATTATGCCGATGTTGCTACATAATAATATTGTTGAAACGATAGAAGCTAGTTCTGATATGAAAGCGCACGTGTCCATAATTGAGGGGAATAACCATAACGTGAGTTATCTAGGACAAACATTGTTAAAATGGTTATTTCATCCATTAGCGGACAGTGAAAATTTAAGAACTTATTATATGGTGTTTAATTTCGTGGTATTGATAACTGTGTTTTATACTTTATTTTTTGTAACCAAAGCATTTTTTAATTTACAAAGTGCTTTTATTACTCCAATACTATCGTTATTTGTCAGCACAAATATTTTAGGATTATTCAAATATGGGGTGATATTCAATATTATTAACGTCTATATAATTCTGCCAATCGCATTATATAATCTCGTAAAGTGGTTTACCGATAATAAATTACACAACGGTATCATAGGTTTAAGTTTACTAGGGCTGTTCAGCGTATTCCATTATTCAGGATACTATATAATCGCCTTTATAGTATTGAGTTTGATAGGTTATACCGTATATGGGTTGGTAAAGCATAAATGGTGGCAATGGAAAAAGGTTTTAGTGCTATTCCTTATATCGCTACTAGGTTTTATTTATATGATTACAAAAAATGCGTGGTTAGTAAATTTTGGTTTTTCTCCGTTAACAAACTTACAATACATATTCATGCACTTATCTCCGGTAACTTTTGTATTATTGGTATCCGGTTTGGTTTATTCTAAGAAAAACAAGATAGGATTAAAAGATAATGGTAAATTATTCCTGTATTCTATTTCGTGTATTTGTATTACCTTATTAGGTGCATTGGCATTTTTAGAGATAACTGATTTTAACAGGGTAGTAATGGATTTTGCCGGAATGATTACTATTTTGACAGGTTGTTTAATCGGGGTTGTATGCTCTTATGGGAAAAAGTTTGTAAATTATTTGGTGTACGGATTAATTATTGTAGGAGCTATCCTTAATATTACAATGTGGGTAAGCTAGGAGTTTTATGAGTTTGGTTAAAAGATATTGGGCAGAAATTTTAGTATTCTTGACGATAGGTGCTGTACTAATCTGTGACCTTTCGCCTGGGATAACATGGATTAACACTGATTCAGATGGCGCACATTATATCCTAGCCGCCAAATATATGACAACGGCGCATAATACATCTGCCCCGCTTTTCCTGCTTATCGGTAGACTATTCTTGTGGATACCGCTTGGTAGTGACGCATGGCGCATGGGTTTAATATCCGTAGTCGGGACGATGATAGCTGTATCGTTTATTTATCTTATTGTCAAAAAACTTTTAGTTGATAACAAAAACGCACGTTGGTTAGCTATTATCGCCTCTATTATATATGGCGGTTCGGCATTAGTAATAAGCCAATCCACGATTATTGAGACATACGCCTTGACAACCGGACTATTATTAGGAGTATATTATTTTATTCTAAACAAACGTTGGAATGTTGCCAGCGTGTTTTTAGGAGTTTGTTTGGCTATCCATCCGCTTTTAACAGGTTTAATGTGGCTCGTATTCTTTTGTTCACATAAGGAACTAAGGAAATGGAAACCGTTTATTATCATGGCAAGTTTTATTCTATTCTATTTGTATATCCCGATTGCAGGGTTAGTAAATCCAAACGGTAATATGTGGAATAATACCAGTATTGAGGGATTTTTCAGGGGTAATTTTGGTACACTCTTTATGCTTTCCGGTGGTATTTCCATGTGGGATTTACCCAAACGTATTATTGACACGTTTTCAATACTTGGTATTAGTCTAGGTTTTGGACTTTTACTTAACATCTGGCAATTCCTGAAAGTTCACAAGTTAAGATACGAACTTATGTGGCTTGTGATTGCGCCTACATTATATTTCGTAACTAATCTGTCAGCCGAAACCTACGTTTATTTAATTGTAGCAGTAGCTTTTGCCTCTATCGTATCAGCGTTGGTATTGAGTAAGATAAAATGGCAGTTTGCCATTACTACATTACTGATTGCGCTTGGATTAATGGGCTACAATGTTAATTATTTAGATATTGGAAGAACATGTTTTCCTAAAGGAACTAAAATCCTTATAAAGAGAAGATGGAAAAATTGTAAATTAAAGCCAGATAATACAACTGATAGTCAGTCAATAGAAAATATAAAAATAGGAGATGAAGTATTATCTTTTAATGTTAAAACTGGTAAAAAAGAATACAAGCCCGTTGTTAAATTGTATCGTCACAAAACTAATGATTTTATTATGATAAAATTTGCTAATGGTAACGAAATTAGATGTACACCAGAACATCCAATTGCCGTTGATGATTATGGAAGAATAAAATGGGTACAAGCAAAAGATTTGAATATAGATGATAAATGTATTCAACATTATTATGGATGGTTCAAACAAAGAGTTCGTAATATTTCAATAAGAGGGAAAACAATTGAAGATAGATATGGTAAGAGTAAAGCTAAAGAACTTAGAATGATGTGGTCTGACAAACATTCTAAACTAAGAGATGATAAGAGTTCAATTTATAATAGTAAAGATTATGCTAATAATATGAGAGTAATAGTTAATGAAGGATACGAATTAGGGACTAGAAAAAGTTGGAATATGGGATTAACTAAGGAAACAGATAATAGAGTAAAAAATATTTCGTTATCAATATCACAAGCATACAAAAATAATCCTAAAATAATAGAAACAATAAGAAAAAAACAAAAAGATAATTGGAAAAATCCGAACTCTAAATTTCATACTGAAGAATATTGGGATTTATATAGAAAAGGTAGGAATAATAAACCGTCTGGATTAGAAGTAAAAGTTAAACAGATACTAGATAGTGCGTTTCCTAGTACTTGGATATATACAGGCAATTATACATATCCAATAAAAGATAGTAATAGTGGGAAAAGAAGATTTCCAGACTTTAAACATTATTGCTATAAAAAGTTAATAGAGGCTTTCAATAATTTTGACAAAATAAGAAAATACGGAACAGTTAAAAGATATAAACAAATAACAACTAGATTTTATCACAAGGCTGGATATGAGGTAAAATATTTGGAGTATTACAATGTGTTTAGAAACCCTGATAAAATTGTTAAATTGATAAATGATTATATTTATAATCCGAATGTTTATATTACAAAAGTTATTAGTAAGGAATATGTACGAAGTGTCAATAACAAAGATGTATATAATATTGAGGTTAAGGATAATAATAATTATTATGCCTTTGGTATATTAGTCCATAATTGCGACCCCGAAATGTCTGCCATGAAATTTTATAATGAGGAACTTCCCAAGATACCGGATGGACAGATTTATATGGCTGGTGGGTGGACATGGGCAATGTCATATCTTTACAACCGTGAAGAAAACCGTAACATTATACCTATATGTACGGATGATTTACCATCTTCACAGTACCTTGATATGATAGAAAAACAAGGAATTAAATTAACACGTAATGATAGTTCAAGTTATATTACAAAAGAAGGTTCAATAGCGGTATCAATAGCCGAACAGAACGATAATGTATGGATTGCTAAAGTAACTAAGCCTGAAGTTTACCAATATGAGATTGTTCCGGCAAAAGACAATATTGATTATATCGGACGTTGGATAGGGCAAGAGATAACTCCAGCGTGGAAGTTTAAACCATCTAATCCTTACAAATATATAACAGGACAGCTTGAAGTATCCGAATGGCATCATATTTTAATGTCAAATAAAAACGCAGTATTTATATCGTTCTTTGGATTGCTAGGGTATACGGTATTCTGGATATTTACAGGTGGATTCAGAAAAAGGAAGAAAAATGAGAATAGGCTTAAGAAAGAAAAAGCAAAAACCTCTTGATGAAAAAACTATCACGGCGATAATGCAAAGGCAACTTGAAATACAGCAAGAGAAGTACGAACAGTTTTTTAAAGATTTGGAAAACAATAAGGAAAAACAAAGAATTTGGAACTCTCTTTCAAACCGAGACAAAATAAGAATATTAAAAAATGCATTAGAAAGAGGTAAAAAATGAGAAGTAAGTATCAATTAGAAGTCCGTAGTGCTAAAGGCAAGCGTAAGAAGTTTAAGGCGCACACTAACAAGCGGTGGATAAAAGAACGCCGCAGAATAGACCGTAAAGAATTGAAGGAATCGTAGAATGACTTCCAGAGTGTCAAAATTTGATGTTGTTGTCTTGGTTAAAGATGACTCTGAAAGAGTAAAGCCATATTATAACGGTTTTAATGGTCTTTACCGTAATTGGGAGGAGCACAAGATGAAGCATATTGACGCTCGTACTCCAAAGCAAGCTAAGAACAAAGCTGAAAAATACGGTAAGGTATTATCGGTGCGTAAGCACGTGGCAACACGCAGATATGAACAAATTGAAAACATACAATTAGACCAAGAGCCATTACTCCCATTAAAGACACAAGTTAGTAAGGCAATTATTATGGATGAGATGATTTGGAAGAAACGGAATATACGCAGAAACAATATGCACAAAGATAAAAATAATTATTAGCAAATGTATACATCTGTATTGACGTATGGTGAGATTTGAGATATAATAATAGTGTAATGAATAGCGAAGAAATTAAAGAGTTAAGGCAATCTATGAATTTGTCTCAAGAGGCGTTTGCGCAAGAAATTGGTGTTACCTTAAATACGGTTAGCCGTTGGGAAAATGGACATATACACCCTAACAAATTAGCAATAAGAGCAATTCAGATGGTAAAGACAAAATATAATCTGGAGGTTAAATAAATGGATATTCAGTTTTGGGTAGCATTGGGTATCATTGCTTTACTTGGCTTATTATTAACTATAGGTAATCGTAAAAAGAAATGGTACAAAGTTTATACGGCAACAAATATCGGTAGTGATATTATGTGTGTCTACCGGAAACAGGGCGATTACTTTTTTGGCGAGAATATCAAAGATATGATTACCGCACATTATCAGGATGGCTCAAAAGTTTTCATTCCTAAACATTGGGTTCTAAAAGTAGAAGTTATCGCAGAATCACAGGTAAATGATGTTATCTGTGAGATAAATGATTTGCATAAACAGCAACAGATAGAACGTGATAACCTGGAGGCGAGCTAGTGAAAATATTTGATAAATTAAACCAAAAATATCTTGAAATGCAAAATGCGACACAAGAAAAAGCCATTTTCATTGATGTATTTGGGGAAATAGTTGATATTGGTCGTAATAAAAAATTATCAAGGGAAGAAAAGTTTAAACGGCTACAAAAAAGCCTTGATAAGTTTAATGATGCCGATTTTGAAACTTACATTGTTAATATAGTTAATGTAATCCAGAATAAAAAAGAACAATGTGAAGTATTCAAAACCACGCAAGAGCAAGTTAATTCCATGTATGAAATAGTACCACGTTTGAAAACACAAGAAAAAGCAGTTTACGAGATTGTAAATGAGCGGCGTAAGGGATTTGAGTTACCATATGACGAGGCGATAAATGGGTAGACTAGCCGATAAGTTTATTGCACAGCAAACAAGGATACTGATTAAAAAACGTGGCTTGCAGTTTTACATTGATTATTACGCTCAAAATATAGATGGCTATGATGTAAAAGCTGGCAAACGATTTAAGACTACGGAAGAAGAAGTGGACGATTTTATCAGGGACGTTCCTGAACTAAAGTCTGTAAGGGATACACTTATTAAGCTAACTAAAAATGCAAGAGTAAAAGCAGAATTACCAGAATAGGAGAAACAATGCGTATTAAAAAACAGTTCAACCCATTACACGCTTCACCTAGTTACCGTTCTTTTGGCGAGAGCAAGCCGATTAATAATAAAAAATGGTATAACCCACCAATACCAATTAAATATGTAACATGCGATATTTGCCATTCTGTAAAAGGTACTTTTATCAGGCAAGAAAAAAATGGTAAAAGAATATATGTCCATAAAGAATGTTTAGGAGTTAACTAATGACAAACGATAAATTACCTGCACCACCTGCGCCTCAATTTAGACCTTCAAAACAAGGTGGTTCTGATAGTGGTGGTATTATAAAAATTGCACTCATATCTTTAGTATGCGCTTTGGTAGTAGTTATAGGATACGGTGTTGTTATCGGTGGATATGTAAATAAAAAACTTGCTAACGCAACTTACGTTAACGTCACACAATTAACAGCATTACAAACTGATATTAATACTGCCAAAGCATCACTTGACACGGCAATAGTTGGTTTACCCACTACTGTATCTTCACAAGTAAATTCCATTATTAGTTCTGTGACAAATCGTATTGGTGAAGTTGAAAACGGTATCTCTAATGTTCAATCGCAGATTAATTCTTTACAGAACAATTATAACAGTGAACAAAATAGTATCTCGCAAATCAATTCCGATATAATACAACTAGAATCCGATGTTGCAAGCGTTAAAACTCAAATTGGAGAAATCATAGAATCTATCAGAGAATTGAATACAGAATACGCAACCCAACTTACAGATATAAATGATAAACTTGTTGACCATGAAACACGGCTTGATAATTTGGAAGCTACACCAACTCCAACAACCACTGTACCATCCGCTAATATCGTCAATATAACTTTAAAACAGCAAAGTCCTTATCTTACTACATATATAACCACATCCGAGAACGTTTCTATTGCGTATATGAGAGTTACGGTAACAAATAACAGTGGCAAGGATATAGAAAACGTTATTATAGGGTTAGGGTTTGATATCGGATACGGTATCGTTCCGACTATCAGTAGTGTATCTGGAGGAACATTGGGTTGGGTACAATATCCTTATAGTACAATGTTCTGGACAACGGCAGGATGGGGATATACAATCAAAGCCAATGACAAAATCACCTTTGATGTTGTAGCAAAATTCTCTAATTCTTCTGGCAATATTGGAACGCCTCAATATGAAGCAACAGCAAGTGTTGAATCATGGGATTATAAGTAGGAGGATAATATGAAAAAACCTGTAGAAAAAAGGTTAATACAAAAATATTGCACAAAAGATGATTTCATACAAAGAGGCATAGATGTTTGGGTTAGAAAAACATGGTTTATAATTTCTCCTATTGTGATTATTGAATTTATTTTATTTACAATGGCTGAAAAAAGTTCAATAGAACAAAATTGTTTATTAGGATTGTGTGGCGTTTGCATTCTTTCGTGGTATTTATTCCTTTATATAAAAGGTAAGAAATACTGGAAAGAAAATAAAGATAAACAAGAACCTATCTCCATTGAACGTTTGCCTGATATGTGGGGAAGAAAAAGAACATGGGATGAAAATGAAAAAGGTCATTAAACGGTTATCATTAGCATTAACATTGTTTTTAGTGCCATTACTTTGCAGTTGTGTTAATGTAGGTGGTACATCTTCCGGTGGTGGTTTTGACATCGTAAAGTTCTTGCAGAATAAATACGTTATGATAATTGGGGTACTGGCTATATTTATCTGGATGTGGAGCAAGAGAAAATAAGGAGAATAATATGGGTATTTTAAGTAAATTCAGAAATAAGCATGTATGGAATAACGCAGAACTCCAAAACAAAAGCGCAATGTATGATAAGGCATCCATCGTGTCTATGATACTTATTATTATATCGGCGTGGCTGTCTCCGCAGTATATTCCCGAATACGCTAAAGCGGTTACGCTTGGTTGTGTTGGTTTAGCTATCTTATTTATGGGACTTTCATGGTACACAGAAAAACAGGATAATAAACACGCACTTCTACCTAACGAAAATCAAGATGAAAATAATAATCAGGAGAATTAAAAATGGATGACAATATAATAGGGGCAGCGGTTTCAGGTCTAGTTGCAATTTATATTATTGATAAGTTAACTGGCAAACGTAAAATAGTTTACGTTACTAAGAGTGAAGCAAAAAAGCGTAAAGCGAAAAAGAGTACTAAGAAAAGTAAACGCAGTTAAAAAGAGGATTATATGCCAGAAGAAATAATATTATGCGACAAACTATTCCATAATTTGTTAGGCAAGGGGACTGTCTGCCTTTAGGCGACAGGTGAATTGCCATGACTCCTTTCTTGACTTATATTAATGTCTGATATATAATAGCATATATGAGATATAAAAGAAATAGTGGTTGCGTTTATAATATTAAATATCACCTCGTATGGTGTCCTAAATATAGGCGTAAGGTACTTAATGAAGTAATTGCTAATCGTTTGAAAGAACTTCTTTACGAAAAGGCTAAAGTACTGGAAATTAATATTGAAGCAATTGAGATTATGCCAGACCACGTACATTTGTTTATCACAGGTTATCCAAATGAGGCGGTTCAACATATTGTTAATCAACTTAAAGGTTGTACTTCCCGTATTCTCCGACAAGAGTTTAAAGAACTGCGTACCAGGTTGCCTGTATTGTGGTCTAGAAGTTATTATGTAGGAACAGTTGGTTACGTTAGCGAAGCGGCAGTTCGCAAGTATATAGAAAACCAAAAAGGAAAGTAATTGAGAAAATCTTTTCTTTACAGACTTTACCCAAATAAAGAGCAGTCCGATAAACTGTCTAATCTGTTGGATATTGGACGTAACGTTTACAACTGTGCTTTGGCAGAGAGAAAATACGCTTATAGAGCGCAACATAAATCTCTTAATTACTATGACCAAGCTAGTGAGATTAAAGAACTGCGCCAATCTATCCCTGAAATAGCACAACTTAATTTTAGTGCTACACAAGATATTCTTCGCAGACTGGATAAAACCTTCAAAGCATTTTATAGTGGCAAGATTGGTTTCCCACGTTTTAAGGGCAAAAGAAGATTTAGTTCTATAACTTTTCCTACTTACGGGGATGGTATCAGGATTAAAAATGATCGGCTTTACATCAATAATGTGGGGCTTCTCAAAATCAGGATTCACAGACTGTTTGAAGACGAGATTAATACCGTAGCGATTAAACGTGACTGCGATAAATGGTATGCGGTTTTCTCTAACACGGTTGAATATCAACCACTTCCTTATTCCAGTAATGAACTTGGAATAGACGTTGGTATTGAGAGTTTCGCGGTCACTTCCGATAATGAGTTTATAGAAAACCCCAACTTTCTTAAACATAGTCTTAAAGACCTTAGAAAAGCGCAACGTTCTGTATCCCGTAAGAAAAGGGGAAGCAAAAACAGGCGTAAAGCGGTTAAACTTCTGGCAAAACAACATCTTAAAGTCCGTAATCAGCGTAAGGATTTTGTTCATAAAGAAGCTAGAAAAATCGTCAACGAAAACGGGTTTATAGCGGTTGAAGATTTGCAAATCAAGAACATGGTTAAAAATCATCATTTGGCAAGAAGTATCAGCGATGCAGGATGGGGAATGTTCCTTAACGTATTGTCTTACAAGGCAGAATGGGCTGGTAGGACTTTCGTTAAGGTCAATCCCAACGGCACTTCCCAAATTTGCTCCAACTGCGAGGCTAAAGTACCTAAAGATTTGAGTGTCCGTATTCATAAATGTCCTTATTGCGGTATCGTTTTGCATCGTGATTATAATTCAGCTTTAAACATAAAATCGCTCGGTAGGAGCGTTTGGGACGTAACGTGGAACAGTGGTTCGTGCGTGTCCCAAGAAGCCGTTTGCTTTAGCTAACGGTACTTCACGAAAATAACGAATATGTCCCATCAAACAAAATTTGAGAGAATCTTTTAGATGCTTGAAGCGTGATGGGATAGTATGGGCAACATTTTATATTTATGATAAAATACCGCTAAGAGAAGCTAGATGGAATTTTGTTACACCTTACGGGTTAGGTTATACAGCATTTCCTAATAATCCTGATGGTGCGATAGCTTATGATTATGAATTAGTTAGGAACATGATAATAGACACAGGATTTAATATAAAACGATATATAAAAGGATATTGGAGAACAAAGCGCACAACACTTGATTGCGATGAACAGGATATATTTGTATTGGAGAAAATATAATTATTGATATAACCGATGGACAAAGATATCAAATGAAATTTGTGAATGATGGTACATGGGCGTACATAGGTAGTATAAAAAACGAAAAAGTTTTTGTAAAAAGAAATTCGTGTATCTATGTGGATACCAACGGCGAGATAATACCTTCTCCAGAAGATAGAAAAGATAAACTAATAGCCGATGAACGCCTACGCCATTTAAAAGGAACATAATGAAAATACCTCAAATTCAATCTCCTATGTGGGTAGGAGCTTCTAAGGTACAAACACAACGAGCGGCATCTTATTACAATTTAATATCCATGTTTTTTATGGCTATATTAGCATATCCACAAATTAAAGCAACTTATTCATGGATGAATATGCCTTTAATGGTATTGTTTTTGGTTATCATAGTAGTGACTGTTGTATTAATAGATTATATAGTATTTATGTTATCAGAAAGTACATATAATGTAAGCCAGGCATGGAAATCTAAGAATCTTACTGTACGGCAACTTATATTTGACGAATTGTATATGGAAGAAATGAGTAGGCAACTTGGTTTAAATATTGACAGAAGTAAAATAGAAGAATTAGTTGAAAAAAGAATAAGTGAAAAGAATTGTAACAATGGTAAATAGTAAATATATTAATGATTTTACTATTATGTCTGTTAATTACAAAGATAAGAAATTACTTGATTTGAACTATCGTTTGACAAAAAGACTTAATTCTATAAATTTAGTATGGATGGTAATAGATAATGCTAAAGACAGTGATAGATTAGACGATAACCGATTCCAAGTAATTAATGGCGTTCCTTTTGTGCAAAAAGATGAAGGCTCTAGAAGTTACCACGATGGTAATGCACTTAATAAAGGGATACAAGAGGTTAACACAAGATTTGTTCTAATACTTCATCCTGATTGTTTTATTTTACAACCAGATTGGATTAATAAAACGTTATCATATATGCAAGAAAATAAACTTGCGTTTTTTGGTGTTCCATGCCATCCTCGTAAATATACTTCTTTTCGTTATTTTCCTTATACTGCCTGTCTATTTATAGATATTAGTAAAGTAAACAAAGATGATTTGAATTTTATACCAGAAATTGACGAGTTCAGAGATTTAGCAAAACTTAAACCGATTGAACTTTTTAAACAGTGGATAGTTTCTAAAGATAAAGGTTATATATTTAGTATTTTTATGTCTCACGTAATAAACAAGATATTATCTCATGTTTTACCTGTAAAAGCATGGGTAGGAATGTCAGGTGATACTTGTGAACGAGTATACCGTAAATTTCGTAAAATAAGTAAATATGATTATGTTACGCCTGTTTGGAAAGTAAATCGTAAATTTATCACCAAATTAATACCGGATTTTATGAATGAGATACCGCACAAAGACTATATTTCCCAAACAGGATTTAAAGAATTAGGATATTACGATGTTGAAAATGAGTTTAATTGTGAAACATATATCTGGCAGAACAAGCCATTTTGTTTCCATATCAGAAGCACTAACAAAGACGATAGGAATGAGCTATTAAAAAAGGTAGAAATTGTATTGAAGGAGTTTGAAAAATGAAATGTAATGGTGTATTCCCTGAAGAAGATAATTATTATAGGGCTTTTGTTGGGGTTGTTGAAAAATACGATATAATGAGCGCATTACAATTTAATGTCTTAACTTTATTAGGGTTAAGAGAGAATCATTACTTGTTGGATATAGGATGTGGTTCTTTAAGGGCTGGAAGATTATTTATTCCGTATTTACTTCCTAATCATTATTTCGGGATTGAACCGGAAAAATGGTTAGTAGAAGAAGGTATTGAAAAGGAAATGGGTAATGGGATTATTGAAAAAAGGAATCCATCGTTTATCTATTCAAAGGATTTCAATTGTACTTCATTTAACCAAAAATTTGATTTTATTATAGCGCAATCAGTATTTACCCATGCTTCTCAAGGTCAAATAAAAACCTGTCTCAATGAAGTTAGTAAATGTATGACACCCAAAACTATATTCGTAGCAACTGTCAAATATGGTAGAAATTACGCTGGTAATGAATGGGTGTATCCTAACTGTATACAATATAAATTTAGCTTATTGAAAAGTTTTGCACAGCAATATAATATGGATTGCCAGATGATAAAATGGTTTCACGGTCAGCCTCTTAAATGGTTGGTATTTACTCCCAAAGAATATAAACTGGTTATCAAGAAACATCCTGTTTTAAAATATTAGGATTAAAAGAATGAAAAATAAAAAACAATTATATACCGTAGCCGGTCATTCTTATATAGTTCTCTTTTTAGTGGACATTTATGTACATCCACCTTCAAGAGTATTCAGTAAACGGAGACTATAGACTCCCGCCAATCCTAACGATTTGAGGTTTAGTGAGCCGATTCTATCCGCATGTTCCT
>Ga0265297_10001930_pt1 | contig 44903 bp, 40 predicted proteins | sample Munlanlwell13791_FD_192502 | JGI IMG/M metagenome (GOLD analysis project Ga0265297, IMG submission 192502) | Leachate microbial communities from a municipal landfill in Southern Ontario, Canada - Leachate well 137-91 | ecosystem: Engineered > Solid waste > Landfill > Unclassified | place...
CTTTGCGGCGGTGAAACCAACCCCAGCCAAACGCCCAACCTGAACCCCATGGAAATGGACATGGATCCGACATGCCCGATGTTATCGCCTGTCGAAAAACCGGAAACAAGTCTCACACAAGTGTGGGCTCGGAAAGCGCCGGCGTTGGTGTCCAGCCTTTAGGCTGCGGCCCCGCCGGGGCCGCGGGAGCGTGGCACCGGCATTCGTGCCTGGCACCGGGGACGGGGCCACTACTTTCCCGTGGTGAATCATTCCGGCTAACCGGCGAAAAAAGATCGGGGCCGGGCTTGACGGCCGGCGGCAAGGGGGCTATAATAATTGTTGAATCGTGTCAGTTGACAGCGGCCGCCCCGCCCCGCCGGACGGCAACGGGAACGGCGCCGGACGGCAGCGGTTTCAGCCACCAAACGCACAAGGAGACGCACACATGCAACGAACCCTGAGAATCCTGACCACCACCCTGGGCGTCGGCCTCGCCGCCGCCACCGCCACGCCCGCCGCAACCCTGACCTGGGACGACGGCGGCGCCAGCCCGACGAACCCGGCCGACGGGTCTACCAGCCTTTGGGACACCTCGACCGCGGTCTGGAGCAACAGCAGCACGGACGCGATCTGGGTCAACGCCAACAACGACACCGCCGTGTTCGGCAACAGCAACGGAACGGCGGGCACGGTCAATCTGGGATCGGCCATCACCGCGGGCGGCATCACCTTCAACGCGGCGACCAGCGGCAACTACACCATCGCCGGCGGCACCGGGCCCTACACCCTGACCCTCGCGGGAACCACCCCGACGATCACCACGAACGTGGATGCGACCATCAGCGCCAATCTCGCGGGCAGCAATGGCTTTGTGAAAACGGGTGACGGCAAGCTGACCTTGAGCGGGACAAACAATGTCACCTTGACCGGCGGCATGAGGCTCACCGCGGGAACGGTTGCTTTCGCCGCCAACACAAATGTGGCCGCGGGAACCATCACTATGGATGGCGGCACCTTGCAGTTCATTGGCACTGGTGGATACAACGCCGTGAACCGCGCCATAACCTTGACCACGGCCGGTGGAACCTTGGATGACTCCGCCGCAACGACTAATGATTATATCAGGTATTCTGGAGCTATAAGTTATTCCGGATCAGGGCCGCGCACGCTGACGTTCACGGGCACAGGCACGAAGGGCAGCTCTATTGACGGGGTTCTTTCGGACGGGACGGGCGGCGCGACCTCCGTGGTCAAAAATGGGACCGGAAACTGGAGCCTCTCCGGTGCAAATTCCTCCTACACGGGCAGCACCACCATCAATACGGGCGTTCTGCGAACATTGGCTACGAATGCCATTTCACCAACCAGCACGGTTTATATCGCGAAAGTTGGAACATTGAGTCTAAACGCTGACCAAACCATCGCGAACCTGCAGGATGGAGCCGGCGGTGGCGGAACGCTCACGCGGTTATACGACGGAACGAGTGTGCTGACCGTCCAATCGGGTTTGTTCAGCGGCGTGATTAAGGACGCGAACGTCTCCAGGTTAATCGCCCTGACCAAGAGCACCGGCGGCACGCTGACCCTCTCCGGCCTCAACACCTACACCGGCGCGACGACCGTCACCGGCGGCACGCTGGCGATCTCGGCCGGCAACATCAACGGCACCAGCGGCATCACCATCAATGGCGGCGAGTTGAAGTACAACTCCGCCACCGCGCTGACCAAGGCGATCACCTTCACCAGCGGCAAGATCAGCGGCACCGGCGCGATCAACACCGCGGTCACCGTCGGCACGGGCGCGACCCTCGCTCCCGGCAACAGCCCCGGCAGCCAGACCTACAGCTCCCTGGCCTGGACCACCGGCGGCGCCTACCAGTGGGAGACCAACAGCAAGACCGGCACGGCCGGCACGGACTGGGATTTGCTCAATGTCACCGGTGCGCTCGACATCAGCGGCCTGGACGGCTCCAACAAGTTCACCATTGACATCACCGGCCTGGCCGGCGTGGGCGATGCCCCGGCCGCGTCCACGACGTGGACGATCCTGGACTACGACTCGCTGACCGGCACGTTCAGCGCCGAGATGTTCACCCTGGCCCCGACCGGGTTCAACGGCACCTGGAACAGCGCCAACTGGAGCATCGGCAACAACACCAGCAACGGCTCCCTGGAACTGACGTACGTCCCCGAGCCGGCTGGCCTGGCGCTGCTGCTCGTCGGCGCGGTCGGGCTGCTCCGCCGCCGGCGGGCGTGACACACCCCAAGAGGAAGCCCCAGCCAGGGCGCCAGCCCTGGCGGGGGAACCTGCCGTCCAGGGGAGTCACGGAGTCATTGGGTCACTGAGTCAGGAATTGCTGGCCGGCGGCGATGGCGATGGCGGCTGTGGCACCGGGGACAGTGCCACTTACCTTGCCGCCACCGTCATGGGTCTCATGACTCCCACGGGACTGATCAGGCCCATCCGCCTGATCATCAAGTGCCGCGCCGCGGCGCCGTGGGCCAAAGGATTGGCGGGGGAATCGGTGGCTCGGCTTCGTGGCAATTCGTGGCCAATCTTTCGCGTCTTCATGCTGAATCATTCAGTCCAATCGCCAACACCCAACGGCCAACCGCCGCGAAAGGCATGACATGAAACGTCGGCTCCTGCTTCCCGTCCTATGCGTGCTTGCCCTTATGGATTTTCCTTCGTACAGCCAAAACGCCAGCGCTTCCGCCCAGCCGGCGCCGCCGCCCGCGGCACTGAGCCCCGCCGCGCAACCGGAAAGCCGGCTCGCGCCGGCCGTCATCCGGCGCGGCGCGGATCACAAGGGGATGCAGCCTTGCCGGGTCAAGGTCGGCGACAAGGTCTATGACTTTGCCCAGTTGCTGAAGCTCACCCCCGCGGAGACAAATGGCGCGGCCGTGCAAGTCCTGGTGGATTTTGAGTTCAAACACCCCGGGCTTTTGACCGACCTGAAGGAACTGGAGTTCATCAAGCAAAAGATTGCCGCCAAGGAAGAGCCCTGGGCGACCGCCTTCGAGCAGATGAAAAAATCGCGCTACGCGGCTCCGGACTACCTGAAGAAAATGGCCGTGCCGCCGGTGGTCATCTCCTGCGATTTCTCGGGCCGGAACGATCGCGGCTCGATCCAGGAAATGCGGGACGCGAACGCCGCCTACACCCAGGCCCTGATGTGGTATTTCACCGGCGACGCCGCCTATGCGGAGAATGCCGCCGGCATCCTGGAGACCTACGCCCGGACCGTCACCGCGCACGAAGGGAAAAACTGGTATCTCGAAGTTGCGTGGGCCGGGGCGATTTTCCCGCTCTCGGCGGAATTGCTGCGGGCGACCTATCCGGAGTGGAAGGGGCATCGCCTCGTGGGCAAATGGTTCAATGACGTTTTCCTCCCGCCTTTGCATAACCGCGTCGCGTTTGGGAACCGGGAGTTTGCCGGCGTCACGGCCCTGGCGGCGATCGGGATCTACAATGACGACCGGGCGGCTTTCCATGAGGCCATGCAGCACTGGATGAACTACATCCCGGCCTATCATTATCTTTCCGAGGACGGCCCGGCGCCTTATCTGCCGGACTACTGGACGCCGGAGGTCACCCCCGCCGATGAGTTTCTGCTTGCGCTCAATGCCGCGACGTTCCCGAAGGATTGGACACCGTGGATCAAGCTTGCGGGCGAAAATTGGAACCCCAACAAGCGGCGCGGGAAATTCGGGGATGACATCACGCACATGCGGGCGGCGGTGGCCCAGCGGAATCCGGGCATCGTCTGGAGCGGCGCGCCCGGCACCTACCTGCCCGGGTATACCGCGGAAACGGCGCGGGATTTTGCCCATGTCGAGCAGAGTTTCGCCTCGGAGATCAATGCCGCCGAGATGGCCTGGCACCAGGGCGTTGATGTCTATGCGCCGCAGGCGAAAAGGCTTACGGCCTTCATGGAGACCCAGGCCGCGCTTCGCCTGGGCGAGCCGCCACCGGCGACGATGACCGCCAGGCTGGTGCCCTATGGCTTGGTGGCGACCTGGGAAATCGCCTACAACCATTATGCCAACCGAATGGGCCTGCCGCTCCCCAACACGCTCAAGATCATTGAAATCCTCCGGCTGGCCGGCGTGGAGGGGATCAAGCCCGTCCGGCCCAAGGAAGCCGGCCGCGACCCGGCGAATCCGCGCCTCTGGAAATACCCGCCGCCCATTCCGTCGCTTTATGCCTCGGAAATTGGCGGGGCTGTCGGCTGGCTCTCCAGTTGGGAAACCCTGACCCACGGGGATTTGGACAAGCCCCGGGTTGAATAACCAATGTTCAAGAAATGTTTCTGCTCAATTGCCTTTCGCGGCGAACCGCTGGAAGCCATCATTCCCAAGCTGGCCGCCATCGGCTATGACGGGATTGAAGTCTGGGGGAACCATCTGGGCGGCCGCAGTGACGCGGACGTGCTCGCCCTCCGGAAGCTGGCGACCGAGAACCGGCTTGACATCGAGGTGCTTTCCCCCTATTTCTGGCTGACCCGCGACCTTCCCGAGCTGGAGGCGCAATCGCTCGCCACGGCGGCGCGGTTCGTCCATCTGGCCACGCTTCTCGGCGCCCCGAAAATCCGCACCTTCGTGGATGCCGGCCCTGACGGGATCGGCTCCGCCGCCGCCACGCCCGCGCACTGGAACCGGGCAGTCGGGCACCTGAAGACCATCACCGCCATGGCGCCCGGGATCCTCTTTGCCATGGAGACGCATGCGCACACCCTGGCCGACACGCCCGCATCCACGCTACGTCTGCTCGACCGGGTCGGGGCACCCAACCTGAAGGTGCTTTATCAACCGGAGGCAAGCCACACGATCGAAAATTACCGGCGGCTGCGGCCGCACGTCGTCCACCTGCATCTTCAGAACACCGGGGCTAACGGCGGCCCTGGCTATCTCGAAGAGGGGCTGGTGGACTTCCCCGGCCTGTTCCGGGAACTGGCCGCCGACGGCTATGCCGCCTCGCTTTCGGTGGAGTATTGCTGGCCGGGCGTGACCTGGACGCGGGCGCAATCCGCGTACGCCTACCTGATGGCAAAATCGGCAATGGGGGCAGCATGAAAATCTTGATCACGGGCGCGGCGGGTTTTTTGGGGAAAGGGCTGGTCGTCCCCTTTGAGCAGCATGGCCAGGCGCTGCGCCTGATGGATGTGGTGCCGTTCACGAGCCCGCATGAGGTGGTGGTGGGCGACGTGGCGGACGCCGCCGCCGTCGGGAAGGCCGTGGCCGGCGTGGACGGCATCGTCATCGCCCACATGGCGCCGCGGGGCGAAAACAACGCCAACTACAGCACGCCGGAGATGGCGTTCAACATCAACGTCAAGGGCACGGCCAACCTGTTCCACGCCGCGCGGTGGCATGGCGTCAAGAAAGTTGTGGTCATTTCCAGCACCTCGGCGATCAAGGATCACCGGCGGGACGTGATGCCGCATGACCTTCCCATCCGTGCCGGCGACGGCTATTACGGCCTGAGCAAGGCCTGTCAGGAGGTCATTGCCGAACAGTTCGCCAGGGAGCACGGGCTGCAGGTGGCCTGCCTGCGGGTGGGCCATATCCTGGACGGCGACCGGAACGTGGACAAGTACGGCCAGGCCATTGCGGAGCGCAACATCCTCGACACCGACCGGCGCGACATCGGCGAGGTCGCGCGGCTCTGCCTGGAATGCCCCGACCTGACCTTTGAGACCTTCAACGTCATGAGCGTGCCGGAAGCCATGGCGGCATGGGACGTGAACTACACCTGCACCCGGCTTAACTGGAAGCCGGCGCACGACTTCAGTTGGCTGCCACTTGGGGCGTCCCCTGGGACGCCTGAGAAGAAATCTCGGGATCCATAATTGTTGTCGATAGGAGAAGCGATCCATGCGGAAACCGAATCCCAATCGCCCAGGAACGGGCGGCGGCGGCCGGGTAATGGAGCTGGGGTTCAACCCCAGTTGTGTCCGGCGGCAAAAAGCCGCCTTCACCTTGATCGAACTCCTGGTCGTGATTGCGATCATCGCGATCCTGGCGTCACTCCTGCTTCCGGCCCTGAAGAACGCCCGGGGCATGGCGCACAAGATCTCCTGCGTGAACAACCTGAAGCAGACCGCCTATGCCTGCCAGTTGTATGTCATGGACTTCGATCGCTATCCGACCGCCAACTATTATGCCGACACGACCGATGGGGGCATGAAGAACCGCTGGTGGCGGGTCCTCGGCCCCTACATGAGTTCGAGCTGGCCTTCGGATCTGGACAACGCGGCTGACAAGCTCCAGGCCAGTGCCCTCCCCTCCTGGGGCTGCCCCGGCACCTCTTCAAACCGGCTCGCCATGAACTTCGTGCATTATGGGATGAATGGCTGGTTCGATCCCAATGCGGGCATGAATGGCAATGTCTATTGCATCCCCCCGGCGATGGTCAAGAAAAATGTCATCCTGTTCGGCGACCGGATCCTGGACGGGACCGGCTGGAGCGGCGTCATCACGAGTTATGACGCCAACCAGTATTCCCCGGATCCCCGCCATTTCAACAGCGCCAATTTCGCCTTTGTGGACTGCCATTGCGAAACCCTCAAGTATCCCGAATACTACAACTTTGCCAAATACTGGGATTACCGCTGAGGATAATTCAATGCCCCGGGTCACGGCTGGGGCCGGCCACGGTGGCCACGGTGGCCGCCACCGGCCGGCAAGGGCGCCCGGCGGGCCCGGGCCTGTTCGTGGCGCCAGAGCTGCCAGCCATTGACCAGGTTGTGCCAGATCACGTAGAAGGTCGGGCCGAGGGCGACGGCGGGGCTGAGGAAAGTCAGGCAGACCCAGATGACGAGCACGGTGTTCTTCTGCCCCAGCGCCTGCCCCGCCTCCAGCCCAAACGGCCGCCCCCCGACCCGATGGCCGATGGCGAAGTTGGCCAGGCAAATGGCCAGCGCCAGCCCGGCGCTTTCGGCCAGCAGCAGCCGCGGCAGTTCCGGATGGGTGATGACGAACTGCGTCGCCCGGGCACTGATCAGCACCAGCGCCAGGCACCAGAGATGGAAGGAGAGCGGCTGCCAGCGGCGGGCGCGCACGGCGAGCCGCGGCCGCCAGCGGCGCAGGAACTGGGCCGCCGCCAAAGGGAGGAAGACGACGAGGCCGATGTTGAGCAGGAGGTGGCCGGAGGCGCCGAGGAACCCGCCGTCCGCCGCCGGGGCAAGCAGCGGCAGCAGCAGCGGCAGCAGGCAGGCCAGGCCAAGGCTGGTCAGGAAGAGGTAGGCGGTGACGAACCCCACGTTGCCCCCAAGCAGGCCGGTGACCACCGGCGCCGCCGTGGCCGTCGGCATCAGCGCGATCATCAGCCCCGCCAGCGCCAGGGTCCCGTTGAGGTTGCGCAGCAGTCCGTAGACGGCGACCGCAAGCAGCCCCTGGGCCAGGAGCAGCGTCAGGTGCCGGCGGCGGAACATGCTCCGCCGCAAGGTCAGCCGCAGGAAGGTCAGGAACAGCATGGCGACCAGCAGCCCCTGGATCCCGGCCGCCAGGCCGTGCAGCCAGCGGTGCGCCAGCGCGCCGGTGAGCAGCGACGCCAGCAGCAGCGCGGTTTTGCGGAAGGCTTTCATGGAAACGGCAAGTATAACGGGACGGCGGCCGCTTTGCCAGCCTTGCGGCGGCCCTGCCGGCGGCGCTATGTTATCGCTCCGCCGGCCGGCCACGGCTGCCGCGGCGCGGGCGAACGGTTGAATGACGCGGGATCCGGTGCCCCCCACCGGGCCGGGGACGACTTGTGAAGTACAGCTACACCATCCGGATTGCACCGGGCATCGAATACGAGGCGGTGGCCGACGCGGCGCTGCCGCTGGCGCCGGGCACGCGGGTCATCGTCCAGTGCGAACGCTACGAGGACTGCGGCACGGTGCGGACTCCGCGCGGCCCGGAGCCGGCCGACGAAGAGGCCATGCTCAAGGCGGCGCTCACCCCGGAGAAGGGGCGGCCGATCCAGGGGAATGGGACGCCCGTGGTGCTGCGCATCGCCACGCCCCACGACCTCCAGCAGGTGGCGGAGAACGCCGAGCGCGCCGCCGCCATGGAGGCCACCGTCCAGGGCAAGGTCCACGAACACCATTTGGCGATGAAGCTCGTCAGCCGCCACTATGTCTTCGACCGCAACCTGCTGGTGATCCAGTTCGCCGCCGACGGCCGCGTTGATTTCCGCGAACTGCTGCGCGACCTCTCCCGCACCCTCCGCCTGCGCGTGGAACTGCGCCAGATCGGGGTGCGGGACGAGACCGCCGCCTTCGGCGGCTTCGGCTGCTGCGGCCAGCCGCTTTGCTGCAGCCGCTTCCTCCACGACTTCCACAGCATCAATGTCAAGCTCGCCAAGGAACAGGGGCTCTCCCTCAATCCCGCCAACATCTCCGGCGCCTGCGGCCGCCTCAAGTGCTGCCTGCGCTACGAGGCGGAAGGCTACCGCGACCTCCGCGCCCGCCTGCCGCGCCCCGGCACCGTCGTCGAGACGCCCGAGGGGCGCGGCCGGGTAGTCGAGCTGCTGCCGCTCAAGCAGGCGGTGAAGGTCAGCCTCGCCCCCGCGGCGGGCGGCGAGGGCGGCTCGCGCCTCGTCGAACTGCCAGCCACCGACTTGCGCGAAATCCCGGCCGCCCCCGGCCCGGATGCGGCCGGCCGCGATTGAGCCCGCCGCTCACAGCCGGCGGAGCCATTCCCCGGCGGCGGCGTCGCTGGGCATCCGCCAGTCGCTCCGCGGCGAGAGGCAGAGCGAGCCGACCTTGGGGCCGTCGGGCAGGCAGGAGCGCTTGAACTGGTGGCGGAAGAAGCGGGTCAGGAAAAGTTCCAGCCAGTTGTGGATGGTTTCCGCCCAGTGCCGGCCGGCGAAGGCGAGCCCGGCCAGCCATTGGATCTTGGCCGGCGGCGCGCCGCGGCGGACCAGGTGGTAGAGGAAGAAGTCGTGCAGTTCGTAGGGGCCGACGACCGCCTCGGTGTGCTGGACGATGTTGCCGGCGGCGTCGGGCGGCAGCAGTTCCGGGGAGATCGGCGTGGCCAGGATGTCGCGCAGCGTCGCGGCGGCCTTGGCGGCAAGCTTGTGGTCGGCGACCCATTCCAGCAGATGCCGCACCAGCGTCTTGGGCACGCCGGCATTGACCGCGTACATCGACATGTGGTCGCCGTTGTAGGTACACCAGCCGAGGGCGAGTTCGGAGAGGTCGCCGGTGCCGACCACCAGGCCGTTGACCATGTTGGCGCGGTTCATCAAAAGCTGGGTGCGCTCGCGGGCCTGGGTGTTCTCGTAGGCGATGTCGCCGGTGACGCCGTCGTGGCGGAGGTCGGCCAAGTGCTGGCGGCAGGCGGCGGTGATGTCGATCGTCTCCAGCCCCAGCCCCAGGTGGCGGCAGAGGTCATGGACGTTCTTCAGGGTGCGTTTCGTGGTGCCGAACCCCGGCAGGGTCAGGCAGTGGATGCCCGTCTTCGGCAGCCCCGCGCGCCGGAAGGCCTCGCCGATCACCAGCAAGGCCAGGGTCGAATCCAGCCCGCCGGAGACGCCGACCACCACGGCGCGGCAGCCACTGTGATGCAGCCGCGTGGCCAGGCCGGAACTTTGGATGGCGAAAATCTCTTCGCAGCGAGCATCGCGTTCCGCCGGATTGCCGGGCACGAACGGATAGGGATCAACCGGACGGCACAGCTCCGCGGGCGGCGCGGCTTCCAGGGCCGCGACGAAGCCGATGCGGCGGAAGGTGGGCCCCGGCGGCGCGGTGCGGCCGGCGGCACTCTCGCCGAACGCCTGGTTCTGCCGCCGTTCGTGCTCCAGGAAGCCCAGGTCCAGGTCGGCCGCCGTCAGGTGCGGAGTCCGCAAGAAGCGTTCGCCCGCCGCCAGCACCTGGCCGTTCTCGGCGATCAGGCAGTGGCCGCCAAACACCAGGTCGGTGGAGGATTCGCCGGGGCCGGAACTGGCATAGACGTAGGCGGCCAGGCAGCGGGCCGCCTGCTGGGCCACGAGCTGCCGGCGGTAGTCGGCCTTGCCCACCAGCTCGTTGCTGGCCGAGAGGTTGCACAGGACCGTCGCCCCCGCCAGGGCCTGGAAGGTGCTGGGCGGCAACGGCGCCCACAGATCCTCGCAGATCTCCACGCCGACCGTCAGCTCCGGCGCGTTCTCCGCCTGGAACAGCAGGTCAACCCCGAACGGCGCCTCCACCCCGGCCAGCCGGATGCTGCCGCCCCGGCAATCGGCGCCGGAGGAGAACCAGCGCATTTCGTAGAACTCGTGGTAGTTCGGCAGATGGACCTTCGGCACCACCCCCAGGAGCCGGCCCCGCTGGCAGGCCGCCGCCGCGTTGAACAGCCGGCCAGCGGCGCGGACGGGCAGGCCGACGACGAACAGCGGCGCCAGCGGCCCCGTGGCCGCCAGGAACGCCGCCAGCCCGGCCTCCGCCGCCGCCAGCAAGGTTTCCTGGTGGAACAGGTCGGCGCAGGTGTAGCCGGTGAGCGCCAATTCGGGGAACACCACCAAGTCGGCCCCGGCGGCCGCGCCCTCCCTGGCCAAGTCGGCCAAGGCCTGGGTGTTGCCGGTGACATCCCCCGGACGGCACGGCGGCACGGCGGCGGCGGCTCTCAACAGACCGAAGGGACGATGCATGGCTGGAACCCTCTTGGCGGCCGCCCCCCGGCACGGGCCAGGCGGACGGCGGGACGGATGCGGCGGGCGGACAACCGTACTATACGCCGCCGCTTCAGCGCAGCCCCACCGCGTCGTAGACCTGGGCGAGCGTCCGCGCCGCCACGGCGCGGGCCCGTTCGGCGCCGGCCGCCAGGGCCGCGGCGATCCGCTCGGGCTGCGCCAGCAGCTCCGCGCGCCGGGCCCGGGCTTCGGCGAAATAGCCCCAGCACTTCTCGAACAGCATCTGCTTCACCTGTCCGTAGCCCAGGCCGCCGGCCAGGTAGCGCTGGCGCAGCTCCGCCACCTCCGGCGCCGCCGCCATCAGCTTGTACAGCGCGAAAAGGTTGCAGGTGTCGGGGTTCTTCGGCGCCTCCACCGGCGTCGAGTCGGTCTTGATTGACATGAACTTCTTGCGCAGCGCCTTCTCCTCGCCGAAGATCTCGATCGTGTTGTGGTAGCTCTTCGACATCTTCTGCCCGTCCAGCCCGGGAATGACGGCGACCTCCTCGCGGATCAACGGCTCGGGGACGGCCAGCAGCTTGCCGTACTGGTTGTTGAAGCGGACCGCCAGGTCGCGGGCCACCTCCAGGTGCTGCTTCTGGTCCTTCCCCACCGGCACCCCCCAGGCCTGGTAGAGCAGGATGTCCGCCGCCATCAGCACGGGGTAGGAAAAAAGTCCGTGGTTGGGCGCAAACCCCTTGGCCAGCTTGTCCTTGTAGCTGTGGCAGCGCTCCAGCAGCCCCACCGGCGCCAGGCAGCTCAGCACCCAGGTCAGCTCCTGCACCTGCGGCACGTCCGACTGCCGGAAGACGGCGACCCGCGCCGGATCCAGCCCGCAGGCGAGGAAGTCAAGGGCGACCTCACGCACCCGCGCCCGCAGCAGCGCCGGCTCCGGAAGCTGGGTCAGGGCATGGTAGTCGGCAATGAAATAGAAGCATTCATGGGTCTCTTGCAGCTCGATGGCCGGCTTCATCATCCCGAAATAGTTGCCGAGGTGCAGCGTGCCCGACGGCTGGATGCCGGAGAGGATGCGCCGCGGGCCGCCGCTGGTCTGCTCGCTCATGTGCAGTCAATCCTTCGCTGGTGGAAAGGCCAAGCCGGTACTATAACGCCGCCCCGCGCCCCCCTGGCGCCCGCGGTGGCCCGCCGGCCATCTCGGCCATGACTGTCCATGCCAGCCCATGATCCCGTGGGGACAAGGAGAAAAGCCAAATTGCCTGTCCCCAAGCGCGGCGGCCGTCAGCGCACCTTGCCCGGAGGGATGCCCATGACCCGCTTGAAGACGCGGGAGAAATAGAAGACATCCCGGAAGCCGGTCCGCTGGGCGGCCGCCTTCAGGGTGAGCCCTTCGTTGAGGATGAGGTGGTGGGCCTTGAGCACCCGTTCGCGGCGGATGAGCTGGGTGGGGGGAATCCCCAGTTCCCGGCGGAAAAGGGCGTTGATGTATTGGGGGGTGAGGGCGAAAGCGCGGGCCAGCGCCTGGCGCGACAGCGGCTCGTGGAGGTGGGCACGGATGTACTGGAGCATCCGGTCCAGGCGCGGGGAGGGGGAGAGGGTGCCGGCGGCCGCGCCACCCTGCCATTGTTCCGCCAGACGCAGCCAGATGGCCCGGGCCAGCGTCTGCGCCAGCGGGGCGCGGTTGCGGCCGTAGCCGGAATGCGCGGTGGCGCCGCCGCGGAAGAGTTCGGGGAGCAGCGGATCGTCGCCGGCGTGGGTCAGCAATTGCGGTTCGGGCGCCAGCCGGTAGTCGCCATTCCCCCAACTGAGGCCGGGCAGCAGGTCGCAATGGAGGCAACTGATGACGCCGCCGGCCCCGAGCTGGCGGACGACATGTTCGCGGTTGGGCCGGAGGCAGAGGACGTCGCCGGGCCGCGCCAGCACCGGGGGCGTCCCCGGTTCGGCATAGCTGAATTCCCCGGCGAGAACCAGGATCAGCTCCAGGTCGGGGATGGTCCGTGGCCCCCAGGCGACGTTGGGGATGGGGGCGAAATGGTTGAAGTGGCGGACCTGCGGCTGGATCTCGGCGGGGGTGATGAATTTCATGGCTGCCGTTACGATTGTGCAAAAGAATGGCGTCTTCCATCCATTGCTGACTATAATCCGCCATGCTATCTTTATTTACATTTGTCGGTCCTTCCCCAGTTTTGGCAATGGTTCGCCGGCGGAAGCCAACTTGGAGCGAGAGAATGATGACCTACCGCGAACGTGTCCAGCGCTGCCTGCATTACGAGTCCTATGACCGGTTGCCGGTGGTGCATTTCGGGTTTTGGCCGGAGACGTTGCAGAAGTGGGCGGCGGAGGGGCACATCACCCCGGCGGAGGCCGAAGGGTGGGGGGACGGGAACGAGTTCGACTTCGCCATCGGCCGCAAGCTGGGGTTCGACAGCAACTGGAGCGTCTGCTTTGGCGGGAACAGCGGGCTGTTGCCGGGGTTTGAGCCGCTGGTGCTGGAAAGGCTGCCGAACGGCGACAAGAAGGTGCGCAACGGCGACGGCGTCGTCGTTTTGCAGAACGATGCGGCCGGCTCGATCCCCGCCGAGATCGAGCATCTGCTGGTGGACCGCAAGAGCTGGGAGGAGCATTATCTCCCCCGGGTGCAATACTCCCCCACGCGCATTGACTGGGCGGCGCTGGAGAAGCTGAAGGGGGCGGCGGCGCAGCGGGAAATGCCGCTGGGGATTTACTGCGGCAGCCTGTTCGGGATGCTGCGCAACTGGGTGGGGGTGGTCGGCGCCTCCTACATCTATGCCGATGACGAAGCGCTGTTCGACGAGATGATCAACGCGGTGGGGGAATTGAGCTTCCGGGTGGCCCAGGAGACGCTGGCGACGGGGGTGCGCTTCGACTTCGCCCATTTCTGGGAGGACATCTGCTTCAAGAACGGGCCGCTGATCAGTCCGGCGGTGTTCCGGGAAAAGGTGGGGCCGCACTACCGGCGGATCACCGGGCTGCTGAAGGATCATGGCATTGACATTGTCTCGGTGGACTGCGACGGCTGCATTGACGCGCTGCTGCCGGTCTGGCTGGAGAACGGGGTCAACACCATGTTCCCGATCGAAGTCGGCACCTGGAACGCGAGCATTGCGCCGTGGCGGGCGAAGTATGGGCGGCAGGTGCGGGGCGTGGGGGGGATGAACAAGGTGGTCTTTGCGCACGACTTCACGGCGGTGGACGCCGAGGTCGAACGGCTGAAGCCGCTGGTGGCGCTGGGCGGGTTCATCCCCTGCCCCGACCATCGGATTGCGCCGGACGCCAAGTGGGAAGTCGTCCGCCATTATTGCGAGCGGATGCGGGCGACCTTCGGCTGAGCGCGCCGGGCCCCCTTTTTCGGCGGCGGGCTTGATTTTTGCCGGGAAACGGGTGACATGCGCCTTCCCGGCCACTCCGCCCCGCCCCCTGAACCCAGCCCCCAACCTCGCCGTGACCAGCCCCATGCGCCCGCCCGCCATCGCCAGCCAAGACCTGGTTTTCGAGTACCATGGAGGTGCCGTGGTCGCTGCGGCCGCCGCGCCGGGGCTGAACCGCGGCGCGGCAAACCGGCGAGCCAAGGTCAGGCCTTGACGGCGAGCAGCTCGACGTCGAAGACCAAAGTGGCGTTGGGGCCGATGGCCTGGCCGGCGCCGCGTTCGCCATAGGCCAGTTGCGGCGGAACGAAGAAGCGCGCCTTGCCGCCCACTTGCATGAGCTGCAGCCCCTCGGTCCAGCCGGGGATGACGCCATTGAGCGGGAAGGTGGCCGGCTCGCCGCGGGCGACCGAGCTGTCGAACACGGTGCTGTCAAGCAGGCGGCCCGTGTAGTGGACGGTCACTTCGTCGCTGGCGCTGGGCTGGATGCCGCTGCCCGCTTCGAGAGTCTGGTACTGGAGGCCGCTGGCGGTGACCTGGACGTCGGGCTTGCCCTGGTTCTCGGCCAGGAACGCCTGCCCTTCCTGGAGGTTGCGCGCCGCCTGGTCGCCATGGGCTTTCGCCGCCTGCTGCTGCAGCGTCTGTTGGAACGCCTGCATCACGGCCTGGAATTCCTCGCGCCCAAGGGCGGGCTGGGTGCCGGCGAAGATGTCCGCCGCGCCTTGGCTGAAGGCCTCGAAGTCAACCTTGAGCGGCAGCCGGCGGAGGTTGGTGCCGATGTCGAGGCCGAGGCAGTAGCTGGTCTTGCGTTCCGCGGTGTCGAGGGGGATGGACATGGGGGGGATCCTGTCGGGTCGGGCGGGAGTGGCTTCGGGACCGCCGCGACGGTCAGGAGGGGACCATCCGGGAACGGCGGCCGGCGAAAGGTGGCAACCATAGAGCCGGAACGCGGCTTGTCAAGGGCTCTCGCCCCAGCGGTGTTGACAAAACCTGACACGGGTGGCAAACCAAGGACTTCATGCCCCGGGTTTCTGCAACTTGGGCCAACCTGGCGGCGGGGGTGCCGATCGCGCTTCTGGCCTGGCTGACGCCGGTTCCGACACCGGAGCCGATGGTCAACAGTCCCGCCGTCGAGGAGGGTTCCCGGCGCAGACCGCCCAAGGCGACCTTAGCCCAAGGTGCGGCGGAGGGTGGCCCGGCGGCCGGGGAGCTGGCTGACGACGTGGCGGAGTTCCAGCCCGAGCAGGGCGCCAAGCACCTTGGAGGCGGCTTCGTTGAGGCCGGCCACCAAGTCGTCAATGGCCGTTTCGCCCCGGGGCCGGAGCCAGTCGACGATGCGCCGCTCCAGCTCGCTGAAGGGCATGCCGGCAAAGGGATCCGGTTCGGTCTCCGGCGCACCGCCGGCGGCGGCGCGTGGGGCGGGGGCGGCGGAACCCGAAGCCGCCCGTTGCGGAGTCCGCAGCTCGGCCTGGAAGCCGGGCAGGGCCAGCAGTTCGTCCAGGACGTCGCTGAACGATTCCACGAGGCGGGCGCCGTCCTTGAGCAGGGCGTGGCAGCCGCGGGCCTGCGGGTTGTCCACCCGGCCGGGCACGGCGAAGACGGCGCGCCCCTGCTCCAGCGCCTGGCCGGCGGTGATCAGCGAGCCGCTTTGCAGGCCGGCCTCGACGACGACGGTGCCGAGGGTCATGCCGGCGATGAGCCGGTTGCGCATCGGAAAGGTCCCCTTGTCGGCCGGATAGGCCATGGGGAATTCGGAGACCAGGGCGCCGCCCTCCTCGACCAGGCGCCGGGCGAGGTTCAAGTTCTCCTGCGGATAGATTCGGCCGAGGCCGCTGCCAAGGACGGCGACGGTGCAGCCATGGGCGTTGACCACGGCCTGGTGCGCGACCGTGTCGATGCCGCGGGCCAGGCCGGAGACGACGCTCCAGCCGGCCTGGGCCGCCGCGGTGGCCAGGGTTTCGGCCATGAGGCAGCCATAGGGGGTGGTGTGGCGGGAGCCGACGATGGCGAGGGAGCGGTCGAGGCGGTCGAGCGCCCCTTCCGGGCCGCGGACGTAGAGGCAGAGCGGCGGGTCGTGGATTTCGGTGAGGCGGCGCGGATACTCGGCGTCCTGCCGGGTCAGGATGCGCACCCCGGCGCGCTCCGCCAGCCCCAGTTCGCGCTGGAGGTCAACCGTCTTTTCCCAGCCGGCAATGGTCCGCGCCAAGACCTCGCCGATGCCGGGCACGGCCGTCAGTTCACCGGCGCTGGCCCGGAGGATGGCGGCCGGCTCGCCGAAGCCCATCAGGAGGCGGGTGACGCGGGCGGGGCCGATCCCCGGCAGGCAGTTGAGGATGATGGTCGCTTCATGGTTGTCCACAGCGCCCTCCAATCGCTTGCAGGATCCGCGCCGGGTCGGCGTCGGCGACGACTTCAACCTGGCCGATCGCCCGCGGCAGCAGCAGCCGCGGCCGGCCGCCAACCGTTTTCTTGTCGTGCCCGATGGCGGCGAGGATGGCTTCGGGCTGGAAGCGGCCCGGCGGCGGGCGGACGGGCAGGCCGAGCCGTTCGAGCAGTGCGTCCTGGCGCCGGGGCAGTTCCGGGGCGGCCAGGCCAAGGAGCACCGCCAAGTCCGCCGCCATCCCCATGCCGATGGCGACGGCTTCGCCATGGTTCAGCTCCGCAAAGCCGCCGAGCGCCTCCACGGCATGGCCGAAGGTGTGGCCGTAGTTGAGCAGCATCCGGCGGCCGCCCTCCTTTTCGTCCGCCAGCACGACCTCCGCCTTGAGTTCGCAGCAGCGGGCGATGATCGCCTCCAGCATGGGGATCTCCGCCTGGAGCGCGGGCAGCGTGGTTTGTTCCAGCCGGGCGAAGAGCGCGGCGTCGAGGATCACGCCGTATTTGACGATTTCGGCGAGGCCGCAGCGCCATTCGCGGTCGGGCAGGGTGGCGAGGGTGCGGAGATCGCACCAGACGAGCCGGGGCTGGTGGAAGGCGCCGACCAGGTTTTTGCCCTCGGGCAGATCCACGCCGGTCTTGCCGCCGACGGAGCTGTCGACCATGGCCAGGAGCGTGGTGGGCACCTGGATGAACTCGATGCCGCGCATGTAGCAGGCGGCGAAGAAGCCGGCCAGGTCGCCGACCACGCCGCCGCCGAGGGCGACGGCCAGGCAGCGGCGGTCGAGGCCGAGGCGGACGGCGGCGCGCCAGAGGCTGGCCATGGTCTCCAGCGTCTTGGAGGCCTCGCCGGCGGGGATCACGAGCGGGTCGGTGAGGGTGGCGCCGGCGCCTTCCAGGAGTGCCTTGAGGGGGCGGGCGTGGAGGGGGGCGACCTGGCTGTCGGTGAGGACGCAGCAGCGCCGCCCCCGCACCAAGGCGGCCAGGCCGGCGCGGGCGGCGGCAGCGGTGTCGGGGCCGGTGCCGATGTGGATGGCATAGGCGCGGCCGGGGAGGTTGACGTGGACAGTGCGCATGGCTGACTTTCCAGGTTCGGGTGGTGGCATGGGGGATGCACCTGCCCACAATATACGCATATTTGTTAGCCCTTGCAAGTCCGGCTGGCCACCAACCCCTTTTTTGCGGAGTCCGCAAATCCGGCGACGCTCGCGGCCGGCCCCAAACCCCGCGCCGGCGCCCGGATGATGCGCGGCCGCGCTTGCCGGAAATCAGGGTCCAGGGGCGGCGGGCGGCGGCGCGCTGCCAAGCTGCGCCTCGGCCGCGGGAGCCGGCGGGGGCGGCAGGAGCTGGTGCTGGGCGATGGCGGCGGCCAGCCAGGTGGCGAGGTTCTCCGCGCCGGCGGCGTTGTGGCGGTGCCAGTCGTGCATCCACTTGTGGGCGCTCTTGTGGCCGCCGACCACGAATTGGCGGGCGGTGTCGGCCACGGGGATGCCGGCCTGCTCGGCCAAGTGCCGGCTGTGGGCCAGCCCCTGGTTGTAGGCCGCTTCCTGGAGGGTGATCCAGGCGGCCAGCTCCGGATGCGCGGCCGCCAGGTCCTGCGGCAGCAGCGGGGTGCCGGTCCAGAAGAGCAGGCGGGCGGCGGGCAGTTCCGCGCGCAGCCGCTGGATCAAGGTGGCGGCGGCTTCCTGGAGTTCGCCGGCGGGGCGGAGCGGCTGGAGGGTTTCGGCCGCGATCCAACTGTCGGCCTGGACAAAGGAGAAGATGACGAGGTGCGGCGCGAAGGGGGTCACGTCGCGCGCCAGCCGGACCAGGGCCTGGGCGCTGGTGCAGTGGGGGATGCCGGCGTTGACCACGGCCAGCCGGCGGCCAGCGGCGAGAGGGGCGAGCTTCGCCGCCAGCAGGGTGGGCCAGGCTTCGGCGGGATTGGCGGCGGACCAGGTCTGGCCGTCGCCGAAACAGGCGATCCGCAGGTCGGCGGCCTCGGCGGCGCGGATCGTCTCCGGGGTGAAATGCGGCGGCAGGTTGGCAATGGCCGGGTCGGCGTTCCAGCGGCCATGGTGCGGAATCCGCACCACCGCGTGGTCCGGCCGCTTGATGTGCGGCATCGTCTGCACCTGCTCGGCCATGAACTTGACGCATTTGGGGCAGGTGTCGGGCAGGGTGGAGGCGCCCTGGTGGGCGAGAAGCTGTTCGTAGGAGGAGCACTTGAACTCCGCGCCGCACTTGCCGCAGGCGACCTGGAGGGGGGCATGGCCGTTGAGGAAGCGGTCGCAGTCGGGGCAGCGGCGGCCGCCGGGCTCGGGGCGGCCGGCGAGGCGGTCGCGGACCTGGTCGGCGGGGCTGTAGCTCCAGCTCCCCTGGCAACCAGGGACGGTGCAGGGCATGGGCTTGGGGGCGGTCTTGCGGATGGCCTCGACGCAGGCGGGGCAGAGATGGGGAACCGGCTGGGTGCGGCCGGCGGCGCGGTCCTGGAGCTGCTGCGTGCGGGTGTAGAGCCAAGTGCCGGGACAGCCCTTGTGGCGGCAGGGCATGGGGGTGTCCTGAAGGGCATGGAACGCCTTGAAGCATTCCGGGCACATGCGGGGCATGACCGGGTCGCTGGCGCTGGCGCTGAGCAGGTGTTCAAGCTGGGCGTAGGGGGAGAAGCTCCAAGTGCCCTTGCAGCCCCGGACGCGGCAGGGGATTTCGGCTGGCTGCAAGGCGGCGGCCTTGTCGAGGCAGGAGTGGCAGAGGCGGTGCGGCGGCTCTTCGAGCTGGCGGCCGGTGGCCAGCCATTCGAGCTGCTGGTAGCGGTTCCAGGCCCAGGTATGGGTGCAGCCCCTGATGCGGCAGGGCATCGGCTTGTCCTGGAGGGCCTGGAAGCGGCGGAAGCAGTCGGGGCAGAAGCGGGCCGGGGGCGGCGCGGCAGGGGCGGCGCGGCTCTGCTCCTCGCGCGTCCAGAGCCAAGTGCCCTTGCAGCCTTTGATGCGGCAGGGGACCGGCTTGTCCTGGAGCTGGTTGCGGCGGACGCGGCAGCCCTCGCAATGGTTGGGCGGCGGGTTCTTGCGCCCCTGGATGCGGGCTTCAAGCTGCTGCATCCGGCTCCAGGCCCACGTCCCCGGACAGGCCGGGGTGGCGCAGGGCATCGGCTTGTCCGCCAGCTCCCGCCAGATGGCGTAGCAACGATCGCACATCCCCTTGGGGCGATCCGGTTCGCCGCCGGGGCCGCCAGCGGCCAGCATGTTCTGGCAGCCGCGGACGGTGCAGGCCAGCGGTTGGTCGGGGAACAGGTCGCCAAGAGTGCCAAGACTTCGTGCCACGGGAAGGGGTTCCGTCTTCAACTTCATGCGGTTGCGGGCGGCGGGGGCGGATGCGGGGGCCGCCTCAGAACCAGGACTTCCGCTGCTTGGCCGAGGAGGTCATGGCGCCGAAGAGGGTGTCCATCATCTCCTGGAGGACAATGCCGGTGCCGTTGGCCACGGCGGTGAGCGGGTCGTCGGCCACGGTCACCGGCAGGCCGGTCTCCTCGGAGAGCAGGCGGTCCAGGCCGCGGATGAGTGAGCCGCCGCCGGCGAGGACGATGCCATGGTCGATGAGGTCGGAGGCGAGTTCGGGCGGGCAGCGTTCGAGGGTGCCGCGGACGACCTCGACGATCTTGGTGATCGGCTCCATGAGCGCGTCGCGGATCTCCTGGGAGGTGATGGTGACGGTCTTGGGGAGGCCGCCCATCAGGTCGCGCCCCTTGACATCCAGGGACAGCTCCGATTCCAGCTTGTAGGCGCTGCCGACCTCGATCTTGATCTGTTCGGCGGTGCGTTCGCCGATCATCAGGCTGTAGGCGCGCTTCAAGTACTGGATGATGGCCATGTCCATGGCGTCGCCGCCATTCTTGATGCTGCGGCTTTCGACGATGCCGCCCAGGGAGATGATGGCCACCTCGGTGGTGCCGCCGCCGATGTCAACGATCATGTTGCCGGTCGGCTCCTGCACGGGGATGCCGACGCCGATGGCCGCGGCCATCGGCTCCTCGATCAAATGGACGAAGCGGGCGCCGGCCCGCAGGGCGCTCTCCTTGACCGCCCGCGTCTCCACCTCGGTGATGCCGGAAGGGACGGCGATCAGCACGCGCGGACGCATGAACTTGCTGCGCCGCCGCACCTTCTGGATGAAGTGCCGCAGCATCTCCTCGGTGATCTCGAAGTCGGCGATCACCCCGTCCTTCATCGGCCGCACGGCCCGGATGTTGCCGGGGGTGCGGCCGAGCATGCGCTTGGCCTCCGTGCCCACCGCCAGCACCCGGTTGGTGTCGACCTGCACCGCCACCACCGAAGGCTCGCGGAGCATGATCCCCTTGTCCCGGACATAGACCAGCGAGTTGGCCGTCCCCAAGTCGATGCCGATGTCATTGGAGAAAAAGGAGAGGCATTGTTGGATGATGTTCACCGGAGGCCGTCTCCACCAGCTCCCCGCCACTCCAGGGACGGCGGGCAGGAAAGGGATCAGTCAAGCCACAAAATGCCATAACATAACATGCAGGCGGCAAAAAGTGCATGGCCGGAGGCGCAAGGCTCCCCATTCCGCTTTCGCACGGTATACTTCAACCGCCGCCGCCATCCCAGCATCCCACCCCACCGCCGCCGGCCCCACCCATGCTCGCCCCCTGGCACCACCTCGTCGCCCAACTGCCGTTCGACTGGGCCCAGTTCGAGTTCATGCGCCATGCGCTGCTCACCGTCCTGCTCGCCGCCCCCCTCTTCGCCCTGCTCGGCGGCATGGTGCTCAGCCAGCAGATGGCCTTCTTCTCGGACGCGGTCGGGCATTCGGCCCTGACCGGCATCGCCCTCGGCATCCTCCTCGGCCTGGGCGACCCCGGCTGGAGCATGGCCGGCTTCGCGGTGCTCCTGGCCCTGGCCGTCACCGCCCTCCGCCGCTGGAGCGCCGCCTCGACCGACACCGTGGTCGGCCTGGTCATGGCCGGCGCCGTCGCCCTCGGCTTGGTGCTGCTCTCCCGGGGCGGCGGCTTCAACAAGTACACCCAATACCTGATCGGCGACATCCTCACCGTCGCCCCGGCGGACATCGCCCGGCTGGCTGGCCTGCTCCTGGCCATCCTCGGCTTCTGGGCCGGCGCCTTCAACCGCCTCCACCTGGCCAGCCTCAACCGCGCCCTCGCCCAAAGCCGGGGCGTCCCCGTCTGGGGGCTGGAATGCGGCTTCGCCGTCCTCACCGCCCTGGCCGTGGCCCTCACCATCCCCTGGGTCGGCCTGCTGGTGGTCAACTCCCTGCTCATCCTGCCCGCCGCCGCCGCCCGCAACGTCGCCCGCGGCACCGTCGCCTGCCATTGGCTGGCGATCGGCTTCAGCCTCGCCGCCGGCGTGGCCGGCCTGGTCACCTCCTACTACACCGCCACCGCCACCGGCGCCACCATCGTCCTCTTCGCCATGGGGCTCTTCCTGCTCACCCTGCCCGGCCGCCGCCGCCGGACATGACGCCCCGCCCCGGCCCGATCCGGAAAGCGCTCACCCCCCCGCCGTCGCCTCCCGCCGCCGCCGGCGGAAGAACGCCTGGAGCATGGCCAGGCACTCCGCCGCCAGAACCCCGCCCGTGACCTCGACGGCATGGAGCATCCCCGGAAAGGCGGTGATGTCGAGGACGCTGCCCGCCGCGCCGCAGCGCGGATCGGCGCAGCCGTAGACCAGCCGCCCCAGCCGGCTGTTGACCATCGCCCCCGCGCACATCGCGCACGGCTCCTTGGTCACGTACAAGGTCGCCCCGGTGAGGCGCCAGTCGCCCAGCGCCGCCGCCGCCTGGGTCAACGCAACCATCTCGGCGTGGGCCGTCCCATCCTTGAGCATCTCGACCTGGTTCCAGGCCCGGGAGACCACCCGGCCGCCGGCCACCACCACCGCGCCCACGGGCACCTCGCCGGCGGCGGCGGCCCGCTCCGCCAGCCGCAACGCCAGCCGCATCGCCGCCTCGTCCGTCAGCGCCTCCCGGATTGCCGTCCCCTGTCCTGCCGCCGTCATGCCATCACCCAACAACCTTTCCCTGTGCGACGCACCGGGAATGTATGCCCCTTTCCGGGAAAGGGAAGCCCGGCCGGCAGCGCCGCCCAAACATGCAAGCATCTTTTTGCCTTTTTCAGTCTGGCCGCCCGCCTGCTGCTCATCCTCCCCCTGCTAATCGGCGCCGCCTGGTGCGCCCATGACCTGCTGCCGTCCCGGCGCCGGCCGGCCCGCGCCCCGGCGCACCGCCGTTGAAACGCCGAGCTGGGGCTCGGCGCTCCCAGGTGATGGAATGCCTGTGGCCGGCAAATGAATGGCCGGGGCTCAGTCCAGCTCGAAGGCGACTTCGACCTCAAGCTGGCTGGCGGCGATGTTGAACTGGCGCGGCGAACTCCGCAGCTTTTGCAGCGCCGCGATGAGTTGGCGGACGCTGGCGTCCATCGCGCCGACGCCGGAGGCGCGGGCGACGCTGGCGACCTTGACCGTGCCGTCATTGAGGATCACCAGGCGCACGAGGACCCGGGGGGTGGCGCCGCCGACTTCGGCCCGGCTCGGCTCGCGCCAGCGGCTGTCCAGCTCGGCCTTCAGGGCGCTGAAGAACTCCGCCGCGGCATCGCTGGAGACCGCGGCGGCGGCGCCGCTGGCGAACCGGGGGGTGACCACCGGGTTGGGGACGCCGGCCATCAGCCGCTCTTTGATGTCGTTGGCGTTGATCTTGGGGGGTGCCCCCGGCTTCAGCGCCGCCAGCGTCGGCTTCGCCGGCTTCCGCAGGCTCCGGCGCATCTCTTTTATCCGTTCCGCGCGCCGTTCCGCGGCCGTGGGCTGGGGCGGTGGCGGCGGCTCCGGCTTCCTCTTTTCCGGCGGCTTGATTGCCGGCTTGTCGGTCGGGGCCGGCGGCTTCGGCGGCGGGGCCGGCGGCTTCTCGACCGCCGTCACGGCCGGCTTGGGCGGAGTTGGCGGCGGCGGCGGCGGCGGCGGGGCTTCGCCGATCTCCGGCTCGTCGGGCAGGGGTTCGACTTTGGGGGGCGGCTCCGGCTTGTCCTGCTCCGCCTGGCGCGATTCCCGCTCCAGTTGCTTGAGCTGGGCCGGGGAGACCAGGGAGACGCTGACCGGCGGCGGCTTGACCGGCTGCAGGCTCTGCCACCAGCCCGCCAGCCAGAAGAGCCCGAGGAAGAGGGCGTGCAGCAGCACTGCGGTGAGCCGCACGGCTGGCCGCGGCGTGTCCAGGCGCTCATGGGCGGTGGTCAGGGTGGCGATCATGGCAGGGGGGGGAAGGCGGCTACAAATCTTCGGCTTCGGTCACCAGGGAGACGCTTTTGACGCCGGCTTTGTTCACGGCCTTGAGCAACTCGATCACCTGCCCGTAGTCGCGCCCTTGGTCGGCCCGGACAAGGACGACGAGTTCGGGGGTGCGCTCCACCAGCAGCCGCAGCGCCCGTTCGAGGTCGGGCAGCGCGGTCTCCTGCTTGTCGAAGATGATGCGGCCCTTGGCGTTGAGGGTGACGATCCGGCTCTTGTCGGCATCGAGCGGCTTGGCGTTCATCCGCGGCGGAGTCACGTCGGTGCCGTATTCCAGCACCGGCGCCGTGATCAGGAAGACGATCAGCAGCAGGAACGAAATGTCCATGAAGGAGGTGAGCTGGACGTCCGTGACCAGTTTCAGCTTGGTTTTGTAGCGGCGGCGCACGGGATTGCCCTCGGATGGGTCAGCGGCCTGGCAGGAAGCGCAGGCTGAAGAGCAGTTCGTCGGTGAAGTCGTCGAGGTCGCTGGTGACCCGGTGCATCTTGGTGACCAGGGAGTTGTAGCCGATGGCGGCGGGAATGGCGACAACCAGGCCGGCGACGGTGGTGAGCAGGGCGCCGCTGACGCCCGGCGCCAGGGCGGCGATGTCGGGCTTCCCCTTCTCGGCCAAGGCGCAGAAGGCGACCATGATGCCCCAGACGGTGCCGAGCAGGCCGAGCATGGGGCTGACGCTGATGGTGGTGCCGAGGACCGGCAGGCGGTGCTCCAGGTCGGCGTTGATCCGGCCGTTGGTGCGTTCCATGGCGTTGCGGATCTTGTCCAGCTCGACTTCGCTGAGGCTCCGCGGCAGGCGGCGCTCCCGGCAGCAGAGGTCGAGGGTGCGGCTGTCCAGCTCCAGCAGTTCGATGAGGCTGTTCATGGCGGCGCGGTAGCTCTCGGCGGGGGGGCCGGCGAGCTTGTCGTCCTGGTGCAGCAGCTCCAGCGGGCCGCGGGCGGCGTGGTACTTGTCGAGGAAGGCGTCCACCTCGGCCCGGGCGCGGCGGACGACGATCCACTTCTCCAGCATCAGGATCCAGGCGTAGATCGAGATCAGGAAGAGCAGGACGACGATCCCGCGGCCAACGAAGTCGGAGGTTTCGAAGGCATAGAGGGCGACGTTGCTCGCCAGGGGGAGGGGGAGGCTCATGGACCGCTTTCTTTCGTGCGCCCCGCCGCCGGAACCCGGGCTGGCCGCCTCATGCGCCGCCCCGGCCCGCGGGCGGGGCCTGGTTCCGGCAAAGCCGGGATTGACATACTATAACCTGAAATGTCCGCCCCGCGGCCGGGAAAGTGGTGGCACCATCCCCGGTGCCGTTCCCCCCTGCGCAACGGCCCCGCTCATGCCAATATTTAACAGTGCGTAAATCCGGGCACCCGGCGGACGCCCATGCTCCGTCCCGCCCTTGCCCCGGAGATCTACCGCCCACGCCAGCCCGCAACTCGCGTCCCACGTGACTTCGTGGTGAAGGCTCGAATCGTTGGATCCGGGGAATCCATCCCGGCGGCGCCCCCCCCCGGGGCCAGCTTGAGTGACGGAGTATAGTACCCTTCCGCCATTTCCCCTCCCCCCCCCAGGACGCCGCCGCCCACCATGAAGCAGCCACCGCAGACCATCCTCGTCCTCGACTTCGGGTCGCAATACACCCAGCTCATCGCCCGGCGCATCCGCGAGGCGCATGTCTACTCGGAGATTGTTGACTCGGCGATTTCCGTCGAGGCGATCCGCAAGCACAACCCGGCGGGCCTGATCCTCAGCGGCGGCCCGGCCAGCGTCCACCAGCCCGGCGCGCCCAGCGTCGATCCGCGCATCTTCGAGCTGGGGCTGCCGATCCTCGGCATCTGCTACGGCCTCCAGCTCATGGCCAAGCTGCTGGGCGGCGAGGTGAAGCGGGCGGGCTCGCGCGAATACGGCGCCGCGACGCTCACCGCCGACACCGCCAACCCGCTGTTCGCCGGCATTCCGGCGGAGTCCGGCGTCTGGATGAGCCATGCCGACGAGGTGGTCAAGCTGCCCCGCGGCTTCCAGCCCATCGCCGAAAGCGGGCGCGTCCCCAACACCGCGGTCTGGAACGGGAAGAAGCGCTTCTGGGGGGTGCAGTTCCACCCCGAGGTCGTCCACACGAAACATGGCAAGCGGATGCTGCGCAACTTCGTCCGCGGCATCTGCGGCTGCCAGGCGAAATGGACGCCGCGCGCCTATGTCGCGCAGGCCGTCGAGACGATCCGCAACCAGGTCGGCGACGCCCAGGTGGTCTGCGGCCTCAGCGGCGGCGTCGACTCCGCCGTGGCCGCCCTGCTCATCCACAAGGCGATCGGCGACCGGCTGACCTGCATCTTCGTGGACAACGGGCTGCTGCGCTGGCGCGAGGCGGACAAGCTGATGGAAGTCTTCGCGAAGAAGCTGCGGGTGCGGGTGAAGAAGGTGGATGCCGCCGACCACTTCCTCGACTGCCTGGCCGGCGTCACCGAGCCCGAGCGCAAGCGCAAGGTGATCGGCCACGAGTTCATCACCGTCTTCAAGCAGGCCGCGAAAGGAATCCCCAACGCCCACTACCTGGCCCAGGGCACGCTCTATCCCGACGTCATCGAAAGCTCCGGCATCGGCAAGCACGCCGAGGTGATCAAGAGCCACCACAACGTCGGCGGCCTGCCCAAGGAACTCGGCTTCAAGCTGGTCGAACCGCTGCGGATGCTGTTCAAGGACGAAGTCCGCGCCCTCGGCAAGGAGCTGGGGATGGACGAGGAGATGATCTGGCGCCAGCCATTCCCCGGCCCCGGCCTCGCGGTGCGCTGCCTGGGGGAGATCACCCGCGCCAAGCTCGACATCCTGCGCGAGGCCGACCGGATTGTCGGCGAGGAGATCAAGAAGGCCGGCTGGTACCGCCGCGTCTGGCAGAGCTTCGCGGTGCTGCTGCCGATCCAGAGCGTCGGCGTCCAGGGAGACGGCCGGAGCTACGACTTCACCTGCGTGATCCGCGCCGTCCACAGCTCGGACGGCATGACCGCCGACTGGGTGCCGCTGCCGCACGCGCTGCTGGCCCGGATCTCGACCCGGATCACCAACGAGGTGAAGGGGATCAACCGCGTCGCCTACGACATCACCTCCAAGCCTCCCTCCACCATCGAGTGGGAATGACGGGAAGGCCGCACCGGCATTCCGGCCCGTGACCCGGCGTTTTCGCCGAAGGGGGCGCTCAGCGCTCCAGCGGATGGGTCTCCCGCCAAATCTCGTCCCGCAGCCGGGCCGCCTCCTCGTAGGCCTCCCGCCGCACAGCCGCGGCCATCTGCCGGCGCAGGAGCGAGAGGCGGTTGGCCGGCGGCGGCTGGTCGCTGCCGGCGAGACCATCGCCGTCGCCATCCCCGTCTTCCCCGGCATCCACCCCGTCATTGACCAGGATTCCGCACTCGTCGGCGATCCCATCCTCGACCAGGATCGGCGCATGGAAGCGGATGGCCAGGGCGAGGCCATCGCTCGGCCGGCAGTCCATGGTGAAGTTGGCGTCGGGGTGGCGCAGGAAGAGGGTCGCCAGGTAGCTTCCCAGGTCCGGGCGGTGGATCTCGACGCGGAGCAAGCGGCACTCGAGCACGTCCAGCAGATGTTTCAGCAGGTCGTGGGTCAAGGGGCGTGGCGGGCGGATCTTGTTCAGCGGCAAGGCGATCCCGTAGGCTTCGGGAATCCCGGTGAACAACGGCACGGAACGGGGATCACCCTTCAGCTTCAGGATCACCACAAACCCCTCGTTGGACAGGGTAATGTGGCTGATGTCGGCTTCCATCATGGCCGCATCCTCCCGTGCTTGGATGGCGGAACCTGGGACATGCCTAAACCGTGAGACCCCTTGGCCAAGGGCCGGTTCCAGCCGGCACCGGCGCTATAGTATGGCCTCATGCCCCCCACCCCGAACCCCGAATCCGCCCCGATCCGGCTGCTGATCCTCGGCTTGGGCGTCAGCGGCCTGGCCGCCGCCGAACTGGGCGCCTCCCTTGGCCTGGCCACCGCCGTGCTCGACGCCGCCGACTCCCCCGCCCTCGGGGAGCGGGCCGAGCGGCTGCGCGAACGCGGCGTCAGCGTCCATCTCGCCTGGGGGCGCGACCAGTGGCCGGGGCCGCCGCCCGAACTGGCCGTGGTCAGCCCGGGGATCCCGCCCAGCAGCGTCCTTGGGCGGTTGGCCGCCGCCCTGCCCTGCCCGGTCATCAGCGAGCTGGAGTTCGGCTTCCGCCATCTCCGCTGCCCGGCCCTGGCCATCACCGGCACCAACGGCAAGACGACCTGCACCGAGCTGCTCACCGCCTGCCTGGCGGAGGCCGGCCTCCGGGCCGTGGCCGCCGGCAACATCGGCTACCCGCTGGCCGAGGCGGCCCGCCGCTCCGCCGACCTCGATTGGGCCGTGGTCGAGGTCAGCTCCTTTCAACTGGAAACGGCCGACCGCTTCGCCCCCCGGGCCGCCGCCGTGCTGAACATCACCCCCGACCATCTGGACCGCTATGCCGGCATGGGCACCTACGCAGCCGCCAAGGCCCGCATCCTGCGCCACCTCGCCCGGGCCGAGCAGGCGATCCTCCGCACCGAGCTGCTGGAATTGCCGGAAATCCGCGCCGCCCTGCCCGGCGCCGGCTCGCGGCCGACCCTGTTCCAGCTCGCCCCGCCCAGCGGCGGCCCCGGCCCGGCCCCCGACTATTACGTCGCCGCCGATGGCTGGCTCTGCCGCCGCGGCGAACGGCTGCTGCACCGGGACGCGCTCAAGCTCAAGGGCGGCCACAACCTCGAAAACGTCCTCGCCGTCAGCGCCCTGGCCGAACAGGCCGGCGTGCCCTTCGCCGCCATCCGGCCGGCCCTCGAACGCTTCGCCCCCAGCGCCCACCGCCTGGAGCTGGTGGCCGTCAAAAATGGAGTGCGCTACATCAACGACTCCAAGGCGACCAACCCGGATGCCCTCCAGCGCGCCCTCGAAGCGGTGGGGCCGGAAACCCGCGGCCGCGTCCTGCTCATTGCCGGCGGCCTGGACAAGGGGCTCGAGTTCTCCACCCTCCGCCCCCTGCTCGCCCGCCAGGTCAAGCAGGTGGCGCTCATCGGCAAATGCCGGGAGGCACTGGCGCAGCAATGGCGGGACATTGTATATTGCAAGGAGTTTTCGTCGTTGGCCGCCGCGGTCGAGGACGCCGTGGAGAATGCCGGGGCCGGCGACACCGTGCTCCTGTCCCCCGGCTGCGCCAGCATGGACATGTTCGTGAATTACGCCGATCGTGGGAACCAGTTCCGCGAGCTTGTGAAGAGGAGATTGGGAGAATGATCAGCATCCGTTCCAAAACCGTCATGGCCCTCGGCGTAGCCAGCCTGCTCCTGGCCGCCGGCTGCCGGAGTTCGAAACCGCAGGATCCCGGCCTGCTCGGCCCCCGCCAATTGGTGCCGCCCCCCGCCGTGCCCGCGCCGGCCGAAACCCCGGAACTCACCCCGCCGGCCCCCACCACCCCCGAACTCACCGCCAAGGAAGCCGCCGCCCTGGAACAGGGGCTGGCCAAGCCATCGAAGCCGGTCGCCCCGCCCGCGGTCAAGCCGCTGACCTACACGGTCAAGCCAGGCGACACCCTCTCCCGCATCGCCACCATCCATGGCGTCAGCGTCGCCGAACTCGCCGCCTTCAACAAGATGACGGCGAAGGCGGTGCTGCGCGTTGGCCGCACCCTGCAAATCCCGCCGGGCGGCAAGTACGACGCCAAGGCCGCCGCCCGCATCCCCCGGCTGAAGAAGGTCGCGGCCAGCGCGGTGCCCAAGCCCAAGGCGCCAACGGCACCCGCCGCCGCCGCCGCCCCGGAAAAGCCGGCGGCCGCCGGCCCGGCCGCCGCCCCCACCCCCGGCGAGAAATACAAGGTGCAGCCGGGTGACAGCCTCTGGCTGATCGCCAAGAAGCACAGTGTCCATGCCGCCGACATCCGGACCTTGAACAACCTCAAGAGCGACAGCCTGCAAGTCGGCCAGGAACTGCTCCTCCCAGCCGCCACCGGCGCGCCCGCCGCCCCGGCAACGCCGGAGATCGCGGCCCCGCCGGCCCCCGGCGCGGCCGCCGCGCCGCCGGCCGAAGTGGCCGCCCCTCCAGCCGCCACCGCCGCCGCCATCCCCAGCGACAAGACGATGGATGCCTCGGTGTTCGAGAATGAGACGCTGGAAACCATCGCCCCGATGTACGGCACCACGGTCGAAGCCATCCTGCGGCTGAACCCGCAGATCAAGGGCAACGCCGACCTCAAGCCGGGCGTCACCATCCTGAAGGTGCCGATGGCCCCGGCGCCCTGAACGGACGCCCCCGATCCAGAATCCCCCACCCACCACAAGGAGAACCCCGGCTTGGGGTTCTCCTTATTCGTTCTCCATATGGGCAACCGCCGCACCGTCACCCTCCGCCAATACCTCCGGGGCTGGCTGCAACTGCTCCGCCTCCCGAACCTGCTGACCGTGCCCGGCGATCCGCTGGCCGGCGCCGCCCTCCACGCCCTCGCCTGTGGCCAGCCACCGGAGCCGGCACGGCTGGGGCTGGGCGTCCTCGCCGCCTTCGGCTTCTACTGCGGCGGCCTGCTGCTGAACGACCTGGTGGACCTGCCCATCGACACCATCTTGCGTCCTGAACGCCCCCTGCCGCACCAGACGGTGCCGGTGGAGCAGGCCGCCCTCGCCATGATCCTCGCCTTCGGCGGCGCCCTCGGGGCCGCCTTCAGCCTCGGCTTCCACGCCGGCGCGACCGGCCTGGCGCTCCTCGCCTGCATCTTCGCCTACACCCTGGTCGGCAAGCCGCTCGGCGGCGCCGCGGCCGCCCTTTCCATGGGCTTGTGCCGCGGCCTCAGCGTCATGCTGCTGGCACCGGTCGCTGGCTGGGGTTCCTGGCCGGCGTGGCTGGCCGTCGCGGTGACGCTCTACGTGGCCGGCCTGACCGCCGTCTCGCTGAAGGAGAACCGGAGCGCCCACGTGGGTGGCCTGGCCTGGCTGCCCCTTGCGGGCGCCGCCTTGCACGGAGCCGTTTTCGCCATGGTGGCGTTCGCCCATGCGGTCAGCCTCTGGCTGCCGGGGGTCGCCGCCGCCCTGGCCATCCTCACGTTGGCGGTGGCGTTGCTGGCCGACGCCAGCCGCCGCCTGCACGGCCAAGGGCCGCGGAGTCCGCAAGAGACCCGCCGCGGCGTCGCCCGCTTCATCCATCTCCTGCCGCTGCTGCAAAGCTGGCCGCTGCTGCTGGAACCGTCCCTGGCCGGCCTCGGGCTGCTGATTGCCCTGGGCGCGCCCCTGGCGATGGCCGCCGGCCGGCGCTATGCGGGGAGCTGAAGCTGGAACAGCTCGGCGGCGTTGCGCCAGGCCACCCGTTCCCGTTCAGCGGGGGTGAGCGGCAGGGCCTGGAAGCGGGCCACGGCGGCGCCCAGGTCGTCCCAAGGCGTGTCGCTGGCGAACAGGACGCGTTCCGCCCCATGCCGGCGGACCATGGCCGCCAGCCGCTCGGCCGGCAGCTCGCCGGTGAAGGAAAGATCCAGCCAGACGGGGCTGCCGAGCAGCTCCCGCTCCACCTCGTCCCACATCCGCCAGCCGCCGAAGTGGGCGGCCACCAGGCGCAGACGCGGCCAGCGCTCCCGCAAGCGGCGGAAATCGGCCGGCCGGGTGCGCCAGGGCGGCGGGAAGCCAAGGTCGGCGCCGGCGTGGAGCAGCACCGGCAGCTTGAGGGTGGCGCAGCTCTCCCAGACCGGCTCCAGCCGGGGATCGTCCAAGGCAAACCCCTGGTATTCGGGATGCAGCTTGATGCCAGGCAGCCCCAGTTGCTTGACCCTGCGGAGTTCGCCGCCGAGGCCGGGCGTGTCGGGATGGACCGTGCCGAGGCTGAACACGGGGAAGCGGTTGGCGCGCGCCGCCCAATTGTTGATCGCCAGCGTCTGCTCCGGCTTGGTGGCGATTGGGCAGTTCAGCGCGGCCATGACCCCCGCCTGGGCCAACTGCCGCTCCAGCGCCGCCCGCGTGCCGTCGCCCGCCGGCCGCAGGCCGCAGCGCGCCGCCAGGGCCGGCACCGCCGTGGCGGCGACCGCGTCGGGGAAGACATGGACATGGCAGTCGATCAAGCGCATCCCAGGAAGCGGGCGGCGCGGCGGAGGAACTCGCGCCGGCGGGGGTAGGCGGCGGCCGGAAGATCCTTGGCCGCTTCCGCCAGCCGTTCGCGCTGGGCTTTCCCCAGTTCCTTGGGCACTTCGACGACCATCCGCACCAGCAGGTCGCCGCGCCCCTGGCCCCGGGGGGAAGGCACCCCCTTGCCGCGGAGGCGGAAAGTCGTCCCCGTCTGGGTTCCGGCGGGAATGGTGATCTCGGCGGCCCCGGCCAGCGTCGGGATCTCCACCGTGCCGCCCAGGGCGGCGGTCAGCATCGGCAGCGGATAGTCAATGCCCAGGTCATCCCCCTCCCGCTTGAACAGGTCGTGCTCGCGGACATGGAGGACGACATAGAGGTCGCCGCGGCGGCCGTTGCGCCGCCCCGCCTCCCCTTCGCCCGCGAGGCGCATCCGCGTGCCGGTGTCGACCCCGGCGGGAATGCGGACCTGCAGCCTCTTCACCCGCTCGACAATCCCTTCGCCGCGGCACTGGCGGCAGGGCTTCTCGACCACCTCGCCTTGGCCGCCGCACTGCGGGCAGCGTTGGCGGATGTGGAAGAACCCTTGCGAAACCGTCACCTGGCCGGAACCGCCGCACTGCGGGCAGCGCCGGCGGGAGCTGCCCGGCTCGCAACCGCTGCCCTGGCAATGCTCGCAGGCTTCGGCGCGGGGGATTTCGATCTCCTTCTCCGCCCCGAACACCGCCTCCTCGAAATCGATCTGCAAGTCGTAGCGCAGGTCGGCGCCGGACACGTCCGCGGCCTCCCGGCCGCCGCCGCCGAAGAAGCTGTCGAAGATGCCGCCGCCGAAGACCTGGCTGAAAATGTCGTACGGATCCATTCCGGGGCCGGCGCCGGCGGGGCCGCGCCGGCGGGTGTAGGCGTCGTGGCCGAACTGGTCGTACTGCTGCCGCTTCGGCGGGTCGCTCAGCACCTCGTAGGCGGCGGAGAGTTCCTTGAACTTCTCCTCGGCTTCCTTGTTGCCGGGATTCTTGTCCGGATGGTATTTCAGCGCCTGCTTGCGGTACGCCTTCTTGATCTCCTCCGGCGACGCGTTCCGGGGCACCCCGAGCAGTTCATAGAAATCGGCAGCCATCTGGCGTCCCCCCGTCAAGAGTGTTGCGGCGCGGCGGCCCCGGCAGCCGGACCGCTGCTGACCACGACCATCGCCGGCCGGAGCAGCGTCTCGCCGCACCGGTAGCCGGCCTTCCATTGGCGCAGCACCGTGCCGGCGGGCAGCTCCGCCGACGGCTCCTCAGTCACCGCCTCGTGCTGGCGCGGATCAAACGGCTGCCCCTCGACCACCAGCGGCTCGATCCCGAGCCCGCCCAGCACCCCCTTGAACTGCTGGTGGATCATGGTGAACCCCTGCTTGACCACGGCCGGGTCGGCACCCTTGTCGAACTGCTCCTGGGCCATCTGGAAATGGTCCATGACCGCCAGGAACTCGCGGGCGACGGCCAGCCGCTCCTGGATTCGGATCTCCTGCAAGTCCCGCTGCATCCGCTTGCGGTAGTTGTCGAAGTCGGCGCGGGCACGCAAATACTTCTCCGTCAGGTCGGCCACCTGCGCCCGCAATTCCGCCATGGGGTCGGGCGGCGGCGCGCCGGCGGCGGGGGTGGGCGGCGCGGCGGCGGCGGCCTCTTCCGGCACCGGCAAGTCGGTGGGGACCGGCATGGTTTCGGCGGCGGGCGGCGGGGGCTGTTCGTTCGGCTTCATCATCTAACCATCCTGAAAATCAACAATCACTGGAATGAATCGAGGCGATGCGGGGCTGGGGGAGGGGGCGCGGTGCGCCCGCCGATCCGCCGCCCCGGCGGACGGCGGGGCGAGGGGCGGAGCGGCCCGTACGGCCCCAGGCGCCAAAGGAATCATAATGTGGCCGGCCGCCGCCGATTTGCCACCGCGCCGCCAGAAAAGCGGCAAGGGCGGCTCACCCCTGGACCACCATGGCGAGGATCCGAATGCCAACGAGGCCGAGCGCCACCGCCAAGCCGCGGATGATCCATCTTCCATGTATCCGGCTGGAAAGCCACGCCCCCGCCTGCGCCCCGAACAGGACACCCACCCCGAGGAGGGCCGTCTGCCAGGCCGAATCCCGGGAAAAGGAGCCGCTCGCGACATGGACGATGGTTCCCACCAACGCCATGATGGCCAGGATGAAGTGCGAGGTGGCCGTCGCAATGTGGACCGGGAAGTCCAGGAGCCGCACCAGGGCTGGGACATGGATGATCCCGCCCCCGATGCCGAGCAGGCTGGAGAGGTAGCCGACAACCACGCTCAGCCCCATCCCCAGCTTGAGGTCATAGGAATAAGCGTGGGCGGTGCCGTCCCGCTCCACGACCGTCCGGATGGAATGCCCTTTCCGCCGGGCTTCGGCGAGATCCCGCGTGTCGTTATTCCGGTGGAACATCAGATAGGCCGCCGCGAGGATCATCACGACGCCAAAGACGCCATTGAACTCCCGGCGCGGGATGTAGTTCGTGCTCAAGGCACCGGCAATCGCGCCAGGAATGGTGGCGGCGGCGAAGAGCCAGCCAGACTTGTAGTCAATGCGCCGCATCCTGGCGTAGGCCCATGAGCCTGACAAGGCGTTGCAGAAGACCACGGCCAAGGAGATGCTGGTGATGGTTTCCGGATTCTGCCGCGGCTCCAGAAGCAGCAGGACGGGAACCAGGACGAAGCCGCCACCGGCGCCGATCAGCGTCCCCAGAGCCCCCACCCCAAAGCCCAACGCGACAAGCCATGGCTGGTGATCCAACATCGGCCGCTTCGCCTTTCCATCCCGCCATTGCCTGGATGGCTTTGCGCTGCCACCCCTCAACAGCCTCCTTCGCCGGCAGCGCGGCAGGGGAATGACGGAAGGGGTAATATATTCTAAACTCCCCCCGCCGCCATGGCGGAAGCTTTGTCCGCCACGCCGGGGCCGCCCGGCCGGGTGTAAAACGGCGCGGCAGTGGTAAACTATGGGGCCGGCAACGGTTGCGGAGTCCGCGGCCCCGCCGGCCGCCAAAGGAACGGAACCCCTCCATGCCCCACGAATTCGTCATTTCCATCATGGCCCGGGACCGGGTCGGCATCGTCGCCGACGTCACCGGGGCGCTGCGCGAGCTGGGCGGCAACCTGGCTGACCTGAGCCAGACCGTGCTCGGCGGCTACTTCACCATGATCTGCATCGTCGCCCTGCCCGCCACCGTCACGGCGGCGGAAGTGCGCCGGCGGCTGCGGGCGATCCAGCCGGGAGCGCCCTGGGAGGTGGGGATCCGCCCCTACCGCCCGCCACGGAAGCGCCGCCCGGGCGGCGCGCCGGGGAGCCGCTACGTCATCACCGCCTCGGGGCCCGACAAGACCGGCCTGGTCGCCACCCTCTCCGGCTTCCTCCGGGAAAAGGGGATCAACATCGAGGATCTGGCGACCCTGGTCCGGGACGAAGTCTACTGGATGGTCCTGACCGTGCGGCTGCCAGCCGGCAGCGACGTCGGCGCCCTCAAACGCGAACTGCACGCAATGATGGCGGGCGTCGGCGTCCGCTGCGAACTGATGCACCAGTCCATTTTCGATGCCACCAACGAGGTTTGACGCCGGTGGCTGCGCCCGGCACTTATGGCTGAGGATCCTCCAGCGCTGTGGATTTGCGCCGCCTACGGCGCGGCGGTGGTCGTGCTGCTGGCCTTGTCGGCCGCCTTTTCCGCCGCCGAGACCGCCCTGTTCTCGCTGGCGCCGACCCAGGTCCGCCGGCTTTCCCGCCGGCCGGCCGGCCGGGCCGACCGGGCCGTGGTGGCGCTGCTCAAGGATCCCTCCGGGCTGTTGACCACCGTGCTGGTCGGCAACAACCTCGTGAACATCCTGCTGGCAAGTGTCGTGGCCGCTTTTTGCCGGCAGTTCCTGCGGGGGCATGGCATCCTCGCCGCCATTGCCGTCAGCTCGCTGCTGCTGATCCTGTTCGGGGAAGTCCTCCCGAAGACCGTGGCGGCGCAGGCGAGCCTGCCGCTGGCCCGGATGCTGGCCATTCCCCTGCACGGGCTGAGCCGGGCGTGCCGGCCCATCCGCTGGCTGCTGCACTCCCTCCTGAGCCTGGCCTGCCGCGCCACCGGCCGCCGGCAGCCGCCGGAGTGGGGGCTGATCTCGCGCGAGAAGATTGCCGCCATGCTCGCCCACGGCCACGAGGCGGGGGCCACCTCCGCCCACGCCCGCGAACTGGCCGAGAATATCCTCCGCCTGCCCCTGGTCACCGCCCGCGAGCTGGCCGTCCCCCGCACCGAGGTCAAGGGCGCCCCCGACTCCCTGACGCTCGCCGAGGCCTTCGACCTCGCCTGCCGCTGCCGCCATTCGCGCCTGCCGGTCTACCATGGGAACCTGGACCAGATCTGGGGGTTCATCCAGTTGGCGGAACTCCCCCGCTGGCGGAACCAGCCCGAAGCCCGGCTCCGCCTGCGCACCTTCCGCCCCCGCCACCCCGGCGCCGCCGGCGGCGGCCAACCGGGCAGCCCCGTGCAGCCCGTGCTGGTGATCCCGGAGCAGGCCCGGGTCGAAACCCTGCTGGAGGAGCTGCGCCGCCGCGCCATCGGCATGGCCGTCATCGTTGATGAATTCGGCGGCACCGCCGGCATCCTCACCGACCAGGACATCCGCGGCGAAATCCTCGGCAAGCTGGCGCCCGGCAACGCGCCGCTCCACCAGGTCGAGGGGGAACTGCTGCTGGCCGACGGCCAGGCCTCCCTCCGCGACTTGCGCCGCGAACTCAACCTGCGCCTGCCCGACACCGACGCCGACACCGTTGGCGGCCTGATCATGGCCAACCTGGGCCGCCTGCCGCGGGCGGGCGACGCCGTGGAGGTCGCCGGCCACCGGCTCACCGTGATCAAGATGGCGGGCCGCCGCGTCGGCGCGGCCCGCATCCAGTTCCTGGCCGGCACCGCCCCCTGGCGCCACCCCCACCCCCCCCAGCGCCCGGCCAGCACGGCGGGAGGTGCGCCCTGAACCCCGCCGCCGCCTTCTTGCTGCTGGGCATCCTGATGCTCCTTTCCGCCTTCTTTTCGGGGGCGGAAGTCGCCATGTTCTCCGCCGACCGCCTCCTGCTGCGCACCCTTGCCCGCCAGGGGCGCCGGGCCGCGCACCATGCCACCGCCTTGATCCGCCGCCCCGAATGGCTGCTGGGCATCGTCCTGGTGGGCAACAACCTGGTCAACACCAGCATCGCCACCCTCTCCGACAGCCTCGTCGCCCGGACCGTCCCGGCCGGCCTGGAAAGCCTCGCCAACGCCCTGGTCGCCACCCCGGCCATCCTCCTGCTCGGGGAGTTCCTGCCCAAGGCCCTGGCCCGTGCCCACGCCGATCGGCTGGCCCTGGCGGCCGCCCTGCCCCTGCGGCTGGCCGGCGGCCTCCTCTGGCCACTGGTCGCCGCCGTCTCCGCGCTGGGCCAGCGGCTGGCCAGCTTGGTCGCCAGCCGACGGCAAACCGCCGGGGCCGCCGCCCACGCCGAACCCCCTTCCATCCACGAGGAACTCAGCCTGCTCGCCGAAATGGCCACCGAACAGGGGACGCTGCCCCGCCACACCGGCCGCATGCTCCAGCGCTTCTTCGCCGTCGAAAAACGGCCCGTCGCCGAACTCCTCCACGGCGTCGCCCGCCCACCCCTGCTCCCCGCCACCGCCACCTTGGCCGACGTCGAACAGGCCGCCGCCGCCAGCGGCGCCACCCAATTCCCCGTCTGGGAAGGGGCGCCGGAGCGGATCATCGGCATGGTCACCCTCCCGGAACTGCTCTATGCCGCCGGCACCGCCGCCGCCCCCGGCCTGCCGATCCGGCCCTACGTGAACCGCGAGCTGCTGGAAATCGCCGCCCGCGAACCGTTCGGCAGCCTGCTCCAGCAACTCCATTACCGCAAGAACCCGGCCATCCTCCTCCGCGCCGCCGACGGCAGCGTGCGCGGCATCGTCAGCCTCCCCGACCTCTTCGACGCCATGCTGCAACAAGCCCTGCCCACCCATCCCCCCCACCCCACCCCCACCGGCGGCGCCCCGGAAGAGCGATGACCCCCCTCCCCGACCACGCCCGCTACGAAAACCGCGCCCGCCTGCTCAAGGCCATGGCCCACCCGACGCGCCTCTTCATCCTCGACCAGCTCGCCGGCGGCGAACGCTGCGTCTGCGAACTCACCGCCCGGATCGGCGCCGACATCTCCACCGTCTCCAAGCACCTCGCCCTCCTCCGCCGCGCCGGCCTGGTCGCCAGCCGCAAGGATGGGCTCCAAGTCTTCTACCGCCTCCGCGCCACCTGCCTCAGCCCCTTCTTCGACTGCCTCGAAACCATGCGCCAGGACGGCGCCCCCTGCTGCCCCGGGATACGGCCGCGCCGGCCCGGCCGGCAATTCCCCGGCGCCGCGGGTTGAAGCCGGGAGGAGCGGAGTTACATTAGCCGCCCATTGCTTTTCCAAGTCGGGACGTAGCGCAGCCTGGTTAGCGCGTTTGTCTGGGGGACAAAAGGTCGCGGGTTCGAATCCCGCCGTCCCGACCATCCTCCCCCCCCCATCCCCGCCACCGCTTCGGCCGGGATGATTTTTGGCGCTGCCGCGGCTTGCGTGGGGGACACCGGGTGTGAACTTGGCTGCGGCCATTGACGCCGGGTCTATCTTGGCTATATTTCAAGCCGTGATACCCAGGAGGTCGACATGCCCCCCAAGAAACCGCGAACGGACTCGGAACCGAGGGCTCGGCTGATCCACATCCGGCTGAAGCCCGAGACGCACAAACGCCTGCGGATCAGGGCGGCGGAAGAGGATGTCAGCATTCAGGACTGGGTGGCGGCACTGATTGAGACCGGTCTGAGCGCCCCGAACCCCACCGGGTCGGCAAGAGCGGGAAGATGAGAATAACTTGTCGGGCGACCCAGAACGGTGCCGACAAGACAAGATATGATACTACGATGACCAGAACTGGTACTGCTATACAGCTTCCGCTCTTCTCCGGGTGGCAAGGCCACACGCGCGAGCCCGTCGCTGGCGATGTGTACGCGCGGGACGCCGTCTGCATCCACTTCGACCGGGCAGAAAACCTGTACGCGCAGTGGCCCAGCCCCACGTGCATAGTCTCCGACGGACCGTACGGCGTGAGCGGCTTCCCCGGAGACGAACACCAGCCGCACTCCCTCGGCGAATGGTACGAACCGCATATCAGGGCATGGAGCCAGTTCGCAACGCCGGAGACTACCCTTTGGTTCTGGTGTACGGAGGTCGGCTGGGCCACTGTGCATCCGACTCTGGTTTCCAACGGCTGGGAGTACCGGTGCTGTAACATATGGGACAAGGGGCTCAGTCACGTCGCTGGGAACGCCAATACCCAGACACTGAGGATGTTCCCGGTTGTAACGGAAGTCTGTGTGCACTACGTGAAGGCCGCGACGTTCAGCTCCAGCGGCCGAGTCCTCAGCATGCAGGAGTGGCTTCGACATGAATGGCGGCGCACTGGGCTACCGTTCAGACTTGCGAACGAGGCCTGTGGAGTCCGAAATGCCGCTACGCGGAAGTACCTTACAGGCGACCACTTGTGGTACTATCCCCCTCCTGACGCCTTTGGGAAACTGGCAGACTTCGCCAACAAGCACGGCGACCCCGGGGGCAAGCCTTTTTTCAGCATTGATGGTGAATCACCGATCTCTGTCCACCAGTGGGCCAAGATGCGAGCCAAGTTCGCATGCGAAGTCGGAATCACCAATGTTTGGCGCGAGCCGCAGGTCAATGGATCAGAACGAATCCAAGGCAACCGGAATGGAATGAAGTACAAGTTCAGTAGTCTTCACGGAAGCCAGAAGCCCCTTAAGTTCATCGAACGCACCATTCGAGCATCAACTGACACGGGGGATGTCGTTTGGGAACCTTTCGGCGGCCTTTGTCCTGGTGCCGTGGTCTCACATGACCTTGGACGGGAGTATCGCGGTGCTGAGATTATCCCAGAATTCTACAAAGCAGCAGTTGAAAGGCTTGCCACATCATGACGAACAAGAATACGCCCATGGCGCCTGCCAAGTCATTGCCAGGACCGGACGATGAACACTACCAGCTCTATCGGGATGTGCGCGAGGCGATCTCCTCCTTGCCAGTGTATTTCCGAACTGAGACGCACATTTCCGGTATCATGGCGACCGATCTTCATACACTCAATACAGTGCTGGGTGCCACGATTGAGGAGCAGGTTGTTCGTACCCTCAACCTGATCCGGAACACGTGGGATTCGGACGAGAAGTACGCTCTGTACTCTTTTGTGAGGCAGGCCCAGACGTTCCCCGACGTGCTTCTCCGAAAGACCTCCACAGATGAAGTCCTCCTGGGAATTGAACTCAAGGGGTGGTATCTGTTGGCGAAAGAAGCGGAGCCAAGTCTACGATTTCAAGCCACCGCAGCCGCATGCGCGAAGCACGATCTGATCGTCGTCGTGCCCTGGGTCTTGGGCAACGTCATCAGTGGCTCGCCAATCCTCTTTGAGCCGTTCGTCGAATCAGCCAGATATGCCGCCGAATACAGAAACTATCACTGGCAATCTGTACGCAGGACCAGTCTGGATACTGGCATTGAAGTTCCGACGGGGGTCTGTCCATATCCGGCAAAGGCCGACCAGATTCTGGACAAGCCGCACTCCGACGGAGGGGGGAACTTCGGCCGTCTGGCTCGCACCGGCATGATGAACTCGTATATGAGCAAGCTCAATGAGGTGCAGCTTTGCGGCATCAAGACGACATACTGGCGCGAGTTTCTCAAGGCGTTCCAAGAGAGCACAACCGACGAGAAGGCCCGGGTGGCTCTTGAGCGTTTGAGAGCCCGTGTCCAGGAATCAACCGATATTCCGTCTCCGAAGGCCCAAGCGGCACTCGCTATCGTCGCGGAACTCGAGCGCCTCCTCGACATCACGCCATGATACTCAACCATTGGCAGATGTAGGTGTCGTCTGACGAAGCTCGGTCATGGACCGGGAGGAAAGAACGAACCGCCAAGGAACACCATGACGACGACACGACGAGCGAAGCCCGCCAGACCGGCGGCAAAGGCGATCCAGTTCAAGGTCCAGTTGCGCTATATCCGGCCGCCGATCTGGCGGCGGGTGGTTCTGCCCGACAATGCGACCCTCGGCGATTTGCACCAAGTCATCCAGGCGGCAATGGGCTGGCGTGATTGCCACATGCACAGCTTCCGCATCAGCGGCGCTTACTACACCGGCAGGGATGCCGCTGAGATGGAAGAGATGGACATGGAGAACGAGGAGCGCGTGCCGCTGGCCGAGGTCGTGTCGCGCGCGAAGCAGAAGTTCATTTACGAATACGACTTCGGCGACAGTTGGGAACACGAGATCGTCGTCGAGAAATCCCTGCCACTCGATCCCGCCGCGAAGTACCCCGTTTGCCTGGGTGGCGCGCGCGCCTGTCCTCCGGAAGACTGCGGCAGTTTCCCTGGTTACATCGGCATCGTGGAGGCCTTGACCGCGAAGAGACCGACGCGGGATCAGAAAGAACTCCTCGAATGGGTCGGCGAGGACTACGACCCCGAACGCTTCGATCTCGACGCGGTCAACCGCCGCCTGGGTTAACAAAGCCGCCGCTGCGAGGTCGATGCGTCACGCCGACCGCCTGACGAGGCGGTCGACTTCCAGGAAGACCGGCTCGACGGGGCCGAGGAACGGGCTGGCGAACGGCGCGATGGCGAGGGCGGGTTGGAAGTCCGTGGCGGTGCCCCGACCATCCTTCCCCCGCCAGCCCCGCCCCCGCTTCGGCCGGGATGATTTTTGGCGCTGCCGCGGCTTGCGTGGGGGACAGTGCGGCGAGCATCGCCGCCTTCCCATTCCGGCGGAGCCGGTTCCTGGGGCGTTGTCCGGGAGCGCGCTTCCAGCGCGGAACCCAAGGCGGCGATCCTCGCCGCACTCCAAGGCGCGCCGACGGCGCGCGAAAGGGGCGAAGGGAACAGCCAAGGTGAATTCATTCCCCGCGTTCTTTTCGGGCGGGAGGTTTTAAACTTCCCCCCAATTCCTTTAAAAAACCCGGACGCTTGCTATATTTGCTTACAAAGCTGCCGAGGCTTTGAACAATGGATGCTAGAAACTTTAAATGCCCGAAGGCCGGAAGGGTCGTCAAAACCGCGACCGGCTACACGGCCTTCATCCCGGCACCGCTGCCGCCCAAGCTGGTGTATGATGGCGAACTGGTGCTGCGGCTGTCCACGGCGGACACGGCGCTCAGCGAGCTGTCGGGAGTGGGACGGCTCCTGCCCAACCCGAATCTGCTGATCTCGCCGCTGGTCCGCCGGGAAGCTGTGCTGTCCTCGCGCATCGAGGGCACGCGGGCGACCTTGAGCGACGTGCTGCTGGACGAGGCGGCGGCCCCGGGCGGCGGGAGCCGGGAGGCGGATTTGCGGGAGGTCCGGAACTACGTTGTGGCCTTGGAATACGGCGTGGCGCGCCTTGGTGCGCTCCCGCTCTCGCTGCGGCTGGTCTGTGAGCTGCATGCCAAGCTGATGGCCGGCGTGCGCGGCAACCACGCCACGCCGGGTGAGTTCCGGCGTTCCCAGAACTGGATTGGGCCGGCGGGAAGCTCCCCGGAGTCGGCGCCGTACGTCCCACCGCCGCCGGAGGAGTTGATGGCATGCCTCGGGCAATGGGAGCTGTTCCTGCATGAGCGCGAGCGGCTGCCCGTGCTCATCCAATGTGCCTTGATGCATGAGCAGTTCGAGGCCATCCATCCGTTCCTGGACGGCAACGGGCGCATTGGCCGCCTGCTGGTCACGCTGTTCCTGATGGAGCGCGGGCGGCTGCGGCAACCGCTGCTCTACCTCTCCGATTTCATCGAGGCGCATCGGCTGGACTATTACGACCTCCTGCAACGGGTGCGGACGCACGGCGACTGGAACGCCTGGCTGCGCTTCTTCCTGACCGGCGTTGCGGAGATCGCGGAGGATGCCGCCCGCCGCGCCACCCGCCTGTTGGAGCTGCGGGAGCAATGGCGGCGCCAGTTTGCCGGCAAGGCCTACGTGGCCGCGCTCCTGGACCAGCTTTTCGTCAATCCTTACATCACGGTGGCGACGGCGGCGGCGACGCTGAAATCCAGCACGCCGACGGCAAGCCGGGCGCTGGGCCTGCTGGAAGCGGCCGGCATCCTGCGCGAGATCAGCGGGCGCAAGTGGGGGCGCATCTGGCTGGCCGGAACCATCCTTGGGGCGATCCAGGAACAGTCCGCGTGACCCACCCCTGGGATCGCCAAGCCACAGGTCGACGCTTTTTGGGGCCGGCGTGCCGGCCTCTGGAGTTTGGCAAAAGTTCATGCCTGATGATCGTCCCCGTCCCCGTCTCCGGCCCCCGCGGCCCGCCGTCCATAGGGCAATCGGGCCAACCAGAGAGTGCCGGCGACTCGCAATAGCTCGCGCCTGACCCTCGGCGTTCGCAAGCCCGGCCGCCGGCCGGCGCGGGTGGCGCATTTTTTTTGGGCGCATCCGGCTTGACCTGCATCAAAACCGCTGTATTTTCCCGGGAGTGCATCTTGTGAGGATGATGACCCGGCATGGCTAGTTACGCGGAAATTGCGGAGACGATTCAGGCCCGGATCGGCCACGGCGACTACCGGCTGCGGCGGTTCCCCTCCGGCAAGCGCCTCGCCGCCGAACTCGGGGTCAACCCCCGCACGGTCGAACGGGCGATGAGCCACCTGCTGGACAGCGGCATCCTGCGGCGGTCGAAGACGGGCAAGTACGAAATCAGTGCCACCCAAACGGCGGCGGGGCTGCATGTGGCGCTGCTCGTGCCGGCCTTCCCGTCGTTTCACACGATGTTGCTGCACCAGGTGCTTGACCGGCTGGCGACCGCCCGGGGCTGGAAATTGCGGCTGGCAAGCTACATCCATTTCCGCGACCCGGTGGTGGCGGCCACCCTGCGCGGCTTCGACGCCACCTTCTTCTTCCCCGGCGCAACCGACGATGCCGCTGACCGTGGGGCGGGCGCCGAACTCCTGCCCGCCTGGCTCGTGAAGCAGATCGAGGAGGCCGGGCGCCCCATCGTCATGCATGGCATGGACAGCTCCACCCTCGGCATCCCCTGCATCTACAACGCGTCGGCGTCCGGAGTGCGGAAACTGCTGGATGTGCTGCTGCCGGCCGGCCACCGGAAGGTTGCCTGCGTCAACGCCCAGCCACGGGGGGCGATCATCCGCGACCGCATTGACCAATGGCGCCTGTGGACGCAGCTCCATGGGATCGCGGGGAAACTGTTTGATGCGCCGACGGCGCCGTTCGGCTCGGCGATGCACCAGGCGCGGCGGAGCTTGGGCGCGGCCATCGGGCGCGGCGAACTGGAGGCCACCACGGCGATCTTCTGCACGACCGGCGCGACCGCCCTCGGCGTCATGCGCGCCCTGGCCGACCATGGCCTTGAGCCGGGCCGCGACATTGCGGTCTGCGCCACCGACGACCACGCCGGCGAAGCGCCCTTCCTGCGGCCATCCCTGACCTGCCTCCAGGATCCGGACATCGCCCCCTACCTCGAGGTCTGCCTCGACTGGATGGCGCGCCCTGGCAGCGAGTGGATCGGGCCGCGGTGCATCCACCCGGCCGAGATGCCGCTCTTCGTCGGCGAATCAACGGCGCTCTACCGAAACAAGGGAACCTGACCGGAAGAATGACTCACGCGAAGCCACGAAGCCACGAAGTCCGGACGAAGTTCATCTTCTCATGAATAGATCAGGCTAAGAAGCAAGGCCGCCACCAAGGAAAAAAGAAGGAGACGACGATGAACGGAAAGCTGACCACAACAGGAGAACGCACGATGGGAACGAAACGCTTAATGTCCCAAATCCTCCTTGGGGCCGCCGCCCTGCTGGGGGCGAATTCCCCGGCCTGGGCCGCATCCTTGACGTGGGATCCCGGCCTGACGCCCGTCACGCCAAGCGGCGGCAACGGCACGTGGGATCTCAGCACCACGGCCAACTGGTCCAATGGCGTCAGCGACGTTCAATGGACCGACGCCAGCACCGGCGGCACGGACGCCGCGGTCTTCGGCGGCTCCGCCGGCACGGTCACCCTGAACTCGAACCTCAGCGCCCGGGGCTTGCAGTTCTCGACCACCGGCTACTCGGTCACGGGCAGCGGCACGTTGACCCTGGGCGCTGGAGGCATTGATGCGACCAGCCTCACCAGCGGCACGACCACGCTCGGGTTCAGCAA
>Ga0265297_10001931_pt1 | contig 44898 bp, 45 predicted proteins | sample Munlanlwell13791_FD_192502 | JGI IMG/M metagenome (GOLD analysis project Ga0265297, IMG submission 192502) | Leachate microbial communities from a municipal landfill in Southern Ontario, Canada - Leachate well 137-91 | ecosystem: Engineered > Solid waste > Landfill > Unclassified | place...
TATACCTAATTTGCTTCAGGCTTTGGTCGAACTTGGGTTAAGCCCCAAAGCCATAGATTATATTTTGCTTACCCATATTCATATTGACCATTCTGGTGGTGTTGGAACGGTGCTTAAGGAGATGACTAATGCTAATGTTATAACTCATAGTCGTGCTTTCCCGCATCTAATCAACCCTGCAGCACTTTGGGAGGCCAGCCTTAAAACATTGGGTAGTGCCGTGGTTGAATGTGGCGAGATCGAGCCAGTACCCGAACATAAAATCATAATGGCTACAGACCAGATGAAACTTGACCTGGGCCGAGGTCTAGTGTTGGAGATATATTTAACTCCGGGACATGCTGCTCATCATTTGAGCATATTTGATAGAGCCAATGGGATTCTTTTTGTTGGTGAAGCTGCTGGAGTTTGTTTGAGTGGAGTGCTCAGGCTGGCAACACCACCGCCATTCAAACTTGATGAATCTTTATCTTCTATAGATAAACTTATCAGCCTGAGTCCCCAGAAATTATGTTATGCTCATCTCGGCTGCTATGACAATGGAGTTGATAGATTAAAACATTATCGAGAGAAACTTTTGCTCTGGTACAAAGTTGTTAAATCAGAAGCCAAAAAAGGAAAGTCGCCCGAAGTCATATTAGAGGTACTTAGAAACGAAGATAAAAGTTTAGATTATTTAGATAGCCTGAGTAAAGACTTTCGTGATCGAGAAGTCGGTTTCATTCTTAACAGTATTACTGGTTTAGCTAGCTCTGTTTGAATAAATAAGGCTAAAAAGATTAATTATTCTCTTATTATAGTAAGACTTTTATATGTAAGATTATAGGTTTTGAGCGAATCAGAGTATATTATTGTCGGCTTGACAAAGCCCTTTAGCCATATTATTATGTGATTTCGTCTTTGCCTAGTAAGACGATGTCCCTGTGAACTGTTTATTGAATATCTGCCAGACAAAATTTCTTTAAGGTTAATAGTGTAGAATTGTGTCGGAACAAAAAGTTGATTATAGTAAACTGGATGTAGGACATGAGTTTCCTCAAACCACTTTTAACCTGGATTCATCTTTGGTTGCCGATTACATATCGGTAGTGGGCGAAACCAGTCCTTTGTATCGTGATAGTAGACTTGTGCCACCAATGGCAATGGCTGCTTTTGCCATGGCGGCTCTTTCTAAAGGACTTTCGTTACCATCCGGTGCTATTCACGTTTCTCAAGAGATGGAGTTTTTAAGTACTGTTAGCACAAGCGATGCCATAACCAGCCATGCCAGGGTAAGCCGAAAGCAAAAACGCAGCATTTTTCAAATCTTAACTATCGATTTTAGTGCTTTTAACCAGGATAATCAGAAGGTAATGACAGGAAGCACGGAGTTTATACTACCTGCCGCTAGCGCTGGCAGTGGTAGATGATGAGTGAGCATACTTTAATGGAAGTAAGTAAATTAGCCCCAGGGATGGCATTACCTGAACTTAAGAAAAGAATCACTCAGGAGGATATTAACCGTTATGCCGAGGTTAGCCGTGATTTCAATCCCATTCACATAGACGAGGATTTTGCCAGAAAGACTCCGTTGGGTGGTACCATTGCTCACGGAATGCTGGTATTGGCTTATGTTTCCCAGATGATGACTATGGCTTTTGGGAAAGACTGGCTTACCGGTGGTAAGCTCAGCGTCAGGTTCAAAGCTCCGGCTCGTCCCGGCGATATTGTGAATATCAATGGAAAGGTAGTGAAGGTGGAAAAGAGTGGGGAACAATCTATTGTCGGCTGTGAATTATTATGCAGTAATCAAAATGGCGATGCCATAATTATAGGAGAAACGGAAGTGAGGGTTAAACAATGAAAATAGCGGTTGATGGCATGGGAGGTGACTATGCTCCCGAGGAAGTTGTAAAAGGTACTGTTGCTGGAGCCAGGGAATACGGTGTGGAGATAGCTTTGGTTGGACCTAAAAACAGGATTGAGGTAGAGCTTGCCAAGTACGATTGTTCTGGGTTGAATATTGAGGTTGTTCATACCGATGAATATTTGATAGAGGGTGAACCGCCAGCATATGCTCTTCGTACGAAACGCAATGCCTCAGTTCTGGTAACTACCAAGCTGGTCAAAGCTGGTAAGGCAGACGCTGCTGTTAGTGCAGGCCCTACGGGTGGTGTAGTAGCCTCAGCGCTTTATGTCCTGGGCACTGTTGCAGGACTATCGCGTCCTGTTGTAGGAGGCCCTTTCCTGGGATTTGCGCCGAATACGATAATGATTGATCTCGGTACCAATGTGGACTCCCAACCACATCTGTTCCTCGATTTCGCTGTTGTGGGTACTGTATGTGCCCGAAAAATGCTGGGCATACAAAATCCTACGGTAGCCTTGCTTAGTGTTGGCGCAGAAGAAGGTAAAGGGAATGACGTGGTGAAGCAGAGCTATCCGTTATTAAAAGAGTCAGGACTTAACTTTATGGGCAATGTGGAAGGCTATGATATACCGTATGGTAAAGCTAATGTTATTGTTTGTGATGGTTTTGTGGGGAATATTGTAGTAAAATTCGGTGAAGCTTTGGGTAAAACTATCGGTAGCTGGCTGGAGGATAAACTTAAAGGCAAGCTGTCCGATAGTGAGATGAAAGAGCTTGTAGATAGCCTGGTTCTGGCTACCAATATTGCCGATGCTCGAGGTGGTGGCCCATTATGGGCGGTGGATGGTGTAGTTTGTGTGGCACACGGTCGTAGTAAAGCTGATGAAATTTCTAGAGTTATCGGCCAGGCAAAATGGGCTCTAGATGAGGATTTGGTAGGTTCTCTGAAAACCGAGTTGGATGCTGCCAGAAGTAAGATAAAGATTAAAGATTCTTAGTAGTCACTATTTCAGGAATAACCTTAAAATTATTGTAGGAGGATAGATAATATGTCAGTCGAAGAAACAATTAAAGAAATTGCCGCCAAAGTTCTACATAAGTCTGATATCAATTTTTCGGACAATGTCACTTTTAAAGACCTGGGTGCTGACTCGCTAGATGTTGTACAAATGCTGGTTGCCATTGAGGATAAATATGACATTGAGCTGGTTGATGAAGAAATGCAGAAGATAACCAATACCAGAGAGTTTGTGGAATATATCGAGCGCAAGATAGCCGAAAAAGGCTAAACTCAGACCTGATGAGGGAGGTAAATTATGAAGCCGTTGGAAGGCAAAGTTGCCCTGGTAACCGGTGGGTCCAGGGGTATAGGTCATGCTATATCTCTAAAGCTGGCCGATGAAGGGGCGGATATTATTATCAACTATTTCCGTAAACGAAGCTCAGCTGAATCTACTATTCAGGAGATTCAGGCTAAGGGCGTTAAAGCCCATGCTATAAAAGCTAATGTAGGCGAACCTGAGAATGTGGATAGCATGTTTCAGGAGATAAAAGATAAATTCGGCAAACTGGATATTTTAATAAATAATGCTGCCTCTGGAGTAGCGAGGGAGGCTCTTGATTTAGACATTAGAGGCTGGGATTGGACTATGAATATTAATGCCAGAGCTTTTTTACAGTGTGCTCAAAAATCAGCAGAATTGATGCCCAACGGTGGTAAAATGGTGAGCATATCCAGTCTCGGTTCTCGCCTGGTTATGCCGATTTACACAGTAGTGGGAGTATCTAAAGCTGCCCTTGAAGCGCTTACTCGTTATCTGGCAATTGAGCTAGCTCCTAAAGGGATCTGTGTTAACGGTATCGCTGCTGGTGCTGTGGAAACAGAAGCTCTGAAATTTTATACCGCTGACCCTAACTTACCACAGCTTGCCTGGAAGAAAACGCCGGCAGGCAGAATGGTTTTGCCAGAGGATATCGCCAATCTTGTTGCCTTTCTTTGTGAGGATGCATCAGAGATGATAAGAGGACAGATTATAGTTATCGATGGCGGTTTATCGCTGGCGCTCATGGGACAGAAATAGGTAATTATGATAAAAGATTTACAGATAAAAATTCCCAGAGTGGTTATTACCGGTTTGGGTGCAGTTACGCCATTGGGTCTGACGGTTACCGATTTCTGGCAGGGACTTATTAACGGCAGGTCCGGTGTAGGTCCTCTTACTATTTTTGATAACACTATTTATCCGATTAAGATAGCAGCCGAGGTCAAGGGTTTTGATCCTACGAAATATTTGGATTTAAAGCGTATCGACCGTACTGGGCGATGTACTCATTTCGGTATTGCGGCTGCTAAAATGGCTATAGAGTCGGCTAAGCTGGACATGTCTCAGGAAAAGCCCGAGAGGGTAGGGGTGATTTTGGCTACCAGTGGTATGATGGCGACGCTGGTTGATTATGCCGATGTAATCAAAACCAGACCGATGAGAGTCGATCCTCTGCTGATAAATAGAATTGCACCGAATATGGTACCGTGCCATGTTGCTTTAGAAATCGGAGCTAAAGGGCCGAATACCAGTGTCAACAGCGCTTGTGCCAGCGGCAGCGATGCGGTGGGAGAAGCGCTAAATCACCTGCGTCTGGGACATGCCGAGGTAATGCTGGCCGGAGGATCTGAGACAACTATAAGTCAGATGGCTATAGCTTCACTGGCACGTGTTGGTGCTCTGTCTAAGGAAACCGATCCCCAGAAAGCCAGCCGTCCCTTCGACCTTAACAGAAATGGCTTTGTTTATGGTGAGGGTGCCGGTGTTCTGGTATTGGAGACGCTGGAACATGCACAGAGACGTGGTGCACCGATACTGGCTGAACTGGCCGGGGCTGGCTGGTCATTTGATGCCTATAACGATACTGCCCCGGATGCAGAAATGCAGGCGGTAGCCATGAAGGCGGCATTGCGGAGCGCTGGTATGTCACCTGAGGAGATAGATTGTATTAATGCCCATGGTACCAGTACCAAGCTTAATGATGCTGCTGAGACAAAAGCGATCAAAATCGTTTTTGGGGAGAGGGCTTATAAGATACCAGCAAGCTCGAATAAGTCGATGATAGGGCATCTTGCCTGTGGTGCCGGTGCGGTGGAGGCAGTGGCCGCAGTTATGACAATTAAAGAGGGTATTATCCCTCCTACCACCAACTATGAAACGCCTGATCCTGATTGTGATCTTGACTATGTCCCTAATAAGGCTCGTCGTCAGCAGGTTAATGCCTGCCTTTCCAACTCATTTGGTATGGGTGGACAAAACAGTTGCCTTGTTATCAGGAAATTTCACTAAGGAGCTATTATGGATAAAGAACTGGAAGGGAAAGTATCCCTGGTAACCGGTGCTTCGCGTGGGTTGGGAAAAGCCATTGCTCTGAAATTGGCTTCGATGGGATCTAAAGTAGCTGTTAATTATGTAGCCAGCGATGATCAGGCAAATAAAGTGGCAAAAGAGATCGAGGCTCTGGGTTCTGAGACTATGCTGCTCAAAGCGAATGTTGCCGATTCGGGTGCAGTCAAAGCTATGGTTCGTGAGGTCGTAGATAAATGGGGTAAGATCGATATTCTGGTAAATAATGCCGGAATCACCCGGGATAACCTTTTGTTAAGAATGTCTGATGAAGCCTGGGATGATGTTATTAATACACACCTGCGCGGTGCTTATCTCTGTACCAAGTTTGCTTTGAGATATATGACAGCCCAGTCCTGGGGGCGAATTATCAATATTTCTTCTCTGGCGGGTATGATGGGTAATGCCGGACAGGCAAATTACTCTGCAGCTAAGGCTGGACTTATTGCCTTTACTAAGAGTATAGCCCGGGAAGTGGGTTATCTGAATGTCACTGTAAATGCCATAGCGCCGGGGTTCATTGTTACTGATATGACGGATAAGCTGCCGCAGGAAACCAGGGACATGATTCTGTCACGTATTCCTTTAAAGCGTTTTGGTCAACCGGAAGACGTTGCCGAACTGGTGGCTTTCCTGGTCAGCGAGAAAGCCAGTTACATTACAGCGCAGGCTATCGCTATTGATGGCGGTGTAATATAGCTGGTTATGGCAGCTATATAATTTTTCCTTAGCTCTGAGTTGCCTGTTCAAATCCATCTCTGCTGATTTCCACGTTATTCTGACCCTGTTATCCTGAACAGGTTTTTGCCAAAAAGACATGGTTGTGCTTTAATGCCCTCCAGCTTTTATATAAAAAGGGGGAAATGTGGTCGGAGACAGTAATGGATCGGTCGTGAAAAGTACCGGAAGCTCTCGCTTTTTCTATGGTTATGTTATCGTAGCGGCAGTTTTTTTAATTTTGTTGGCTTCCGGTGTAGTTAAAAGTAGCTATGGGGTTTTTTTGCAGCCGCTGATTAGCGAGTTCGGTTGGTCCAGAACGGTTCTTTCCGGGGCATCGGCACTGAATGACATAGCCTTTGGAATTCTTTGTGTTGTCTCTGCCAAATTCTATGAGAGATTTAATCCCAGGGTAATTGTCAGTGTCTGCGGCGTGCTCATGGGGTTGAGCTTTTTCCTTCTGTCACAGATGTCTTTTCCCTGGCAGCTCTATTTGTATTTTGGTGTGTTGATAGCATTAAGTATGAGTTCTTTTATTGCGGTGCTATCGACTGTAGCTCGCTGGTTTGTTAAAAGAAGAGGGCTTATGACAGGAGTTACTCTCTCTGGATTATGTGTGGGGTCGACTATAGCCTCCCCTGTGGCTAACTGGCTTATTGCTACTTATGATTGGCGATATGCCTATATAGTTCTGGGCATTGCTGCTGCGGTCATAATGGTGCTGGCAGCTCAATTCCTGAAGCGTGACCCTTACCAGGCGGGGCAATTGCCTTATGGTGCGTCTGTTGTAGAGCAGCATGCTTCTGATGGCTGGGGGCTTTCACTGTCTCAGGCGCTGCGTACCCGTCAGCTCTGGCTTGTTTGCGGAATGTACTTTGTTTTTTTGTTTTGCAATGTACTGGTGCTGGTTCATATTGTCATTCACGGTATCGATATGGGTTTAACTCCAGCCAATGCTGCCAATGTACTGGCTATCTACGGGGTAGTCAGCATTATCTGTATCTACCTTATGGGTATATCCGGAGACAGGTTTGGTAATAAGCGAACCTTCGTCATCTGTTTTTTATTGCTGGCGATATCTTTTTCCTGGTTGCTGATAGCTGGCAATCTCTGGCAATTCTTTGTGTTTGCAATTATTCTGGGTATTGCCTATAGCGGTATGCAAGTATTGTTTTCTCCTTTGGTTGCAGAGCTATTCGGACTGAAATCCCATGGTATGATTCTGGGAATTGCCTCCGTGGGTGGTGCTATCGGTGCTGCCAGTGGTCCTTTGCTTGCCGGCTATATATTCGATGAGACGGGCAGCTATAGAATAGCTTTCATGATTTGTATTGCTGTTGCCATTATTGCTTTTGTGCTGACATTACTACTTAGACCAGTTGCCCCGAAAGAAACATATTTTAGATAGTGCTAAGTCTGAAGTATATTCAGATTTAAGTTGGTGTCATAGTGGAATAGATAAGAACATTTTATTCTCTATTGTTCAGGGGAGATATGGCTTTCTCTTTTAGTTGTTTGCCCAAATCTATCATCTTGCTGTAGTCCAGTCTGCCCAATTCGTCGATGTATTCCTGAATGTACTGCTGGGAAAGAGCATATGTGGTGAGACCGTTACCGTTGTGTTGGACTTTCAGGATGCCCTTTCCCTCCAGAGTTTTCATGGCAACTCTTAAACTATTATTTGAGATGTCCAGGGCTCCGGCAATGGTACGAAGGGTTAGCTTTGCCCTGGGATGTCGTCCCCAAAAGCAGAGTAGCTTGAATTGCATATCGCTGCAGCCGATATCTTTGAGAAATGGTAATAGCTCGTAATTCGCCATCCGTTCTTCTTTGTGGTCGATTGCCAAGTCTGAATTCTCCTTTCAGGATAGGTTAATATTAGCAAGGCAATATTAATTTTTGATTAAGATTTTGGGATATTCTGTGGCAGTCACCTGCCACAGGTGACGCAACTGTGATGTCATCTCTGGTAGGTGACTTTACTATCTCTATGATCTACCTGCTCATGCATCAACTATGTTTATCCGGGAGAATCTAGCCTTCCGTAGGCGCCTTTCCAGCCATCGGCAACTGCTATGAATGCGGGGTATCCATTTTTTCTGATGAATTCTATTGATTGCCGGTATTTTTTGTATTTATAGCCGTTCTTGTTGAAAAAGTCCTGAATAGTTTTGCAGGTGGTGAGATCAGGACAATCGGCACAGGTCTCAAGTTTCATTTCCTTCATGCAGCATACCTTCATCTTGCATTTTGCCTTATTGATATCCCGTTTGCCATCGTCATATCCCAGCTTGCAACCGCGGCAGCTTCTATCTAAAAAAGCAAGGCATGTTTTACAATAAGCGCCACAGCAACCGATTTCTTTTGTTGACATAATAATTGTCTTAGTTTTCTGTGACAGTCACCTGCCCACAGTTTGATTTTTCCTACGGTCACCCGAAGGCGGGTAACGCGTAGGAAAGGGTTAAACCCATCTTTTAATCCATTCCAGCATCTTTTCCGGTTTGTCCTGAAAATAGCTGTAGGATTCAAAACGGTGGGTAGTATCTTCGATCCAGAAGAAATCTTTGGGGTTATCGGGGGTTCCGTCGTAAAAGCTTTGAATATCGCTCAGTTCGGTCCAGGGGTCATTCCGGGCCTGGACATATCTGGTAGGTACTTTTAAGTCATTGACATAATCTTTAGGGGACATTCTCTCCAGGGGGTGAGCACCCCGCCAGATAACAAACTTTTTAATCATGGGCAGCAAAGCTTTGGCTAATATGGGGCTAAGCAATTTTCCTGCATAGGTACGAATAAAAATTTCCATAGAAATGGGCTGGACGGCGAAAAGGCACTTAACGTTATTAAATGCTTCTGGTGCCTTGCTCATGGCGATGATGGTGGAATTAGCTCCCATGCAGAAGCTGACGAAACCAACGGGCGCATCTTTTAACTCATTTCTTCTCTTTACATAGTTCATTGCCGCTACGATGTCTTTGTATTCTTCCAGTCCTACGCCGGCTATACCTTTGTTGGGATCGGGGCCGCTTTCGCCATGATTTCTAAAATCAAACATCAAAACCCAGTAGCCTTCTTTGTGCAGGTGTGCTGCCGTCTTTAGGAACTCTATTTCTTTATTGTAAAGTTTGGTTAAGTTTTTGTAGGTGACGGTAGAGCCGTATTTGGTCAGCCCGCCGACATGAGTCATTATCACTAATTTTTTCAATGAACCCGGAATCAACCAGCCTTTAATATTTACCCCGTCGGATGCCTTGAACTCGACATTCTCAAAATTCATACCGTAATCACCGGGATTTTTGGGCACTGGCTGGCGGTTGAGATGGATTATAGAGCCAGAGATGAAGTAGGAGACAAGCAAATAAATTACGGCAAGGGCGGCTAAAACTATAATAACTATTATGTAGGGCATGGCAAAATTGGCTAAATTAGAGTTCAATTGTTATTATAGCATTCCCTTAAGTTGCCTGCAGCGCTGTTAAAGAGGTGACCTTTCTTCTTATGGAGATGAAGTGGGTAGGTTAGCGTTTTACAACCTGAACTTGCAACCAGGGATATACTGGCTTACACTTTTAACTGTTATTTAGAGGTGAATTTTATGGACAATAGCAGCCTGGAGATGCTGGAGTTCTCCAGGATCAGGGAGATATTAGCTGGCTTTACTTCTTTTTCCGCCAGCCGGGAGCTGGCGCTGAGCCTTCAACCGTCAGTGAATCCCGAACTGGTGGCTCTGTTACTGAAACAGTCGGGAGAAGCACGCCATCTCTTTTCTTTGCAGCCGGGGTTTTCCATCGGTGGCGCCCGTGATATTCGTGAGGCGGTGAGAATGGCAGCCAAGGACAAGATTCTGGATACTAAAATGCTTATTGAAATTCGTGAAACGCTGGTGGCAGTACGTGTGGTGCGCATTAACCTGAAGAGGTTGTCACCGGAATTGCCGGCTTTGTGGGATATTGCCGATAAGATAGTGGAAAAGCCTGGGATCGAGAACGAGATAGGTAACTGTATTACGGCAGCGGGTGAGATAGCCGACTCGGCTTCGGGAAGATTGGCGAATTTGAGGCAGAAACTTAAAGATACCCGCCAGCGATTGTATGAAAAACTGGAGACCATGCTCAAATCTAAAAGTCGCCAGAAGTTTATTCAGGAAGACCCTTTTATTACCGAAAGGGAAGGCAGATATGTTATCCCGGTCAGGGCTGAATTCAGAAAGGAAATTAAAGGCATAGTCCATGATATCTCCAATACCGGTGCTACGGTGTTCGTGGAGCCCTGGGAAACTGTGGAGCTGGGGAATGAGTTCAGACAGGCGGTCATCGAGGAAAAGCAGGAAATAGAGAGGATATTATCGTCTTTGAGTGCCCTGGTGGGGGCCGATGAGATCGATATCTGCCGCAACGTGGCATTGCTGGCTGAAATAGACCTGGTGCTGGCTAAAGCGAGGTATGCCGAGAAGATTAAAGGCACTGAACCGATTATTACCACGCCTGGGGGGGGAAGTAACCGTAATACTAAGTCTGCTGTTCTGAAGCTGGTTAAAGCCAGGCATCCTTTGCTTAAGGGTAATGTAGTTCCTCTGGATGTTGAGATGGGGAGGGATTTTTCTATCCTGATTATCACCGGCCCCAATACCGGTGGAAAGACTGTGGCAATGAAGACGATCGGATTGTTAACTCTGATGGCACAGGCCGGGATGCCTATACCCGCTTCGGATGAAAGCTGTATCCCTGTTTTCGATGGCGTTTTTGCCGATATCGGGGATCAGCAAAGCATTGAAGAAACCCTGTCGACATTTAGCTGGCATATCGGTAACATCGTGCACATTATCCGTGATTCTACGCCAAATAGCCTGGTACTTCTGGATGAACTGGGAATCAGCACTGATCCGGGAGAAGGTTCTGCCCTGGCCAGAGCCATATTGCTGCATTTTCTGGCGAGAGGGACTATGACTATAGCCACCACACATTACAGCGACCTTAAAGCCTTTGCTCATACTACACCGGGCATGCAGAATGCGTCGCTGGATTTTGATCCGGTTACTCTGTTGCCGACTTATCATCTTACAATAGGCATGCCGGGAAGAAGTAATGCTCTTTCCATGGCTTCACAGCTTGGCCTGGCAACGGAGATTATAGCAGAGGCTAAAAAGATGCTATCTCAAAGTTCTCAAGAGATGGATAGCCTGCTGGTAGACCTGGTGAAAGAAAGACAAAAGCTGGAAACTTTAAGTAGCCAGATGGAGAGCGACAGGAATAAGGCAACCGACCTTAAAAATCAACTGGAGCAGGAAAGACAGAAGCTGAAGGAACAGGAAAGAACTATTCTCCAGGAGGTCAAGGACAGCTTGCTCCGAGATGCTGCCGGCCTGCAAAGGCTGATACGCGATACGGAATCCGAACTGAGAAAGGTTAAAAAACGGGAAAGCATTGAACGAGCTAAAGAATCACTGGCAAAAATACATAATCAAGTTGATAGTCCTGTCTGGCAGGCTAAAGTTAGTCCTGCCAGTAGTGTGACAGAGGGTGTAAACATATCGGTTGATGATTGGGTAAGGCTTATAGACAGGAATCTGGAAGGTAAAGTACTGGCAGTGGTAGACAATAGCAGTCAGGTAGAAGTTCAGGTAGGAAATTTTAAACTAAGAGCAGGGATAAATGAAGTGGAGAAAATAAAAGCGCCTGCTGGAGGCGGACGCTCTGAATTATCACTGGTGAAGAAACGGAAGAGCAGCAAGTTGCATTCTATCGAGCTTGACCTAAGAGGTAAACGGGCTGACGAGGTTGAGGGCTTGCTGGACAGGTATCTTAACGATGCTTTTCTATCCAGGCTAAGTCAGGTACGTATAATTCATGGATATGCCACTGGCACCGTGCGCCAGATAGTTCGTGAACTACTGGCTTCACATCCTCTGGTGAAATCTTTTCAACCCGGAGGCAAAGACGAAGGCGGCGATGGCGTGACTGTGGTTCAGATTTAATATGTTAATACCAACTCAACGTCGACTTAAAAGGCAGCCGTTACTGCGCTTGCTGAACGAACTGGAAATGTTCAGCGGTACGGCTGTATCAGTTTATCTTCCTGGAGGCTTGTCTTCGGTAGAGATTGAGAAGGCGCTGAACATTGTACTGAAGGAAAAACAAGTTTTACCTGATATAATCAGCAATATTGCCGGGTCGGCGATGGGGTCAGTAATTTACTGGGGGGAAAAGTACAAATATCTGATATTACCCCCCTTCTCTGTTGGTGAAAACCTCATCTTGCAGGGCTATGATGTAGAACTGCTGCGTTCGATAATGGAGCAAGACCTCACCATCGCTTTAGTGCTGGTGCGAATGGGTGCTTATGCTATCGGGATTTTTCAGGAAGAGAGCCTTGTTTCCAGTAAAGTGGGAACAGGACTGGTGCATTCACGTCATAAGAAGGGAGGTTCTTCGGCACACCGTTTCGAGAGGCATCGTGATAAGCAAATAGAGTATTTTTTTACCCGTGTTTGTGCCCATATCAGGGAAAAACTGGAACCTCATCTGCAGCATCTGGACTACTTATATTATGGTGGAGAGAGCTTTACCATACGCTCGTTTCGCCAGCAGTGCCAGTTCCTGAAGAAGTTGGATGATTGCACTATGGAAGGGCTATTGAATGTCCGTGAGCCGAAACAGGCGGCGCTGGAAGCCGCCATTGCTCAGGTCTGGTCAAGTAAAGTAATCCAGTGGCGGGAAGAATAGCTATTATCTTTGGTCGATCATTTCAGGTTATCCGAAACTTTGCGTAAGAATCATAACGAAATCATTAACTTTACTTTATTTGCTATGGAGACTAAGGAAGGTAAGCAGATTGTCACGGGCTACCATGCCGAGAATATTATTGTCTTTGACTACCAGCACCTGATTAATATTTTCTTCAGCCAGTATTTGCATAACCGTGGCAAGGTCTTCTTCAGGACCTACAGTTTTTAGTTTATTTAAGGGAGTCATAGCCTCTCTGACGGTTCTGGTAGTCCACTGTTCACGCGGTACTAATTTGATATCATGTATGGTAACTAATCCCAGGATACCATTATCATTCACCACGGGAAAACAGCGCCGCCCTAAGACCAGAATATTCCCCTGTATTAATCGTTCGATAGTAGTTTCTGGTGGTACCACCGGGCAATCCGTTGTCATTGCTTCCACAACTTTATGCATTTTTAGCTTTTCCAGGAGGTCGAGTTGTTTATAACTGCTAACCGCAGCATTTTCCAGAAACCAGCCGATAAGTGCCAGCCATATCCCATTGAACCAGTTTCCTTGAAAGATAATCCAGATGCCCGCTAAAATGAAGACATAGCCTACTGCTCTGCCGACGTTTGAGGCGATTTTTGTGGCTTTGCGCAGGTTCTGGCTCCGCCACCATAATAGTGACCTGAGTACTCGTCCGCCATCGAGCGGGAAGCCAGGCACCAGATTGAAACCAGCCAGAAAAATATTGATCCATCCCAGCCAGTGCGCTATAGCTGTTATGGTCTCAGGCAGACCTTTCAAGAAAAACCAGATTGCCAGAAATATACAGCCTAAGACCAGGCTGGTCAAAGGTCCGGCAATAGCTATGCGGAATTCATCGCGAGGATTTTTGGGTTCCTGCCCCATTTGAGAAACACCACCGAAGATAAAGAGAGTTATACCCCGTATCGGAATGCCGGCTGCCTTAGCTATTACACTATGCATTAGTTCATGTGCCAGAACCGATCCGAAGAATAGCAGGCTTGTTACTACGCCAGCTATTATGGAAACCGATAGTCCCCATCCAGGATATTCTCCAGGAAAGTATCCGACTGATAATGACCAGGCCACCAGCATAAAGACGATAAACCAGGAATAGTGTAGCCTGATAGCAATACCGAACACTTTGCCGATAGGTATGCCACCGCCTAACATGCAAATAAACCTCTTTTCATCTACTCCTAAAGGAAATATAATCTGGATTAAAGGTTTTTGTCAATTTGTGTTTTAAGCGGGCGCTTTTATAGAGGGTAAAGTATTAGCTTAGTTCCAGATAAGGCATGGACATAGAGCAGAAGAAGGAAGTTCTGGTTAGAGTTTGATGAATATCCGGATATTGCTTTAATTAAGATATCAATGTAAACTTTTAGTCCAGAATCTGTTATCTGGAGAATAGACAGGGACAAATATAGTGTTTTCTACAAAAGCCGGGGCTGCCAAATTGTTAATCGGTGTAGTCATCGGCTTAATAATCATCAAATTACTGGTTAGCTGGCTGACTGGAAGTATCAGTGTACTGGCACAAGCGGCTGACAGCTTTTTTGATTTACTTGCAGGGATAATTACTTTCTCAGCTATCCGCATTGCGGCTAAACCACCCGATAAAGGACATCCTTATGGTCATGGCAAGGTGGAAGATATTGCCGGAATGGTCCAGGGAACTTTAATCTTCGTCGCTGGTGTCATGATTATTTATTCTTCGGTGCGCCGTATAATGGAAGGCTCTACCGTGGAATTAGCTGAGACAGGTATGGCAGTTATGCTGGTTTCCATAATTGTCAGTATTTTTTTGTCTCGTCATTTGTTGAAAGTAGCTCGTGCTACTGGTTCTATAGCTCTGGAGGCGAATGCTAAGAATATTGCCACTGATGTTTATTCTGCCATAGCAGTGCTGGTAGGACTGGTGATAGTACGTTTTACTAATATAGCAATTATCGATTCGGTAATTGCTATAGGTGTAGCTATTTATATATTAAAAATTTCTTTCGATACCATCCGTAAGCCGATACTGGGGTTAATGGATGCCCAGTTGCCTCATTCGCAGGAGAAGATAATAGAAGACTGTCTCAAAAAGCATAGTCACGAGGTAGTCGGCTTTCACGCGTTGAGGACACGCCGTTCAGGAAGCCAGCGCTATATAGACCTTCATTTGGTAATGTCCGGGGATATCAGCCTGGAGGATGCGCATCGGGTATGTGACCAGATTGAGAACGAAATACAGTCTGAACTTCCTGAGACCAGTGTTGTTATACATATAGAGCCCTGCTCTGATGAATGTCAGCAGTGTGATGTAACTTGTTCTAAACGGTCCCAAGATTAAATAATCAGGCTATACAAGGAGCCTTTGGAGCGATTCAATAATATGGAACTTTTTGTTTATTATAGAAAAAGGCAGTTGAATGGAATGGATTGATTCGGTACTTTCGCAAATCATGGCTGCTATCAACCAGGGGAATACCCCTGCCACGGTTGCTTTGTTTTTTATAGTAGCTTTGACTGAGCTTGGAATACCCTTCCCTTTTATATTGGATAGCGTTCTCGTTTATACCAGCTATGATGCTGGCATAATTTCACCGCAGGTGGGATTGGTGTTCTTGGTGGTATTTATGGGAAGACAATTTGGGGCGGGGATACTGTACTGGCTGACACGCTTGTTTGGTAATGTCTTTGTAAATTGGTTGGGGAAACGTTATCCGTCTATTCCACATAGGCTGGCAGCAGTCGAGTCCAAGCTTGGTAACCAGGCAATTTGGGCTATAACCATAGCCCGACTTACCGGTCTACTAACGGTAGCCTCTGTGGCCTCAGGTGCCATCGGCTTGCGTTATTACTGGCTGGTTCTTGGTGTAGTATTATCCTCTGTTATATTTGATGGTGCTTTGTTACTGCTGGGTTCGGGTATAGCTGTGTTCTTGCCTGATTTGCCACCATTTGCTATTGTCATCGGCATTATCGTTGTGCTAGCCCTTGCCTGGGGGATACATTTTCTGGTTTCCCGTTACAGGAACCGCTCGTAGTCAAGCCATTACCGAACTTGATTTGTAAGCTCTGGTGGCGTAAACTGCTCTTCGATTTAATTTATTCCAGTACTATAGTTAACCTGGAGTATAATATTACTGATAGAGGGCATTATGAAAACTGACGAGAAGAAGAAGTTTAGTGTATTTGATGCTATCGGAAATACACCACTGGTAGAGCTGACTCATTTGAACGGAAATAAAGAAGTAAAGATTTATGGTAAATTTGAAGGGGCTAATCCCGGTGGCTCAATAAAGGATCGGCCTGCCTATTATATGATTAAAAGGGCTGAGGAATCAGGTAAACTTACCAAAGATAAGATTATAGTTGAACCTACTTCAGGAAATATGGGGATTGCATTGGCGATGATAGGTGCCGCCAGAGGGTACAAAGTTAAACTTTTCATGCCGGGTTGTGTGAGTACTGAAAGGCAGGGTATCCTTATGGCCTTGGGTGCGGAAATTATACTTACTCCGGCCAAGGAAGCCACTGACGGCGCTATCAGAAAAGCTAAGGAGTTTTTGATTTCGTCTCCCGGCGAATATTTTATGCCTAATCAATTCGATAATCCCGATAATGTTCTGGCACATTATGAGACTACGGGGCCGGAAATTTTTTCTCAAACCAATGGAGAGATAGATGTATTTGTTGCCGGCGTTGGTACAAGTGGAACGCTTGTGGGCACCAGCCAATATCTTAAAGAGAAAAAGCCGTCAATCAAAGTAGTTGCCGTTGAACCTGTACAGGGGCATACCATACAGGGGCTTAAGAACATGACAGAATCCATAGTTCCTAAAATCTATAATCCTAAGATGTTCGATGAAAAGGTTGTGGTTGATGATGGTGAAGCGTTTGAAATAGCTAGAGTACTGGCAACTAAGGAAGGACTTTTTTTGGGCATGTCCAGTGGTGCGGCGGTAGTGGGTGCATTGAAGGTAGCTAAGACAATGGACCAAGGGGTTATTGTGGTGATATTACCCGATCGTGGCGATCGCTATCTAAGTACGACACTGTTCAGGTCTGTTTGTGCCAAATGCCCTCCGTAAATTCCCGATATGGTGTGCCTCTACCAAGCCGAGAGGTACATTCAGGATAGTAGTTAGATCGCTCTAATTTTAGCTTGTCTTATAGGGTATTAGGAGGGAAGATTTGTTCGTTGTTTGTAAAACCTTATAAGTAACGCTACCGAAAGCCCATCTTTCAATGCTGGAATGCAGGTGGCTGGGCAGTATGATTAATTTGCAATCCATTTCGTCAGCACATTTAATTATCTCTTCAGCAGGTTCGCCGACCCTGACTTCACATTTTTTAACGAGGTTCTTGTTTTCCGGTAATTTGTGGCAGACATCCTGAAGATATTCCATATATTTTGATTTCATTGATTCAATATCGTAGTCCTTAAAAGGAATGTAATCAAGCCCGCCAATGGTATGAACCTGCCTGCCTGAGGATACTACTCTCAGAAGCACTACCTCTGACTCCAGCTTTCTCATCAATTCTGCTATATAGGGCAGTACTATTTCACAGGCTTCTGAGCCATCCAGAGGCACTAGAATTCGATTTAACAATTTGCCAGGTGTAGTCTTTACAGCAGCTTGTTCTGCTACTCTGATAATCAGCAGAGGCACTGATATTTTATGAAGTACTTTATCGACGGTACTACCCAGCGACCATGGTTTGATACCTGAACGCCCGTGAGATGCCATAACCATCAGGCTTACGTCATTTTTTTCGGCATAATCAAGTATCTCTTCAGCAGCTCTGCCGGATAATACTACTGACTTAACTTCGGCGGTTGAATCTTTTTCCAGCTCTTTCTTCAGTAGCTCTGACTGATTATTCATATAAACATGGCAAATATGGCCGTATTCGCTTTCTTCAGGTTCGCATACTCCTACTGATAAGACTTCAGAGCCAAAGGCTTCAGCGAGTTCTATTACATATGGAAAAGCCTGCTCGGCTATTTTGGATCCATCCAGTGGTACCATAATTTTATTAAACATTTCTATATTCCCCTACCCTGAAAATAACTTACAGCAATCTACGGAGATTTGCTAGAAAGAGTAACTTATAAGCGATTTTTAAATTTGTACTGTCCGTATTATTAAGTATGCCATATTATCAATAATGCATGGCAAATCGCAAGTACAATAATGGCGCACGGAAGAGCATATTTGAGAAATCTACCCCAGCTAACAGGATGTCCTTCTCTTTCGGCGATAGCTGTTCCTACAACATTGGCTGATGCCCCGATGGGAGTAGCATTGCCTCCTATATCTGTACCCAAAGCTAGTGACCAGGATAATGTAGGCAAACTCAAAGAAGTTGTTTGAGCAAGATTACTGATTACAGGCACCATGGTAGCTGCAAAAGGTATGTTATCTATTATAGCTGAAGCGAAGCCAGATAACCACAGTATTATAGGTATTACTAAAAGCGCATTTCCTCCTGATATTTCCCCGATGTACTGTGCCAGTATTTTCAAGATACCTGTTTCTTCAAGTCCACCGACACAAACAAATAAACCGATAAAAAACAGAAGGGTGCGCCAGTCTAGCCTTTTAATGATATGAGAAGCTCCTTTGCCTGCAGCAAGCAAGGTTAGAATGGCAGCAATAACGCCTATTATAGCTACAGATAATCCAGTTTGAGCATGAGTAACCAGCAGGATTACCACAACGATGAAAATTCCGGTGCTTATCATAAACATGCGGCGGTTAGTTATAGCTTCTCTGGGTTGGGGGTATTCCTGTGTTGAAGAGGCAGCAGCTTTTTCTGAAGAAGTAAGCAACTTGCGGAAACTGAAATAGAAGAAAGCTATGGCTACAATCATTCCTATCCAGGCGATTGGGCCAGTATTAACCATAAAGTCGGTGAAAGTATAGCCGAAAGCGGTGCCGATAATTATGTTTGGCGGGTCACCACACATAGTAGCGCTGCCGCCGACATTAGCGGCAAATATTTCGGCGATTATCAGTGGCACAGGGTCGAATTTAAGCAGGCGAGATAGTTCCACGGTTACTGATGCCAGGAATAAAAGCACGGTAATACTGTCGATAAACATCGACAGAAAACCGGATAGCAGCATAAAGGTGATCAAAATAGGAATAAGACGGTAATTGACCATCTTGGCAAGATAGAGACATAACCAGCGGAAGAATCCTACGGCACCCAGCCCCTCTACCATAAGCATCATCCCGCCGATGAAAATGATTGTTTGCCAGTTTACGCCGCTTGATTCAATATGCTCTTGTCCCGGAATCCAGAATTTGAGTTCGCCGATTTGTCCGATGTTGATAACATTAATGATGGCCTCCGGGCTTCTCATGATGCCCAGGAAAACAACTACAATTACAAGAAGGCCTCCTATCAGTGCGGGAATATAACGGTGTACTTTGCCAATTATTATGGCAATAAACATTAGCAGGAAGATAGCGATGGCGAGAATCTGGCTTAGGTCTAACATTTTTATTTACTTAATTAAAACAAAAAGTCGATGGACAACCCATCAACCCCAAGCGCAGTATTATACCCTTTTTTTTAAGGAAAAAAAAGGGTATAAAGCGCAGTTTTAATCTAAATACTTTTAGTAAATTAGATGTTGACAATTGCTTTTTGTGGCTTAGGTGTATTATTGGTATAGACCTTTTGTGCAGGTACTCATAATGGTTTTTGTAAGGCATATGTCGATTTGTCTTTTGTTTAAGTTTCTATAAAAAAATTATAAATAGACCATATCGGAAGTATGATTTAACAAAAGAAAAAGGAGCATGTATTCCTTCAAGTGTCTGGTTATTAAGAAATTCTGTTTTACATGCTCTCGACCGTTTTTGCCTAACCACTGGGCATATTCGGGATTGCTAAGAAGGTTCTTCAAGTCATAAGCTGCGCCTTCGACGCTGTGGCATAGTAATCCTGTGAGTTTGTTTTTTACCTGTAGAGGAATACCACCCACCGCAGTGGCAATTACCGGCTTTCCTTTCCATAATGCCTCGCTTATAGTTAGACCAAATCCTTCTCTTAGTGATTTTTGCATAATAATTGTAGCAGATCTCTGCAAGGCGTTAATTTCTATGTCACTGTTAGGGGGAATGAGCAGGATATGGATATCGGGGTTAGTGGCAGCCCGCTCCTTTACTTCTGCCAGTACCTTGCCAGATTCTGGGTCATCGTCAGCCGTGCCACCAGCCAGGACTAACTGACAGTCAATATTCTTCCTGACTATTTCAAAAGCCTCAATTACTCCAATCGGGTCTTTTAGATAATCAAATCGCGATATTTGAACAATCATTGGTTTTTTGGTGTCAAGCTCATATTTTCTCAGGACGGTATCTATCGCCTCGGGAGAAAGCTCCTTGTTTTTATCGCTTAAAGGGTCAATCGAAGGCGAGATCATGAATTGTCTGACAGGTAGTTTTTGAGCGAAGTTGGGAGCGGAGAAGACAACGGCATCGTAATTAATCACAAAGCTTCGTACGAATTCCCAGACTCTTTTGTTTGGTTTGGAGCTATCGATATGGCATCGCCATATCCATTTCCCGCCCAGTTTTTCCCTGTTATTTATTAAAGCTACTGGTTGTGGGTCATGGATAAAGAATATATCTCCGTTAAGCTTTAATTCTTCTATGTTTTTCTGACTAATCTCCAGGAAAAGCGCAAAATCTTCATCGCGGATTTCCTCAGCTTTGCCGTGGAAAGCATTATGGAACCTTTTAGTCACATCGAAGAAGGCATCATTACCTTGTATTATGTTCCATCTGGCATCGACGCCTAATTGATTTAGCAGAGGTACCAGACGGGCCAGGATTTCAGCAACTCCGCCGCCAGTAAATGTTGAGTTGATATTTTGGATAACTTTTCCCGATAACCTGTCGGCGAGCATATGAAGTTCATCGAGCGTATCTTTACCGACTATAGGCTCGTAATCCTGTATTTTAGCCATAGGATTTCGAAAGATTTCTTTACTCAATTGAATTTCCTATTTTATGCGTTTTTCGATTTGCTGAATTATAGTCGACCTTAATTTTTCCAATGTAAAAGCGTAAGGGTCGAGTCTGGCAATTTTGTCAGCCAGGTCATTCTCTTCTAAGCAATCTCGAAACCATATAGAAAAGTCATTATTTTTTCTTTGGAGTCTTAATCTAGCTTCGAAGATATGGAAATAAAGAGAATAGATGCTTACTTTTCGCAGTACTTCTACAAACTCCCTCAAGTCGTGAGCGACGTAGGGTGTGGGTAATACTACGCTTATAGATTTGATGAAATGGAATTCCCTGCCTTCGGGGGCAACACGTTCTGCCGGTTTGTTAAGCAGGTATTCTCTTATTACATCTCTGATCTTTGCTTTAAGTGAACTGATAGTTGAGAATTGAAAGATGTCGATGCTGGCGAGTTTTTCCTCCAGAATTTCATCCCCAAGAGCATCGCCTATCCACAGGGCAAAGTCATTAGCTGGCTCTGGGGTCAGATACTGATATTCTTCCAGAAAATGATGAGTATGATAATATACGGCCGAACCAGGCGCTCTTTTCAGTATGCCAAGCAATTCCGATAGAGTAGTTGCTTTCAATCCAGTTAACTCTTTCATATGAAGCCTGGTATAAAATCGAAAAGGTTGTGTTGCTTTCTTCAGAGGGCGACCATAATTAATTACTGTGCCCTGAATCAATTTGCTATTAGGAACCAATATAATGCTCTCATCTAGCGTTTTCATTCGGGTATTTCTCCAACCTATTTCTACAATATAACCTTCAATTCCCGAATCCAGCTTGATAAAATCCCCTGTCTTCATCACATCTTCTGCGGTTAATTGAAACCCAGAGAAAATGTTGAGCAATGTGTCACGTGAGGCAATGACTGCTACCAGTATCAAGACAGCAAGAAATAGTAGTAAAGGTGTAATAGGTGCGCCCCAGAAATCGATTATTACCAATATGGCTAGCACAATGATGATAATTCGTACTATATTGATAGTCAGCTTTATTGGAGGTGAAGCGGTCTTTAATTTACTTATATAGCGACGAATTAACTTTTCGGCCAGGCTAAGGATTGTCCATGCCAGAGATATTATGAAAAGAGTTGCCAGTATTTTACTGCCTAAATCCTTGTATTCCATCGGTAACACGGAAATCATAAGAGCAACATAGACACCTAATATTAAGCACCAGTGGAAGAAAGGATTTTTTGTTGTTTGAATTAGTAAATCACTGCCTTCCCATTTCGTTTTGTTGAGCCATTTGGTCAGGTAATCAAAGGCGATTTTTCTTCCCCAGATAGAAACGATAAAGAAAGCCAGAAATACCACTATTGGTACCACTAGAGTAATCCAGTTTTGACTAAGCCAATTTGTAGCGCCCACTATCTATTTCATCCCGAGTAATTCTTCTATAAGATTAGCTACTTCCTCTGTGGATTTAAGGTAGTAGCTGGCTGCCGATTGGTTATTTCCTTCACCAACATATATTGTAATGCCACCATAATTTTCGATAACCTTGAAAGCGTCTTCATCTGTTAAATCATCGCCAATATATAACGGCAGCAGGCCGCTTTTCCAACCGCCTTTACCGTACCTTTTCATAAGCAGTTTAACCGCTTTTCCTTTATCCCAGGGCACTGCCGGGCGAACTTCATATACCATTTTACCTGATGTTGTTCGTACTTTGCCAAGTACTGCAGCTACACCGACTGTACTGTCTAATATATCTTTAACCTCATCTATTTCCTGGTCATCTACAAGTCGATAGTGAACGCTTAGCGTAAGTCCTTTATCTTCTATTATGGCACCTCGAATTGCTCCCAGGGTTTTTTTTAATGCCAGAGCTATTATTCGCAGTACAGGCTTAACTTCTTCTTTTATTGGATGAACAAAAGCCAGGTCTGGTCCCTGTATTTCAAGTCCGTGGTTACCGGCATAAATTATTTCTGGAATTCCTACTTTGTCTTGAAGGTCTTTAAGGGCTCTGCCGCTTATTATAGCAACAGTGAAATTAGGATGTCGTGACAAATTTTTAAGGAGCCTTCTAGATTCTTCACTTAGGTCTGCTATTTCAGGTGTGTCAACTATGGGAGTTAAAGTACCATCAAAATCGAACATGAGCATTGTGTGGCTGGCTGTCCTGATTTTGTCTGCAATAGTTTTCCATTCTTTAAAAAGATACAGCATAAAATCTAGATTTATTCTGATTTAGACTTCACTAATTCAGAAATTATATCTCCTGCCCAGCGATAGATATTATTTTCACGTACTATACTGCGCAGTTTGGCCATATTATTTTGTCGTACATCTTTTGGCATTTCAATGGCCGTTCTAATCGTCTCAGCAAAATCGTCGATCGCATATGGATTAATTAGAAGAGCTTCGTCCAATTCTCTTGAAGCTCCGGTAAATCGGCTGAGTATAAGAACTCCATCTTCGTCTATCTTTGAGGAAACAAATTCTTTGGCTACTAGGTTCATACCATCATGTAGTGAGCTTACTATACAGAAATTTGCCAGCCGGTTATAGGCAAGTAGAGTAACTGGTGATAAGTGCTCCCTGATATAAATTATTGGCTTCCAATCGACCGATTGATATTTCCAGTTAATTTCTTCAATCAGGTCATCTATTTCTGCATTTAGTTCTTTATATTTCTTAATATGGATACGGCTTGGTTCCCCAAGTTGAAAGAAAACAATCTTCTTCTGGTATTCTGGATACTTTGAGAGAAATTTATCCAGAGCCTTGAATCGTTCTGGAATTCCTTTGGTATAGTCAATCCTGTCAATACCAATACCAACGAACTTATCATTTAAGCCCCAGATTTGGCGAAGTCTTTCTATTTCTTGTACTACCTCTTGATTGGATGCGTCTCGAGATATGCGGTCAAAATCGACGCTTATGGGAAAGGGGTGAACTAGAGTTTTCTTGCCACCTCTTACTACCGTGTGGCGCTCATAATCAATTTTTGATTCTAAGACCCGATCAACGGTTTCCAGAAAATTGTTGCGATGGTATGCAATATGAAATCCGAGGATATTATTACCGAGCAAGCCGTCTAGTATTTCTTCTTGCCATGGACAAATTCTGAACGCTTCAGGGTTGGGCCAAGGAATGTGCCAGAACTGAGCAGTGGTGACTTTTGGATTCTTGGCCTTGATTAGTCTGGATAGAAGTGCCAGGTGATAATCCTGGATGAAAACAAAAGCCTTCTTGTCTCCGATCTCATCTAAAACTGCTTCTGCAAAGAGCTGGTTAACTCGCTTGTAAGTATTCCAATCCTTTTCATCAAATGTGGGACGAGTATATACTATATGGCATAAAGGCCATAGTGCCTCATTTGAGAAGCCCAGATAATAACCATCTTCTTCTTCCTTGGTGAGCCAGACTCGTCTTAAAGTATAAGTTGGTTTATCCGGTGGTACTGTTACTCTATTTTTGGCGTCAATGACTTCTCTGTCAGCATCGCCGCTGCCGTGAGCAACCCATGTTCCGCCACATGCTTTCATCACAGGGTCAAGGGCTACGGTTAAGCCGCTAGCTGGAACAATGCACTGTATATCTTTACCTGAATAAGTATGGATATAGGGCTCTCTATTAGAGACAACAATAAATAGATGACCGGCTAATTTTGTTTTTACAAGCTCGTGTAAATCTTCCTTAGTCCACATTTTTGTTTAACCTTAAGAGAAAATTAGAGGAAAATGGTAGTAGAAACAGATTATCGGAAAATGGGACAAAGGTCAAATACTGCGCAAATATACTTCTATTTGCCAACCTCCATATCATCAAATTAGCTTTTGGTACTGCTATTGACAAAGCGAATATTTATTATTATTATAACTATAATTGAAAATCAATTTCATTTAGCAATTATGATTAGGTTAACTGAAAACAAGATAGTGACGTTGTTAAGAAGGAGTGGCTATAAGCTCACCCCGCAACGACGTCAGGTAATAAGCGCTATTGCGCTCAGCAATGAGCATCTTACGCCAACGGCGATATACGAAAAGGTACATGAACGATATCCGAACATTGGTCGAGTTACTATCTATCGTACACTTGATATACTAACCCAACTTGGACTTATCTGTGAGGTGCATGCTGAGGGTAGTTGTCATAGCTATTTATTGAGACGACCTGCTGAGCATCATCATCATTTGATTTGTTCCAATTGCGGTAGAGTAGTGGACTTCACTGACTGTGACCTCAGTGAACTTGAGCATAAATTATCACAAAAGACCGGTTTCGATATAGGTGGGCATCTTTTGGAGTTTTCCGGCCGTTGTCCCGATTGCCAGGCTTTGGGAGGACAGAATTGATAAAATTTTCAAAAATCGGAATAAAAAGAAGGCCGCAATGGTTGGCAGCGTTATCTTTGATTTTATTGTTGATTTTTATAGGTGTAGTTGTTTTTGGTGGTTGTGAAACTGCTGGCGATGCTAGCAGTCAGATCGGGGTTGTTGTAAGCATAATGCCTCAGGCTGATTTTGTTGAGAGTGTAGGTGGTGAAAAAGTAAATGTCAGTGTAATGGTACCGCAAAATGCAGACCCTCATACGTACGAGCCCAAGCCGGGACAAATGAAAGCTCTTTCTGCAGCGAAAATGTATGCCCAGGTTGGCTCTGGCATAGAGTTTGAGCTGGTATGGATGGACAAGCTGGTGAAAACCAATCAAAATATGCTAGTGGTCGATTGTGCCAGAGGTGTACAGCTTATTGAAATGGCAGCTGAGGATGGTCATGAAGACGAAGCTCATGGTAATATGGATCCACATATCTGGATGTCTCCAGTGGATGCCAAGGTGATGGTGCAAAATATTTGTGAAGGTTTAGTACATATTGATCCTGGCAATACTACGTACTATGTGAAAAACCGTGATACTTATCTCCAGAGTCTAACCCAGCTTGATGAAGATATCCGGGATGGCTTATCCGGTGTGAAAAACCGTAAATTCCTGGTCTACCATCCTGCATTTGGGTATTTTGCTCAAGAATACAATCTTACTATGCTGTCAATAGAAGAGCAAGGAAAGGAACCAACCGCAGCAGGCATTGCCCATCTGATTCAGCAGGCAAAGAAGGATGATATAAAGGTTGTGTTTGCCTCGCCTCAGTTCAATCCTCAGAGTGCTGAGGTAATTGCCGATGCCATAGGTGGTAGAGTTGTATTTGTTGATGTTTTAGCCAAAGATTATATTGCCAACATGCGTTTTCTATTAGGCGAACTTGTTCAGTCGATGGAGTAGGTATGCCAACCGAAGAAATTGTTAAGGTTGAAAATCTGTGGGCGTATTATGACGGTGAACCTGTATTGGAAGATGTAAATCTATCCATAGGTAGGAATGATTTTCTTGGTGTTATCGGCCCTAACGGAGGGGGTAAGACCACTCTGCTAAAGGTAATTTTGGGCTTGGTTAAGCCGAAACGTGGTATAGTCTCGGTATTGGGAAAGTCCCCGGAAAAGAGCCGGAATAAAATTGGCTATGTGCCTCAGGTTAATTTGTTTGATCGTGATTTTCCTATAAACGTATGGGATGTGGTGTTAATGGGGTGCTATGGAAATATCGGCTTGTTGGGAAGGTATCATAGTGAAGATAAAGAGGCGGCTCAAAAAGCACTGGAAACTGTAGGCGGTTTGGAACTAAAGGACCGCCAGATAGGTAAATTATCCGGCGGAGAGCAGCAGAGAGTATTTATTGCCAGGGCACTGGTGGCTAAGCCTAAATTACTACTTCTGGATGAACCTACGGCTAGTGTTGATCCTGCTATGCAAACTGAGTTTTATGAAATACTGGAAGGTTTAAAGAAGCAAATGGCTATAGTTCTGGTATCTCATGATATCAGTGCCATATCTATTTATGTGGATAAGATAGCCTGTCTTAATCGCCAGTTATACTATCACGGATCGAAAGAAATAGGGCCTGAGATATTAGAGGCTACCTATAAGTGTCCGGTACAGATGATAGCGCATGGGACTGTGCCTCACCGCGTATTGAAGGAACACTGAAAAAAGATGGAAGTCCTGCAGTATGAATTTATGCGAAATGCTTTGCTTGCCGGTCTGCTGGCGGCAGTAGCCTGTGGCATTGTCGGTGTCTATGTGGCGGTCAAGAAGATTGTGTTCATCAGCGGTGGTATCGCACATGCCTCTTTTGGGGGGATTGGGCTGGGGTATTTCGTGGGAATAAATCCTATTCTTGGGGCTCTGTTATTTGCGTTGGCCTCTGCTATTGGCATGGGATTTATTACTCGCAGGACGAAGCTACCAGAAGATACTGTTATCGGAATACTCTGGGCAATGGGTATGGCATTGGGAGTAATTTTTATCGGGCTTACTCCAGGCTATGTTCCCGACTTATTTAGCTATCTTTTTGGGAATATTCTGACAGTGCCTTCTACCGATTTAATTTTTATGTTGATTCTTGATGTCATTATAATTGCCATAGTAATTTTGTTTTATAAAGGGTTCCTGGCGCTTTCTTTTGACGAGGAATTCGGCACAGTGGTTGGGGTGCCAATTGATGCATTGTACTTGCTACTCCTGAGTGTGATTGCATTGACCATAGTAATTTTAATCAGAGTGGTGGGAATTATTCTGATTATTGCTTTGCTCACTATTCCGGCTGCCATGGCTAGGCAATTCACCTATAACATTACCAAGATGATGTTCCTATCTATACTTTTCGGTATAGTTTTTACCTTTGGCGGGCTATGGCTTTCTTTCGTTCTTGATTTGGCGTCGGGAGCTACCATTATTCTATTTAGCGGAATTGTTTTGCTGGCTACCTTTGGTGTTAATCGCTTGCGCCGCAAGCCGGTCAAAGTATAAATCCGGTATTATCTTATAGTTTTTATCTATCCCCGGGAAAAATCTCAGTATTTTTACTTGGTTTTTTTCCATATTGGTGATGCATTGACGGATATGGAACTATTTGAGCTTGTTAAGAAACTCCTATTTGAAGAGTCCGAAGAATTGAAGAAAATTTACAATCGCAGAACAAGCTGTGAGCGATTTTTTAGCAGGCTCAAATGCCACAGGAAGCTGAACAATATCACTGTTCAAGGTATCTGGAAAGTAACCATCCATTGCTATATGTCTCTTATTGTTGTTCAAGCTCAAGCTTTGCATAATATCCTCAATAATCAGCTGTCATCTGTTAGACAATGCATTAGTTTTGTTGTCTAATATCTCCTTCTATAACTTCCTTATTCAACTTGCTTTCTTCTATTAATAGTTGGACATTGTGTTTTAGCGGGTTTTAATCTAGAATCAAATTGGGGAGACATTAAATGTATCCGCTTGATGGCGTACGACTGAAACTTAGCAGGGCGCAAAAGCACCTCAATGCTGCTAACGATATGATTGACAGTTTCATTGCCCAAAATCCCTATAACTTTATTTGTGAGCCAAACCCTACATTGCCAGGTTGGAACGTGGTGGCCAAGGTTAAGCAATTCGTCCCCGACAATGATTTGGGTTGTATCATCGGTGATTTCGCCCACAATGCCCGTTCTGCACTTGATCATCTTGTCTACCAATTGAGCACACTCCCGCCTGAAGATAAAGGGCGTTATTCTCTCCAATTCCCTATTTTTGACACTATTGAAGGATATAGAAGCAAAGTTAAAAGCTATCTCTCGATGGTTGCCTCTAAATACCTCACAATTATTGAGGGATTCCAACCGTACAATAGAATGGATGGGTTTAATAATGATGCACTCGGTTTCCTTCGTGCCATAAATGATAGTGATAAGCATAGAACCATTCATGTCGTTGGGGCTATTGCTACCATTAAAAACCTCTACTTCACTCCTCATATGGTTGGAGGTAAAGTTCTTACTAGCCCTGGCACAACTATAACCATTGGACATGGGGGATTTATTGATTTTAGCGGTTTCAGATATGAAAGTGTCGGCGATGGCATTATAACCAAAGACTGCACAGAAATCGGTAAAATTATTGTTAATATGCGAATGCCAACAAGCATGCAGATGCACCCTGAACCTCAAATTATGGTAAAGTTCGGTGTAGGTAATCCTCGGATTGAGGGATGCCCTGTAATGGATACACTCACGTTCATCTATGATAGAGTCAAAGAAGTTGTCGGAAGGTTTGAACCCTTTTTTTGACTTAGAGTTTCGCAACAAGCTCCTATTTGCTTAGCGAGGCATTGTATTATATAATACCTAGCTATTCTAGGTACTAATAGAGTTTGTTACGGTTGTTTCTGTGTTAAAAAAATTCACACCGCTTAGCGATCTTATTAGCCTCAAAAACAGAAGGGCCATTGTTACCGGTGGTGCTATGGGTATCGGTTTTGCTATTGCATATCGACTTGCTGAAGCTGGCGCTGCTGTAGCCATCGCTGACGTCGATGACCGGAAGTCAGAGGAAGCCTGTCAAAAACTTAAGGATGCTGGCTACCAGGCTACTAAGCTTAATTGCGATGTCGGTAATGAAGAAGATGTAAAAAATATGGTTGATGCTTCAGTAAAAAAGATGGGTGGTGTCGATATCCTGGTGAATAACGCCGGTGTATATCCTCGGATACCACTGGATGAGATGACTATAGCTGATTTTGATCGTGTTATGGCGGTGAACCTCAGGGGATTATTCTTATGCAGCCGTGAGGTAAGCGGGGTGATGATTGGACAAAGGAAAGGTGGTTGTATCATAAATCTGGCTTCTATTGATGCTGTACATCCGTCAGAAGAAGCCTTTTCTGTCTATGATGCATCAAAAGGCGGTGTTTTGACTATGACCAAGAGTCTGGCATTGGAGTTGGGTAAACATGATATCAGGGTCAATTCTATCGCCCCTGGCGGTATTTTGACTGAAGGAGTGACATTGAGGATGAGTGGATCGGCAAATGGTCACAGCAGAGCGCAATTGAAGGCATTTATGGCGCGAATGGCTTTGGGGCGTATGGGTAGAGCCGATGATGTGGCCAGGGTAGCTTTGTTTCTGGCATCTGATTTAGCTAGCTATATTACAGGTAGCGTGATTTTTGTCGATGGCGGCTATCTTATTTCTTGATTTGAAAGTTAAGAACCAATATTGAAACTGGAGGAAGTGACAAGATGTCAAAAGTGATGGTGATGACTGATACAGTTGCTTGTATTCCTGCTGATTTGGCAGGCAAATACAATGTTAAAGTAGTGCCGGCGGCTAATATATTTTATAACGGGTATGAGTATATTGAGGGTATTACGCTCGATGCCACGGAGGCTTATCAGCTTATTAAAAAAGACCCTGACAGATTCGTTACCTCGGCGATTACACCTTCTTATCGATTCGAGGAATATCTTAAATTCAGTTCGGAGTCTGCTAATATATTTTTTGTTACCCTTTCTTCGGCACTAAGTGCCGGGAGTAAAACAGCACAACTGGCGATCGATCTCTTAAAGGAAAAGTCCCCAAAGACAATGATACGTGTGTTTGATTCCAAGACAGTCGGTGGTGCACAGGGGCTTATTGCTTTGGTAGCAGCCAAAGCAGCAGCTAAAGGTATGGACTTGGATGATATAACCAGTATAGCTGAGAAAGCCCGAACGCAAACGTACGGTGTTATGATGCTGGATACTCTGCGTTATGTTTATCGGACAGGACGTATGTCTAAAATGGGGGCCCGCATAGCTTCCATGTTCAATATTAGACCGATAAACAGGATAACAGAGGAAGGAAGGGTTGAAATGGTGGATAGAACCAGGAATAGAGATGATGGTCTGGAAATATTGATACAGCTAATTCAAGATTATGCTAAGACAGATACTCTTCACTTTATAGTATCGCATTCTGATGCTCTTGAAACGGCCAATCAGTTTGCCGATATGCTTAAACAGAAATTCAATTGTCTTAGTTTGATTATAAGTGACTATAGCCCGGTTATGGGATATGGTGCTGGTCCCGGAGCGATATTTGTTGGTTTTCAGCCCGAAATAGACTTGTCTAACTAGCTTTTGATGGCTATAATATAGAACTTTAGTGGGATAAATTGTTTTAGAACCGTTTCTGGAAGCTAATAAGCAGCTTTAGTAATCCAATCATTTAAATAATTGTCCGTAAAATATCATGGTTATATCGCAGCAAAGTAATTCTGATCTGAAAACGCTTGACAAATTCCGCAAGGTAAATAGCACTTTCCCCAAGACAGAGCAGATTTTAGAATATAAACGCCAGGGGAAAAAGGTGTTTGGCTGGCTCTGTACCTATGTTCCCGAAGAAATCATACATGCTGCCGGTGCATTGCCAATTCGTATTACCGGATATTCTGAGGAAGTAGAACTTGAGGATGGGGATGCTTATCTCTATGTGAACAATTGCTCTTTCTCCAGGAGTTGTTTGCAGTTGGGACTAAAGGGAGGTTATGATTTTCTGGATGGTATTGTAGCTGGTTCCACCTGTGATGGCGCACGTCGTCTTTTTGATATTTGGCATTATTATATCGATACTCCTTTTCATCATGTGATTACGGTTCCCCGTAAGTATACTGAAGCTGCACATGAGTTGTACTACAAGCAGATCGTAGAGTTTAAGGCGCGTCTTGAAGAGTATCTTGGTATCAAGATTGCCGACGAAGCACTTGTTAAATCCGTTGAACTTTATAATGAATCTAGAGCATTGCTTAAAAAACTTTACGAATTACGAAAATTAGACACGCCGCCCATTACTGGTGCCGAGACTATGGAAGTTTTGGACGCTAGTTTCCGTATGCCCAAAGAGCTGTTTAACAAATATCTCAGTGAACTTCTGGATGAGCTTTCTAAGTCAGATAATGCTTATAAATCCAGAGCGCGGCTCATGGTAGTGGGCAGTGTAATGGCTAATCCCGAGTTTCTTAAGTGTATCGAAGGGCAGGGTGCGCTGGTGGTAACCGACGAGCTCTGTACCAGTACCCGGTACTGGTCTGACCCGGTTATACTTAGCAAGGATGAACCGATTATTAAATCAATATCCCGAAGGTACTTAAATAATTTCCCCTGTGCCCGTATGGTGCCATCAGACGAACGCTTCAATCGTATTCTAGCTCTCGCCCGTGATTTTAAAGTGGACGGTGTGGTCAGTCAGATTATCAGGTACTGTGTACCCTATGCTCATGATTTGCCATTATTAAGGGATAGGCTTCAAAAAATAGGAGTGCCATTGCTGGCACTGGATGTGGAATATGGTACTTCAGGTTCTGGACAGGTACAAACCAGAGTTCAGGCTTTCCTGGAAATGCTGGAGGCAAAAAAGAAGTGATTACCTCGGAAGACAGGAGGACCAAGATCAGTTCGATTGTGCGGGCGTGTCGCTTAATATCGAAAATGAATCCACCGCGGCCCGAATTACAAAAGAGCGAAGCCCTGTACTACGAGTTACTGGCCAGTTACTATAAGCGTTTGCTTCAAGCACAAGAAAAAGGTGATTTCATTGCTGCACATACTGTTTTTTTCCCTTCGGAAGTTCTTTATGCTATGGGTATCGTTCCTATGCATACGGAAACTACCACCTGGACGATGGCATTATTTTTGGGTGATCAAGCAGAGATTCTATCGGCTGGTGCTGAATTAGGACTGGTTCCGGAAATATGTTCGCCGCACAGGGGCTTGGCTGGTGCTTTTTATCTTAAATCGCTTCCGCGTCCCAACGTTATGCTCTGGTCCAATCTTGTTTGCGATAATACCGCCAAGAGCGGAGAATTGCTCATGGAGCTTAACGACTGCCCTGGTTTTTTCCTTGATCGTCCGTTTCAGCGAAGCAAGGATGAGATCGATTATTTAGTCGGCGAAATTAAGCAAATGATAAATTTCCTGGAAAAGCAATCAGGCAAGAAAATGGACTGGGATAAACTATCTGAATTTGTAGCTCGTATGGATGAACATATTAAACTGATGCAGGAAATCAATGAATTGCGTAAGGCCGTCCCCTCGCCATTTCCATTTCAGGGGTACCTTAAATTGCTGACGATTGATTACCTGTTCCCTGGTCAACCTGAGGCGACTGAGTATCTGAAGACACTTCGTGATGAATTGGCGGATATGGTGAAAAATGGTAAGGGGGCTGTAGCGGATGAACGCTTTCGCATTATGACTTTATTTGTGCCTCCTATGTATCTCACTGGTTTTCTGGAAAAAATATTTCAGGAATACGGAGCTGTAAGTGTGGTAGAACCACTTTTTACTCTCTGGATGGAAAGTGGACTTGATCCGTCAAATCCATTAGAGAGCGTAGCTAAGAAATCATTTCTGATTCCGGAAAGCCGTGGCATGTATGGGCCTTTGAAGCAGCAGTCATTGGATGAGATAGTGCAAAGTGCCAAGGATTATAAGGTTGATGGTGCTATGTACTGGGCTTTTATCGGCTGTCGTCATACTTGCGCCACAATTAAGTTGGTTAAGGATACTTTAAATGAGGTAGATGTACCCATGTTAACCGTAGATTGTGATCTGGTTGATCCAACTATAAATCCGAAAGAAGAGATAAGGGAAAAAATAGAAAGATTCTTCGAACTTCTTGAAGAGCGCTAGTATTTTATTATGGGAAATAAAAAAGCTGTAGGACTGGATATAGGAAGTCAGACAACCAAGGTAGTGGTGCTGGATGGCAATAATATTTTAGCTTCGAGTATTGTGCTTTCTGGAGATGATACTGAGTCGAGTGCCAAAGCCGCTGTGGAGAAAGCTCTAAAGGAAGCCAAACTTGAATTTGATGATAACTTGTATATCACCGCAACTGGGATTGGAGCTAAGTCTATCTCGTTTAGTCAGCAACAGAAGGGCATCACCACCTGTTTAGCGAGAGGCGTTCATTATTTGCTTCCTTCTGTACAATTGGCTATAGACATCGGAGCTGAAAGCAGCACCGTAATCAAAGTTAATGAGCGAGGACGTCTCAGCGATTATGCTACCCACGACAAATGTGCTTCAGGCACCGGTATCTTCTTGCAGCAGATGGCTAAGCTGATGCAGATGTCCCCGGAAGATATGTCACAGCATTCTTTTACTGCAAAGCGCAGGGCTGATATCACCAATACCTGTGCTGTTTTTGCTGAATCTGAGGTAATTTCCCATGTACACCGTGTTCCTCCTACTCCTAAAGAGGAAATTATCGCCGGTCTATTTTACGGTGTAGTTAGCCGCATTATGACACTCTGCAAAAGAGTAGGAATTAAAAAAGATGTTGCAGTTGTTGGCGGTGTAGCTTTGAGTAAGGGCCTGGTGCATATTTTTGAGGAGGAGTTTGGTTTCGGAGTTTTGGTACCCGAGACGCCTCAGATTGTAGCGGCGGTAGGTGCGGCTGTTATCTCGAAGGAAAGCATTGAGAAAGGACCTGCTGTTTAAATGATAGTTGCCGGCATTGATATAGGTTCTAGGGCAGCTAAAGGGGTTATATTGAAGGATGGTCGTATCCTGGTATCAGTTATAAGGGATACAGGTCCTGAAAGCGTAAAAACCTCTGAGATGGTAATGTCAGAACTTCTAAAAGGTGCTGACGGTCTATCTATGGAAGATATTCAATATGTGGTGGCTACCGGCTATGGTAGGGTTCTAGTTCCTTTTGCTAAAGAAAATGTATCTGAGATAAGTTGCCATGCCCGTGGTGTAAATTATTATTTCCCTTCGGTGCGTACTATCCTGGATATGGGAGGTCAGGACTGCAAGGCGATAAGCGTTGATGAAAAAGGGCAGGTGACCAATTTTGTTATGAATGATAAATGTGCCGGGGGTACGGGACGATTTCTGGAGATGATAGCCGAAGTGCTTGGTCTTCCTCTGGAAAAAATAGGAGAAGTATCTCTGGAGTCGGCAAGAGCTATACCATTCAATACTATTTGTGCTGTTTTTGCCAAATCCGAAGCTATTAATAATTTGCGCAAAGGTATAGCCAAGAGCGATATACTCTCCGGATTGCATGATGCTATAGCCGTCCGTTGTCTTAACTTGTTAAAGCGTGTCACCATACAGAAAGACTTTAGCATTAGTGGCGGCATCTCCAAGAATAAAGGTATGGTGGCCAAGATTAAAGAAAAAGTGGGTTTGGAACCATTGCTCAGCGAAGACCCGCAGATAATTGGGGCGTTGGGGGCTGCTATATTTGCCGAGGAACGACTTAAGGGTGTAGAAATAGCAGGAATGAAGGTTAATTACGGTTATTCTGACGGCACTGGTGAATATTTTATCACCGTTGATACTGTTAAATGCGATGGTTGTGGTGAGTGCGTTAAAGCCTGCCCGGCAGGACTTTTCATAATATCAAATGATGAAAGCGGCAAGCCAAAGGCTGTGGTAAAAGAGCAATTAAGAAAAAAGATAGCTATTGCATGCCCCGGTTTTTTGAATTGCGGACGTGAGGTAAACTGCCATAGCGTTTGTGCTAAAGATGCCATAAGTCATACTTGGTAGAGTTAATTTCTTGACAGCCCTATTGTATCCCCTGTAAGTAAGCTTTCTGATTTTAGTTGACCTCTTACCATTATCTCCACACCCAATGACTCACATTTCGGTAGATTTATCTAAAATGTACTACTATGCTAAACTTATTTGAAATGTTTCGATACTTTTTGGAGGTGATAGGTCATGTCCAAAGTTAGGTTAGGTCCCCAAACATTAATTTATCCTATGCCAGCATTATTAGTGGGAGCAAATGTTGATGGTAAGCCGAATTTCATGGCTGTTGCCTGGGGAGGTATTTCCAATCTTACTCCACCTATGGTTTCCGTGGCAGTGAACCATAAGCGGCATACGAACAAAGGTATAAAACAAAACAAGACTTTTTCTATTAATATACCTTCTGTTGAATTGGTCAAAGAAGTTGATTTCTGTGGTATTGTTTCAGGAACTAAAGTTGATAAAGTGGAAATTTGTAGGTTTAGAGTTTTTTATGGTCAGTTAAAAACTGCTCCCATGATTGAACAATGCCCGCTGAATTTAGAGTGTAGCCTGGCACATGCCATAGATTTGGGTAGCCATGATCTTATCATAGGCAAGATCGAGGAGATTCATATATCCGACAATTGTCTCACCGGTGGCGAGCCGGATGCTGCCAAAATTAATCCACTCATCTATATTACAGGTGATCCGCCACACTATCAGGCTTTAGGGAGAGTGGTTGCCAGGGCGTTCAGTATAGGATTGGAGCTTAAAAATAAAGATTAACATTAATGCCCAGGAACCACTATTAGCTTGAATCTACTGTTAATATAATCAGCTTAAATTCATAATTGATAAGTGTGTTTAGTATAAGTATTTGAAATTGAAACGAGAAATATGGACAAGCCCGTAAATATTAAAGATGAAACTGATGTCATAGGTATTCGCGCATTGCCTAAAAGGCAGGTGTATATAACCTTCGGTGGGGTAATGCTGGCTATGTTTTTGGGTTCGCTGGATCAGACGATTGTGGGTACTGCCATGCCGCAAATTATAAGTGACCTGGGGGGGTTTACCCATTATACCTGGGTGACCATATCTTATATGATTGCCTCGACCGTTGCTGTACCGATTGCCGGTAAACTGATTGATATGTATGGACGTAAGAAACTGTATCTTGTTGGTCTGGGCATTTTTATACTGGGTTCTCTGCTGTCTGGTTTGAGTCAAACTATGATGCAGATCATATTTTTTAGGGGATTCCAGGGCATAGGCGCAGGAATAATGATAGCCAATGCCTTTACCGTTATTGGTGATTTGTTCCCTCCGGGCGAGCGTGGTAAATATCAGGGAATAATAAGCGCTGTTTTCGGTGTTTCCTCTATTGTTGGGCCAGCACTGGGAGGTTTTCTTACCGATAGCCTCTCTTGGCATTGGGTCTTCTACGTAAACATTCCGTTGGGGATTATGGTTGTTGTTCTGTTCATTTTTTTCTTTCCTGATATTCGTTCACGGAGTTCGAAATATGGGGTTGACTATGGAGGGGTGGCGACGCTTATATTGGCTGTGGTGCCGGCGATGCTGGCTTTATCCTGGGGTGGTATAGACTATCCCTGGCTTTCTGCTCAAATTATAGGCATGTTTGCTTTCTCGATTGTAATGTTTGTTATTTTTGTCATAATTGAAAAACGCAGCAAGAACCCTATTATTCCACTTTCACTGTTTAAAAATAAGATTGTAGCAATTTCTGAGATTGTGGTCTTCTTAACAGCAATCGGCATGTTTGGCACCATTATCTTCGTCCCACTTTTCTTTCAGGGAGTATTGGGTGTGTCAGCTACCACAAGTGGTGGATTTATTACCCCTATGATGTTGGGTATGGTTCTGGGTAGTTTTATTTCCGGGCAGATATTGTCTCGTGCGGGAGGACACTATCGAATTCAAGGCGCTATTGGTTTAATTATCATGGCGGTAGGGATGTTTTTACTTTCCAGGATGACACTGGAGACCAGTTATGTTATGGCAATTGTTAATGTAGTTATTACGGGCTTTGGTTTGGGTATTACCATGCCGCTTTATGTCATAGCTGTTCAGAATACAGTTTCATACGAGATACTAGGTGTAGCCACATCTTCTATTGCTTTCTTTCGTTCTATTGGGGGCTCGGTTGGTCTGGCTATTTTTGGTTCAGTGGTAAACAATCGTTTTGCGGCCAGTTTTATGGATGCTCTGTCGCCATCAGCGAAAGCAATGATACCTCATGAACAATTGGAGTATCTTGTGCATAATCCCCAGGCGCTGGTTAGTGTTGAAGCGCAGGCTCAACTGGAAGATATGTTTAGTTCATTCGGAGCGCAGGGGACAGCCCTATTTGACCAGGTGATGCAGGTGCTGCGCCAATCACTGGATTTTGCATTGTCGGAAGTTTTCCTGGTTGGAGTTGGTGTGTTGGGTGTGGCTTTTATAGTAAATATGTTCATAAAGGAAGTACCACTCCGCAAACATCATGTTCTATCTGAATCCGAGACCAGTCCTAAAAACAAATAATTCTACAGCTAAGTCGGATATTGGAAATGAGAAATATCTTGAATATAGCTCATAGAGGCTTCCATGAGGCAGTTCCAGATAATACCCTGGAAGCATTTAAAGCAGCTATTGAGCTGGGGGTCGATGGTGTTGAGCTTGATGTCAATGAGACTCTCGACCATGAGTTCATTGTATTTCATGATACTAAATTGTCAGGTAAAGATGTTAAGTATTTTTTGTCAACTGAGATCAGAAACATGAGGCTAAATGATAGGTTTCAAATACCTGCTTTGGGGCAAATTCTCGATTTATGTCGGAAGAGAACTCGATTGATGATTGAACTCAAAAAAGTGTGGTCGCTGGATAAACTTATTACTTTGCTAAAATATAAGGCAGAACTGAGCGATATTATTGTGATCTCGTTCGATAGAGGTATGGTATCGGAGTTCAAACGTTTTGCTCCTGAGGTTAAGACAGGCATTATTACTGCCTTTCCTTTTAGAGACCCGATTAAACTGGCAAAGTCAGCTCAATGCGATGCTATTGTCGTTAGGTTCCCTTCTGTTAATTCAAAACTGATTGATAAAGCACGTGCCAGAGGGCTTTCTATTTTTGCCTGGGGTTGTCCTGATATTAAAGCAGCCAGGAAACTAATGAGATTGGATGTTGATGGTTTAATTTCGGATTTTCCCGATCAGGTTAAGAAAGAACTTGACTAAGCTACTATTTGCCCGATATTGCTTTCTTCCGTCAGTGATAGTGATAAGACTTTTTTGATATCAAGACTATTGAGGGGTTAATAGAAGTTTTATTATGTTCTGCGGAGAGCCTCGTGTTTAGCTCTAAATCGTTCGTTTTGAGTAAGCAATTTTTTACGAAGCCTGATGTTTTGAGGGGTGATCTCAATGAGTTCATCAATGTTGATAAGATCCAGGGCTTCTTCAAGGCTTACTTTAAGAGGAGGAGTAAGCTTTATGGCAATGTCTGAAGTCGAAGAACGAATGTTGGTCTGTTTCTTTTCTTTACATACATTGACTGCCAGGTCATTACCCCGGGAATTCATACCTACTATCATACCCTCATAGACTTGTGTTCCTGGTTCGATGAATATTATACCTCGTTCCTGTGCATTAGCTATTCCATAGGTAACAGCTATACCTTCTTCTGAAGCTACTAACATCCCGCTGCGTGTGGAAACTATGTCTCCAAGTAATGGCTCATATCCCAGAAACAAGGTGCTCAGGATGCCTTCACCACGTGTGGCAGTTAAGAAGGCACTTCTAAATCCTATAAGCCCTCGTGTGGGGATGTTAAATTCAAGACGCACATTGTTTTGCCCATCATTATGCATATTGGTCAATCTGGCTAAACGTTTGCTCAAGATTTCGGTTAAGATTCCTATATACTCGGTTGTCGTATCAATAGTTAGTGCTTCTACCGGCTCCATAAGCTTGCCGTCGATTTCTTTGGTGATAGCTTCTGGTTTGGAGACTTCAAATTCATAGCTCTGGCGGCGCATAGTCTCAATTAATATGGACAGATGAAGTTCACCTCTACCTGATACCAGGAAAACGTCCGGTGTATCAGTATCCTGCACTCTGAGGCTGATATTCGTTTCAAGCTCCCGGTAGAGCCTTTCACGTAATTGCCGAGAGGTACAATATTTACCTTCTCTACCTGCGAATGGCGAAGTATTCACTCCGAAAGTCATCTTGACGGTAGGTTCACCTACTTCTATACGTGGTAAGGCATCAGGCTGTTCCGGACTGGCAATTGTATCTCCTATGCTTACAGTTTCTAAACCGGTAATGGCGATGATCTCGCCAGCAGTAGCTTCTTCTACCTCAAGGCGTTCTAAACCCATAAAAGTGAACACCTCATTTATTTCATATTGCCTGGGATCGTTATCATTTCCAATTACGACTACAACATCATGGGGCGTAATCTTTCCCCGGTGAATTCTGCCTATAGCAAGCTTCCCTTTATAGCTATTATAATCAAGATTGGAGACCAGCATCTGAAAATGCCCTTCTTCAATAACGGGTGGCGGTACTTGTTGAAGGATACATTCGAATAACGGTATTAAATCTTTGCCTGTAGCCTGAGGGTCGGTTGTAGAAGTACCATTTCTGGCGCTGGTATATATTATGGGGAAATCAAGCTGATCGACATTTGTAGCCAGTTCCAGGAAAAGGTCTTGAGTCAGGCTCACTACTTCTGATATGCGGGAGTTTTCTCTATCTGTTTTATTTATGACTACAATAGGTTTAAGCCCTTTTTCCAGAGAACGGCGCAGCACAAACTTTGTTTGCGGCATTGGTCCTTCCACTGAATCTACCAGTAACAAACAACCATCTGCCATGTTTATTACCCGTTCCACTTCACCACTGAAATCAGCGTGTCCTGGTGTATCTATGATATTGATTTTCACTCCGCGATAGATTATCGCAGTGTTCTTGGCCAGGATGGTAATGCCTTTTTCCCGTTCCAGAGCATTACGGTCCAGTATTAATTCTCCCACCTGTTGATTGTCCCGGAAGACTTTGCTCTGCTTCAACATGGCATCAACCAGACTGGTCTTGCCGTGGTCTACGTGGGCAATTATAGCTATATTTCTTATGTCGTTGCGGTAACTGGTCAAAATGTTTTCCTCTTTGTCAGGTGTCCTAAAAAGTACATAGGCCAGATATCACTGGCCTATGTATGTTTAAACTAAACTGCTGACTTATCTATTTGCTCTTACTTTATTATAGCAGTCGCTGCAGTATACTGGTCGATCCTGGCGCGGCTGGAATGGCACCTTGGTCTCTTTACCACATTGAGCACAGATTGCAGGAAACATTTCTCTCTGAGTTCTAGAACCATAACCGCTATTTCCCTGACGTTCTGATTTCCTCGCCTGGCGGCAAGTTGGACAGCGCTTGGGTTCATTGGTGTAGCCTCTGGAAGCGAACTGCTCTTGTTCTGCGGCACTAAAAGTGAAAGTAGCTCCACAATCAGCACACTGGATCGACTTATCTTGAAAGCCCATCGAATGACCTCCTCTCTTATAATAGTTGGTTAGAGCTGTGGTCATCCGGAACTTGACTGAATTTAAAATAATTCAAATGAGTCTGCGATAACCTGCACAGAAACCACTGTCTCTATTATACACTATGTATATTGCTTTCGCGAAAGGTCAAATTACTGGTCGCTTTTCCAGTATTCAAGTAAGTCGTGGGTTTTAGTTCCTCTGGTTTTATTAAGCTGAAATCGTTTTGCTACCATGAGAAGGATGAGGATTACTGGGTATGCTACTAATACCAGTGACATTTCCGGTGACCAGAATAATTTTTGCAGAATAAAGATGATAACAAGGGCGGCAATTATAATTCCAGTGCTGAAACCGGATTTACGTGTTATCAGTACGGCTATGCCCCCTATGATCAGCGCTGTAATCTCTTGAGGGAAAATGGAAACACCGCCAAGTACTCCGTATATTACAGTTGCTCCCAGCCCCCCACGAAATCCCAGGAAAGGTGACCAGCTATGACCGATTACGGCGACAAAACCTGTGGCTAACACTACCAGCAAAGGGGCAAGTGGTAGAGCAACTATGTCATCGAACATCGATGAGTGGACCAATGATCGGGCAATTACCACTGCTACTATACCTTTGCACACATCCATGACCACAACCAGTATAAATGGCCAGAATCCCACCCTCTTCTTCACGGCAGCAGCGCTGATACGTCCATCTCCTTCGGTGCGCATATCGGTCTTGCCTATCAGCCTTCCGATTATATAGGCTGACGGCATGGAGCCAAATAAATAGCCTATAGGTATTGCCAGTAAAGAATAAAGTTCCATCGTTATCTGCGTTTTAGTTGTTTTAAAACAACCTTAATATTGTAGCAGCTTAAGGGAAAAATTCAATAAAGGTTTACCTTTTACGTCCCCAGACAAATAACCAGGCGAAACCTGCTTTAATTTTACTTTGCTGGAATGAATCTCTGGAAATAAAATTTTCCACCTCAGGCGGTGTGTAACTTGCCAGTAGAGAACCTGTGGGTTCGTTGGCTCGTTTCATGACTGTCGGCACTACTAATGTCTGAGCGAATTTAATTAGCCAGTAGAATAACTTCCGACTATCTCTTCTCAAGTCGAAAATGAGAAACTGCCCCCCTGGCTTCAAGACTCTGCATATTTCAATTGCAGCCTGTTTTGGTTCTGCCCAGTGATGCAGCGATAGAGTGCTGATCACGAAATCAAGTGAATCTGATTCGAAAGGTAGTTTCTGTATATCGCCCTGACGAAAACTTACCTTTTCTGCTAGACCGATAGAAGACAGATTATAAGCCGCTTTTTGTACCATTTCTTGGGAAATGTCTACACCTATAATGGAAAGGTCTGGCATAGCTTTTGCTATTATCGAGATTAGATAACCAGGCCCGCAGCCGATATCTGCTAAAATACCTTGGGGGTTGTGTTTCCTTAGTTCATTAACGATAAACCATCTTATCAGCTTGAACTGTGGCCAGCGGCTGATTTTATCGTAGGCGAGGACTACTTCATTGTCTTCCAAGCCTTCCGGACTGACTTTGCGGGGAATATTCAAACGGCGCAGGCCAACTAATAAAATTATTAGTATCAGCAGGACAATTGCTATTACGACCCAGATCCAAATAGCTATCTGTTCAGGCATAATTTTACTGTTTGCCTCGATTATAGTGGATAGACTAACTCATCATCAACTGGTGATACTTGTTATCTTTGGCTTAGCAGTTTTTTATTAATTTTGCTTATAGCATGTGAGTGATCAGTATTCTGATCCCGATACCTACTAACACAATCCCACCAACGAGTTCAGCCCTTTTACCGATCAACTTACCTGCTTTTCTGCCTAATAGAAAGCCGATAGCTGTGATGATAAATGCAATAACTCCGATTATGCCACTGGCAAGAGCTATGTTTACTTGAAGAAAGGCAAATGATAGACCTACGGCAAAAGCGTCGATGCTGGTGGCTACTGATAAAGTAAGCAGTAAAAGTCCTTTGGTGATATCTTTTTTCTCAGCATCATTGTCCTTTGAGTGAAATGATTCCCAGATCATCTTGCCGCCGATACCGGCCAGTAAGACGAAGGCAATCCAGTGGTCAAATTCTGATATTAAATCTACGATGGTATTTCCTGCTAGCCACCCCAATATCGGCATTAAAGCCTGGAATATCCCGAATGATAAAGAAGCACGTACTATTTGGATTCGGGAGATAGCTTTCATGGCAATGCTGGTACTGATTGCCACGGCAAAACAGTCAGCGGACAGGGCAATAGCTATAAATAAAATGGATAGTATATCTGTATTAGCCACTTTTTAGCTTTAAAGGTATACCCGCGGCCATAAAATAAACTGTGCTTGTATTTTGAGCTATGAGCTGATTGGCTTTACCCAGCAAGTCACGATAAATACGACCCAGTTTATTATCAGGTACTAATCCCAGACCGACTTCGTTGGAAACAATGATGAAGTGAGCTTTTGTCGATTTCATGGTAGCAATAATCTGGTTGATTTCGGATATGACCTGTTTCTCTGCTTTGGGATAATCGGGCTCGTTTTTCAGCAGGTTGGATACAAGCAGAGTCAGGCAGTCTATGATTATTACCTCGGCATCGCCTATTTGTTTTTTTAGTGTTTTGCCGATGTTATGTGTAGCTTCCAGTGTTCTCCAGTTTTCAGGGCGGCTCTTTTTATGTTGTTCAATCCGGGTTTTCATCTCTTCATCGAGGGGTTCAGCAGTAGCTACAAAGAGCACTTTGTTGCCCAGTTGTCTGGCTAGTTCTTGAGCCATGGTACTCTTACCACTTCGAGCACCGCCCAGTAAAAGTATTGTTTTTCTGTTAGCTGGCAATTTTGTTAGCGCTCTTTTCTCTTAAGTTAATCAGGGTCATTACCAGGGCCGGTATAAAGATGATGAATATTATAGTTAACCCAATTCTGACCCCGGTAGATGATGCGATCCAACCGATAATCGGTGCTCCCACCGCCACCCCCACAGTAATCAAGGCGTGGAATACACCGGTGGCTATACCATACTCCTCAGGAGAAGTGTAGTCAACCAGTAGGGCTGATATCGAGGGGAAAAGCACGCCGTACCCGATGCCATATAAGGCCATAACTATGACTAGAGTCGTGAAATTTGGTGATAAAGGCATTAATATCAGGGCAATCATGCCCAGTCCCAGCCCTATAGCCGCTGGCGTTAGCCTGCCTTTTCTGTCCGAGACTCTACCGCCCAGAAATTGGACTATGATGAACAGGAGACTGAAAATAGCCAGCAGTATGCCCACATGGAAAGCCTCCATACCCAGAGTGGAAATATAAAGCGGCAATAGAGCGACCACTCCTCCGAAAGAAAAATATTGTGCAAATACGGATACGTAGGAAGTGGACAGTTTATTTCTTGTGAGCAGCCCTACGATGTGTTTCAAGTTATAGCTGGGTGTTTTTCTCTCACTAACAATGGAGGTTTTGGGCGGTGAGATTATAGAGGCTAGGATAGCTCCGACGAAAAGCAAGGCCGAGCCGATGTAAAAGAGAAAAGGGTAACCCAGGTGGGAAGCTATGGCTCCACCAGCGCCGTAGCCAATTAGAGTTGATGCTGCCAGGGCAATTCCGTAGAAACTCATGGCTCTACCTTTGCCTTGGGGTTGGGCATATTTAGCCATGATGGACATGGTAGCAGGGCCGACCAGGCCACCACTGAAGCCATGGAAGGCACGGACCAGTGCTAAATGCCAGGGCGCTTGGCATAAAGTATAAAGAAACATGGCTATGGCGTCGCCGCATAGACCCAGGATAAGAGGTGCCTTGTAGCCAAGTTTGTCTATCCAGCGTCCGCCAAGGATATTGGTGATAATATTGGTTACGGAGTAAAGGCCGACAATTAAGCCGACGGTACCTATATTTGCGCCCAGAGAAGTTGCATAGAGAGCAATTATGGGTATAAGCAGATGGGTATCCAGAAAGCCGATAAAGGTAATTATTGAGTTTAGCTGAATTATTTTTTGGCGAAGAGACATTTCTTATTTTTATAGTCTCCAGTGAATTATGATAATCAGGACAAGGACTAAAACCTCGGATAGCTCATTGAGAGCTCCGTAAACATCACCTGTTAATCCTCCCAGTCGGGAGCGGAAATAAATAGCAATGCCGAATGTAATTAGCCACAGCGCTGCCATAAGCACTGCACCCTGCCAGCTCAGCAGTAACACTGAAGCGGCCAGGGCTATTGTTGTGGCTATTGTTAGCCTTGGCCACGTGGCACCTTGTTT